>Ga0302326_10000047_pt1 | contig 305764 bp, 267 predicted proteins | sample Palsa_T0_3_FD_202264 | JGI IMG/M metagenome (GOLD analysis project Ga0302326, IMG submission 202264) | Peat permafrost microbial communities from Stordalen Mire near Abisko, Sweden - Palsa_T0_3 | ecosystem: Environmental > Terrestrial > Soil > Palsa > Peat permafrost | place: Sweden: Abisko... | reverse complement strand
GTGACAATCTTTTCACGTGGTCCTCGCTTTTGTAGCGCCAGCTGCCGTTGCGTGGCTTCTCAAGATCTTGAACAAACTCTGCAGTTCCCAGCGGTCGCCCTGTGTGTGTTCGTTGACGAATGACGGCCAGCTTGGATTCGATTTCCCCTTCTCCGAGGTACTCTCGTCAAGTTGTAATGGCCCAGTGTCGGCGCCACGTATCGAGAGCCAAGAACGAATCGTGCTGGTTGGTGCCGCAGTGGATGGCGGCGCTCGACCAGGGCCAAAGCTCTGGCTCGGAGACCAAACGAGCCCGCAACGGATTCAGCTCGGTGTAGCGCAATGCTTCCCAGAGGTGCGTCTGGTCGAGAGGGCAAGAATAGTATCGTCCTTGCCACACGTGCCCGCTTGATTGGTGCGCGACATTCCAATAGCAGGCATACCGTCCGTGGATCTGCTTCAGTGCCTCAGCTAATCCCTCAGCCTTCGTAGGGGTAAGCGATCAAGTGAACATGGTTGGACATCAGGCAATATCCGATGAGCGCTACTCCGCAGAGGTCCATATTCTCATGCAGGAGCTTGAGGTAAACCGCTCGATCGGCATCGCAGTCCAGGATGAAGCGCCGCCCGTTGCCGCGCTGCGTGACATGGTGTGGGACATCCACTGCGACCACTCGATTGAATCGGCCCATGACAGGCACGATAACAGCAGCTACTTCGCCATGCTGAAACTTCCGCCAAGATGAACGAACCTTAATGTGTCCAGCGGCATTTCCGACAAAGTTCCAGTCCCGTCTGACAACCAAACTTGACAACCAAACTTCGACAAAGTTCCAGTCCCGTCTGACAACCAAACTCGACAACCAAACTCCGATCCGAACACAAACAATCAGAATATAAAAGACGGGGTGAAAGTCGCGTTTGAGGGCAAGCCTTCAGCCATCAATGCAGTGAATTGCTATTCGCCGCAGCGCGCACCGTCCCTGTATTTACTTGCGGGGCACGCGAGTCTTTCGGAGTACGATGCGGCTTTAACTTTTGCCCAAACCTCAAACAACGCAATCGCTACGCTACAGAACCTGCCCGGTGCCTTTTCCGAGTTACTCAAGCTCACTGAGGACAAATACTCGATTGACTACACGCTGATCGATATGAACCCCAGTCTGAGTGCGATCAACCAGAACCTGTTTCTCTCATCCCACGCTTTCATTGTTCCCACAAATCCTGACCCATTTTCTGTGATGGCAATAGATACCCTGAAGTCCATCCTGCCACGCTGGATCGCTTGGGGCAGAGCGGCTGGTCCCTTGTTTGCGGGCTCCGCGTATCCGCTGCCAGATTTTTCTCCAAAGTTCGTGGGCTCTTTGATTCAGCGCTTCAATATCAGAAAGGGGAAGGCTGCGCGCCCTTATAGGGACAACATCGCGGAAATCAAGGCTTCAATAGCTGGCCCGTTTCTCGACAGCCTCGCCAAGGCAGGTATGACTTTGGGTCTAGACAAATATCCCCCCGCTTTTGTGACTAATGACTATTGTTTGGGCGAAATTGCAGATTTCCAGGGGCTTCTTCCTAAGGCCTATGACGCTGGCGTGCCAGTCTTTGAGCTTACCGACGGTGAGATTCACGAAACGGGTCCTGTCCTTGCCCAGATGGTAGAAAAAAGAGGCATTTTTTACGGTCAGTTTGCAGATTTGACGACAACGTTGGTGGCAATACTCGGCAATGTATAAGTCCCTGTCGGACTTTCAGCAGAACGTCGTGAGCGTTCGTGAACTTGCGTCATTGCACGATTACCTGCTGGATCATTTGAAGCCTATGGCATTCGACGATTTGTTACGTTTTGAGATCGTCTATTCCGTAAGTGCGTTCGATAAGTTAGTTCATGATCTGATAAGGATCGGGATGGTGAGTATATTTACTGGTAAACGGCCGCCCACTGCGAAGTATCTGGCGGAAAGAATCTCGCTGAGTGCATATGGCTCGATGAGCACCGCTACAGTTCCACCCAAAGAATATTATTTTGAACAAGAGGTGATCAGTAAGCTACGAACTGTCACATATCAAGCTCCCGAAAATATTGCGGATGGCCTAAGCTACATATGGGATGAAAAGTACAAATGGCAGAAAATATCCGCCGCAATGGCAATGACGGAGGATGCGGTTAAGACACAACTGAGGCTGATTGTGGATCGCCGGAATAAGATCGTCCACGAAGCAGACGTGGATATTATCTCGGGGGGTAAGCTCACAATCTCAAAACAAGATTGCGAAGCCACCCTCGCTTTCATCGAAAAATGCGGTGAAGAGATAGTCAAGCTCGTTGCGTGTTAAACAGGATTATGGGGTTTTTTGCATATCCCCGCAAAAACCATCAATCCATACAGAAAGCGAGTGTTTACTGTATGGGCAAAACCGCCTTTCCCGATCCGCATGTTTGCGCGCGTTGCGAGTCAGCGGTTTCAGAGGGATTTTCTGTATGGGGGGGCATCGCACGGATTGAAGGTGTCATCCGCGATGACGATTCGCAAGACGGCAAGTGGTTAACGGACGTTAAGCAGTGGCGGCAAAAAAATGCCGCCGTAAGCAGAGGGGCTGCACCCCTCTGCACTCCAACTAGAAACACGGCGGGGGGCTATGGGGTTTTCTCTTCCGATAGTGCTTGGCGTCCTATACGAACATGAGTGAATTGAAGTAAGGTTGGGTCCCTATGGTCGGCGCGAACGTTCGGCAAGTCGAATCCGAAATCGATGAATGTATCCAGAAAATGGCCGTCTGGAATGTCAAAAGAGATGTTCTGGTTCAACGCTTGCTAACTACGTGGCGGGACGGCCTGGAACTGGTGCATATGCTGGCTGCTCATGCCGCAATGTTTCAAGTGGAAGACGGGCTCCGGAGTTCTGTCGGACGCGAACATCTGATGCTGACGGGTGCCCACCAAGCACTAAAGTGGGCGATGGAATATGCCTCCGATCAAGGCAGTGAGGAAGTATCCGACGAAGTCTTAGCTAATCTGATATTGAGGGTAGCCGCACCGTACCAGATGCTCGTTGATGCGTTGAAACTTGGTGCGCACGATATGGCCGAGTTTGCTGTGGATCAGAGCAGCAAGACGCTCACGGTTTATGAAGGTGGGAATGTATCAGGTCATGATGCTGCTATTATCCGTCACGATCACATCACCACACCATTCCACAAGCAGAGCCCGTTAGTCGATGACTCCGACCAGCTAACGACCAACTGGACTGCCGGTCAATATCGACAATACTGGCGGTGGTTGCAGGCCATTGTGGAGAAAGCCGAAACAAACACAATCATGGCTCGGGCTGGGCCGTTGGCCCCTATGGTTGACATCATGAAAGAGCCTGTAGTGGTTGAGATTCCGTTGCCTCCCGCTCCACTGGAGCTGGTCCAGCAGGACTTGACGCTTACACCCGAAAAAGCGAAGGGTGCTCTGAAATGGAAGATAGATAGCTGGCATGACTGCCCTCTTGTACGGATTGGAGAGCGCGTCTTCGGCGTCTCGCGCACGATTTTGACGCTTGCAGGTTTCGACGATTACATGCTGCGGGTTGCGGTGATCAATGATCCGGGGCAGTACGAGAAAGTCAGCGGGTTAAGGGAAGAACGAATGATCGAAATATGTAAGAAGGCGTTTTCGGAGGCTGGCTGGGCCTTCACTCCGCATTATCATTTGGTCAATCCACTGAGGGAAATTGACGGGTACGCCACTAGGGGGACTGAAACCTGCATCTTGCAACTGAAATCGACGCTCCGGCCCCAGTCTCCGTGGGAAGTGTATAAGCGAAATACCGACGTGATTGAAGGAATCGCGCACACATCGGAGATGCTGCATCGTGTCGGCCAAGGCGCAGTGGGGATTGTGATCACGGATGGTTACGAGGGCGACTATGCAACATGGAAGGAGTCTCTCGCTACCGGGGTTGCAGTAGGAACGCTCGCTGATCTCGACTGGATCGCAAAGAGCCCCCAGGGGGCGTTCACGGTTCTGGCAGAGCGCGCGGGAATTGTGGGAGATTCCGCCGCTCAGAGTCTCCCAGAGCGCTCCATGCCGCTGTGTGGGTGGAGTCTACGAATACTAGATGAGCCTATGGCTAAGGAACCTTGAGCTATCCACGCCCGCAATGGCGCTCACTATGTTCCCAATCCCCAGACGGACGGGCAAACGCGGTGAAGTCCAGGAAGTTTCGTGGACGAAGTTTCGTGGAAGTTTCGTGGACAGAAGTTTCGTGGACAGACGGATATGGCACTTTAATAGTTCCATATCGAGGACAAGGAGGTCTCTTGTTTGAACCCCAACGCTCTTCCATTTTTCCCAAAGTGTCAGTTCCGTCTGTCCACGAAACCGTGTCCGCGAAACCGCGTCTGTCCACGAAACCTCGGTCTTGTGCTTCAGGGGGAAGGCGCGGGACGGCAACCTCCATCAGGTCTTGTGGCAGCCCATCACGCTCGGCATCGCGCAACAATGTGGCTCCGGTATTCGTTATGGCATCTTCAAGGAGACCCGGATTTTTCAACCTCCCGTGATGTGCCTGCACGGCAAGCGCAATCGGCAGCAAATCCATACCGGTGCGCAAGGCGTGCGCTGCACCGACAATCGCATGTTGGATCCGACGACCTTTAGCGCCTTCGTTCGACGCCTCGACATCCCTTTCGATATATCTCTGAAAGTCGAGTTGATATTTCCCAGCGTCGTGCCAGAGCCCAGCGACCCGTGCGTGAGCCTTCCATTTCCCTGGCGCAAACTGCTCGGCCAGAGTCGCGACCTCATCCAGATGTTTTCTGAGTTCCTGCCAACGACGTCTATCGGGGTCGGGCCTGGAATGTGCGTAAAAAGTCATAGGTAACGATAGGAACATCGAACACCTAGCGAGTGGCGAACAAAATTAGAACCCGTACGGAACGTTCCCTCAGTCCGAGCAGGGGACCGGGATGGATTCAGTTCCGTCTGGTCAGAAGTCTTCACACGCCGCGCCGCTGCCTCGATATACTGCCGCGCCTGGGCAACGCGTTCCTCCGGCAACTTGAATTTGTGACGCATTATCCCCAGCGTCTCTCGCAGGATTTCTTCGGATATGGCGATGTCCGCCCGGCCATCGAGGCCCATTTCCAGGATGAGCAAAGGCTTGCCCCCAAAAATCAGGGCGGAGATATAGATATTCGAATCGAGGGTGATGCCGATCACTTACCGCCTGCGCGTCTCGTTACGGTATTCCTCGGTCAGCCGGGGCAGGTCTGAGTCAGTCAGACCGTTTGCTTCTGCGTCTTTGCTGTTCTGAGTCACGAAGGAGCGGAGATCCTTACGCAAGAGCAGCCGACGCACGGCCTCCTCGGCTAGTTCGTCGACCGTTCTCCCTTCGACATCAGCCCTGGCTTCGAGCTGGGTGAGCAGCTCGCCGGAAACGCTCAGGTTCTTGTCAGGCATCGGCATACCTCCATTATCCGCCGCCTGCTCCAAAGTGTCACCCTGGAACACCGGGTGCGGAGGAGGCAATGTTTTGGCGGATTATTGTAAAGATTACGTTCCGTCACCGCTCGTCTGGCGGATTATTGTAAAGATTACGTTCCGTCTGTCACCGCTCGTCGTCGTCACCGCTCGTCGTCACAGGCGAGGAATCTAGCGAGTAAAGGTCAGAGTGCAGCGAGCAGAACTGCGCGCATTGACAATCGCATTCACATCCGTGGGAACCCGGGGACAGGGGGGTAGAGGGGGTAGGGAGGACATGATATACCTATCCCCGATTCCGTGGTTCGCGTTGATTTTCCCCGCGGCACGAAGGGCGCGCGTTCGGTGGTTGCCGGCCTTCCGCATCACGTTACGCAGCGCGGGAACCATCGCGTTCAACCAAAGTCAATGCCCAGATCCTGAAGTTTCTGGGCACCGTAAACAGCAGCTAAAACGCAACCGCAGCGGCACTGCGACGAAAACTGCATCCGGCATGATACCTATCCCAGCAAATCCAATTGCTCGCCGAAAACGTTCGTCGCCAAAGACCCCGAACAGCCTCAGCGTGACGCGAAGGGACCGTAGTTACTTCTGGAATGCCTGGGTATCTGTTCCTACAATGCCGGTCCTGCGGGAGGAATAGGCGTTGCCGCTTCGCTAGATGAGCGATTTGATTGCGCCCTTACCAAGAGGTGGAAATGTGCGATCCAGCGTGATGACGGTTGCGTTCGTGTGTGACGCGAAAACAGCCAGATATGCGTCAGTCCAGACATTCGGACCTCCCGCAATCTTCCCTCCCAACTGTCGCCACTCTTGGCTAAATCCGGTGCGTTCTGGCAGGAAAATCACGCGGTCATCCGTTCGCCACTCATCGTAGACAAGCCACGCTTCGACCGGGGACAACACATCTTTGCCCATGACATGAGCGTTGGTCAGAAGACGGAGGAAGCTTAGCTCACTGATCCGGCAAAAGGCGAGGTGCTCGTTCTCAATGCCCTGAAGCCATTGAGTTGCTAAAGAGTGGTGGACATGCCGGTTAGAAGTGAGCGCGATCCAAATGTTGACATCAGGCAAGAAGATCATCGAAATTGAAGTCTTTCAGATCCATAGTGCCCGGTTCTTTCGAAGGAAGCAGCGGCAGAGTCACCCTCTTGGAATGGGAGGGAGCGTCCGGCTCGGCTTTTAGTTCACGTTCGAAGGCACGGACAAGGAACTCCTCAATCGTAACGCCTTGCTTGCGTGCGACCTTTTCAGCTTTGCGATAAACCGAGTCGGGCAATTCGATTGTCGTCCGCATGATCCGCCTTTCGTCTATGATACAGCGTCTTCCACCCACACGTTCGCCATTGGCGTACGTCTGGTCGAGAGAGCAAGGATGGTATCGTCCTTGCCACACGTGCCCGCTTGATTGGTGCGCGACATTCCAATAACCGGAAACAACCTGGTGACAGGAAACAACCTGGTGACAGATAGACAGGACGGACCCCATCCTGGCACATCGGCACCGGCACAGACGTGACCATACGTGAGTTAGCCGAGCAAGTCTGCGCGTTCCTGAATTTTCCAGGGTAGCTTGATTTTCGACACCACTCGCCCTGACGGAACACCGCAAAAACTGCTCGACGTTACCCGCATACAAAGCTTGGACTGGCACGCGAAGACAACCTTGGCCGAAGGGATATCCCTGACCTACGAGGCCGCGCGCCCGCAATTGGAAGCACTAACCACCCGGTAGATCATCAGCTCTACCGCAACTCCATCCCCGAGTCTCTATTGAATTTCGAACAAGGTAAAAAACTCGCGAGCGGTGACGATCTTCAGACGGCCCCAGCCTTCGGCGGGGAAATGTCCCCGATTACCGGTGACCAGGTAATCCGCAGCCCCAGCTTCTGCACATTCCAGAAGTTTCGTGAAACCCCCGATCCACGCCCCCCACTCGGGGGGACGAAACGGCCGAAGAAATGCGGGAGATCGCGAATGTTTCAATCCACGCCCCAAGGGGGGCGACTGTAGTCTATGCAATTAAGAGTGCCATTATCGGGCCACGCCGCATTTGGCGGGGAACCCCGGGAGAGATGCCAACATGCAATTATCAGATAATTGGCTGATGAAGGCTCCTCTGCTCGATACTCGTGCAATCCACTCACTGACCGATTTTCTGCGCAACCATAAAGCCCACGTTGCGCGGCTTAAGAAAACCCAGGCCCCGGAAGTGCTGACGGTGAACGGCAAGGCGGCAGTGATCGTGCAGGACGCGGCCAGCTACCAGCTATGCTTGACCGGTTGCACCACATGGAGACGCTTGCGGCCATTCAGGAAGGGATGGCAAGCGCCGAACGGGGCGAACGGAAACCCGCTGCCCAGGTGCTTGACGAGATGCGGGCCAAATATGGCCTATCGGTTAGTCTCGCGGCGCCTGCGGAAGTGGGTTTCATCCCCTGGGTAAGAAACGTTCCAATATCAAGGATGTGTGTTCAAAATCCAATTTGGCAATGGGCCATTGCCAAATTGACCGGACCTGACAATCCCTCGGTTGCCATTAATACGGAAGGTCTTATTCCTCGTCGGGCGTTTTCCTCCGCAAGCTCTCCATCTCCGACCGGAGCTTGTTGACGACTTCCTGGAGGTCCTCGACGGTAGGCAGCTCCTCCCGCATGGGCGCCGGAAGCTCCCGGGTCACATGATAGGTCGAGACGCCGATCGGCTGACTGATGGTTTCAAGAGCGAATTCCACGATGGGGCCGCTCCGACTCTCGCACAGGAGAACTCCGATGCTCGGTCCTTCGACCGGCGTTCGCATGGTGCCGTTCACCGCCGCAAGGTAGAAGCCCAGCTTGCCGACATGTTCGGGCTGGAAGGCACCCACCTTTAACTCGAAGACGAAATAGCGGTGCAAGCGGACGTGGTAGAAGAGCAGGTCGAGGTAGAAGGCCTGGCCGTCCACGGTCAACGGGACTTGGCTCCCAACGAAGGAGAAGCCGCGGCCCAGCTCCAGGATAGGTCGCGAAGATGGGTCAAAAGTCCCCGCTCGATCTCCCGCTCCTTGGTCGCCTCGGTCACGGTCAGGAAATCGAAGTTGTAGGGGTCTTTGAGGATTTGCGCCGCCATATCCGACTCCGGAGGGGGCAGCTCTCGCTGGAAGTTGGTCAGTGCCTTTCCTTCCCTCTCGTGCAAGCGGCTCTTGATCTGAAGAACCAGGACATCCTGACTCCAGCCGTATTCGAGCGCTGCCCGTAGGTACCACTCGCGCGTGGGACGATCCTTGATCCGGTCCAGAACCCTCAGATTGTGGCCCCACGGCAATTTGGCAATGAGCGATTGCAAAATCTCCGGCTCCGGCCAAGCCTCGGCCAAAGCACGCATATATCGGAAGTTCCGGGAGCTGAACCCTTGCACTCCGGGGAACTCGGTCTGTAGGTCCCTAGCTAAACGCTCATTGATCTTGCTTCCCCATCCCTCGGTCGCACAACGATGGCTGAGATCCCGGCCTATTGACCAATATAGGAGGACCAACTCCCGGTTGACGGCGAGGCCGGCGCGGACCTGGGCGGTACGGATGCGTCCTTTGAGTTCCTGGAGGAGTTCGTGGTAGCCGGAGGGCAGCTGGAGGCTTTTTTCCACGAATTCAGCCTAGCACCAGACGGAACGTAACCGTTACAGTTCGGTGCCAGGTAATTGAGCAGGCTTTCTACGCGGCCCCGAAGATTATGGGGAAGATTGGCCCATGCCTCGTCGCGGTGGCTTAGGACGAGAACCAATCCATGGTAATCCTGACTGCCCGGCTGCAGGAAACTCCTCAAAGGTCCGACCCGCATGCTTGGCCTTAGGATGGGGCGACAGTGAAGCTGCACATCGATGTCAAGCTTCGATGAATCCGGCAAGCTTCAGCGCCTTGCGATCGAATGTCGCGGTGGCGCGACAGCCTAATCGGTGGTTGAGCGCGTCGATTAAGCAGTCGGCAAATTCGGCGAGCGAGTTGTTCCAAGAGTAGATGGCGACCCGGTAGCCCTTGCGCAAGAGGCGCGAAAGATAGTTGTCAGCGGCATGGTAGGGTACCCCGCACATGGGCACCGATCGTTCCTTATCCCGGGCCGTAAGCGTTATTTGCAACTCCCGGGACGCTACCTGCGCGTCTTCGAAGAAGAGCTCGTAGAAATCGCCCATGCGGAAAAACAGCAGGGCGTGGATTCTGCCGCTTGGCGGCCGCGTGCTGGCGCATCAGCGGCGTGGTGGTGGCGTCGGCCGCTGGAGCTGGAGGAAGAGTAGGCACGAAAAACGCCAGCATATCGTGAATGACATGCCGGCGTTTAAAAGATGAGGAAAACGGGGTAGGGAGGAGGTTCAGGCGACGATACGGCGTTCCTCATTCACATGAGCATCAGATCCGTGCTGCTTGACCATCTTGTTGTAGATCCCGAGCAGAAGGAAGGGAGCGGCCCACTGTCCGATGAACAACGCATGATGGTCTTTGCCGTTGGTTTTAAGGAGGAGAGAGCCCAGAATCGAAGCCAGGGCCGCGCCAAGGAAAAAGCTCGTAGGCAGCTTGGCGGAGTAGCTCTCCATCATTGCGGTAGTTTGATCTTCCGGTATTTCTCCGGCGCGTACGCGATAATCCATTTTTATCTCCAGTTTCAGAAGCGCTAACGTTGGGGGAACTCTGCCGCTTGAGGAGCGGATCAAAAGTGCCTCTCAACGGATGGGAGGTTGCGGTCTGTGAAAAGGATGCACGTTGCTGGGTAGCAATCGCGGGGAATGTTCCGATGTTGAGCAGGGTCAAAGTTTCAGGTGGTTTTTGTGGGGGATTGCGCGAAGCTCTGCATGCGACCCGTACTCTGTACGGGTGTTCCCTGGACTAAAGTCCGGGGCTACACAACGGATTGGCGGGCACATTCTTTCTGGCGTAGCAGACAGCCTTTATTGGATAGCCGTTATCTGGAACGCGCCGAGCACACAGGCCGCGGAAAAGCTCGGTTTCGGGTGAAATTCTGGCCCTCAGCGGCTAAAGCCGTGCTCATTCTAGATTGGTGACGTACGGCCTGAAGGCCGTACCCTTCAAAAGCTTGGGTTTTTCCGCAGCCTGTAAGTCCCCAAATTTATGTACCCGAACGTTTCCGGGGTTTGAAAAGTCTAGATTCTCTACATTTCAGAGAAGGCGGATAGGGGCGAAAGGCGAGTTTCTTCCGTCGGCTCAACCACAGACGTACGGCCTGAAGGCCGTACCCTTCAAAAGCTAGGGCGAACGAGGGGCACCCGTAGGGTGTTGTTTGGAGTACAGATTGTGTCGCATGGGGGAGCATGATGGGAAGAGCGGTTTCATCCACCTCGACCTGAAATGTAGAAACTCTAGGACCCGTCCAGAGTTGTCTTCGGGCGCGGCCTTCTAGCGGATGGTTATACTGAAACGTTACGGGAATTGGCATGTTTCTACTGTGGTTACGCGTTGCGGCGTTGCTTTACGCTGTTGCGAGCATTTCTGCACTGCCTGCGGTGCTCTATGACCGGCCCGGGTGGAAGAAGATCTGCGTTCCCGCGGCCGTCTCCGCCTTTTTCTTCCACTTCGTCTCGCTGGTCGAAATGCTATCCGCCTCTCACCATTCCCTGCCGGTGGGGATGCACGAGGTGCAGTCTCTGCTCGCCCTCCTGATTTGCGCAGCCTTTCTGCTGGTCGCAGGGTTGTACCGGACGGTGTCCTTCGGCATCTTTGCTTTGCCGCTTTCGCTGCTGCTGGTGCTGGGGCCGGCCATGGGCCCGGATCACTGGACCTTTCATTCTCCTGAGATCCGCAGCGGTTGGCTGGGTCTGCACATCGTCGCCTTGCTGGCCGCCTATGCCGCGCTCATTTTCAGCCTGTTCGCCAATTTCCTCTACCTGGTGCAGGAGCGGCGCCTCAAGAAAAAGAGCCATGTCGATTTCTTGTCCTGGCTGCCGCCACTCGAAACCATGGAACGCATCGCCTCAGGCATGCTGCTGATCGGCTTTCCCTTTATGACCCTGGGGCTGCTAGCCGGATCGCTGATCGCCCAGGAAAGCGTCGGCCCAGCCTACTTCAAAGACCCTAAAGTGCTGCTTTCGTTCGCCATGTGGGCGCTGTACCTGGGGATGCTCTTCGTCCGCCGTCAGGCCGGGCTCAGAGGAAGGCGCGCCGTCTACCTATCCAGTCTCACGTTTCTGGTGGTCATCAGCGTCTGGGCAGCGAACCAGTTCAGCTCGGTGCACAGGTTCACCGCGCCATGAACATCGTCCTGTTGGGGTTGAACCACAAGACGGCGCCGGTTGCTTTGCGCGAGCGGCTGGCGATTGGGCCGCAGCAATTGGAGCAGGCGACCCGCTCCCTGCTCGAAGCGCCGGGAGTGCTGGAGGGAATGATTCTTTCCACCTGCAACCGGGTGGAGCTACTCACCAGCCTGCAACCCGATGCGCCCGACCTGTTGCAGTTCATCGAAAGCTACTTCGACATCGAGCGCGAGCTGCTTGCTCCCCACATTTATGAGTACCGGCAGGAGCAAGCCGTCCGCCATCTGTTTCGAGTGGCCTGCAGTCTCGACTCCATGGTCATTGGAGAGCCACAGATTCTGGGCCAGGTAAAGAGCAGTTACCTGGCGGCGCGTTCCGCCGGGGCTATCCGGGGTCACCTGGACAAGGTGCTGCAGCGTGCCTTCCTGGTTGCCAAGCGGGTGCGCAGCGAAACCCAGATCGGCAGCTCCTCGGTCTCGATCGCCTCGGTGGCGGTGGAGCTGGCGAGAAAAATCTTTGGGTCGCTCGAAGGCAAGAAAGTTCTTCTGGTGGGTGCGGGAAAGATGAGCGAGCAAGCCGCCCGCCACCTGATGAACCAGGGCGCGGGAACCGTGCTGGTAGCAAATCGCACCCACGAGCGCGCCGAGCAGCTGGCGCAGCGCTTCGGAGGGCGCGCGATTGGCTTTGACGACCTTTACTCGGCTGCGGACCAGGCCGACATCATCATCACCTCGACCGGCGCTGCCCGGCCGGTCTTTCGCCGCGAACACGCACAGCACTTTCTGCAGCAACGGCGCGGCCGGCCGATGTTCTTTATCGACATTGCTGTGCCCCGGGACGTCGATCCTGAAGTGAACAAGCTGGACGGCATTTTTCTTTACGACATCGATGACCTGCAATCGGTCGCCGGGTCGCACCTGAAAGAACGTAGCCGCGAGGCAGAATTGGCTGAGGCGATGATCCTGGCCGAGGTAGATAAGTATCAGCGCCGGTTGCATGCGCTGAACGTGGCGCCGGAAATTGTTCAGTTGCAGCAGTCTGCGGAACAAATACGCCTGGGGGAATTGCGCCGGGTGGGAAGCCGCCTGCAGGGCCTCTCTGTGGAACAGCAAACAGCGGTCGAGGCGTTGACCCGGAGCCTGGTGAACAAGTTTCTCCATCGACCGGTGCAGGCCATCAAGGCTGCTGCCAGCGAGGGCAACGCGGCCGCGGTAGACGCCATCCGTGAGGCCTTCGGTGCGAACACAGCCGGGGAGAACGAGGACGAGGACGATCTGTTTTGATGCGCATCGGGTCGCGGGGCTCTCAGCTCGCGTTGTGGCAGGCGAATCATGTAGCCGACGCATTGCGTACCTTGGGATATGAAGTCTCGATCGAAATCATTCGCACCACGGGCGACCGCATGCAGAACATATCCTTCGCCTCGGTCGGGGCCAAGGGGATGTTTACCCGGGAAATCGAAGAGGCGCTGCTGGCGGGAAGCATCGATCTGGCAGTGCACAGCCTGAAAGACCTGCCTACGGAGTTGGGAGAGGAATTCACGCTAGGGGCAATTCCTCCACGAGCCGATGCCCGCGATGTGCTGGTGTCGGAACGGTTCAGCGGACTGGATGCGCTGCCTTCGGGCGCGGTGGTGGGCACCAGCAGCCTGCGTCGCCAGGCGCAGCTGCGTGCGCTACGGCCGGATCTCGAATACGTTGAATTTCGCGGCAACGTGGACACTCGCCTGGCCAAGTTGGGGCAAGGGAAAGCAGATGCGATCATCCTGGCAGCCGCCGGCCTCGATCGGCTGCAGAAGACGGCTGCCATCCGTGAACGTTTTTCGCCGCAAGTGTTGTGCCCCGCGCCTGGGCAAGGCGCGCTGGCCATCGAGTGCCGGGCAGAGGATGGAGTGATCCTGGCTGCGTTGCAGCCCCTCGATGACCCCGAGACCCGGCTAGCGATTACCGCGGAACGGAAATGCCTGGCCGCGCTGGGCGGTGGATGCCTGGTGCCTATCGGCGCTTATTGCCACCGTGTGGGCGACGAGTTGTCCATGCGCGCCGTGGTCGCGTCGGCTGACGGGCGACAGATGATCTGCGCTGAGCGGCGGCATCGCGATCCTGAGATCTTGGGAGAGCAGTTGGCGCAGCAGTTGTTGGATCAGGGCGCCGGCTCGATCCTTCACCTGGAGGAAAAGCCAGCGTGAGCACGGGCCAGCCTCTTGCCGGCAAGCGGATCCTGGTGACGCGTGCCCGCCACCAGGCCGGCTGGCTGGCAGAAGCCCTGGAAGCCCACGGGGCCGAGGTCCTGCTGCTGCCCACGATCGAGATTGTTCCCCCGGAAACGTACTCCCCTCTGGACGAGGCTCTGGAGAGGATCAGTGGGTTTGATTGGCTGATCGTGACCAGTGCGAATGGCGCGGCGTCTTTAGCTGACCGGATGGAGTTTCTCCGCATCCCTGCGCAGCGGTTCCATCCTTTGCAGGTGGCCGCCATTGGTTTGGCGACCGCGGGGGCCCTGGAGCGGATGGGGCTGAAAGTGTCTGCGATGGCAGACGAGTATGTTGCCGAGGCGGTGGTCAGGTTGCTCAGTCAACGGGTAGCGGGGAAGCACGTCCTGCTGGTACGCGCGGCGGTAGCTCGCGATGTGATCCCCGAGCAGCTACGGAAGTGTGGAGCGGATCTCCACGTGGTGGAGGCGTACCGGACGGTCATTCCCTTCGATTCGGTCGAACAGGTTCGTGCATTGTTCGGAGAAGGGAAGCCGCTGCCGGATGCGATCACCTTCACCAGCTCTTCTACGGTGAACAATTTTTTTGCGCTGCTTGCCGCCGCAAAGGTGGAGTTGCCCAAAGAATTGCGTGCGGTGTCGATCGGTCCAGTGACCACGCGGACTCTGCGCCAACACCACTGGGAGCCGTTCCGGCAGGCGGTCCAATATGACATTGCCGGCCTGGTGGATGCGTGTAAGCAGCTGGGGAATGACTAAGAACGCTTGCGCTCCTGACCAACATTTGTCATCCCGACCGGAGCGAAGCGTAGTGGAGGGACCTGCGGTTTCTCGGTCCACGCCTCGCTTAAGTCGGCCCAGGAAGGGTTGCTCAGTTCTATAAGCCAAACCTTTTTCGATCTTCTCCAGCGTTTCAGTTGTTTTTCCCGTGCGATGGCGTTTTGTACATACTGGTAGGCTTCCAAGAACACGAGACGATTGCAATGGTACGTTGCAGTAAAGCCCGGTAGCTCCGCATTCCGATGCTGTTCAACTCTACGTTGAATGTTGTCGGTGATACCGATGTATAAGATGTGGCTTCGGCTGGCGACGATATAAACGTAATAGTGGTGTTCAGGCTTGCTCATGGTTCGATCCTTGCACTTAGAGCTAAACCGCAGGTCCCTCCACTGCGCTCCTTCGGAGCTCCGGTCGGGATGACAATTCTATCGCGAGGGTCAAGTATTTCTCGCTAAAGCTCTTGCGGGCACAACGGTACATTGCAGTGAACCCCGGCAACTCCGCATTCCGATGCTGTTCAACTCTGCGTTGAATGTTGTTGGTTATACCGATGTATAAGATGTGGGATCGGCTGGCGACGATATAAACGTAATAGTGATGTTCCGGCTTGCTCATGGTTCGATCCTTGCACTTAAGGCTACACCGCAGGTCCCTCCACTGCGCTTCGCTCCGGTCGGGATGACAATTTTGTTGTGCCCGCAAGAGCTTTAGCGAGAGATACTTGACCCCCGCAACAGAATTGTCATCCCGACCGGAGCGAAGCGCAGTGGAGGGACCTGCGGTTTCTTTTCCGGGTTCTCACAAACCGCTTCAAGGCTCAGTACAATTTGCGGAGTGCAGTCTTTCGATTTCAGGATAGTGCGCCGCGTAGATCCGCCAGCGTAACTACCAGCATCATCGGTTGGCCTGGGCATTCATCGAAGCCTAGAGCGAGATAGAAATCTCGGGCTGGCTCCGAAATTGCATGCACCAGGATACCGCGAATGCCAATCGTGTCCGCCGCCTGAGCGACGCGCAGCGCGGCGTCTCGAAAGAGCCCCCGCCCGAGACCACGGCCTTGCCAGGAGCGGTCCACGGCAAGCCGCCCCAGAATCACGATTGGAACAGGGTCGGGCATGTTGCGTCGGAAACGGCCCGGTACCACATCCGTTGCGATCGCCCCCGAAGCGAGCGCGTAATAACCCACGACACGGCCATCTGCACTGAGAACGAAAGTTCTGGACGCGCCGCTGAGTTGATTCGCCCGGGCTCGCCGCTTGAGCCAGTCGTCCAGAGAGCCTTCGCCCGATGCAAATTTCTCAAGGTCGTGATGATCGGCCAGCGGTTCGGGCCGCGACAGCGCCACGCACTACTCCCACAGCGCTTTGGTTTGAAGACTCCGCAAGAGACGCTTGTTCGGGCGGGGAGGGGCATCCAGGCGGGCGATGAACTCGGCGTATGCCTCTGCGCTGATCGTCAGCACAGCGCGGTCCAGGATCGCGGTCTCCGCTGCCTGTCGCGCTGCGTCGAGCACAAAGTCGGTTCGGTTCTTCCCCGCCAGCTTGGCGGCACGATCAATCAGGTCGCGGACCGCCGGCCTGATGCGCAGGTTGAGCGTCTCGCGTTTCGTGTTCTGCTCTTCCAGAGTTGCCATTGCTAAAGCATCATAGCACACTGTAATGACGACGTCGTTACGTAGGAGGTTGGTGGGTCCGGGGCCGAGACCCTAGTCGTGCATTTTCTCCAACTCCCAAATCCGCGCCAGATGGTGATCATCATGTTCGGCAACAAAAAACAGACGGTCGACGAGCCGCATCGGCGTCTTTAAACGCGGGTGAGGAATCGCTTGCGCAAAGAGCGATGAGTCCAATCACGCGTGAGAGATTTGCGTGGCGAGGCTCAAACGGGCCGCGTGCGCAGGTGCGGATTGTGCCAGCCGCGTCACCTTAAAGACCGTAATATCATCCTGCTGCCCGAAGGTGCAAGCTTGCTCGACCATCTGCTCAATCGATGGATCCGACCGAAGCAACGCGGCCAGTCGCTCGAATCCATACAACTCGCCGGCTGCATTCCGCGCCTCCACGATCCCATCGGTGTAGAAGGTGAGGGTCTCCCCCTCATGCAGTGCGAAGATCAGCTGGTCATAGTTTGTATCCGCGGCCAGGCCGAGCGGTAACGATCCGGCGACCGGCAGTTCCTCCCGATCGCGGAAGGGCGCGAGGTGACCCGCATTGGCAATGGTCGTCTCTCCGTCCGGATCGATGCGGGCGACGACGCAGGTAGCAAAGCCGCCGTCCGTCCGCCCCAGCAGCCTCCGGTTCAAACCACGAAGAACTTCCGCCGGACTTTGCGTATAGTCGGCCAGGGTGCGCAGTGTGCCTACGATCAAAGACACCGTCATGGCCGCTTTCAGGCCTTTGCCACTCACGTCTCCCAGGGCGATCAAAGCAGCACCACCCGGCATAGCGATGACTTGAAAGAAATCGCCGCCCACCTCTTCCGCCGGACGGTAGACGCTGGCAATCGACAGGCCGGGGATTGCCGGGGCTTCTTCAGGAACCAGAATCTGCTGCACTTCGCGGGCTGATTTTACTTCCAGTTCGATCCGGGCCTGCCGCTCCCGCTCCAGAAATTGCTCCCGGGCAATGGTGAAAATCAGGGCCAGGAATAAGAGGGTGCTGAGAATAAACACCATGTTGAAGAGATAACCGCCGAAGTGGAAGCCAAGATTCGAAAGCGTGGCCAACAGGGTCCAATGGGTGAAGCGGATGCCCTGCCCGGCAAGGTTCAGAAGGACGCTAAACAGAGCGGTGACACAGACAGTGAGGATCAAAGGCCACAGCGAAAGCCGCTTGCGACGTGCCAGGCCGAAGCCGATGATGACAAACACATATAAAGGTGTGATGGAGTAAATGCCAGTGGTGATTCCGTCAATCCAGGCCAGAATCCCGCCCTTCTCCCAAAACCAGATGGTGAGGATGTCGGTGACCTGGGCGGCAAGATAGATGGCGATGATCCAGCCTGTCACCCGCCTCCATTGCCGTTCCTGTGCCATTCCAAAAAGCGAAAGCAAGATCATCCACATGGAGATATCCCGAGCGCCTATCTCCAACTGCGTCATCAATTGATAGAGGTGAAAGGTCGAAACATTGCGGATCGCTGATAATGCTTGAAATTGAACGATTCCGGAGGCCACCAGGTAGAGTGCCAGCCAAAAATACAAACCCTGTTTGCGGTCGCGCAGATAGAGCAGGAAACTCAGCAACCCGATGACCAGAGTGATGGCCGACATTAGCAGATTGGGCAGCCTTCGTTCATCGCTCGCGTAGGAGGTCAACTGCGTCCTGGCGGCGAGCAGAGAAGCGTCGCCCAGGAGTGGCGCTTGTGTGAACCCACCAATTTCCGCGGGATCGACCGACGAGAGCGGTGCTTTCCAAACCCTCAGCGCCAGAACTCCACTCGAACCCGGCAATGGATAGACGGTCCCCTGGCCAAATGCCCACCACTTGGCATCCGGGGGCAGTCTGCCGTAGGTCCCCAGTTTTTGGCCGTTCCAGTAGATTTCGTACGCGTCCTGGACCACTGGAATCAGCACTGCCAAACTCTTCGTTCCCGCGGAATTGGAGCTGTCTATCTGCAGACGCAGACGGTACCAGGCGAAGCCTGTGTAGCTGGGATGGCCCTGCTGCCCCCAGGGCTGGTCGACACGGATCGGCTCCCAGTTCGAGTCGTCCGCCGCCGGGTCAACCCACGCCTGATCGTCGCCCAGATGAAACCGCCAGTCCTTGTCCAGCGGAACCGCACCGGTGCCTGGATTCTGTACCTTCAGGGTTTGGCTCACGCCAGGGATGGCGAGCGAAAGAAAAGTGAGAACCAGGGCGGAATACAGCCGCAGTCCACAGCACCCCGGACAAAACCGAACCATTGCCAAGCTCCTTGCTCAAGCTATTTCGACTGCAGCGGCGGGGAGAAGCGTATCCAGCATACGCCATCCCGGGCCTTAGCTCTCCTGTTTCAGGATGTGGTCGATTACCGACTCGTCTTCCTCCCATAGCGGGTTCTGATCGATATTAGACAGACTTAGCTTCGAGCTCTGCTCCAGATCCTCAAGCAGATCTGCTTCGATGGTCGCGGCCAGCTGACGGTCGAGGACGGCGAGATTTACTTCATCGTTGAGGGCAAACGAGCGGTGGTCGAAATTGGTCGAGCCGACCACATTCCACATGGCATCGACGGTCATCAACTTGGCGTGGATCATGGATGGTTCGTACTCGAATATCTCTGCGCCTGCCTGCAGCAGGTGGCGCACGCTATGGTGACTCAGCTTGCGGATGATGGGATGATCGATACGCGCGCCGGCAGTCAAAATCTGTACCTGCACGCCACGCTCCTGAATAGCGGCGATCAGCGCCTGACGCGCACTGCGATCGGGCAGGAAGTAGGGGCTGGTAATGCGGATGGTATGGCGAGCGCTGTTGATCAAGGCCTGAAACAGTATGCGTGCCTGGGTGCCTCCGCCGTGGGGAGTGCTGGAAACGACAAAGCTCTCTACGCCCTCGGGTATGGAGCGAAAGCCAAATTGTTTTGAACTGGAGAGAATTTCTCCGGAGGTTTCCAGCCAGTTTTCGCAAAAGGCTGATATCAGGCCTGCGACCGCTTCTCCCTCGACGCAAAACACCGTGTCTCGCCACACCGGTACCGAGGTTTCGTACAACCAGTGGTCGGCGATCCCCGCACCACCGATAAATCCCGTCTCTCCGTCGACGATCAGTAGCTTGCGATGAGTGCGATTATTGACCTTAGGCCAGGTATTCCAGCGCAACGGGTGGTACCAGCACATCTGGCCGCCGGCGCTGCGCAGGCCGTCGAAGTAGGTGTTACGGGTAGCAAAGCTGCCCAACGCATCGACGATGATGCGTATCTCGACTCCGGCTTCAGCGCGTTCTGTCAAAGCAGCCAGAATTTCGTCGCCGACCCGCCCCTCTTTGAATTCATAGAATTCCAGGTTGATGGCGTATTTCGCCCGGCGGATGGCCTGCAGGTAAGCGGGATAAAACTCGACCCCGTTTTTGAGCCGGGAGATGTGGGAATGCCGCCGGGTGCCATCCGTGACCAGGCTGAGAAATTGAATGAAGTCCTCTGAGTCCAAAGGAGCAGGGTTTTTGTCGGGCATGGAATAGGGTACTGCAGAGCCGAAGAAATCTATCAGGACACGTGCCCCAAGCAAGGCCATCGCGCCTACTCCAACCGCAGCCAGCCCTCGAGTCACGGGGTGTGGTTTGTTGTTTCGAGACCTGTTCGTCATGCCCGCTAAGAATACAGGCAAGAGGTTAAAAAGCGGGGAATGAGCCTTGGACGATTCAGGCGCCAAATCGCTCCGCGGCTCTGGCTTTTGCTTTGGCGGCTTCCTCTTCTCGACTGCGCGGGGCAGCATGGGTCTCGAGCGAGCGGAGTAGCCGGGTCGAGACAGCAGCTATCTCCTCGACCGCTCGGTCAAAGCTGGCTTCGTTGGCCTTGGACGGTTTGCCAAAGCCGCTTATTTTCCTCACGTATTGGAGCGACGCGGCACGCACCTCGTCCTCCGTCACGGGGGGATCGAAGTTGAATAGCATCTTGATATTGCGGCACATGGTGCAAGACCTCAGTTAGGCTATTTTCGGTTGCGGCGGCGGCCAGTCTGGATCGAGTTTGTGAACCCGGCGGTCATCCTGATGGAAAGCGTTGCAGGCGCGAACCAGATTGGAAAGACAGATACCTCCCCATATGATTGCAATGGCGATGAAAAGGTAGATTAAGTTCTCCATGAAAACTATGTTTCCAGGGATTCGGGGCGTAAGGCAAGAAAAGAATCGACCGGCGACATGAACGAGGATCTGCGCAGCATCCTGACCGGAACCGCCGCGCTTACGGTGGGAGCCGTCGTTTCGCTGGTGTTGACGATTCTACGCCAACCGCAAAGAGTAGGCCGGGAGCAAACGGTGCGGGTCTTTTTACTTGGGCTGGCGGTGCAGAGCTTGCACTTTATGGAGGAATTTGTGACTCATTTTGAGGATCGGTTTCCCGCCCTGCTCGGCCTTTCGGCGTGGTCAGAAAACTTTTTTGTTGCTTTCAATCTGATCTGGATGAGCGTGTGGATTCTGTCGGCGGTCGGCCTGCAAAGAGGGAATCGGATGGCTCTGTTCCCGGTATGGTTCTTTGCCATTGCCTGCGTTGCTAATGGCGTCGCACACCCGGTGCTGGCGGTCGCCGCTCATGGATATTTCCCCGGGCTCATCACCTCTCCGCTGCTTGGAGTTTTGGGTGTGTTGCTCTGGGTACGGTTGCTGGAGTTCACCCGGCGGAGTACTCGCCGATTAGCCTAAGGTGTTGATCAACCCCCCCGAAACTTGTCCGTTCTGCACCAGGTAGCCAGTCAGGTCTTTCAGGGCGCCTTCTACGCTGCCTGAGTTGAGGGAAGCCGAGATACTGGCGGCCAGACTGTCGCTTTGGTTGACGGCCTGGGTACCGGCAGTGCTTCCGGAGGTCAGCCCCTTGTAGAGGGATGCCAAGTCCTTAGCGTCGTTGTTTGAGGTGGTAGTCTGAGCCTTCAGGTCCGCTTTGTACTTGGCCAGGGCGGTTTTGGCTCCAGCGACATCACCATAGGCAAGGGATTTCAGTAAGGTGATTAAGTCCTGGGTGATCGGGTCGAGCGAGGCAGAGGATGTGTTCCCGTTGAGAGCCGACGCGGTGTTGAGGCGTGTGCCCGTCGAGACGGCTTGATTGGTGCTGGCGGTTAAAGTGGATGCGAGCGGACTGTCTAAAAGCGAACCGGGTGAAATGGAGGATATGGACACGGTGGCCTCTTTCGGAATTGGGCTGTCTTTGAACGCACAAAGATAAAACAACTATCGGCAGGGGAGTGAAAACTGTTCAGGCCACTTTCGATCTTTCTCGCGCAACTTTAGACGATGGCAATGGGCCGTCAGGCACGGACACATCCATTACCCCTTCAGCTACTGAACGTTGACCGTAACCGCCATGGTCGCTCGTCCATACTGATTCGTAGAATTCAAGGTGTAGGTGGTGGTGACTGCCGGGGTCACGGTTTGCATACCACCACGCACCGGGCCAACCACGTCGATGTAGTCGTAGGAGTCGTTGCTGACAGTCCAGCTTAGGGTTACCGGGGTGCCGGCGGCCACCGTGGTTTGCGAAGCAGTAAAGCTACCGATGGTCGGCACTGGGCCGGTGGGCGCGGTCGCTGCATCGTATTGAGTTCCCATCTGCAGCACGTCGAAATTTGACGCATCGATTGCTTTCAGGGCGTTCAGGTCGTTATCGTCCCAATTCGCATCCGGGGCTCCCTGGAAGTACATATTGCTGCCGTTATCGGCGACGATCATGCCGTAATTCTTCATCGCGGTGAGGATCACCTGGTTGGCGGCGCTGAAGCCGGAGATGTTGAAGCTCGCCTTGAGCCGCAAGCGCATGCCCATGATGTTGTCCGTGCTGGAATTGTTGCCGGCTGCGTGGGTAGCCGGAGGCACGAAATATCCGCCATTGGCATCGCTTTTGGTGTGCGCCAGGGTCATGCGGAAGGCGTGGTTGATGGCGCCGGCTGCCACCTCGTCGTAGCGCACCAATCCAGGGAAAATGGGCAGCCCGGCGGCATCGGCGGAGGTCCAGCCGTAAGGACGGTGCTCGGTGCTGGTCAGGTCCCAGATCGCTCCGTTGGCCGCACTCCATGTCCCACTGCAGAGCTGGGTTTGCCAGGTCTCGTAGAGCCAGCACTTGTTTTTGTCGATGACCAGCAGGTGATTGTCTCCGTTGATGGTGCAGGCCGGAGGGAACCCTTCGATGGGAGCTGTGGGAGGGATGGGATACAGGGTGATATCGCTCTCACTCTGATAGGTGGTCATCGTCACCGGTACTGGGGCAGTGACACTGGAGTCCACCACCACGTAGGGTATGCCGTAGTTTCCGTCGACAATGTTAGAGAAGTCGGGATGCAGTTTGCTTCCGGTAAGCGCAGCGATGATGGTTGCGGAGTTGGGATCCACCGCCGCGGAGGCAATGTTCGTGTTCCAGGCATTCGAGGACGGGAAGGGCACGTAGCCGTTCAGACTGGCGCCATTGCCGGTGCTCATGTTGCCACAGGATGGCCCGGCGGTTGAATTGACCGTGATGTTTAGATTGCCGGTCGCGGAAAGCGGCGCGGGCGTAGTCGAATCTGTCACATTCACGGTGAAGGCCGTGGTTCCCGCGGTGGTGGGCGTGCCGCTCATGCCACCGGCGGAAGAGAGAGTTAATCCCGCCGGCAGGACTGTGCTGTTGGCCAGAGTGAAGGTATAGGGGGCGACTCCACCCGTGGCCGTCAATGTCGCTGAGTAGGCGATATTCAGCGTAGCCTCTGCCAGGGTGGTTGTGGTCAAGGTCAGGGTGGATGTTGGTGCGGCGGAAATGGTGAGTGTGAGCGAGGCTTTTGCGGTCTCCGGTGTGCTGGATGAATCTGTCACCACGAAGGTCAATGGATAGGCGCCGGCTGCGGTGGGCGTTCCGGAGATGGCTCCTGCGGCAGAAAGGTTCAACCCGGCAGGCATGCTACCGGATTGCAACGACCAGCTGTAGGGTGGGACACCTCCAGAAGCTTGTAGGCTGGTCGATGGATAAGCAACGGAGACGGTGCCGCCGGGGAGGGAAGTGGTGGTCACCGCCAGAGCGGCGGGGCTCGCAGCGGGGCTGATGCTGATGCTCAGACTGGAACTGGCCGACTGCGAGGACGGTTGGGTCGAATCCGTCACTTTAACTGTTGTTGCGGCCGTTCCCACAGAGTTTTGCGCGGGTATACCTGTAATCATTCCGGTGGAAGCGCTGATGGATAAGCCGCCGGGCAGGTTGGTGGCGTTGTAGGTGTAAGGAGTAGTGCCACCGGATGCGGCCACGGCCGCGGTATAGGCTGCGCCCACGGTTCCGCTGGGAAGCGACGTGGTCGATACGGTCAGAGTGCTGCTGGTCTGGGTGGGATTCGGGGTACCACTGGTGCTGCTCGAACCGCTGCATCCGGCAAGGAGCGCGGTCGCGCCAAGCAGGAAACTTACGCCCCATGTCTGCATGGTCGTGCTTCCTCTAACTAACATCGCAGATGGGGAAATTAATGCAAGGGTACAGGAACGTATTTTTCTTTTATGAGTGCGATGCTAAACCAAGGATGCGTCGCTCGGGAAGCCTGTATTGACTAGGGTTTGGACGCTAAAGTTGTAGATAGACACTTAGGTAATGGGAAAACCGCAGGTCCCTCCACTAGCCCGCACCAGCGTACGTGGGCCGAAGAAGATGGGCGGAGCCCTACGATTGCTTTGTGCCCGCGGCTGAAAGCAATCGAAAAAAGACGTATTCGGCCCACGTACGCTGGTGCGAACATGGGGCACCCGGACAGAGTTGTGGTGCGGGCAACTTAGGTTTTCCCCGGCACGCACACACGGCAAAGTCAGCGTCGGGAAATCTTTTTCTTGGTTGGCTTACTGCCCTTCTTCTTGCTTGGGGTAGTAGAACTACCCAGAAGCGGGATCAGCTTGACGCCGATGGGGGAACCAAGACCAGTACAAGCATCCCACCCGGGACCGGCGGAAAAGGCGCCGTTGTTGCCCGAGACGATGTCGTTGAACGCCGACGCTGCCTTTGCGGCATAGATCTGCGGTTGGATAAATCCAGCGCTGGTTCCGTTCTGCTGATTGCTGAGCGCGATCAGCCCTGCCCAGAGCGGGGCAACTGCACTCGTCCCGCCGATGACCAGGCTTTTTCCGTCAACCCGGACCTGGTAGCCGGTGACCGGGTCAGCATCACCGGCTACATCCGGCACACCTCGGCCACCAGCACTCGACGAAGGCGCAGGGACATTCGCCTTTGCCTGCCAGGTGGGCAGAGGAAACACGTTGCTCACCCCGCCACCTGTCGCGCCCTCACTACTGGCTTGCTCGTTCCACACGACTTCTGACTGGATGGTGCTCCCACTCCCCTCCAGCGTGGTGCCTCCACAGGCAAGCACATGCGGGCTGGAGGCAGGGAAGTCGACGTTGTTGCCTGTACCTCCGTCGGTCGAACCGTTGTCGCCGGCGGCGACGGTGATGGTAATGCCGAGCGCGGCTGCGGACTGGCAGGCAGCGTCCAGTGCATTCATGGCCTGCGTCGTCCAGCTGGACTCGGGCCCGCCCCAGCTAATCGAAATCACACTGGGCTTGTGGGTCGTATCGTGTACTGCGCTGGCGACGGCGTCGATAAATCCCTGATCGGTATTGGGTGCGAAGTAGACGACAATCTTTGCCCCCTGGGCGATGGCAGCGGACACCTCGATATCCAGCATGACCTCGCCATCCGCGCCATTCGCGTTGCCCGGAGTGTTCTTGCCCCGATCCACCGACACTGCGGTCAGCTTCGGCGCGGTCAGGCCTAGTCCTTTAAAGTAGGCGCTGAGGTCCTTGGTGCGGTAGCCACCGCCCAGCTCAATGATGCCGATGGTCTGGCCAGAAGCAGTCGCACCCTGGGGAAATTGGTAAAGCTGGCCCACCTGGACCGGGGTGTACGAGGTACCGGCGGCGGCGGCGTGAGCGCGGGCGAAGCCTCCCGTTCCCACTGCCTGCGCGTTGATGGTGGAACCCAGGACGCGGAAATGAGGCTGGGCCTGAGGACGATTGTCGAGGCCCAGGACCGCTACCACCGCGCCAGCCAGTGGGGCGGGTACAAGAATGCTCCCTTCGCGGACACGATAGGTAGCGCCATCAAGAACTTTCTGCGTGAGCTTGACGGCAAACGCTTTCTGCATGGCCGCAACGGTCCCGGTGAGCTTGATGGTGCGGCGCTCCGGCTTGGGAGTGTCTTTGTCGACAGTGAGGCCAAACTCTTTGGCGAAAGCGCGCACCAGTTTGATGGCCGCAGGATCAGCGCCGTGCTGCTGGCGATACTGGGCCCGGGTGATGCGCTCTTTGCCCAACCTGGCATTGAGCGGGCTTTTGCGCCGGACGACGACAGATACGGTGATGACGCTGGTGGGGCGCACCGGCTTTTCGCCGGTCGCTGCCGGCAAAGGTGCTTTCTCACTCCCCGGCAGCACAACGCGTTGTTGGGAAGAAAAACCAGGGGTCGACTTTTTAGGTGCCGCTTTTTTAGGAGCCATGAAGGAGTTCTCCGCTGAGTACGACGCCCATCATATTCCGGTCTACGCTCTCAGGAAAGTTTCGCTGCCGGCGCCCATGTTACTCATGCCCTCTTCATCCCGCTCATGGCCGCAGCCGCCCGCAAGAGCCACCCCTGTAGAATGCAGACTAGCAATGCCTACAACAATTGACTGGCCGCCCAAGAATTCTTCGCGGAACCGGGGGTTCCGCTTCTTTCTTATCCTCCTAGCCATCTTCGTCGTCATCCTCGCCGGTCGAAGCGCGCTCTCCTATTTTGTTGATCTGCTGTGGTTCAGCTCCCTCGGTTACGGAAGTGTGTTCTCAACCACACTTGCCCTTGAGTGGACGACCTTCGTTCTGTTTGCGGCGACGACCTTCCTGATCCTGTACGGATCTTTTGTCGCCTTGAAACGAATGCATCTGCCCGATTTGCCCAGCATGCGCACGATCTACTTTGGTGGTCAGCCGTTGCGGCTTCCGGTGGAACCGCTCATGAGAGTCATCGCTCTTGGCGGATCCATCATCATTGCCCTGGTAACCGGCACCGGCATGATGTCGGAATGGCCAACGTTCGCTCTCTTCTGGTCTGCACCGCACGCCACGGGCAGCGTGGTTGACCCGATATTCGGCCTTCCGCTGAACTATTACTTCTTCACTCTGCCGGCTTGGCAGCTCATCTCGGGCTGGCTGCTTACGCTGGCTATCATTGTGTGCGGACTGGCGGTTTTCTTCATCCTGATCACTGGCGGTGCAGGCGCGTTTAGCGGCCGCCGGAGCTACTTGACTATCCCGTGGCGCGGATTGTCGATCGCGTTCGCGTTCCTCCTGCTGGTCCTCGCTTGGCGGGTCTATTTGAGCCGTTACGATCTTCTGTTCGCCGCGCATACGGTTTTCGGGGGCGTTACCTACACCGATGCTCACCTCAACCTCGGCGGGCTGCTTCTGATATCCCTGGCCCTGGTTGCCGGTGCGGCGGCCGCGATGGCCAACGCCGCTACCGTGGCCCAGGGACGCTGGCTGGGGGCGGCGGTTCTGCCCGCGATCCTCTGTTTTGCCGGGGTTCACGTCGCCGGCTGGTGGATGAGCAGTTTTATCGTCAAACCGAACGAATTGGTGCGCGAGCGGCCCTACATTGCCAACAACGTCCTCATGACTCGCCAGGCTTACGGATTGGATCGCTTCCTGCAACGTGAGTTCCCCGCGGAGACAACCGTGGGTGCGGCGGATCCGGCGAATAACCAACCTACCTTGCAAAACATTCGTCTGTGGGATTGGCAGGCTTTGCAGGATGCGCTGCGCCAGATTCAGGAAATTCGCACCTACTATGACTTTCCCGATATCGATATCGATCGCTATCAAATCGAAGGCAACCTGCGCCAGGTGATGCTCGCCGCCCGCGAACTGAATGTGGAGAAACTTCCTGAGAGCAGCCGGAACTGGATCAATGAGAAGCTGATTTACACCCACGGTTACGGCATTACGATGAACCCGGTCAATGGATTCACGCCGGAAGGTCTGCCCACTCTCTTCATGAGCAATATGCCGGTGCAGAGCACGATTGCAGGGCTTAACGTGACTCGGCCGGAGATCTATTTTGGCGAGCTGACAGACACCGACGTGTACGTCAAAACCCGGCAACAGGAATTTAATTACCCGCAAGGGCAAAGCAACAACCTTACTTCCTATGAAGGCAACGGCGGGATTGAGTTGGGTGGTTTCCTGCGTCGCCTGGTGCTGGCGCTGGACCGCGGCGATTTGGCAAAGTTGCCCTTCAGCGACGACGTGACCCCGCAGAGCCGCCTGTTGATGCGGCGGAACGTGCGTGACCGGGTCAACGCATTGGCGCCCTTCCTTACTTACGATCAGGACCCTTACATCGTGGTGGGCGAGGACGGCAGGCTGTCGTGGGTGATGGATGGGTTCACCACTTCAGACCAGTATCCCTACTCCAGCCATTACCGTTTGGGTGAGGATACGATCAACTACCTGCGCAATAGCGTCAAAGTGGTGATCGACGCCTATGACGGTTCGACCACGTTTTATGTCTTCGACAAGGAAGATCCGATGATCGACGCCTATCGGCGTATTTTTCCCAGCCTGTTTAAGGATGCGGCCGAGATGCCGCCGGGGCTGCGCAAGCACATGCGCTACCCCGAGCTGTTGCTCAAATTACAGGGAGAAGTCTATGGCTTGTATCACATGACCAATCCCGAGGTGTTCTATAACCGCGAGGATCTATGGACGGTGGCCACCGAGGTCAGCAGCAGCGAGGGCGGACAGACCGCCCAGCCGATGCAGCCTAATTTTGTGTTGATGAAGCTGCCGGACGGAACGGATATGGAGTTTGTTGGGATTCTGCCCTTCACCCCAGCCAATCGGAACAACCTCATCGGGTGGATTGGCGGACGCAGTGATGGTGCGCACTACGGGACGTCCGTCGTCTACAACTTCCCTAAGAACAAGCTGGTGGATGGACCACTGCAGATCGAAGCGCGTATCGATCAGAACGCGGAGCTTTCGGGACAACTGACTTTGTGGAATCAGCAGGGCTCCCACGTGCGGCGGGGCACGCTGCTGGTGATTCCTACCGGGCGGGCGCTGTTGTATGCCGAGGCGATCTACCTGCAAGCCGAGCGCAGTCCCATGCCGGAACTGCGATTGGTGGTGCTTGCGCTGCAAGACCGGCTGGCGTATGGATCGACCTTTGAGGCCGCGTTGACGTCCCTTTTCGGGGGAGCAAATTCTTCGCTAGCGGCTACGGAGCAGCGGCCGGCACCTGCTGCTTCGCAGCCCAACACCGATCTAAGCCCAACCATCGCCGAAGCTGCCCGGGACCTAGCCGACTACCAGCGCCTGACCGCGGAAGGAAAACTTGGCGCGGCAGGGCAGAAACTGGAACAGTTGAAGCGTGCCATCGACAAGCTGAACAATCATCAGCGGTAGTAGTCCGCACGGCTCAGTCCATCACTATTCGGGAACCTACGGGTTAACGGGGCAGCTTGAGGCACTCTCACCACGGCTAAAGCGCGGTCCACGCGGGTTTGAAAACCCGCTCCCCGGACTGAAGTCCGGGGCTGGCACGATTCGGTTTGGTTTTGTATCAGGGCACGGCTTCAGCCGTGCCGTAATTCGTTGAGAATCTGCGTGAGAACTCGATTTTGCCTCAGGGGACAACTTTACGGGCTGCGGAAAAGCTCTGTTTTGTATCAGGGCACGGCTTCAGCCGTGCCGTAATTCGTTGAGAATTGACGGGCTTTAGCCCCTGAGGGCATCTTTTTATCAGCGCATAAGAGAATTTAAAGGAAAGAACAAACGTACCTCAGCGGCTAAAGCCGGCTATGGCAGTATCATTTACGGCACAGCTGAAGCCGTGCCCTTCCAGGTCCGGTTCTCACGCAGACTCTAAAGCCCGTACGCTTCAGGCAGACGACCTTAGGCGTCCTGTTCGCAGCTTTCCCAGCAGGAGCGGCCTTCGACACAGATGGAGCGATGGACATAGTGCTCGTCCGGGCCAGCCTTGCTCATGGTTTTCAGGCACCAATAGCTTGTGGTGGAGCCCAGAAGTTCGGCGTGTTCTTCATCAAAGTCACCAAAGGCTCCGTAACTGGACTTGCTGCGGAGTGCGTTGCAACGGATCTGCACGAGCTGATTCGTCATGTCGAATATCCTTATCCGATCGAACTGGGATCACGCTGCATCTGTCCTGCCGCCAGCAATATCGTGCGATAAATAGCGGTCTGAAACAGTTGCGTTTTGTAGCCGTTCTGCGAGAGCGGGGTAGCGGGTTGCATGGCCGCTTTGGCCGCTGCACGGGCAATGGCCTCGTCTATGGTTTTGCCGGTGAGCAACGCTTCCGCTGGCGCGGAGCGCATGGGAGTGGGTGCGGCGACACCTAGTACAATCGCCGCCTTACGGCATTGTCCACCGTCCATTACCAGCACTACGCCCGCATCCGCCAAAGGCCAGTCAAAGCTCTCTTTCTCGCCGTACTTCTGATAGGCCGAGCGGGTTCCGGCTTCCGGCGCAGGGACAAAGATGCCGGTGATCAGCTCACCCGTTTGCACCACCGTTTCCTTCATCAGACTCTGTTCCGGGGGTAGGTAGAAATCGCTCATCGCGACCGTACGCTTGCCCCGCCTGGACGTGAGCTCGACCTGTGCGCCCATAGCCAACAAGGGCACGGCGGTCGATGAGGGGTGCACCATCGCGCAGGTGCTGTTGTTGATGACCGCGTGATACTGGTTCTCGCCGGTGTGCGCGTGACAGGCGTTGCTGGTGTCGCCCTTTTTCTTGCAGTCGAAATCGCTGGAGCGGAAGTACCAGCAGCGAGGCCGCTGCAGCAGGTTTCCGCCCAGGGTCGCCATGTTGCGCACTTGCGGTGTCGCCGCATGACTCGCGGCGTCGGAAAGAGCCGTATACTTTTGCTGGATTTCCGGATGGGCCGCGATCTCGCTCAACGTCGACAGGGGGCCGAGGTGCAGGCCGTCGAGGGCAGAAGTGATGCCCCGCAGACTGTCGATGTTGCGAATATTGACCAGCTTAGGCGGGGAAACAATATCTTCCTTCATCAGGTCAAGCAAATCGATGCCGCCTGCCTTGACGACGGCTCCCTCACTGAGCTGGCCCAAGGCTTCCTCGACTGTCCTGGTATCAACAAATGCGAATTTGTTCATGCCTCCACCTCTTCCTGCGTCTTACCGAGCGCGGCGAGTACGTTGGCGGGCGTCATGGGTAGCTTTCGCAAGCGCACCCCAGTCGCGTTATAGAAAGCATTGCCTATGGCGGCAGCCAGGGTGATAATTCCCGCCGACTCCCCAATCCCCGCCGCATCGGTTGAGCTTTGCGCGATATAGTTCTCCACCAACTCGATCTCGATCTCGGGTACCTCGCGTGCTCCGAGGATCTTGTAATTTTCCAGGTTAGCGTTGAGCATGTAGCCCGAATTCTGGTCCATGATGCGTTGTTCGAACAGCGCGTAGGAGATCCCTTGCAGGATTCCCCCGTTAATCTGACTGAGGACACCTGTAGGGTTGATCGGGCGTCCGCAATCGTGGGCGCCAAAGACTTTTTCAACGTGTATCCGCCCCGTCTCGGTATCTACGGCCAGTTCGACGTAGTCCACGCCGCCATAGGTGAGGCGCTCCTTGGAATACTCTGCAACGCGAGTGGCTCGCGCCGATATTTCGCTGGTTGGTAGCTTGGCGGCGACCTGCTTTAAGGAGTACGACTTCGAAGCATCGTTCTTGAACACCACCCGCCCACTTTTAATGGTGAGATTGTCAGCGGTCGTTCGGAATCGAGGAGCGACCGCAGCGAAGAGCTGCTGCTTCACCTGCCAGGCCGCGTTGCGCACAGCCGGCGAAATAGAGCCGGTGGTCACGCTGCCTCCGGAGTCAGGACCGATGGGAAAGCGGGTATCGCCGATGCGAATCACGACATCGGATGGCGGAACGCCCAACTCTTCCGCCACCACGACCGCAAGCATGGTTTTGGTGCCCGTTCCCAGATCCTGCACTGCGGACATCAGTTCGACCGAGCCGTCGCGCGAGATTCGTACCTCGCAGGAGGAGTCCATGCTGACGAAGCGGTACCAGACCGACTGCGCGATTCCGATGCCCCGCTTTACCGGCCCGGCATCAGAACCTGCCGGTTTGCGATTGCGCCAGTTCGTGCGCTGGAGAATGATTTGCCGCTCCACCCGCCGCGCTGGATGCTCGTCGATTTTGTCGCGCAGCATCAGCGGGTCCATCTCCAGCTTGACGGCAAGCTCATCGATGGCCTGCTCGAAAGCGAAGCAGCCCTGGGGGTGACCCGGGGCGCGGAATGCCGCACCAGGACCGGCGTTGATGAAGACATCGTTCTCTTCCGTCAGCAGGTTAGGGCACTTGTACAGGTTGGTCGCAGGACCGGCGGTGCCGGCTCCTGTCCCCGTGCCGGCGGTTCCGTAGCTGGTCAGCTTGATCGCGGTCAGGGTTCCATCTTTTTTGGCGCCGATCTTCAATTGCTGGTGCGAGTCGGGCCGATTGCAAACAATATGCTCCTGACGGCGATCGAGCATCAGTTTGACCGGTGCGTTTGCCTTGCGCGAGAGATTGGCCGCCATCACTCCTTCATTGCCGGCTCCAAATTTCGCGCCGAAACCGCCACCCATGAACTCGGTAATCACCCGTACCTGGCTCTGGGGCAGTTTGAAGACATCGGCGAACTCTTCGCGTACACTGGCCGTCCCCTGGGTCGAGGCGTAGACGGTTACTTCTTCCGGCTTCCAATCGACCACGAACCCATGGGTCTCAAGCGCGGAGTGTGTCTGCACCTGGGTAAAGTACTCGCTCTCGACCATCACATCGGCGTCGGCGAATCCTTTTTCCACGTCGCCGGACTGCTTGCGCTGGGGTCCATGGACGTTGCCCGTCTGGGCCACGCCCTTGGGTCCGCCTCCGCCCCCTGCACTGCCTGCCTCATCGGCAGGGCCGGGGAATACCAGGGGGGCGTCCGCAGCGCGGGCCGCCGAGCGATCCACCACGAAGGGCATGGAATCGTACTGCACCTTTACCAATTTTGCGGCATCGTCCGCAATCTGTTGCGAAGTAGCAGCCACGGCGGCGATGGGTTGACCGGCGTAGCGGATCACCGGATAGCGGGAGGGAACTTCCTGTTTGGGATCGCGCAGCTCTGCGCCACCGTAGAAATGTTCGATGACCTGCACCGCTCGAACGCCGGGCAGCTTTTCCGCTTCGCCGGTGTCGATGGAGACGATCCGCCCGTGGGGAATCGTGGCATCCACCATGCGTGCGTAGAGCATGCCGGGCAAATGAACGTCCGCGGTGTACTTGCCGGTGCCCATCGCTTTCGCTGGACCGTCGTAGCGCACGGTCGGCTTGCCAATGTACATCAGCTCAGAATTTGGCGGGAGCGGCGGCGGCTCGTCGAACAAAACTTCACGCTCTTTGTGTTCCAGGCCGTTCTGGGGAATGCCAAAAACAAAACTGTCGCTGCGCTTTGCGGTTGTACCTGGCTGATCCTGCTCTGAGCTCAACGTATCGAGTGACATCCTAGACCTCCTTTTCCCCGGCTACATCGAGGGTTGCGGCAAAGACTTTGGGATAGGTTCCGCAACGGCAGAGGTTCCCGCTCACCGCATGCTTCACGTCGCTGAGGGTTGGCTTGGGATTGCGTTCGAGCAGGGCAGCGCAGCTCATCACCATGCCCGGGGTGCAGAAACCGCATTGCATGGCGTCGTGTTTCACAAAGGCAGCCTGCACCGGATGCATGGTGCCGTTGTGGGAGAGCCCCTCGATGGTGGTAATCTCGCGCCCGGTTGTATCGATAGACAAGGTCATGCAAGCCAGGGCGGGGGTTTTGTCGATCCAGACGGTGCAAGCCGAACAAGAGCCGCGGTCGCAGACGACTTTTGTTCCGGTCAGCCCCAGAGGATCGCGCAAGGTCTGAGCCAGGGTATCGCGCGGCTCGATGACCACCGAATGCTCGCGGCCATTGATGTGCAGTTTGATTGTGAGCGCGTCCGGACCCTGTACCCGGTCGGCATGCAACGCTTCTTTCGCATCGCGGGCCAGGGCGTTCGCGGTCTCAATGACTGAGGTAGCGGCGGTTACGCCTGCCCCTTTTAAGAATCCACGCCGGGAGAACGTGATTTTAGGAGAGTCTGCCATAGGGAGCCCTTTCGGAGTACTGCCTGGCGTTCAAAGCAAACGTCATCCTTAAATTTACATCCGGGCGCCGGGGTTTCGCCAGGCGGGAGGGGTCAGCACGGAGGTAGCCGTTCAGGCCATGAAAGCAAACGAGTTCAGAGATAAGGTCCCAGGGAGATGACCAGAATCTCCACCAAAGAGTCCGATTCGTTGCGCCATTGGCGACCCGTTCCGGCGATGATGGTGACCGAGTCCCCGCGCTCCAGGATTTGCTCACCATCCTGCAGATTCAAGATCACTTTGCCGTCGAATACCATGGCGAACTCGTCAGAAATGGAGGGAGTGGCATGCTTCCCGGTGAGACCGCCGGGCTTGATAATGAGCATGGAAGCGCGAAATTGCGAGGCGCTGGATAGCGAGCCCAGCGAAGCGATTTCAGCCCGCGACCAGTCGAGCGCCATGTGGGCACGGTCGCTGGCGCGCACGATATTGACCACCTGCTGATTTGCAGAAAGAAAGAACTGCCCCAGCGTAACCCCGAGCGCGTTGGCTATTTTCTCCATGGAAGAGATGGAGGGCGAGCACTGGCCATTCTCGATTTGTGACAGGAAGCTGGCGGAAAAGTCAGTGCGCTCGGCAAGGGCTCGCAGCGAAATCCCTTGTTGCTCTCTCAGAGAACGCAGAGAATTTCCGAGCGTCTGTTCAATCATCCTGGTACCGGCTCGTTATGACTATGCCGATCAGTAACATGTCAAAGTTATCGATTCCACAGTATACAGACGCGGATAGGGAGTTACTCCCTATCCAATGGCCATGCTTTTCTTATCGAACGGACAGTGCTCTAGTGGCTGCTCCACGTCTTATCACTGGAGTTGCACCACGGCTCCAGGACGCAATCGACGCATCGGGGCTTGCGGGCAATACAAACCTGGCGTCCGTGATGGATCAATTCGTGGGAAAAAGCAATCCAGTGATCCTGAGGAATCATCTTCATCAGGTCTTTTTCCACCTGAATTGGTTCGAGGGCCTGGGTGAGTTCGAGACGCCTGGATAGGCGCAATACGTGAGTATCGACCACGATGCCTACCGCTTGAGCAAACGCCACGCCCAACACCACGTTCGCTGTCTTGCGCGCGACCCCCGGCAGGGTGAGCAGTTCGTCCATGGTTTGCGGAACCTTGCCGCCAAAATCGGTTGTGAGTTTGCGCGCCGCTCCATTCAGGGACTTGGCCTTATTGTGATAAAAGCCGGTGGAACGAATCTGCTCTTCAATTTCCACCAGGGGCGCATGAGCGAAGTCAGTCGGGGTGGGGAATTTCTTGAACAGGGAAGGGGTCACCAGGTTGACGCGCGCATCGGTACATTGCGCGGAAAGGATGGTGGCCACCACAAGTTCCCACGGGGTGCGATGATGCAAGGCGCATTCCGCGTCAGGATAGGCCTTGGCTAAAAGGGCCAGAATTGCGGCCACACGCTCCGGGGCAAGCGGGTTGCGGCGTGGCTTCTTCGCCTTTTTTTTAACCGAAGCCTTGGCGGCGGCAGCCTTCATCCTTTAGCCGAGCCGCGCCAGCATCTCTTCCGGAGTCATGCGGATGCAGGTGAAGATGGGCGTATCTTTCAGGGTGTACGGGCTGATCTCGGTTTCGCGCAACTGCTGCACCAGGTCGAGGAAATCCTCCGGGTAGTTGGTTTCAAAGGCCACGACAAACTCCTGGTCGTCGATGCCGAAGGAGTAGGTGGTGTTCAGTTTGACCCGGGGATAAAGATGGCCGACCCGGATGTGCTCGTTCATCAGGCGTTGGCGCTCCTCCGCGGGCAGCAGGTACCATGCGCGCGTTTTCCAAAAGGGGTAGATGAAGATGTATTTCTGGCCGCCTGGCCGAATGCTGCCGCGTGAATCGTGCTGGCCTTCATGCTCGTGGCCGATCAGGTATTGCGAGCGTTTGGTCATGGACAAAAAGCTGTAGGCGGTTTGGAGATAACCACCCATGGGTGTTGCCATCAGTTCCGCCGTCATCTGGTTCAAGTCTTCCGGGGTATAGCAAATGCGCCACAGCACCATGTCGCAATCGCCGCGGAGGCCGACGGTCGAATAGGTCAAGGTGAGCAGGCGTCCAGGCTGATTCCAGCGTTTGATCACTTCTGCGAAGGCGGCGCGGTGGGCGTCCTTTTCTGCCTGGGGCAGCCGGCGCCATTCGGGCAGAACCTTGAAGAAGGTAAACCCGATGGTCTGCCGCTTGATTTGCTTGGCCGGGGCGGGTTGCGGCTCAGCGGTAGTCTGGGCCTGCACGGAAGGTTCCGGGATCAGGGTCTCTGCCATGGTGTATTCCTCATGATCTCCATGGTAACAAAGCATGCGGCGGCTTTGGGGGCGCCACGTGCCCCAAAGGTTCTGCTGGTAAAGAACCTGTGGTCAATTTTCTTTGGGTGGTGAATGGAGAGCAGCGATCGAAAAGTGATCGAAGGTGACTTCTAACGGCTCTTTACCTGGCGCAGCGGCGACCATGCCAATTCTGACCGGTACCTCTGGCGGAAAGAACGCAAGACGAATCATCGACCATTCCTGGTTGTCTAGTGAATAGGAAACCTGAACCGTGTCTTGATAACGCTGCAGGCGCAACCAGATGAACGCGGGGCTGTCGGAACGAGCCAGCACAGACCAATCTGAAAATTCCCGGGTGACCACGGCACTCACGTTTTGTTTGCCGTTCACAAACTCGATTCCGGCCTTGATCCAGTTTTTCTCATCGATGCGAATCATCAAGCCGGCCTGATGATATAGCTCGTAGTAGTTTCCGGAGATCCGAACCTTGACTTCGAAGTTCCCAGTCTGTTCCTGGAATCGAAACGGACCGTTGTCGCGAATGAAGCCGTAGTGTGTCACCCGCCAGTAATCTGTGCCGGGGGGCACCGTTACCGTCAGCGTGTCCCCGGTCTCGTTCCACTGCAAAGGCTGGTGAAGCCACGCGCGGGATGCGGTCTGATCTATCATCTTAGCCGCAAGGATAGCAAACAGGGCTGTTTTGCTTTAAAAAAGGTCCGGCCGCTGAGGGCGGCTGTCTATTCGCAACAACGACTTTTCCGTGGAATGTGCCAACCCCGGACTAAACAGGCTGCGGAAAAAGTCGGTTTCGCGCCAGATTTTAGCCCTCTGCGGCGATGCAAGCAAATGCATGCGGTTGCTGTGCATGCGGTTGCTGACTTAAGGGGGGCTGGGCCTTGTGCCGTCCCTTCGGGACTCGCCTCATAAACCTATTCCTCCCCGGCACGTCAGTGCCGGGGAGGAGCGTGGAGCAGCTCTGCCGGCTGGAGGCAACCCCCAGCGGCGGGTCAACCGCGCATACCCCGGCGCCGGTAGTTGTACCAGCAGTGGCTTGTGCGTTGGATCGATCCAGGTAAGCAGGGTTTCCAGTTGATTTTGCGGCATAGCTGTGCATCCGGCCGTCCCTCGGGTGGAACTCCCCCAAATGTGGAGAAAGACGCACGACCCGCTTCCCGGCACAGGCGGATTGGCATGGGCCATCATGTCACCGCCATTGTGACCGACGACGATTCCCCAACGGTACGCTTCGCCGACACTGCGCATGTGCTCGGAGCTGTTCCAGTCAGGAACAACCGTGGAACGATCAACCAGGTGGTTATAGTACCTGGAGCTACTGTCATCCACGCATTCGATCGACGGGGTCAGGTGCAGGTAAGCTGTCTTTAATCCCGGCAAGGGCTGGGATGTATCCCCAAACGCTGTGCCCAGAACGAAGACGCCGGCGGGGGACCGGCCATCTCCTTCTTTCTTAACCGGGTCGGAAGCGAGGCGAACTTCGGGGTCATCGGTGGCAATCACGCCGATGCCCCATCCCATGCCGTTCTTGCCGACTACGATGGCGATCGGCTCGCCTGCTGGACGCCAGATCTCGTGCGGAGTGCCGCGCTCGTATCGCTGCAGCCTGCCTTCGACCGCGTTCCAGTCTGATGTGGTGACCACGATCATCTGCGTTGACTGCATGAACGCGCCGGGTTCGACGGCGGCAGCCGGAGAGGAAACAGCCAGAGTTCCGGCCGAGCCCAGGACGAGGCGCATGAGAAAGTCCATCGGTTTCACGACCCCGAGCAGCCAGGAAGCACCTATTTCGCCACCGCCGCAGTCTCCAATCGCCCCCCGCGAACCCACTCCAGAATGGTGCGATACTGCCAGCTCTGTTCATTGCCACGCCACCGCTGCCCGCCGTTATGCGTAGCCAGATAATCGCCTGCATTCCCCGCACTATCCGTAGGCCGCGTTGGCTTGATCAGCATCAGGCTCTTGATCGGATCATTGATATCCACCACGTGCATCGCATACTTGTAGTTATCTTCGCTGTCCTGATCCGAAAATACCCCCTGGTCATTCGGCGGCCGCAACTTGAAGATCACATGGCTGGCATGGCAAAACACGCAAGCTTTCCCATCCGCGCCCTGCGTAGCCAAAATCGGCTCAATCTTAGCCACGAAGTAATGGAAGTCCAGCACTGAGCCGGGCGGAACATCCTTGAGCGCCTCGCTCAGCTTCTTTCCTCCCAGCACGCTGACCGCGATCAGCTTCAGCCGGGGATTGCTGTCGTTCTGTAACTGCTCCATCGCGGCGCGGAATTCGGGACGCTGCTCCACTCCTTTTACTTTGCGCAACACATCCAGCCCCCCCGCCCGCACATTGTGGTCGGGGCTGCGCAGGCTGGCCAGCACCGTATCCAGCACCAGGGGATTGTCCAGCAAATCCGCCGGCTTTTTCACCGCCACCAGGTTCTTATTCAGGAAGTAAGCCTGATCCTGCGACACAGCCCCGCCCGCAACGCCCAAATGCCGGCTCAGAAACTTGGGGTCCCCCACTTCTTCCACGAACACACCCATGCCTTGCGGGTTCAGGTTGGCGAACGCGGTCTTCACCAGGGGCGCCGTCTGCGCGTTGGCTAAAAAGTGTTCCAGGCAAACCCGCACCGCCGATCGCTGCACCTCAGGGTTCGGGTCGTTCAGCCCGGCCAACACCTGATCCCGCATCGCCGGCTCTTGCATCAGCCGCTGAAACGACGAAGCCGCATTCAGCACCTGGGCGTAGTTCGCGGGGCGCGGTTGTTGTTCCAGCAGGCCGCGCAGCGAGGCCAGGACCTCCGGCTGCCGGCCCCAAGGAGAATCGCTGGGCAGCGCCGCCAGCAAGGGCAGCACCACCGCCTGGCTGTCAGGATTGCCTTGCCTCAGAATCTCGACTACCTTGCTGACCAAACGCGGATCGGGTGCAGAAGGGGCATCCAGATTCAGGATGCCGCGTTGCCCATCCTCATAGACATAGCGCACGGTCTGCCGCACCTCGAGGTTCGGATCCTCGGATAAGTTCAGCGCCGCCAGGGTAAAGCGCTCATCGCCTGCTCCGCTCAGCGTGCTGCCTGCCTTCAGCACTTCGATCTTCATGGTGTCGTTGGCGCCTTCAAGGCAGGCGAGGAGGGCATTCTCCAACTCCGGACCGGAGCTCTTGAAGAAATGGATCAGGTCGCTGTCATTGCCGACCCGGGTCTGGAAAAATCCGTTGTGGACGTCGTATTTGAAATCGACCGCTTCACGATAGGGCGGATATTCATAACCCGGGCGATGCAGATCGGGCACGCCGCTGACGTACTTAGTTAGGACCGCCGGCAGACCAATGGAGACCGTGTTCTCTTTCAGAGTGGGCAGAGCATAGTGGCGCACATGAAAATCCCACAGTGCGTTGAGGATGCCTTCACGTCCCAGAGGCGTGCCCTGGCGCAGGACTTTTGCCAGCACTTGTGCCTGGTCGCGCACCACCGATTCGTAGCCGGCGCCGATGCGGGCTTTATCGTCATCCAGGGCGCTGGCGCGCACCCACGCGGTCAGGTAGCCGGTGTTCTCGTCGAGCAGGTCGTAGACGCTCTCCTCCAGGCCGCGGCGGACCATTCCGTCGGTTTCGCCGTTCAGGCGCGTGGCTAAGGTTTCGAGGGTGCTGCGGCGCATCTCCGGCTGGTCGACTTGCCAGTAGTACCAGCGCCATAACCCTGCGGCGGCCTGGAAGCGGACAAAGGGGACAGGGTCGTTGATGTCAGCTTCGAGGGCGGTCAGGAGGTCTTTGTCCGACGTTAAATCTCTAAAGTGTTGGTTGAAGACTCGGGCTGCGCCCCAGCGGGTGCGGGCGTTGGGCGAGGCGAGCGCCGCGATCAGGAGTTTGTGGCCGTGGGGAGCGGCGTCCTGCCTGCGGGATAAGATCATCCTGACCGCATACGCGGCGCTCGATTGGACCATTTTGGTTTGGTCGCCCAGGGCCTGCATCAGCTCCGGTAACGAGCCAAGGTCCGCCATGTGGCCGATGGCGCGAGCAGCGGCTTCACGTGCCAGTGGCTGATCGCTTTTAATCAGGACTTCCCGGATTTGTTTCAGGACCGGCTCAGGGGCCGGGTCCCAATATTGGTCCAGCTGCGATAAGAGCAGCGGCAGGTTGTTTTTTGCCAGCTTGGCTGGCGGAGCAGGGAAGCCGGCGTCCCAGTTTTTTGCTTCGGTGGTTCCCGGGTAGAGGGTGGACAGAGCCATGACGGCGAACTGGGTGGCGCGGAATGGCGTGTTGAAGCCCTGGTAGACAGGGTCTCCTTCCCAACTGCCTTCCTGCCTTTGCGCGGATAACATGGCTTGCACTGCGCGCGCTAAGTGCTCATCGCTCTCGGGGCGGCGGCCGGCCTGGGCCAACGCCAGGACTGCGTTGTAGGAGACGAAGTCCGCGGTCTTGGCTTTTTTGTCGAAGGGATAGGGCCAGCCTCCTTGCGGGGTTTCGTATTCATATAGTTGATTAATAAGTTCGTCGATTTGCGCTGTGTACTTGGCCCGGTCGACGGCTACCAGCAGCATGATCTTCCAGTTCAGGTCGATTACGTTTTTAGGGGTGTCGGGCACGGCCAGGGCTTCTACGTGGTCGCGCTCGGCTATCCATTTCTCATCTTTGGTTTGCTTGTAGACCATGTCAAAGGTCTGCCAGCTTTGGGTAGCGATTTCGAATGGACTTACGTCGGGCTCGCAACCGTCCGCCTCGTCTCCGGGCATTTCTTTCAAGCCCTTGTAGTGGATCCTGAGATATTCGGCGTAGGGGAGGCTGAAGTTTTTTCGCGGCGGATCGTGGGTGACGTTCTGCTCGAATTGGTTGGTGATCAGCGGCAGCCGGCTCGATACGGTGCGCGCGGTATAGATGACGCGCACCCAGTTGGTGTTGGCTTCTCCATATAAGGGCCTGGCGTTGTTATAGATGCGATCGGTCAGAAACTCCAGGCTTGCGCGCTGCGTCGGGGCGTAGCCTTTTTGAACTGCGGTGAGATAACCGCGGGTGCTGAATTGCGCTGGATGGCAGGCGATGCAGAGCTGGGTTTCGGAGTGCTGCATAGTGGTGCGCAGGGCGACTGCTCCCCGGCGCGGGGTGTTTGAAAGCCAGGAGTCGCCCATGTTGATCATGAAATCCATGCCTGCGCGCACTGCCAGGTGCGGATCGGTGTAAGGCGGAACAGGGAAGTCCGATGTGTGGAGCTGATAGGCGGGATGGTTGCCGGCTACCCGGACGTAGTACTGCTGGCCTGGCTCGAGGATTCGGGTGCGAAATTTATAGAGGCCGGGATAATTCTGCGTGGCTTCTACCTGGTAGACAAATTCTCCGGTGTTGAACGGCACTACATCCGACCCATCTTTCGGCTTCTGAAAGATATCGACATCGAGCGGCACATCCCGGTCGGTTACGTTCAGCGTGAAGTAGACCAGCCGCGGCTTTTCACCCTTAAAGGTGAACTTGAACCACTGGAAACCTTTGACCATTGCCGCGTAGCCGTCCTCGTTGCGGGAGGGAGCGTAGGGGCGTTCATCGTCGCTGCCGTAGATTGTTTGCCCAAACTCAAAGGGCTGCGCAGTCTGCCAGGTGCCGTTGGGAGCCGCCGCGATCACGGCAGGCGCGGCAGCCTCGGTCATGATTTTTCGCGAGCTGGCGGCGATCTCGGGGATTGCTGCCGATGAGGATAGGCTTACCGTGATTGGGCCGGCAGCGCGGGGTTGCACGGTCATATATAGGTCGAGGTCCGCGGTATGCAGCCACTTTGAATCGATGACTCCTTGGGAGTCCTTGACGGTTGCTAATACTGCGTCGCTGCCTTGTACGCGCGCCGGATCCTTCACCGCTACCGTCACGGCGTAGATGGTTCCCGGCTTGGCCGTACCGAGCTTGATCTCCTTCACCGCAGCAGGAGGAGCCTGCCCTGCGTGCACCAGGCGCCCAACATGCAGCACCAAGACGACCATCACCGCACACCACGCAAGCGCCCAACGCAGCTTAGCTCCATTCCGTGACATTCTTGAACCTCCCGCCCGTATCGCTGCAACGGTTTTGGCCGGGTTTCCACCCCAGTTTCCAACTGTCCAGAAACTATATACCTACGGAAGTATTGGAAAACAGTGGACAAACGACCCGGCATGCGGGTTGCCGCCCGCTGCGCCTGCCGCGAAGCACGGCATCCAGCGGGTAGGCTAAGGCCGTATCCACCACAGTCACCGGCAGGTCCGCTAGAGAACATGCCGCGGATCACGAGTCTCCCCCGCACGCTTGCTTAAGTGAGCAATATTTTTCCGGCCAAACCGACCGCTAAGAGACGTCCTGTAAGGCATTTCCGATCTCCCCTTACCTTATTGTCAACCCGCGCACATCGTTCTGTGAGAGTAAACTTTGCCAGAAGATGCCAGTCTGCCTGGGTGCGGTTACGGATTAGGGGCTATTAATAAATGCGGCGACGATCCGTATTCACCCAAGTTCCCGGGCGGAGGCGAAGCAGATCAGCAGATCGGTTGAATTGTTGAATTTGCTGCAATAGGTATGCTTCACCGGACTAACTCCCTCCTTAGTGAGCCCAAGCATATTTGCTCTGCCGTGATCGTCAAGAGGTACAATCGAGCTGGCGAAACCCGCTGTGGACACGGTAGTTCAACGTATCAACAGTTCTTCCTACTGTGGTTTGCTTTGAGTCGCCGGAGGCATATTTATGGCCGATGCTCAGAATGACAATATTCCTACCGGATGGAAGGCACTGTTTACTGGAGCAGCGGCCACCAATGGAGCCATTTTCGGTTCCCTCTTAGGGCCAGCTGGTGCTATTGGAGGTGCAGTTATCATGGGCGCGATCTCCTTAGCCATTACTTCGATCAAAGTGCCTCCCGACACCAGACCCAGGAAGACTCCCTCGCAAGAGAAAATCTCAGTTGCCGATGGCAACGGACTCCTGACCCTTGGCGATCGCGTTTCGAACGTTCTTGCGGAGATAGAACGACCTCGGGGAGATTATTGGAACTGGGCGGATCTGAGAAACGAAGAAGCTAGTGTTCTGCCCGCCGAGGTTTTATTACTGACGCGGCAGCAGAGACTTTCCTCAAATGGAAGCTTGGTTATGACAAGTCACAGTCTGCCGGGCCGGGCTTAAACCTAATCATGGCTACTGTGCAGGCCGTAATTGGCCATTGGGGTGGAGCTGCCACTAGCCTTGCGAAGGCTGTGATCAGTGCGGATGGAATTGATCGCTCTTATAAGGCATTCCTGGACAGCGACAAGTATTTTGCAGCTTACGGAGTAGTTATGATCGTCTATGACGCTGAAATTTCCAGTTCAAGCCTAATCACGCTTAGGCGAGCCACGGCTACTTCTGACTTGGACGGGCACGGCGGCGAGTTTCACCACTTTGGGGGTACGATCGTTGACCTACGTGAAAAAGGGCACTAGTGTTCGACAGGGGACGGGGTGACGGGACGGGGTGACCGGACGAGGGACGAGGTGACAGACGAAACGTCGCCCTCACAAAAACGGCGATTCTGCCATTCGCTCGCCGTCCCTCGCTCGCCCTTCACCCGAGACCCTTCCTCGCAACTTCTGCTTATCCCACCCTTCGCAAAGAACGCGAAGGATGGGGCACCCGATCCTTTGTGGCAGGCAAGAAGTACTCGCCTCTTCCATTCGATCTGTCCCTGGTTTTCATCCCCTTGGGTGAGCCACAGGCTCATGGGGACACGGCTGAAGCCATGCCCTTCCAGGACCGAGTTTCTCACACGGGCTCTAATCGTCGTCCGGTTGCCCCGATGGATCCTTTTGCAAAAAGTGCTCCGGCGAGAAACCAACAGGGACCGCCGAATAGGGGAGGGGGCTTTGCGAGTAGTCGAAGCAGTCGGCAAAGTCATCCGTGTTTAGGTCGCGCGTGCCCAGGCTCGGGAGCCCGAAGACCTCCTCGGTGTAGCGCAAAAAGCCGCTGAACTCATGCACCTGGTGTGAAATGTACCTCTTCTTCGCATAAGGAGAAACCACGATCAGAGGCACCCGAAAGCCGAGCCCCATGGCGTCTACCTGGGGTGGGCTCACATGGTCGTACCACCCGCCCCAATCGTCCCAGGTAACGAAGATCACAGTCGAATCCCAGAACGGACTGGCACCGATTGCGTTGATGATGTTGGCCACCCAACTAGGCCCCTCCGCCGTGGAACCCGTCCCCGGATGATCGGAATAGGCAATCTGGGGAACAACCCACGTTACCTGGGCCAGCTTGCCCTCTTGGATGTCGGCCAGGATCCGGTTATTCGGTGAAACTACGTGGTTATTCCAATCCTCCCCAAAGCGGACGTGGTGAATCGCCTGGAAGGCGGACAATATATACCCTCCTGGGTTGCTTTTCCCGGGAGCATAGTAATTCCAGCTGATACTCCTGGAATCGAGCAAATCAGCCATGGTCGGATAGTCGAAGCAGGGGGAGACACCGGGCAAATCGGTACCGTTCGGTCCCACGATCGCCACGCTGGCCGTGTGCGGAGCATCGCAACCCCAATCCGCCGAACTCGGATTCTCGTCTGCGTCCGCCGACTGACCCGCAATCATATATTGATGCGCAGGAAAGCTCGGGCCGCTGTTGGACTGAAACATCCGGTCGCCCAGCGTGTATTGCCGGGCCAGGGTCCAGTAAGGCTCCGACTCTTCCTGGGGGACATACGCATAGGGCAGGTAAGGAACGGGATATTTTGCGTGGGCAAACCCGTCCATCCTTCCGTTGTCCCAGTCTTTCCACCAGCCTGCATGGCTGTGGTCGACGTCGGAGCCTTGTTCCATTCGGACCGGCCGCAAAGCAATCAGCTTGCCATCGCTCATCCCGGTCTCGACCGTGTCCGCACCAGGAAAACCATGGAACAGGTTGTCGAAGGAGCGGTTCTCCTGCATGATCACAACCACATGTTTGATTTTCTGCGCTTGCATCGGCCAGCCATGGACCGCGCCGTTTTCGCTATAACCACAACCAAACAAAAGCAGATCCAGACAGAGTAGTCCGGCAAAGGAAAAGTGAAACATACTCCAACCCCAGTCGATTGGATGCGAAGGATGTTCGTTCGGGGAAAGCCATGTCTTCGATCGCAATCGGCATTCATTTATAAGCTTTGTGTCAGCATTGGGTCAACAGGAGCGACGTGAGACCGATCGCTAAGCAACAGAATGGACCATGCAGCGAGGCAGCCCAGATAAATGATGGCGCGAAAGAAAGAAAGACCTGTAAAGAGTCCAGGCTGAGGATGCAGGGCAAAATGCTTGTGTACGACCTCAGTCGCGACATTTGCCGCCGAATAAGCAGCAAAGCCGAGAGCGATCCCCAGCGGAACTCTTCGCCCGGACGGCTCCGCTTTCCGTAGTAGGAGAACGAGACAAGGAGTTACCAGCAGCCACATAGCAGCAACAAACACGCTCAATTTGACCGCGAGGTTTTGCAGAAAGGAGTGAGAAGACGATCCGATACACCACGCGACCATAAAAGAAGTAATCATCAGGAGCGCAACCGCCACTGCTACGCGAGCGCGGCCGAAGCGCCAGGCGACGAAACCAAGCCTGAGGATGAGCAGTAACTGCAATCCTGGATCGAGATACACGAGTACCCAATACGATCCGATCCATCCGGCGGGAAAATGACCGGCCAGCAACAGGGCTGAGCGCAAAAAATAAAACGCAATCAAAATTGCAAATACCGGCAGGCGAGCGAGCAGGCGGCGGCGAACCAGAATCGTCAGCAGGGTCCCATGACCCACCATGCCGGCCGCAGCTAAAGCATACTCAACCGTTCGTATCCACACAGGCTAGTTGGAGGCGGGGTTTAGAGGGCGTGTGAGTACCGGGGAAAAGCAACCGCAGACTCTTTAGCCCCGCCGTAAACCCATCCATCTTAGAACCCTTCATCCGAGGACGGACCATAAATCGCCGGCACGTTCGCCTCCAGCAAACGCAGGTAGACGGTGAGTTGGCCTCGATGGTGAGCCAGGTGGGTCATTGCGCCGTCCGAGATCATGGCGTAGCGCGGCCCTTCACTCACCACGCGATCATTCATGCGGAAGCGCCACATCTTGGTCAGATGGTCTTCGGTCGTCTCCTCCAGCGCCTTGCGGGACTTGGCCAAACCTTCGGCCAGCATCTGGCACAGCTCTGCCCGGGTGTTCACTGCCTTGGTCTTCATCGCCTCGTTTTCCGGGTCAGACAGGTTCAGCTCGCGGCGGTTGATCATCACCTCGACCCATCCGGGGATCGACGCTACCAACGCCGCCAAATAACCCAACTCCATCGAACGCCGGTGCGGCTTCCAACTGTTCCGTCCTTCCGGGACACGCTCGATCACTTTGCGCGAGGTAGCAGCCTCGTGCTCTAACTGCCATAGGAAAAACTCCCTCAGTCCCATACGCCCTCCTCACACTTTCAATTTAAAGCCGCATATATGACACGGGCTGTCATATATTTAAAAGAAAATGGGACTATGAAATCCGGCCGCCTACTTTCGACCCTCATGTTGCTGCAGGCGCACGGGCGTCTCTCCACCCGCGAGCTGGCGGAGCGCCTGGAAGTGTCGCAGCGCACCGCGCATCGCGACATGGAAGCGCTCAGTGCCGCGGGGGTTCCTATCGTCGCGCTGCGCGGATCCCAGGGCGGCTGGGAACTGGCCCGCGGCTGGCGCACCAAGGTACCGGGGCTGGATGAGGCGGAGCTGAGCGCGTTGCTGATGTCGCAGCCCAGCGCGCTCGGGCATCCTTCGCTGGCCGCCGCGTCGGAGCGCGCTTTCGGTAAGCTGCTGGCTGCGATGCCGCAGAAAATGCAGACGCAGGCAGCTTCCATCCGTGCCCGGCTGCACATCGATCCGGAGGGCTGGCATCCGTCTTCCGTCGACCTTAGCCTGCTTCCGATCGTTCAGGACGCCATTGCCCGCGATTGCAAGCTGACCTTCGTCTACTCCCGCGCCGATGGCGAGACAGGAGTGCGCACCGTTGACCCTTTCGGCATCGTCAACAAACAGGCGGTCTGGTATCTGGTGGCGAGAGCGCCGGCGGGAATGCGTACCTACCGCTTTTCGCGCATGCAGAACGCGTTGGTGCTGGCGGTAACATTTGAGCGGCCGGCGAACTTCGACCTCGCTGCCCATTGGAAGACGGCGACCGCACAGCTACAGCAGAAGCGAACCCAGTTTCAAGCTACACTTGCCCTGGCCGCGGATGCGGCCCTCTCTCTCAGCCGCTGGTGCCGGGTGGCGCCTGCTCCTAATGTACAGGCGTCGCCCATCCCTCCGGACGGGTGGAGCATTCTTCATGTTTCGTTCGAGAGCATGGAGGAGGCTCGGTTCCTCGCTTTGGGCCTGGGTACCCGCGTTCATGTTCTATCCCCAACGACTCTGCGCGAGCAGGTACTGGAAGAGCTGCAGACGGCGGTCAGGCGGCCCGTACTCAATGCTTGCCCGACGCAACCGCGGCTTCCAGGTGCTGCACATGAAAAAAAGGAGGGGTGGAGATCTGAATAAGATCGAAATCCCTGGCTGCTGCCAGTTGCTCGAAGGCGTGTGGTCGGTGGAAAAGCAGTTTTGGGTGGCGTCGATGGCTGTCGACCCCTTCCTGTCTCTCTGATAGACCTAAGTCCTTTGTTTTATCAAGGTGTCCAAACTTTTTAATTAATTAATTTGGCCATCTTGCCTTATGCATCCAAGCCAGCTATTCAGGGCACCAAGCCCAAGTTCATAGTCTGAAAGAGGCCGGAACATTGCCACGGGGCCGCTATTCACTTGCTCCTCGGTAGTGTTATGGCGAGCTGCGCTCTCTGACCACTAAATTTAATTTCATTAACTTTCATTAAGCCGCCCAACAGCAGTTTCTTGTCTCGTTAAAAGTGCATGTCTTTCGTTTATGTATTGGGCGCTGTGACATTTGCAGGATGACAATAGTATTTATTATTCAATATATAATTCCAGGTACTTGTGTCCAACCTTTAAGGCATGGCACAGTTCGTCTCCGAAAGACAACACGTAACGGCAGCGATTTCTATTAACTTGTTTAACAAGGAACAAGCAATGCCTACTTCTTCCAATCGACTTGCTAATATCCGGTCAATCACAGAAGTTGCGGCGAATCTTGCACTTGTTGTCGCCGTTGCTGTAGGTCTGACCGTGTGGCTGCGCCGACCGAATACAGCGGCCCTCTTGCATAACACGAACGGTCCGGTTGCTGTCAGCCAGTATCCCGCGTTAGGAACGCAGATCGTTTTACCTGGTGTCGATTGGAGTCCTCATAAGGCAACGCTGGTTGTGGCGATCTCGAGCGCTTGCCATTTTTGCGTCGATAGTACGCCCTTTTACAGTGAAATAACTCATTCCACTCATGTTGCGCCAATCATTGTCGTGATGCCCCAGGGAGAGCAGGACGCTCGGACATTCTTAGAGAAGTATGCCATCACACCACGCAGCGTCGTGTCGGCTAGTTTACCCAGCATACAAGTGAATGCAACCCCAACCCTTATGTTGGTTTCTTCCTCCGGCACCGTAAAACAGACGTGGGTGGGTGAATTGAACGATGCGCAAAAGCACGAGGTATTTACGGCCTTAGATCATCTTTAATACACGAGGTACGTATGAAGGTCATTCTCCGTTGTGTGCTGGCTCTCATGGCCATGTGTTGGTCCGCCATCCTCCTCAGCGACAAAAGTGATCTGCACGCCCAGTCATGTTGTCCATCCAATTATTGTTCCCTGCCTCCTCCAGCCTGCCCTGGTCCGGTATGTGATTATTTGGGCGGTTGCAGCTACGCTTGGGAATGTGATTCCCCAATCGTCGTTGATGTGAAGGGAGAAGGCTTTCATTTGACCTCTCAAGCCGACGGCGTCATGTTCCAATTTTTTGGTGATACGAAGCGGCAGGTTGCCTGGACGAACCCCGCCTATGGAAATGCGTGGCTGGCGCTTGATCGCAACCACAATGGAATGATTGACAACGCGACCGAACTGTTTGGTAACCTCACTCCGCAACCTTCGTCGCCTCAACCGAACGGATTTCGTGCCCTGGCGGTATACGATCTGCCGGAAAACGGTGGCAATGGTGATGGGTACATCACTGCGGCTGATAGCGTTTACCCTCATTTGCTGGTTTGGACGGACAAGAATCATAACGGGATATCCGAGCCGGATGAACTAAGGACGATAGCCCAAGCAGGAATCGCTGCCATCACTCTTAAATACAATGAAGAAAATGTTAAAGATCAGTTTGGCAACATCTTTCGCTATCATAGCTCCGTCCGTACGGATGTTATTCCTGACTATCGCCCCATCTTCGATGTCTACTTAGTCGGTATAAACTAGAGTGGAGCAAGGGCAGTATTGCGGATAACTTTAGAGGCTTTGCCAAGAACATGAAAAACAGGACATCATTCGTGTCTCAATATAACCTGGTGCTCCTCTTCTCTGTGCTGACTGTTTTTGGATGCATGCCTGGCGCTAGGGCTGACACCTGTAAGCCGCTGTCTGCAGAGCACGAGACCCAGATCATATCCTATTTTAGCGAGCACTTGGCTGCGCCGGACGGGCGCGCTGTTTCGATTATTTCGCGCTCGTTGATCCCTGACTCTTGCTACTACAAGCTGGTTATCACGGAATCCGGAATCGACCATCCTATTGTTCTCTTTTTAACTCCGGATCAGCAGTTCTTGACCACCAAGCTGTTTGCTATAAACTCAGGCGCCATCTCGGCAGCTAACTACACTGAGCAAAAACTACTTGCCGATGCTTCTCCTCGGGCGGTGGGTTCTCACGCGCAGGCCACACTGGTTGAGTTTGGAGACTTTCAGTGCCCGGATTGTAGGCGTCTGGCTGAGTGGTACAAGGAGCTCCCGGTTTCTCTACGTGATCAGATAGTCCTTGTTTACAAATATTTACCGACGTCTCCTAACGCCTGGGGACAGGAAGCAGCTCAGTTGGCGGCGTGCGTGCAAACAGAGGCCCCCGACAGTTTTTGGAATGTTTTTGACTATATTTTCACCGCGCAGGAGACGATAAGTTTAGAAAATGTCCGGCAACAGATACTCAATCAGACAGGACTCCTGGCGCCAGCTAAGGCGGCAAGCGTTGCGACCTGTTACGACGATAGGAAGGGAGCACCCATAGTACAGCGAGATGTTGCTCTCGCCGCCAGCCTTCATGTCACTAGGACACCAACGATGTTCATGAACGGCAGGCGGGTCGTTCCAATATTTTCCAAGAATGATCTGGTGGAGCTTATCACTAGAGCGGTTGATGAGCATAGCACGCTTGCCGCGCAGTGAAACGCTAGTCGTATATGTCAACACCCCAACGAGGGCCCGCGAGCCGCTTACATTCGTGGCTGTAATCTGAGGACGATATGCATCGAGACGTTCCTATATGGTTAAAATGTGTCTGTCTGACGTTCACGATCCTTGCGAGTGCGAAAGGACAAATGAAGCCGCAAATACACGCTGACAACTCCCTGCATAGTTACGTCGACGTGGTTCCAGTGGATTTAGCTCATACTGCTCAGTTGCCGGCAGCCGTCGTCACAGTGATGGGCAAACTACCCGCCGGGAGTGTACTCGTGACCAACAAGCTTGCCAAGCCAGTGACCGCAATACTTGGCATCTGGACCTATGTAGATGACAAGGGGAGCAGCCAGAACCGGACTTTCGCATGCGATGGTTACCACTTGTCCCCTGTCCAAACAATAATTCGAAGTCAAGGGGCAGTTCTATTGTCGCCGACTGGATGCACATCAGACGTACTGTTCCCTCAGCTAGAAGGCGGCCGCCTTTTGGGTGGTCCTTTCGCGACTACTGCTGAGCAAAACGGACCAGAAGCAACCGCAACGACCGTCGGCGTGACGATAGACGCTGTCATTTGTAGCGATGGCGAGATTCTTGGTAGAGACACACAACAATACTACAGGCGCATACAAGAGCGCTTTTCCGTCCTGACTGCCTTTCTTTCTGACGTTGACGTGGCAGAAAGAGCTGGCACACCGTTAGCCGTCGCAGTGGATAACATAAGGCGGTCGACAGAAGGCCAACGGGACCCTGTATTGGGCGGCAAAGGGAGCTGGGCTCGCCAAATACAAGGTAGCCCTAATTTGCAGGGCACCATAGTGCATCTCCGTACTTATACTGCCCCACCAGTGTTTTACCACACCGGGGTGTCAGATCAATAGAGCAGCGAAGCTCATTTCTGGCGACATGCCCCTGTGGGGACTACATACAAGAACCGCGACAAGGAGAGAGCAAATGAGACCATGCGTAGCGTTGTTATTTTGTCTTCTGACATTGCTTTGCGCTCGAACATCCCCACTGCACGCGCAGGAGGAGGACAGCATACTGGCTGATTTTCATTGCGACCCAATCTCATGTGAAGATGCGACGCCAGCGACATTCCAGGGGACGGCCTCTTTGGAATGGGCGGGCGATTGCTATCCTGCGAGCGAGAACCCGTACGTATTTTCTTTTGACATAATTAGCGAAGCGATCGTGGGTACCACTGGTAAATGTAGTGCACTTTACACTGCTAAAGTCGTTGCAACCCAGTACACGGTAGCTGCAGAATGCGGCTACACAGCTTACGTGAATAGGACTTCGAATATCTACAATTACCTCGGCGTTCCGGTACTCAGCGGCGCGTATTCACTTTATTGTGATTCCACGACTCACCGTGGTGGGACCGGCTCGTTGTCTGAACCGTGTTAATACCGCGCCAGACACAATAGCTGCCGGAGCGAGTTCGTTCCGCCGTTCGGCGGGGATCAGAGTCTTCGCCACCAGGCGACCTGCGCACGGGCTCGGGACGTTGCTGTTGATAGGCGCCAATCGGCACACGCCGATTGCGCAGATGGGCATAGCGCGTGCTCTTGGAAATGCCGAGGTGGCGATTTGCTGGCTGCTTAATTTCCCTTCGCGATGCAGCCGTTCTTCAGCGCCTCATATGGATAAATTGTTAATTACTCACTACGATGGCGGCGAAGAGAAGGTTGGTGATTTGCTACCGGTACTCGGCGCGTGTTGCAACATTTAGTCGTCTCTACAGCCGTGCTGAGATAAAAACACGTCACCGAGACGAGATCCATGCCAAGAGCGTGTTATCATGCCGGGTGGATTCGTCATCCAGACCACAGGTTTTCACTGTCACGAGTTTGGGGTGGCTGTGCGATTTTCTATCACCTTCGTATTAGCGCTAGCGTGTCGCGTGCTTGCCTGGGGCCAAATCGCAGAGCCACCCCAAGAAACAACCACGATTCATGTTCTTGCCGATCTGATTGAAGTTCCTGTCTTTGCTTTCAAGCCCCCTTTTAGGCCAGAGCCAGGCCTCACAAAATCCCAGTTCGTCGTTCGCCTGGACGGAGGAACGCCGTTTCATCCAAGCCATGTCCGGATGGAAGGCGATGAACCCCTGCATTTGGCCGTTGTCGTAGAGGCAGATACACAGGATATCCATTTGCTTTCACAAAATCTCCAGTCCGGCATGGAGAGCTGGCCGCCCACTGTTTTCAATCTTTCGGATCGCGTGTCCTTCTACATCTATGGTTGTCGATTGGTTCGGACGCTCAAAGAAGAGCACGTCAGCCCTGAAGATCAACGAGATAAGCTGGTGCGAGCGGTCGCGCTGCCCGCGTTTCAATCCGCAATGGAAGGGGGCCGGGCGTGCGCGCGCCCGCCACTGGATAAATTGCTCGAAACCGTTATGAATCAGACCGCTGATGCTGGAGGCTGGAACGTAATTCTCTGGGTCGTAAACGCAGGACACAAAGCCGATTTGAAGCAGTTCGAAAGAGTGCGAGCGTTCGCTGCCGCTCAGAGAGTGACCGTCTTTGCCATCAAGTACCTTGCAACAGGCCGTTTCCCTGCTTCGGTTTACTCCGGATCTGAAGTGGTCAACCGTCTGGTCAGCGCAGTCGGAGGTATCACCCTCCATTCTGCATTCGGGGAACTCGGTGAAGTAACAGAAACCATGATTCAGGATGTTCGGCAACGTTACATTGTCAGCTTCCCTCGGCCGGGAAATGGAAGTAAAGGAACTCACTGGCTTGAGGTCACCTCGACAGCAAAGGGCGTCAGAGTGTTATCCTCCGCCGCGTCTGCGCCCTTGCTTGAAACAGAATGCACCAGCGGTAAGGACAAGTGGCTCTGTTCGCAGCAGCGCCCCCAATATGGGAATCAAGCGCCTTGAAGTAGGTGTCGACTCTCTATTATGAGCAAGACGATTACGGGAATGATAGCGGCCATTGCCACCTGCTTCACTCTTGTCCTGGGGCAAAACTCAGGTGCAAAAACCAAGGCCGTTGCTGTCGAACAATTCGGGACCAACGCGACTCTACCGCTCATGATCCTTTTGCATGGCGTAAGTGGTCCGTCCGCGTTTTATCGGGAGCAGGCATCTTTTTTTGCCGGCCATGGCTACCGCGTCGTTCTGCCCCACTATTTGGAGGCGGGTAAGGGACAAGCCGCAACCGATGGTAATTACCAAGCCTGGACGGCCGCCGTTCGCAATACGATCGACAATTTCCAGGACGGACACCGGTCGCCCACCGTTATCGTTGGCTTTTCTCTCGGAGCTTCGGTAGCGTTGGCGCTTGGAAGCGAGGGAAACGGACCGGATGGGATTGCTGAGTTTTACGGCAGCCTTCCTGATAAGTATTTTCGAGACCTCAAAGGCATGCCCCCACTGCTCATCCTCCACGGGGGTCAGGACAATAATATTCCGGTGTACAACGCGCTTCAGCTTTCTCAATTGTGTGAACAAGCCGGGTTCCATTGTGACATGCACATTTACCCGACGGAGGGGCATGGATTCACCCCCGAGGATCTCAAGGACGCTGACCAGCGAGTGCTGCAATTCTTTGCGACAGGTTTGCGTTGAATCATGAGACCTGGGCCACCCACTCGGTATTCGTCGACTGATTAGGCAGACACCTTTATCCGAGGAGGTGTCGCGATTGCTCAGGCGAACTGGTCGAGGTTCATTCCCAGCTTGTAGGTTTCGCCGTGAGCCAGCAGGTTTTCCCAGGTCACTTCACGTTTTTCATACCCGGCCATGCGACCGAGCATGCAGCTCAAGGCTGTCTCCACCCCGGCGGCTATCTGGTTGTGACTCTGGCCAGAGGTGATGCTGTCGATGAAGGTGCGTTCCTTGTCGCGATCGGCAAACGCCAGGTTGTCAGAAAAGCTGCCGTTGGCGGCAAACTTGACCGGACCACTGGTGTTCATGGAATCCGTCCAGGCCCAGGCTTGCGTGCCCACAATCTGTACCGGACCCGAATAGGGAACAGTCGCCGTCCCGTCCGCGCCGAAAAGCTTGAGGCCGGCGTCGAATCCGCTATTGCCGAATTGGGTGGACGCAAAGGAGAGGTGAACGCCTTCCGGGTAGGTGAAGTCCACCTGGTAGTTGTCCCAGCAGTCGCCGGCATGGGTCAGGATGTTGCGGCCGCCCGTGGCGGTTGCTTTAAGCGGATGCGCGCCCAGGATCCAATTGCAGAGATCAATAATGTGGATGTTCTGCTCCACCAGGATGTCTCCGGATAAGGCGCGATACCAGAGCCAGTTTCGCAGGCGGGACTCGTCGGGCGAGGCTCCGGGATGAACCTTTTCTTCCGATGCGGGAGCGTAGTAGTTGCCGGCAACGGTGGCGATCTTGCCCAGAGCGCCGGCTTTGATCCTTTCTGCAATGGCGGCAATCGGCGGCGCGCTGCGGCATTGGAATCCCACATCGACGCTCTGCGTAGACTTCACCCGCTTGCCAATCTCGAGCGCCTGCTTTGCCTGGGCGACGTCGACGCCGACTGGCTTTTCGCAGTAGACATGCTTGCCCGACGCAACCGCGGCTTCCAGGTGCTGCACATGAAAGAAGGGAGGGGTGGAGATCTGAATAAGATCGACATCCTTGGCTGCTGCCAATTGCTCGAAGGCATGTGGCCCGTGGAAAAGCAGTTTTTGGTCGATAGGCTGCCGTGAAAGGCTGGTGTTCAAGTCGTCGAAATGGCTGCGGCCTATTGCCAACTTGTCCGGAAAAATATCGGCCAGCGCTACCACCTGCGCGGTAGTGCTGTGGGAGAAAGACGTGGCGACGGTAGTACCGCGATTGCCACACCCCAGCAAACCAAGGCGCACGGCGGAGTTGGCCTGGTAGCTGAAGGCAGTGCGCGGCTTCAGTAACAGCAGTCCACACGCGCTTCCAGTCTGCAGAAATTCTCGCCGGTTCATGCAGTCACCTCGCGGATCACTCGTTCCAGATACGCCTTCTCTGTTTTCACGTCTTCGATCTGCTGCGGGCCTGAGGTCTCGCGCTCAATGCTAATGGCGCCCTGGTAGCCCAATCGATGAAGTTTGGTAAACACCTGGCGGAAATCCACCAGGCCTTTGCCGATCAGAACCTCTTCCCCAAACTCGTTGGGGTTGGTGGGCCAGCGGCCATCTTTGGCGTGCACACTCTTGATGTGAGGCCCAAGAATGTCGACCGCGTCGACCGGGTTCGCTTTGCCGTAAAGCAGCAGGTTGGCAGTGTCAAGACCGACGCCCAGATTCGGCATGTCTACATCGTGGATGGCTCGGGACATGGTGGTCGGGGTCTCCTGGCCGGTTTCCATGAGGAAGGCCTGACCGTTGCCCTGGCAATGCGTAGCCACGGTGCGGATGGCTTCCACCGCTTGCGCGTAGAGCGCGTCGCCAGGATTTTCAGGAATAAACCCGCAATGCGTTTGTACCTGTGGAATGCCCACCTGTTTGGCAAAATCAGAGGCCTGGCGCAGGGCATCGATGCGGGCTGCGCGGGTGTTGGGCGGAACCAAGCCGATGGTGGAGGGCCCCTGCATAAAGTTCCATTCGAGCGGCGGCGGCCCCACTACCTCTACCGTGGTTGCCGTGAGCTGGTACTTGGCCAACAGCTCGCGGTATTGGCTCGCCAGCTCAGCGGTGAAGCTGCCGAGATATTGGTCCATGGATAGAAAGACGGTGGGAAAGCCCATCTCATGCACCATGCGTAAGCGTTCTTCGGGAGCGCCGAAGGGCTTGATCACCAAGCCAAGCGCAAATGGTTTGACCGGGGCAGCGAACGCCCGGGGCAATCCCTGGGCAACCACAGCGGAAGCGGTAAGACCGACAAAGTGTCTTCGATTCATCCCCAATCAATATAGCCAGCGTGAGACCTTCCTGCAAAATTCGCCGGCCCTCAAGGTCAAGGAACGCGATGCTGGTATTGCTCCCAGTGCTTGAGGAGTTCGCCGGTTACGACGCTGCCCACCTGGTAGTCAGCCTCGAGAGCGGGCAGATACCCGGACGAGCTGGCGAGATTCTCGAACAGGCTTTTTTCCGGCGATAGTCCGGGAGGTGGAACCGTGAAGTTGCTGGCCGTGCGCAAGATCAACCAGCGCGCTTTGTCGACGCGGCCCAATTGATTGAGCTTTTCCATCGCCAGCACCATGCCCTGGTCTTCACAATCAGAAATGGCGAGCGAACCCTGGCCTCTCGTATAGAGCCGAACCCAATCCTCCGCCCACCGATTCATAATCGCCCCATGCCAAAAGTGATCTGTGCCCAGGCTGTCGCCCTCCATCACCTTAGGGGGTTCAAGAGCGATGGGATTTGCGGCGAAGTGATTGCGGCTGGCTTGGAGCGCCTTTGAATCTGCGAGTGCGATGTGCCTGGTCAGGCCATAGGCCCAATCCACCAGGGCGGGATTGAGGTCGTAGACGATCTTTCCCACCCCCCCTGAGCCGTCGTCAGATACGCCCGCAGCCGGTGCGTGATCGACCGATGCCGGCACTTTGCCCGGCTCGGTCGCGCCCAGCGCGATGGTTCCGTAGGGCCACGCGGCCGGTATTTCGCGGCTGTCAATTTCAAAGGCTGGATCGCCATCAATTACCTGGCGCACCCACACCGCGCTGCCCACCGTGAGCATGGCTGGATCGGCGCCCCCAATGCCGCTGAGCAGAATGTAGGTATGGGTCAGATCGAAGGCCGGGTTCATGGCCAGCGCCATCATCTGCACCGCGCATCGCGAGGTGGTCCCGCTGACCATGGCATACAGGCCGCTGCCGTTGGTCAGCAGGGGGTGGTCGAGTCCAGCCACTGGGACTACGATGTCAAGCTTCTGCCGCTCGACCCAGTATTGCAGTTCGCCCGGCGTGTCGCCTCGATCCTGGCCAGTCTCATAGGTAGCGACGACCAGTACTTTCGGCTGGATGACCGCAGCACGGCCCGGCAGCGCCAGCACGAGACAGAGCCCGGCTAACAAACGCAAGCAACGCATCAGCGGTCCCTTTCCCTTATTTGTTACTTGGCCATCACTGCGGTAAATGTGGCTGCTCCGGCTCGAGCCATGGACAGAATTCTGCCGGGAAAAATGCCCATGATGAAAGTGGCGGAAACCGTGAGCAGTAGAGCTAAGGTGAGCGAGCCCTTCAAGCGCGGTACTAGCTGTACTGGCGCGTCGTCAGCAGGCTTGCCGTACACCGACATCAGCAGCCGCAGATAGTAATAGGCAGCGACTCCGCTGTTCACCAAGCCAATCACCGCCAGCCATACTTCCCCTGCGTGCAGGGCTGCGGTGAAGACATAAAACTTGCCGAAAAAGCCGCCGGTAAAGGGAATCCCAATAAGCGAAAGCAAGAAGAAAGCCAGTGCACCCCCGAGCAGTGGGGAGCGGTAGGCGAGGCCGCGGTAGTCGGCCACCGAGACCAACCGGTCATCGTAACCGCCGGCGTGGCTGATGACGGCAAAGGCGCCTACGTTCATCGCCGCGTAGGTTGCGGTGTAGAACATCGCAGCCGCGATGCCTTCGCTCGAGAGGGCGGTGAACGCGACCAGCGTATAGCCTGCGTGGGCAATGGAAGAATAGGCCAGCATGCGCTTCACGTTGTGCTGGCGCAGGGCACCCAGGTTGCCCACCGTCATCGAAAGGGCAGCCATGATCCACAGCAGCAGCTCCCAATGAACGTGTAATTGCGGGTAGGCGGAGTAGAGGATGCGCAAGAGCACGGCAAAGGCGGCAACCTTGGGTGCAGTCGACATCAAAGCCACCACTGGGGAAGGGGCTCCCTCATAAACATCGGGGGTCCAAACCTGGAAGGGTGCGGCAGAGACTTTGAAGCCAAGGCCAATCAGCACCATGGCCACCGCCAGCCAGGCAATACCCGGAGTCGCGCTGTTGGGGAGAGCGGCGGCTACTTCGCTTATGTTGGTGGTTCCGGTCGCTCCAAAGGTAAGGGCAATGCCGTACAGAAAGAAAGCGGTGGCAAAGGAACCCAGCAAAAAGTATTTGAGCCCAGCTTCGGGGCTCTTGCCCGTGCGCTTGCGAATGGCGGCTAGTATGTAGGTCGCAATGGAAGAAATTTCCAGGCTGATGAAGACCAGCAACAGCTCCACCGCGCTCGACATCAGGCACATGCCCACGGCGCCGAAAACAACCAGGGGGTAATACTCCGCCGGCCATTCTTTGCTGGTATCGAACACGTCGAGGGCAATCAGCAATACGACCAACACAATGCTGCAGATGAGCACGTGGAAGAAGACGCTGAAAGCATCGGTCTGCACGGTGCCGTAGTACGCCGTCCCGGCAGGCAGGCCCAGCTGCCACACGCTGGCGATCAGCGCCGCCACCACGCCCAGCAGGGCGAGAAAGCCCATGAGCTTACGGTTCATCCCAGCCGGCATCACGGGCTCGATCAGCATCAGGAGAACGCCGGTGATGGTGAGCAAAAGTTCCGGCAGAATGCGGTAGACCTGAGGCACCTGCATCATGGCTTCTCCGCCATTCCGATGCCAACCTCCGGCGCCGGGGCCGACAGTTTGACCACCGCGTCGTCGATAGCCCGCATCCAGTAAGGGGAAGCCACCCCCATCAGCAGCATGAGCACCGCCATCGGCCAAACGGCAATTTGTTCGCGCAAGCCGATGTCCGCCACCTTCAGTTCTGCAACCATGCCTGATCCGCTACCGTAGAAAACGCGCTGCACCATCCAGAACATGTAGGCCGCGCTCAGAATAACGCCCACGGTCGCTGCCGAAACCCAGCGAACGTGGCCAGGGAAACTGCCGCTGAGGATGAGGAACTCAGCCACAAACCCATTGAGCGGCGGAAGGCCGATGAGCGAGAGTGAGGTAAACACAAACAGCGTCGCCAGACGCGGCATCGGTTTGGCCAAGCCGCCGTAGGTGGCAATTTCGTAGGTTCCGTAGCGTTCGTACATGAAGCCCAGCAAGAGCAGGAGCGCGCCCACGGAGACGCCCTCATTGAGGATCTGGTAGACGGCGCCGTCGAGTCCTGAAACCGCGAAGCAGAAAATGCCCAGAGTACAAAAGCTCAGCGAGCTGACGGTGGCGAATGCCACCAGCCGCTTCATATCCTTTTGCACCAGGGCTACCAGCGCACCATAAAGAATCCCGATCGCCGCCAGTGCGATCATCCACGGCGCCACCTGGCGTGACTGGGCAGGGAAGAGGCCGAGGTTGAAACGCAGGATGGAGTAGAGGCCCAGCTTGCCCGCCACGACCATGGCCATCGCGGTGGGCGCCTCGCTGAAAGCGTCCCCCAGCCAACCATGCAGAGGAAATATCGGAACCTTGACCGCGAAGGCGACCAGGAAGGCCAACGAAGCCCAGAAGAGTGCCCGGGCGGGCAGCGGATTTTGCGCCAGGATCTCTTGTAAGCGGACAAAGTCGAAGGTACCGGTTTGGGCGTAAAGCCAGACGATCGCCACCAGCAGCAGGGCGGAGGGGAGAAAGGTGTAAACAAAAAACTTGATCGCCGCCTCGGTTCCGCGATCGCGGCCGAACATGGCGATCAGGATGGCCATCGGTACCAGGGTCAGCTCCCAGAAGGCGTAATACAGGAACAGATCGAGGGAGACGAAGACACCGATCATGGCCGTCTGTTGCAGCAGGAAGAAGAAGTAAAACTCCTTGGTGCGATGATTGATCGCCTTCCAGGATGCAAGTACGCCGAGAGGTGCGAGCAAGCCCGTCAGCACCACCAGCCACATGGAAATGCCGTCGACTCCCAGGTGGTAGCGAATGGATGGGCTCGAGATCCACGGCAGGTTTGTTTCAAATTGGAAACCCGGATGACGATAGACAAAGTACGCCGGCAAATGAAGGGTGAGGCCGAACGTAACCAGGGTGACGAACAGGGTGAACCATTGAATGATGCGGCCCCGCCGCGGAAGCAATACCACGACCACGGCTCCCACACTGGGCACGAAGGTCGCAAGCGTTAAGATGGATGCGTCTAACAAGATCGTCGCTCTCTTCTAGAGGTGCATGGAAAAGCCGAAATAGGTAATCAGGAGCAGAGCGGCTGCGCCTGCAGCGAGCCATCCCGCATAGGAGCGGATATTTCCCGACTGCACCCGCTGGACCAGAGCTCCCAGTCCGCGGACGCTGCCCGCCGCCATGCTGCCGCCGCCATCGACCAGTCCGCGATCAAAGGCTCCCCATAACAGATAGCGGGAGGCGAAGAGCAGGGGGGCCACGATGACTGCGTTGTAGACCTGGTCAATCCAGTATTTATTCACCACCAACCCGTAGAGGCCACTGAACCGCTCGACCATTCGGTCGGCCATCCCCGGTTTGCGGCGGTAAAGCAGGTCAGCCACAAACCATCCGGTCAAGGCCATGACTATCGAGAGCAGGCTGAACAACCTTTCCTGATTGAGGCTGCCCTCCGGGCTGACGAGCGCCGAGTCCTTCACCACAGGTTCAAGGAACTTCGCGAACTGATCCCCGCCGCCCAGTGCCTTCGGTATCCCTATCCAGCCTCCCGCCACCGCCAATACGGCCAGGATGACCAGCGGCGCCAGCATCCACCAGGGGCTCTCGTGAGGGTGTACATCCTGCGACCGGCTCTCGCCAAAGAAGGTGAGGTACCACAGCCGGAACATATAAAAAGCGGTCAGGAGCGCCGTCACCAGGCCCACGAACCACAGGATTGGACCAGCCGTTGGTGACAGAAACGCCTGGTAGAGGATCGCATCCTTGCTAAAGAAGCCGGAGAACGGCGGCAAGCCTGCAATGGCAAATACCCCGGCACTCATGGTCCAGAAGGTGATCGGGATCGCCTTGCGCAGGCCGCCCATGGCGCGCATGTCCTGCTGCCCGCCCAGGGCATGGATGACCGAGCCGGCGGCGAGAAACAGCAGTCCTTTGAAAAAGGCGTGGGTCACCAGGTGGAAGATAGCGGCGGAGTAGGCCGCGGCGCCACAGGCCAAGAACATATAACCTAGCTGAGAGATGGTGGAGTAGGCGAGCACCCGCTTGATATCCGTTTGCACCATGCCGACGGTGGCGGCAAACAACGCGGTCGCGGCGCCGATGATGGCGACCACTCCAAGCGCAAACGGCGAGCGATCAAACAACACGTGCGAGCGCACCACCATGTAGACGCCCGCGGTCACCATGGTTGCCGCGTGGATGAGGGCCGAGACCGGTGTGGGGCCTTCCATCGCGTCCGGCAGCCAGACATAGAGCGGAATTTGCGCCGATTTGCCGGTGGCTCCAAGCAGCAGCAGCAACGCGATGGCAGTGAGGATGCCGCCTTGCATCTGGGGATGATCCGCGATCGCGCCGAAGACCCGGGCGTAGCTGAGCGAACCGAAGTGGGCGATCATGAGGAACATGGCCAGCAGAAATCCGAAGTCGCCAACCCGGTTGAGTATGAAGGCCTTCTTGCCGGCTTCCACCGCCGATTCGCGCTGGAAGTAAAAGCCGATCAACAAATAGGAGGCAAGGCCAACCCCTTCCCAGCCGACGAACATGAGCAGGAAGTTCTCTGCCAGCACCAGCGTCAGCATGAAAAACATGAACAGGTTCAGATAGGCGAAGTAGCGCCAGTAACCCTCTTCATGAGCCATGTAGCCGACGGAGTAGATATGAATCACAAAGCCAACGCCGGTGACGATCAGCAGCATGACCAGCGACAAGGGATCGAGCAGGAAGTCAAAATCGGCGCGAAAGGTTGCGGTGGCAATCCATGGAGTGGTGAACCACTCGATGTGGGGCAGAGTGAGGCTGCTGAAGTGCAGGGCGATGTTCAGCACCATCGCCAGTGGCACTGCAGTGAAGAGCAGCGCGATGGCCGAGACCAGGGCCTTGGGCAGACGACGGCCAAACAAGCCATTCAGCAGGAAGCCCAGGAAGGGCAGCACCGGGATCAACCAAAGATGGAGGGGGGAGTGTCCGTTCATAATTTCATCAGGTTGACTTGATCCACGTTGAGCGTACTCCTCGCGCGGAAGATCGCGATGATGATGGCCAGGCCCACGGCGGCCTCGGCGGCGGCGACGACCATCACGAAGAAGACGAAAATCTGCCCTTGTACGCGATGCCACTGGTAGGCGAAGGCGACGAAGCTCAGGTTCACTGCGTTGAGCATTAACTCAATCGACATAAAGACGGTGATGATGTTGCGCTTGATCAGGAAGGCGCCCACCCCGATGGAGAACAGGATCGCGCTGAGGACCAGGTAGTACGCGATGGGAACAACCATGTCAGTGCTCCTTGCTGGCCAGCGCAACCGCGCCCAGGATGGCGATGAGGATCAGGATGGAGGTCACCTCGAAGGGCAGCAGAAGATCGCGGAACAGGATTTTGCTCAGATCGCTGGTAGACACCACGTAGTCGCCCAAGCGGGCCTGCGCCAGGTGGGTGCGCGCGGACAGAAAGATGAAGGCCAGCAGGCTGACCAGTATGGCTACTCCGGGAATGCCCACGATATAAGCAGCGTGGCTGCCGTGGGTACGCTCTTCGCTCCCGGCATTGAGCAACATGATGACGAAAGTAAACAGGACCATGATGGCGCCGGAATAAACGATCACCTGCGCGGCAGCCAGGAATTCTGCGCCGAGCAGGAGGTAGAGCACGGCCAGCGAGCTCATGACCACAATCAACGAGAGGGCGCTGTTAATGGGGTGCCGTTGCAGCAGAAGGTTCAAGGCTCCCGCCACACAAAGGCCACCGAATAAAATGAAGAGAACCAGATACATGCTAGAGCATTCTCCCGTTGCTGATTGTAGAACACCTTAGCGTACGACGTGGGTACAGAGCCCCATGCGCCACAACTCCGTACGGGTGCCCCACGTTCGCCCCAGCGTACGTGGGACGAAAACGGTTTTCTTCGATTGCTTTCCGCTGCCTCAACCACAATGGTTGGGGCTTCGCCCCATCGATTTCGGCCCACGTACGCTGGGGCGAACGTGGGGCACCCGTACAGAGTCGTGGCGCATGGGAGTTGCGCGAGTTCATGTTCAGTCCTACGCGGAAAATGGGATTCGAGGAGAACTGTGCTATGCGAGCCACAAGCTGGTGGCGATGATGTTAAGAATGGCTACGGGCATCAGGAACTTCCAGCCGAAGCCCATCAGCTGGTCGTAACGGAACCTGGGAAGCGTTCCGCGCACCCAGATGTACAGAAACAGGAAACAGAAAACTTTGAAGACAAACCAGAATACCGGTGCAATGACCTGCAGGACGAAGGGGCCCGGGGGGAACAACGATCCGAAGGGACTGGTCCATCCGCCGAAGAAGAGCAAAGTGGCCACGCAGCTGACGGTGATCATGTTGGCGTATTCCGCCATAAAGAACATGGCGAACTTCATGGAACTGTATTCGGTGTGGTAGCCGGCCGTGAGCTCGGTTTCCGCTTCGGGAAGATCGAACGGGGCGCGGTTGGTTTCCGCATAGGCCGCCATGAGGTAGATGAAAAATGCGACGAACTGGAAGCCGCCAAAGACGTTCCAGGAAATCATGCCGTGGGCGGATTGGCTCTGGACGATGGTACGCAGGTTGAGCGACCCGGCCCGCAGCACCACCCCCACCAGCGAAAGTCCCAGGGCCAGCTCGTAGCTGACGACCTGGGCGCTGGCACGCAAGGCGCCCAGCAGGGAATACTTGTTGTTGGAGGACCAGCCGGCGAGCGCGATCCCGTACACACCGACCGAGGTGACCCCAAGGATGACCAGCAGGCCAATGTTGACGTTGGCGACCTCAAACATGTCGACGCCATGCCAGGTGATGGGCGCACCGAAAGGTACCACGGCAATGGAGATCAAGGCGCAGCCGAGCGCGATCATGGGCGCCAGGATGTAGAGCGGCCGGTAGACGTTGGTGGGCATCAGGTCTTCTTTAAGAAAGAGCTTCAGCCCATCGGCCATGGGCTGCATGAGGCCGAAGGGACCCACGCGGCTGGGTCCCCAACGATTTTGTATGCGCCCGACCAGCTTGCGCTCCAGCAGCACGGTGTAGGCTACGGCCCCTAGGAAAATGGCCAGCACTACGGCAATCTTCAAACAGCTCAGTAAGAAAAAGATAAGGAAGCTCACGCGTGCCCTTTGCTTTCTTTGCCCTCATGGGCTAACCAGGGTGCTTGAGAAACCGCAGGTCCCTCCACTGCGCTTCGCTCCGGTCGGGATGACAATTCTGTGGCGAGGGCAAGTATTTCTCCTTGAAGCTGTAGCGGGCACAACAGAATTGTCATCCCGACCGGAGCGAAGCGTAGTGGAGGGACCTGCGGTTTCTTTTCCCCGGTAGTTACAAGCACTCGCTGCCCCCTAGTCCGCGGCCGTTTCGGTTGGTTTGGTGGCGTGCGACTCCATGACCGAATGCAGAACTGTGCTGTAGCGCCCTAAAGTGCCCGAAGTGAAGAGTGTATCCTGGGCCGGCAGAATCAATGCGTGGCGTTCTGGGCCGGCGTCGATTTCGACCAGCGATGATTGCACATGGACGTCGTTGCCGGCTAAGAGCTCCAGCCTGGACACCTGATATCCCGGCACCAATCGCTGAATCTCGTCCAGGATGGCAAAAGGATCAAACGGGCTGAGCTTCGGTTCCAGATTCTGTGCTGCCAGCCATACCGCATGACGGTCCGCTTCACCTGACTGCGCGCCCCGGGTCTGTCCCATATCCGCATGGACGCCGCGGCCGAAAGGAACCAGCTTTCTGGGATCTGCCCCCATGGAATCGGCGAGCCGCACCATCAACTCGAAGTCGGTGCGCACGCCGGCCCGGTCGGCTGCCTTCTTCACTAATTGCTGATCGCCGTAGGTGTTGGTGACGGTGCCCGCCTTTTCGTACAGGTTTGCGGCAGGGAAGACTACGTCTGCCAACTGCGCGGTCTCGGTCAGGAACATATCCTGCACGATGGTAAAGGTCTTCTTGAGCGCCGCCGGATCGATACCGTAACGGGCTATCGGGTTCGAGCCGACCACATACAAGGCGGCGAGTTCGCCCCGCTCCGCCGCGTCGAACATTTCTACCAGGTCCATTCCCGGAGCCTGGGGCAGGGCATCGCCGTATTCCTCGGCGAAGGCGCCTCCCTGGGTTACAGGGATATAGCCAGGCAGCAGGCCGGGGAGAAGACCCATATCCGCGGCGCCTCGGGAATTGACATAATCGCCCAGGCAGGCGAAGCGGGCCTGGGCGAGTCCCATGCCAAAGTTCACCAAGGCCTCGACATCCCGGCCGCGGTATTCCGATCCAAAGATGATCAACAGGCTGGGCTCGGCGCGCAGCGCCTCGCGGAACTTCCTGGCTTCGTCGCCCAGCTGAACGCCAGGAAACGCCGCGTCTTCGCCGGCCAGGAAGCGCACCACGTTGGCATAGCCGTCCTGAGGAATGATCAGCGACTCGTGCGCCTGACGCTCCAGCTTGATGCCGGTGTGGTTCACCAGGTAGATGCGGGCGTTGTGGTGGCGGACGTTGGTGCGCAGGTTCCAGGCCAACAGAGGATGCTGCTCGGTGGGATCGTTGCCCAGCAGCAGAATCGCCGGAGCGGTCATGGTCTCGCGCAGCGAGGCAGCACGGTCCTTTTCGCCGGAGATCGCGCGGGCGAAGGCAACGAAGTCGGCGGTGCGGTGATGATCGATGTTGTTGGTGCCCAGTACCGTCCGGGCAAACTTTTGCAGCAGATAATTTTCTTCGTTGGTGGTGCGGTTGGAGCCGATGACCCCGATCGAGCGGCCGCCGCTGCTCTCACGAATTTCGCGCAGCTTTGTCCCGGCGTGCTGCAAGGCCTGCTCCCAGCTGACTTCCGCCAACTTGCCGTCTGCCCCACGCAGGAGCGGCTTGGTCAGCCGGTCGTCGTTATTTGCGAAGTCAAAGGCGTACCGCCCCTTGATGCACAGGAAGTCGCCGTTGATGCCGCTCTTGTCGCGGTTGTCGCCGCGCAAAATCTGCGAACCGTTATCGACGCTGCGCACGCCCAGAGTGGTTTTGCATCCGTCCCCACAGTGGGTGCAGACGGTGGAGACGTGGTTCATCTCCCAGGGACGGGTTTTGTAGCGATAAGCGCCGGAGGTGAGCGCGCCCACCGGGCACGCGTCAATGCACATCCCGCATTCTTCGCAATCCAGGTGGTCGCCTTGGTTGGGTGCGATGATGCTGGTGACCCCGCGGTTTTGCACTCCCAGGGCCCACACGTCCATGCCTTCGCCGCACATGCGCACGCAGCGGTAGCAAAGGATGCAGCGGGGGCGGTCAAAGTACACCACCGGAGACCATTGCTGCTCTTCACGGTGCTGCTTGACCTCGGTGTAGCGCGAGTCGGGCGGGCCGTACTTGAAGGTCATGTCCTGTAATTCGCACTCGCCGCCGGCATCGCATACCGGGCAATCGAGGGGATGATTCCCCAGCAGTAATTCAATGGTGGCTTTGCGCGCCTGGGTGATCTCGTCGCTTTCGCTGACGACCACCATGCCCTCGGCCACCGGGGTGGTGCAGGCGGTTTGCAGCTTAGGCACTTTTTCCAGGCGGACCAGGCACATGCGGCAAGCCGCCTGCAAGGAGAGCCCGGGGTAGTAACAGAATTGAGGAATGGCGATGCTCGCTTCACGGCAAGCTTCAATCAGCAGAGTGCCTGCGGGTGCGGTGAGTTTTTTGCCATCGACGGTAAAGGTTACGTCAGCCATGAATTCCTGTCTTTAGGTTCAAACGCCGGCGAGCGCTGCTTCCGGCTGGTGGGCATAGGGACACGGTTTGCCATCCAGGTGGTCTTCGAATTCCTTGCGGAACTTGTCTACGAAGGCGATGGTCGGCATAGCCGCGGCATCCCCCAACGGGCAAAAGGTACGGCCGAGCATGTTCTGCGCCAGGTAGCGGATATTGTCGATGTCCTTGGCCACGCCGGCTCCGGCATGGAAACGGGTCAGGGTCTTCTTCAGCCAGTCGGTGCCTTCGCGGCAGGGAATACACCATCCGCAACTCTCGTGCGCATAGAACTTCATGGTGCGCAAGGCAAACTCCACCATGCAGACCGTGTCGTCCACAACCACCACCCCGCCGGAACCGAGCATGCTGCCCGCCTTAGCGACCTGGTCGAAATCCATCCCGATATCGATTTCGGTGGGCAGAAGGGCGGGACAGGAAGCGCCTCCGGGTACGACAGCTTTCAACGAGCGCCCATTGGGGATGCCGCCGCCCACCTCGTAGATCATCTTTTTGAGGTTGTAACCCATGGGCAACTCGTAGACCCCTGGCTTGGCCACATCTCCACTGAGCGCGAAGAGGCGAGTGCCGCCATTGCGCTCGGTGCCGATTTTGGCGTACTCCGCTGCACCGATGCGGAAAATATGGGGCACGGTGGCCAGAGTCTCGGCATTATTAATGATGGTGGGCCCGCCGTACAGGCCGACCACGGCGGGGAACGGGGGCCGGATGCGGGGAATGCCGCGCTTGCCTTCGAGCGATTCCATCAGGGCCGATTCTTCGCCAACCTCGTAGGCGCCCGCGCCGGTATGAGAAATAATGTCGAAATCTATATTGCTGCCGAAGATGCCCTTGCCGAGAAAGCCTTTGGCGTAGGCGTCCTCGATGGCCTTCTCCATGATCGTGAGCAGGTATCGATACTCGCCGCGCAGGTAGATGAATCCCATCCTGGAGCCGATGGCCAGTCCAGCGATGATCACACCCTCGATGACGGAGTGGGGATCATGCTCAAAAATCAGACGGTCTTTGCAGGTGCCGGGCTCACTTTCATCTCCGTTCACCAGGACGTATTTCGGCTTGGCCGACTGCTTGGGGACAAAGGACCATTTCATCCCGGTAGGGAAGCCGGCGCCCCCGCGGCCGCGCAAGTTGGAGGCCTTCATCTCGGCGATGATTCCTTCGGGGCCCAGTTCAATGGCTTTGCGGACCGCAGTGTATCCATCCAACTCGATGTACTTGTCGATCGAGGTCGCGCCCTTGCCAAAGCGGGAGGAGAGCAACTTCACTTCATCGGGATGGGAGACCAGGGTGGCCATGCTTTTTGTTTTCTCCGCGTGCTTGGTTAGGTCCGTCCTGTTAACTCTTAGCCCGGTAGTCTTCAAGCACTCGATCCATCAATTCAGGAGTGAGGTTTTCGTGGAAGTCGTAGTTCACCTGCACGGCGGGCGCCCAGCTGCAAGCGCCGATGCACTCTACTTCTTCCAGCGAAAAGACCTTATCCGCCGTGGTCTCTTTGTTGCCGATGCCCAGCCGTTGTTTGCAGTGGGCCAGCAGCTCATTGCCACCGCGCAGCATGCAACTGATGTTGGTGCATACCTGTACATGATACTTGCCGCCGGGTTTGGTGTGCAGCAGGGAGTAATAACTGATGACATTGCGCACTTCGAGTTCGGTGATCTCGATGCGGGCAGCTATTTCGCCGATCACCGCGTCGGACAAATAGCCAACCTCATCCTGGGCATACAGCAGCATGGGAATGAGTGCCGATCGCCGCAGCGGGTAGAGCGTCACCAGGCGGTCGAAGCGCGCAGCCAGGGCGGGACTGAAGATGGTTTTGCTTTCTGTGCTCATGATGGGACGTTCTCGTTGACTACGGGCCGTGCGGCGTGATCGAGGAGCGCAATCCAATCCATCGCCGCGGTATCGAGCGCCTTGGGGCCAGCCGGGAAGACCAGCGTGCCATGCTCATCGATACGGAACTCACCCCTCTCTTCACACTCCGGCCGAGTGACCACCCAGCTTGCTTCACCTGTGTCCGGGCGAAAGGAGACGGTCAGCACGCTGGCCAGATGTTTCACCATAACCTTGCCGGAGTCGCTGGTCACCACGTACTCTTTGCCATTCAGGCTGGCCGCGTGGGCGTAGACCTGCAACATGCTGACCAGCGATTCCCAAACGTGGCCGCGCACCTGAGCGGGATAGGAGCTGTCCTGCTCACTCATCGGTCAATTTCTCCCAGCACAATATCAATCGACCCGATGACGGCGACCACGTCTGCCAGAAGCCGCCCGACGCACATGGTTTCCAGGGCCTGCAAGGAAGCAAAGGTTGGATTGCGCATGTGCACGCGATAGGGTTTGGCGGTACCGTCCGAGACCACGAAATAACCCATTTCCCCGCGCGGGGACTCGATTGCCTGATACACCTGCCCGGCTGGAACGGCAAACCCTTCGGTCACAATCTTAAAGTGATAGATGAGGGATTCCATCTGCGTCTTCATCTTTTCCCGGTCCGGCAGCACTACTTTGGGCGCGTCGGCTTTGAGCGGCCCGGTGGGCATTCCGTCCAGCGCCTGCTGACAGATTTTGAGCGACTCGCGCATTTCCTGAACCCGCAGAGTGTATCGCGTCCAAACATCGCCCACATCGGAGACCGGGACCTTAAATTGAAACTTCTCATAGCTGGAGTAGGGCATGTCGCGGCGAAGATCCCAATCCACACCGCTGGCGCGCAAGGGTGGCCCAGTCACTCCCAGGGCGATGGCATCGGCGGCGCTGAGGTAGCCCACGCCCTTGATGCGGTTGACCCAAATGGGATTACCGTTGAGCAGGTTCTCGTATTCATCGATCCTTTCCGGCATCATTTTGAGCAGGTTCTGTGCCCGCTCGTAGAAGTCGACTGGAGGCTCGAGGGAAATGCCGCCCACGCGAAAATAGGAGCCCATCATGCGCTGGCCGCTGACATGTTCGAACAGCTTGAGGATCTCCTCCCGCTCGCGGAAGGTATAGAGAAAGAGGGTCAACGCGCCGATATCCATGGCGTGCGTGCCCAGCCAGACCAGGTGCGATTGAATGCGGGTCAGCTCGTTCAAGAGCACGCGGAGAAACTGCGCCCGGGGAGGAATTTCCAACTGCAACAGCTTCTCGACTGCCAGGCAGTAGCAGAGATTGTTCGACATCGGGCTGAGATAATCGATGCGATCGGTGAGCGGAACTACCTGCTGGTAGAACTTGGCCTCGCAGGTCTTCTCTATCCCGGTATGCAGAAAGCCGATATCGGGCACCAGCCGCAATACGGTTTCGCCATCGATTTCGAGCACCAGGCGGAGTACGCCGTGAGTCGAGGGATGCTGCGGGCCCATGTTCAGGACCATAGTGCGGTCTTTGTTGCCCTCTTCCTTGCGGGGCTCGATCAGCGGAGCAATTTCGTAGTCTGCGGCGTCCACTAGCGGTAACCCTCCACCGGGTAATCCTTGCGTAAGGGGTGGCCTTCCCACTGGTCGGGCATCATGATGCGGCGCAGGTTGGGGTGGCCGCCGAAGCGCACGCCGAACAGGTCCCAGACTTCGCGCTCGTAGAAATTCGCCGAAGGCCATTCCGGGGTGATGCTGGCCACTTCCGGGTCCAGGCTATCCACCATGACACACAGCCGCAGGCGCTCCTTGAGGCTGTGCGAAAGAATGTGATAGGTCACTTGAAAGCGCGGTTCGCTGGGGTACCAGTCGACGCAGGTCACGTCGACCAGGAAGTTATAGCCGGCGGTCTTCAGCGTGCGGCATACGGGGCGAATGTCATCGCGCTCGATCCACAGCGTCAACTCAGCGCGATCGAAGCGGGCATTGGTGATGCAGGTGGGCTTGGCGGCCAGCAAAGCGGTGATGGCGCGATTTTGCGCATGTGCCTGAAGCACCGCGTCTTTTTCGTTGGCCGTGTCCATCACAGGTCCGCCTTATCGCTGGACCAGTCCAGAACTCCTTTTTTCAGAACGTAGAAGAACCCGACCAGCACGAACCCGAGGTAGACGAGCATTTCCCAGAAGCCAAAAAAGCGCGAACCGACCAACTTGGGGAGGTCCCGGTAAACCACCGCCCACGGCAGCATGAAGACGGCTTCGACGTCGAAGAGGATGAAGAGCATGGCGACCATGTAGAAGCGGACGGAGAAGCGTCCGCGGGCATCGCCTTCGGCGACAATGCCGCATTCATAGGTAGCGTTTTTGGCAGCCGTGTTCTTGTGCCGCCCGACGAACCAGGAAGCGGTGACGATGCCGGCTCCAAAGGCAACGGCGACCAGGATCTGCATGAGCAGCGGCAAATAGTTCCAAAAGTAATCCGGCGTTTGCATGATGGAGCGCTCTGGTTCGACTGTAAGTTTTCGCCTGCATGGAGTCAAGCCGGGCTGGCGGCGCGGTGATAACGGGTTTGTTCGCTTTTGCGCTTGGGATTCAAGGATCTGCGTTCCCGGCCGATACCCCCCATACGAGGTGGGATCATGCCCAGGTTTCGCAGCCCCGCAGTGCAAGAGAGTGTGAGCACCAGTCCGCGGCGTGGGCTGGGACCGATCCGGCTGGTTCCGCCCCCGGCCCCGTTTGTTCGCCGCCGGCTTTCCCGTGAAAGCGCGCGGGCTTTAGAAATTTTGGGCCACGCGATTGAATATCTGGCCGATGAGTATGCGGTCGATACCGCGGACAAAGGACCTCTGGGAAACGCAGATCCACGCATTGCAGCGATTCAGACGCTTAAATCGCTGAACCGTGCCATTTACTTTTCCGGCCCCGAGGTGCAGCCGCTCTGGCTGCGCATCCGGCAGTGGTTTTTGCGGTCCACTATGAGCAACATTGGGTCAGGCAATGGCCGGTGATCGAAAGAGTCTGTTTGAGTACCGGGTAAAGGACACCGCAGGTCCCTCCACTACGCTTCGCTCCGGTCGGGATGACAATTCTTTCGCAGGGGTCTCTCGCTGAAGCTGTTGCGGGCACAACAGAATTGTCATCCCGACCGGAGCGAAGCGTAGTGGAGGGACCTGCGGTTTCCCTTTCACACTCTGTTAGTCTGCGTTTATGCACTTCGTCCTCAACGGCCAGTCGCGTGAATTTCCGCAACTGGCGCCCGGGGCCCATCTCCAGGATCTGATTGCCGACCTCAACCTGAAAGGCGACCGGGTAGCGGTCGAGCATAACGGCACCATCATCCCCCGAGCGGAATGGGCCCAAACTGCCCTCAGCGAAGGGGACCGTTTGGAGGTGGTGCACTTTGTGGGCGGCGGCTACTGCTGATGCGTCGCTGGCGCAATGCTCTCTGGTGTCTGCTAGCCATCTGTTGCTGCGCCGCCACGGCACAGGTCGCCGGCCAAGGCGCACCCACGTTTGTGGTCTCTGATTTGCCGGCGGGACGCCCGCTGCGCATCGTGGTTTATGGGGACATGCGCGTTACCGACCCCAGCAATACTTCCGATACCAGTCCCGGGGTGCGCAAATGGCTGGCGCAAAAGGTGGGTGAGGAAAGGCCCGACATCCTGCTCCTCACTGGGGATATGCCTTTTCACGGCAGCAATCCGGAGGATTGGAAGGTCTATGGTCAGGAGACCGCGCTTTGGACTCAGGAGAAGCTGCGCATTTATCCCACCATCGGCAACCATGAGATATTGCCGGATCCAGTCAAAGGGCTGGCAAATTATCACGCGGCCTACCCCCAGATTGAGCAGCATGACTACTATTCCGTACAGCTGGGGAACATCTATCTCATCACCCTCGATAGCAGTACGTTTCTCAGCCGCGGTTGGGAACAGCGACAGTGGCTTGATGCCCAGCTGGCCAATCTCCCTTCGTCGGCGGATTTTGTTTTTTTGCTGTTTCATATCCCGCTGGTTTCCGATCTGCAAACCGCCTTTATGCTCGGTATCCCCGATCCCGCCGCGCTTGATTTGCGCCATGATCTGGAAGGATGGGCGTCCAAGTCTCACGCCAAGTTTGTTATCTTCAATGGCCATATCCATAATTACGAGCGTTTTGAAATGAATGGCATCACGCACGTGATTACCGGGGGTGGCGGGGCTCGTCCTTATCCAATTTTTATTCGCGGTGATGAGGACCTGTATCGCGCTCGCACTTATCCTAACTTTAATTACTTGCTGATCACGCTTGCGGGTAAACATGCGGACGCAAAAATGTATCGCGTGGCCGATCCGGACGCGGCGCAGAAGAGTGTTGAGTTGAAAGATAGCTTTGCGCTGGACGCGAAGTAGGGAAGTACGCTTGTGCGAGCGAGGGCCGCTGCAACTTCCAGACTATGAGTGGGTGGCCCAGGTCTCGCTTTTGAGACCTGGGTTTCTCCTCGCCAATGGTCCTAGCCGGAACACCCACTCAACCTACGTCCGCGCCATTTTCCAACGACTTCAGACTATGGGCGGGTTCAATGCCGGAAATTGCCTCTGGTGCCAGTAGGGGTATGGGGCACGGGTCTTGCTTGCCTGGTCCAGTTTGGCTACTTGCTCAGGCGTCAGTTTCCACTCAGCCGCGGCCAGGTTCTGGCGTAGTTGGCCCTCATTGCGCGCACCGATAATCACCGTGGCCACCGTGGGGCGTTGCAGCAGCCAATTGAGCGCTACCTGGGGAAGCGGTTTGCCAGTCTCCGCAGCCACCTCGTCCAGGACATCAATCACCTGGTATAGATATTCGTCGTCCATCTGCGGACCCTGCTCTGCGGTTTTGTGCAGGCGGCTCTCTGCCGGCAACGGTTGACCCCGGCGGATCTTGCCCGTGAGCCGCCCCCATCCAAGAGGACTCCATACAATGGCGCCTACGCCCTGATCGATCCCCAGCGGCATTAGCTCGTCCTCGTAGTCACGGCCAATCAAGGAGTAATACACCTGGTGGGCGACGTAACGCGGCCAGCCATACCTGTCCGACACGGCTAGCGACTTCATCAAATGCCATCCGGAAAAATTGGAACACGCGATGTAACGGACCTTGCCGTCGCGCACCAGCGTGTCCAAGGTGTCCAGCGTCTCTTCGACCGGCGTGTGCACATCCTGGCCATGCAAGTGGTAAATGTCGATGTAGTCGGTGCCTAACCGGCGCAGACTTGCCTCGCAGGCACGCACCAGATGAAGCCGCCCGGAGCCGAGATCGTTGGCACCTTCCCCCGTGGGGAAAGTGGCCTTGGTGGAGATCATCACCTTGTCGCGACGCCCAGCAATCGCCTGGCCTAGTATTTCCTCCGACATGCCCTGCGAATAGATATCTGCAGTGTCGAACAGGTTTACCCCCGCTTCCAAACAGATGTCCACCAGGCGAGTGGCTTCGGCGACATCCGTCGATCCCCACGCTTTGAAGAACTCGCCACCACCGCCAAAGGTTCCGGTGCCGAAGCAAAGCACCGGGACCTTCAATCCCGAACGTCCAAGCCGTCTAAATTCCATCATGCAAGAATAAACGATGCAGTTTTCCCGTCGAGGATTGCCCGGAGCAGGATTTTGGTTGTGGTCGTTGTGCTTTCAGTTCTTTGTCGGTGAACAAATCGCGCGGCTGGGTTGGCCCGGCCCCTACAGCATGACGCGGGATTACATCAGCGACCTGGGAGCGGCGCGATCCCCGCTCCATTGGGTGATGAACGGCTCGTTTCAACTGCAAGGATTGCTGATCTTTTTTGGCACTGTGCTGGTGCGACGGTTCTATCCGGCGAAGCCGATTTATTGGATCGCCCTGGGCTTGCTGGCTGTCGCCGGTGTGGGTGTCCTGCTCGTTGGCCTGGCGCCGGAAGATGAAAATATCCGCTTGCACTTGATGGGGGCGGCAGCCAATTTTCTGGGCGGCAACCTGGGCATGATCCTGCTGGGACTGACGAGCTCAAAGCAAGGGTATGGCCGCATGACCCTGGTGTTGGGATCCGTCGGCCTGCTGGCAACACTCGCCTTGATGTTTCGCGGCGGATTGGGATCAGAGGTAGGAATGGTGGAACGGCTCGCTGCTTACCCGCTTCCCCTGTGGCTTACCTGGACAGGCTTACGGAGGAATGCCGCTCCAGCAAGTTACGATCCCATTCGCCGAGGTTAGCCCCGGCTTCATAAGAACTCTCGAGGAAGGTAAGCAATGCTTCCTCGGGCGAGGGCTCGCGGCGTACATCCTCGTAGAGATAAATGAATTCCCCCAAGGCATGGTTGTAGCCGGCCTTGGCAGGTTGGATGGTTGCGCCTTCGAGCCCCTTGGGCGCGGGGGCGGCATAGCAGTAGAAAGCCGCCTCGCCGAAGCCCCCATTGCCCGGCCAGAAGCCTGCACTGATCACCTCGTGCGAGTAGGCCTCGCGGGTCACAGCATCGGCGCCTTGGCGCGGAGGAGCCGGTCTGCCGGAGAATCGCGTGACCGCGAGATCGAAGCTTCCCCAAAAGAAGTGGACCGGGCTGACCTTGCCCACGAAGCGAGAAGAGAATTGCTGAAAGACTTGATCCGCCTGCATCAACACTCGCCAGAATTGGTGCGCCGCGTGGGGGTCGTAGGTCGCGTGAGCCTCATCGTCTAGGAAGGGAATCGGGTGCTGAAGTTCTACCGGTACCGGGTGAATGTTTACCCTGACACCGAGTGCGGCGAGGCTGCGTTGATATTCAGAGTAGAAACTGGCCACGGACTGCGCGCGCAGAGGGGTCGACAGGCTGGCGCCCGTGCTCATCAGGAATCTCAGCTCATGGCTCACGAAATCGAAGGTGATTTCGAGAAACTCTGAGCCGTAGGGCATGGCCGAGGTGTTCAGTCCGCGGGCACTCACATACAGGGGAACGTTCCACCAGTGGGCCTGCAGCGGGCTTAGAGCAAGCCGGGTCTTGCCGACGATCTGCGTCCACAGGTGAAGGGTGTCCGCAGTTTCGTGCCAGTCGAGCCATTTCAGTTCAGGCCAGGTGTCAGGACTCATGAACTATTGGCAGAAGACGAGCATGCCGAAAAGGAAGATCCAAAAAACTCCCATGGTGTGCCAGTACCACGCGGTGCAATCGACCACCACTTGACGCAGCTCGATGCGGCGCAAAAACATGAGCGCCGGCACCGCCCCCGCCAAAGCCGCCACGCCGATCAGCAAATGCAGGCCGTGGGTACCAGTGATGAGATAAAAGAAGTGGCTGCTGGGATTGGAGGCGAAGAAGACGCCTTGATCCACCAGCTGCTTCCAGGCCACCCACTGGCCGGCGAGAAACAGGCCGCCCAGCAGAGCGGTCGCGGTCAGCCAAGGGGCGGCGCGACGGATGGTAGGACGGCCCAGCCCCAGCCATTCTTCCATCACGTCGATTTCCCGGAAGAAGTGCCTGCGGCCGATTTCCATGGTGAGACTGCTGAGCAAAATCAGGGCGGTGTTGATCCACAGGATGGGCGGCACCGCGACCGGCCGCCAGTCAATGACCCAGGTGTTGTTGGGAGTGAAGTGGCCGCTGCTCTGGCGGGCGAAGAAAGCACTCACCAGGGCAATAAAGAACATCAGGTCGCTGGCCAGGGCGAAGAACAGGACCATGCGGTAGCGGCCCAGCAGGTCACGGGGGCCGCGCCGGCCGGATGGCCGGTTGTCCCAATTTTCGCCGTCTCCACCGCCGCCTGTCGGCCTGCGGGCAACCGGCGGTTTGCCGCCAAATCCAGGATCCTTGCGCTCGGTCTCGACAGGGGTGCGGGTGAAGGTAGCAGGCATGGATGAACTCCGACAATTTGAAGATTACTCCTGTTTGACGTTGGACTCACACTGCTTTGTTGAAATCTAATTCGCTGGCATGAACTGACGTCACTTCCCGCAATGGTGGCATCGCTTCAAAGCGACGGCTATACAGGGCCGCGGAAAGAATCTGTTTAGTATTGCGGCTCACCCAAGATCTAAGCCCTGCCACAAAGGATCGGGGCAAGACATACGGTTTTCGACTGGGCGGTAATTCGTTGAGAGTTCCCGGAGTTCTCACACACGCTCTTTAGCCCTGGTGTACGTAATCTTCTAAACCAAACGGGCTGGGCTTTGTATCAGGGCACGACTTAGTCGGGCCATAAAGATTGCAAATATGCCGGGCTTTGCAGGCTGCGGAAAAACCCAAGTTCTTTGAAGGGTACGGCCTTTAGGCCGTACCTAACCAATCTAGAATCAGTACGGCTTTAGCCGCTGAGGGCTGCGCTTTCGCTGGAAACCGACTTTTTCCGCAGCCTGTTTAGCCCCTGAGGGCATCTTTTTATCAGCGCAGAAGAGAATTCAGAGGATGGAAAACCGTACCTCAGCGGCTAAAGCCAGCTATGGCAGTGTCATTTACGGCACGGCTGAAGCCGTGCCCTTCCAAGATAGTTCTCACGCAAACTCTTTAGCCCGTGAGGTACGTCTCATCTCCCCAACGGCGATTTTTATCAGCCTCGGACCATGTCGACGAAGAGTTGGTGGACGCGGCGATCGCTCGAGAGTTCCGGGTGGAAGGTGGCCGCCAGTAGTTTGCCTTGCCGCACCAGGACAGGGAAACCATCTCTTTCCGCCATTACTTCAACGCCGGGGCCGACGCTGGCAATGCGTGGCGCGCGGATGTAGACCATCTCCAGCGGTCCTCCGGGCAGCTTGGTTTCGACCGTCTGGATGGCGCTGTCGATCTGCCGGCCATAGGCATTGCGTTCGACGCTGATGTCCATCACGGCCAGGCTTTGCTGGGCAGGACGGGAGACGTTTCGGGCCAGCAGGATACAGCCGGCACAGGTACCGAAAGCCGGCTTTTGCTCCACGAAGCGCTGCAAAGATTCAAGCAGGCCGCCGCGTTCGAGAAACTTGAGGAAAGTCGTCGACTCCCCACCGGGCAGGATTATGCCGTCGAGACCCTCCAGCTCAGCAGGCGTGCGCACCTCAATGGCATCGGCACCCGCCTCGCGAAGAGCCTGGGCATGGGCAGCAAAGTCTCCCTGGATGGCGAGCACCCCAATGCGCGGACGTTGCAAGAGGCTACCAGCCGCGGGTTTGCAGCAGTTCAGCCTCTTGGAGGCCGGCAATCGCCAGCCCTTGCATCGCCCCGGTCATCTGCTCGCTGACCTCGGCCAGCACCTTGGGATCGTTGTAATGGGCCGTGGCGATCACGATGGCCTTGGCCCGGGACTCTGCTTCCTCGCGTTCCTCAGGGTTGCGGACCGCGCCGGTTTTGGGATCCAACTCGACATCGAGAGGGGTGGCGCCTTCCTTCATGAAGATTCCCGACCCAACAAAGACAGCCTCCGCCCCAAGTTGCATCATGAGGGCCGCGTCGGCAGGAGTGGCAATGCCGCCGGCGGAAAAATTCGGTACCGGGAGCTTGCCCGTCTTAGCCACCATGCGCACCAGTTCATAGGGAGCGCGATGTTCCTTGGCCGCGGCGTAGAGTTCCTCGTCGCGCAGCACGGTGAGCGCTCTCATTTCGCCCACGATTTGCCGCATGTGCTTGACCGCGTGCACCACGTCTCCGGTGCCTGCTTCTCCCTTGGTGCGAATCATCGCGGCGCCTTCGGCGATGCGCCGCAGGGCCTCACCCAGGTTGCGCGCGCCGCAGACGAAGGGGGTGGTGAAGGCGTGCTTGTCGATGTGATGAAGCTCATCCGCCGGGGTCAGCACTTCGCTCTCGTCGATGAAATCGACCCCCAGATATTGCAGGATCTGTGCTTCAGCAAAATGGCCGATCCGCGCCTTGGCCATCACCGGGATCGAAACCGCGCCGATAATCTGCTTGATCAGGCTGGGCTTCGCCATGCGCGCCACCCCGCCCTGGGCACGGATCATGGCCGGCACCCGCTCCAGCGCCATGACAGCGGTGGCCCCGGCTCGCTCGGCAATCAGGGCCTGCTCGGTGCTCATCACGTCCATGATGACGCCGCCCTTGAGCATCTCCGCCAAGCCCAGCTTCAGCCGCAATCCGGTCGGGTAGTTGCCATTCATCTCAGCCATCGTCTCTGCCTCCACGGGACCGGTCTATCGGGCCACGTTCCCTTCAAGTTTAGCAGTTATTGATCACGCTCATGCTGCCTCGTCAAGCACCAGGAGCAGCGCCCACTGCGGTATACTCTGACTCACCATGGCAGCCAACAAGACCTTCTATCTCGAGACTTTCGGTTGCCAGATGAACGTGCATGACTCGGAGAAAGTCATCGGCACTCTGCGTCACGAGGGCTATGCCCAGGTGGATACCGAGGCGGCCGCCGACCTGATCCTGTACAACACCTGCTCCATTCGCGACAAAGCGGAACAAAAAGTCTTCAATCGCCTGAATGATTACAAGAAGCTGCACGCTTCGGGCAAACGGTTCGTGGTCCTGGGCTGCGTGGCGCAGCAGGAAGGGGAGCGCATCTTCGAGCGCGCGCCTTATGTCTCCATGGTTTCCGGGTCGGCGTCGTACCGGAAATTGCCGGAAATGCTGGTTCGCCTGGAGGCAGGGGAGTCGCGGATCACCGGACTGGACGATCGCCAGACGGAAGAGACGTTTGAAACCGAGTTCACCGCGCGCACCAATCCTCACCGGGCTTACATCACCATCATCGAGGGCTGCGATAAGTTCTGCGCCTATTGCGTTGTGCCTTATACCAGAGGCAAGGAGCGCAGCCGTACTTCGACTTCGGTACTAGCCGAGGCGCGCAGAGTGGCGGAGTCGGGATACACGGAAATCCAGCTGCTGGGGCAAAACGTTAATTCGTATAAAGACCGTGAAGGGAAGTGCACGTTCGCCGAATTGCTGGCCGCGGTGGGGGAAATTCCGGGAATTCGCCGGGTGCGCTTTACCACCTCACACCCGCGCGACTTTACTCCCGACATCGTGGCCGCCATCGATGCGGTGCCCACCCTATGCGACCACGTTCATTTGCCGGTGCAAAGCGGATCGACGCGGGTGCTCAAAGGGATGCAGCGGGAGTATAGCCGGGAAGAATATCTGCAGCGGATTGAGTGGATCAAGGCCGCCCAACGCCCGATCAGTATTACCACCGACATGATCGCGGGATTTCCGGGAGAGACCGAGGAGGATTTTGAGCAGACCCTGAGTTTGCTGGACGAGGTTGGCTATGACGCGGTGTTCGCTTTCAAGTTCTCACCCCGCCCCAATACTCCCGCCTTGTCCTTGTCCGACAGCATCCCGGAAGAGGAGAAGAGCCGCCGGCTGCAAGTGCTGATGGATCGCCAACGTGAGATCCAAAGGTCACGTTACGCCAGTCACATAGGGCAGGTCATGGAAGCGGCCGTTGAAGGATATAACACCCAGAGAGGGCAAGTGATCGGCCGCAGTTCGCAGAATAAAACGGTTAATTTCACCACTCCGCAGCCTATCCGCCCCGCTCCCGGCAGCTATGTTCCGGTGCGGATTACCCTTAGCCATCCCAACAGCCTGGTCGGCGAGGCCATCTCCTAACAACGCCGGAACGGAGTTGATTATGGATGTCGAAACCAAGACCCGCGGTCTCGTCAAGGATCCGGCCGGCACGGATGTAGAAATGAAGATCCGCGGTCTGGTCATGGATCCGGCGACCAACATGCCGATCGTGATCCTGAAAGATGTCAAGAGCGATACAGTTTTGCCTATCTGGGTTGGCATGTACGAGGCAAATGCCATTGCGCTGGAAATCGAAAAATCGTCCACCCCCCGCCCGATGACGCACGACCTGCTGAAAAACCTCGTGCGGGGGTTGAATGCGACGGTGGAAAAGATTGTCGTGACTGAACTTAAGAACGACACCTTTTATGCGGTGATCTGGATGGAGCAGGGGGGAGAAGTCATTTCGCTCGACGCTCGCCCATCCGACGCACTGGCCCTGGCCCTGCGCTCCGACTGCCCGATTTATGTGAGCGAAGAGGTCATCCGGATCGCTAAACTCGCTCCCAGCATGGCGGAAACGACACCGGAGGAATTGCGCCGTTGGCTGGAGGGTCTCAACGATGAGGATTTGGGCCGTTACAAGATGTAGACCCCGCCCGGAGTTCATCCTTTATGCTCGGGAGGAATCCTTTGGGCGATTTAAACACTCCAGAGCTTGCCAGTCCTAGCCGGTTCGCGTTGCTCAAGCGCTATCTCAGTGTGCAGAAACTCAAGGCCGTATTTACCCAGTCCCACGCCAACCGCGGACTGGAAAGATACCGCCGAGCGGGCATCACGGCTTCTTCCTCCTTCATTGCCAGAGCACTCAACATCCTGATCAGTTTTCTCTCCGTTCCCCTCACCGTGCACTACCTGGGCGCGGAACGCTACGGGGTGTGGCTCACCATCAGCAGCTTGATCACCTGGATGTCGATGACCGACTTCGGGCTAGCCGGCAACGCGCTGGTGAATGTGTTGGCGGAAACCAGCGGCAGGGAAGACCGCCAGGGAGCGCAACAATACTCCGCGTCTGCCTTCTGGGCTTTGAGCGGGATCAGCGTCGTGGCGGGTGTGATCTGCCTTACGACCTTCCGCTTGATACCCTGGCGGGCGGTTTTTCGCACTTCTGCCGCAACGTCTACACACGAGCTGCAGCTGGCTATCGCCCTGACGCTATTCTTCTTCGTGCTGAACTTTCCCCTCAGCATGCAGAATTCGATTTATAGCGCGTACCAGGATGGGTTTCTGGCAAATATCTGGGGAATCGGGAGCAACTCGGCATCCCTGGTGGCCCTGGTGTTTGTGTCCCGCACCCATGGGGGGCTACCGCAGTTGGTGCTGGCTCTGTCAGGAACCAGGGCCTTCATCGCGGTGATCAACTACGTCTACATGTTCCGCCGCTATGACTGGCTGCTTCCTGTTCCGTCGGCCGTCCGCTGGCAATGCGTCCAACGACTCTTTAGCCTGGGCGGGAAGTACCTGGTGACCCAACTCGCCTCGTTGGGTATTTATCAGAGCCAGCCGATGATCATCACCCAGATGCTTGGTCCGGCGAAGGTAGTGATCTTTGTCGTGGCTTACAAGATCATCGCCTTGCCCATGGACCTGTGTTTCATGGCAACGCAGCCGTTTATTTCCGCCTTTGGTGAAGCCCGGGCCCGGAACGACTGGAAGTGGATCCGTGGCGCCTACAAGAATGCGACCAGGGCCTCGTTGGCTTTTGGCATTCCCACGCTGCTGCTGGTCGCGCTGACCGCCAAGCCGGTCATACGGATCTGGGCGGGTGCCATTGCGGTTCCCAGCGATTCGTTGATTTGCTGGTTGAGCATTTACAGCTTGATCGGCATTTGCTTGATGGCTGCCGGGCAGATGATGATCGGCCTGGAGCGCGTCAACCCGCTGGCAATTTCTCTGGTTCTTTGTGCGCTGGGCGTGATTGCGTCTGCGATTGCGCTGTCTCCGCGGTGGGGTCTGACCGGCATAGCCTTTGGCATGGCGATCAGTAAAGTAGTGACCTTCTGGCCCATTCAGATCCGCGAGGTGCGACGGCTGCTTCGAGCTACGGGAGATGAAGTTCCGGCGGGAGCCTAAGAAGTCGCCCGCCCAGGCGAGTCCCGCAGGGACGACACATCCCGGCTCAGGCCGTGCCCCTTCCAGCATCGAGCCTCTATCTGACTGATTGCGGCTCGTAAATGACACTGCCATAGACGGCTTTTCGAGTCTGCATGAGACCCGTAAAGGAGCCCTCAGGGCTAAAGAGCCTGCGTGAGAACTCGACTTCCTCAGGGGACAACTTTACGGCCCGCGCGAAAGCTCTGTTTTGTATCAGGGCACGACTTTAGTCGGGCCGTAACGATTGAGAAAACGTCGGGCTTTGGCCCCTGGAGGGCATCTTTTTATCAGCGCACAAGAGAATTTAGAGGATGAAAAACGTACCTCAGCGGCTTAAGAGCCTGCGTGAGAACTCGACTTCCCTCAGGGGACAACAACTTTACGGCCTGCGCGAAAGCTCTGTTTTGTATCAGGGCACGACTTTAGTCGGGCCGTAAACGATTGAGAAAACGTCGGGCTTTAGCCCCTGAGGGCATCTTTTTATCAGCGCACAAGAGAATTTAGAGGATGAAAAACGTACCTCAGCGGCTTAAGAGCCTGCCGTATTCTCAACCAATTTACGGCCCGACTAACTCTAGTCGTGCCCCGACACAAGACCAAGCTTAGCGTCGCAAAACCGTAGTCGTTTCAAATCGTGGACATCCCCGAATGTTGAAAAACCATACTCGATGCTGCACTTACAGCCATCCAAGCTCCCAATCTCGTTCTTTCTCTGCAGCGCCCAACCAACTTTCCCAAGAATGTATGCAGATTTTTTTTGACATAAGGCGGACTGGACGGGCATACTATGTTCAGTAGCACTTAACAGATTATCGGAAGCAACAGGAAACTATGAAAATTGCTTTCGTCAATCAGCCGCTCGATACCATAATCCCCCCCAACCAGAACTCGGTGGGCGCCTGCACTTACTGGGTTGCTCGTCCACTAGCGCAGTCGGCTAACGTCCTGGTCTATGGCCTCACCGATAACCATGGAAATCCTGCATCCGAAGGCAGGGAATCAGGAATCGACTTTCGTTTTTTTCCCGCAACGCGAGAAGACAAGTGGCGGTTCAGCCTGCTAAAGAAGCTGGCTAAGTTGTTTCCTCGATCGACACCGATATCCACTTCACGTTGGCTGTTTCCTGATTATGGCCGTCAAGTAGCTGCCGATCTCAAGCGACACGGCTGCGATGTGATTCATCTCCAGCATTGCTCTCAATATGCGCCGGTCATCCGTGCCTTAAATCCAAACTCAAAAATTGTTTTGCATCTGCATAGCGAATGGTTTTCTCAGAGCAATCCCAAAGTACTAGCCCGCCGTTTGCGTGCTGTCGACCTGGTGACTACGGTCGGCGATTATGTAACCGATAAGACCAAGGTGTCCTTTCCAGTGGTGGCAGATCGATGCGAAACAACTTATAACGGGATCGACGTACGGGAGTTTGTCAAACAGTACGACTACTCTGCAAGCAGGCGGCGCAAAGTAAAGCGCATTCTCTATAGTGGAGCGGTCTCACCGCACAAGGGCTTGCACGTGCTGCTGGACGCATTTGTTACGGTGGCGCGGCAATATCCAGATGTGGTGCTGGACATTGTTGGCCCGATCGGGAACTATCCCATCCAGGAAAGTTTTGATGTGCGCGATTTGGAAGCACTCCGCAGGGTGGCCCCGTTCTATGCCAACAGCCTCTGGGGTCTGGTCAAGTCCAAAATCCTCGGCAAGGAATCCGGCGCGTATCTCAACTACCTGCAGGGCCGGCTCCCCGGCGATGTGGCCGCCAAGGTGTCGTTTCTGGGGATGTTTCAGCGGCCAGAATTAGTAGACCGCTATTATGAATCCGACATCTTTGCCTTCGCGCCTATTTGGGATGAAGGTTTTGGCCTGCCGGCGGTGGAGGCGATGGCCGCCGGTCTGCCGGTGGTCAGCAGCCGATCAGGAACCCTGGTAGAAACCGTGGTGGATGGCAAGACAGGACTGCTGGTGGAAAAGAATAATCCGGAGGAGTTGGCCGACGCGCTTTTACGGCTGCTGAAGGACGAGGATCTGCGTGAAGCCATGGGTCGTGCCGGACGGCAGCGAGTGATGCGGCATTTCACCTGGGATCGGATCGCGAAGGGAATGCACACCCGGTACTCAATTTTGTGTGCCTCCTAGCCGGGAGCGAGCCCTCCGGTGGAGAGGGAGAAGGGGAATTCAGACCCGGACTTTGCGCAGGATTTTGCTCTATCCTGTGTAGTTAACAGAATATATGTTATCAGACTCAAAAGAGCTGATCAGTTGATCACGGCACTTTCGATTCTTTGAGCCACATGCTGAGCACCAAGGCAGCGGCAAAAATAAGCGCCAGGGTCAGCCCCGTCCACAACCCATAAATGCCAAGCTGGGTTTTGAAACAGAGCCCATAGCCGATGGGCAAGCCGATGACTCCGTAGGCCACAAGATTGACCAGCATGGCACCGCGGGTTCTGCCCAGACCGCGCAGTGCTCCGGTGCCGATGCCCTGGATTCCATCGAAAATCTGAAACACCGCTGCGACTGCGAGCAGCCGCACGCCCACCGCCGTGGTCTGCGGATCATGGGTATAGATGTGGATGAGCGTCTTTGGAATGGCCACGAACGCGGTAGCCGCTAAGGCCATGAACACCGCGCCCAGCGCGATCGCCATGGAGCCGTTGCGGCGGGCGCGGGGCCGATTCCCTGCACCGACGGCATGACCGACCGAGATGGCCGCGGCGGCGGAAACACCCAGCGGCACCATGTACGTGAGGCTGGCTGAATTCAAGACGATCTGGTGTGCGGCCAGGATGTCAGGCGAGAGCCGTCCGGCCATGAGGGTGGCGAGCGAGAATGCTCCAACTTCAAACAGCAATTGCGAAGCAGCCGGCCAGCCTAACTGCAGCAGGCGGCGCAACAGAGTCAGTCGCAGGCCGGGCCAATGGGCAAACAGAGGGTGTCCGCGCTCCCGCTCATGCTTCCATGCCCACCAGACCAATACCCCGGCCATGTAAATGCGAGCCACGCAGGTGGAGAGCGCGGATCCGCGCACGCCCATGGCGGGAAGACCGAACTTGCCGTAAATCAGCGCCCAATTGCCAAACCAATTGACCAGGTTGGCTGAGATGAGGGCAAAGGTCACAGGCCTGACTTTGCCTACACCCTGCAGATAGCGGCGGAAAGCTACATAGATCAGCAGTGGCAAGGCGCTCAGATTAAGCAACTGCACGTATTGCTGGGCCGGCGCACGCACCGCTTCGGTAATGCCGATGAGGGGAAACAGATGAGGAGCGAAGCCCACCAGCAGCATGGCGAACGGTGTGTAGGCGATGGCCAAATAGACGCCCTGGGCAAGGGCGCGATGACAGTCGTCAAAGTCTCCGCGGCCGAAAGCCTGCGCCACCAGGGTGTCCAGCCCCAGCAGCAGGCCGATACCGAACAGTGCGGGCACGTAGAAGATGGCGCTGCTGATGCCGACGGCGCCGATAGCGGCCGGGCTGAGTCGTCCCACCATGATGGTGTCGACGATGGACATGGCCATCCAGCCCAGTTCAGAGAGGACGACCGGGATGGCTAAGCGCAACAACTCGCCCAACTCGCTGCGGAAGCGCGAAGCGGTGAGGGACTGCTTGACTGGAGCGCGGGAGGCCATGGGTCCTTTTCACCTTAACCGATCCCGCGGCCGGGGATGGGGTAGAGCCTGTGGAACCGGAAGGGATCTTTGCTGGGGAAATTCAAGATGGTAGAGTCAAAGAGGCGCGGAACTGTTTGCCGGTTTCAGCGGGAGAGATGGCCGAGTGGCTTAAGGCGCACGCTTGGAAAGCGTGTGTACCGCAAGGTACCGTGGGTTCGAATCCCACTCTCTCCGCCATCCGTTTCGAATCAATAACTTATACATAGTGATAAGCGTGTTCTCTGTTTCGGGGACGAAAGTTTTGGTCCGAATTTTGGGGCCAATTGCGGACCAACTCATCCAGAACACGGTTGAGATGCCGATAAAGCAGGAAAGGGCTTATTTTCCTGGCAATCGGAGGGCTGGCACGTTGCGTCTTGTTGAGGAAGAAAAAGGGAATGCTCTGATTGAATTCAGCGTGACCATGCCGCTGTTGGTATTGATCTTTTTGGGTGCGGTCACGCTGTCGCTGATCATCGCACAGAACCTCGCCCTTACCGACGCCGCCTACCAGGCCGCCAAATACGGGGCCAACGGACATAACAACGACATTGCCGGGATGGAGAACGTCGCCAGTAAGTGTGCCGGCGGCGTGCCCGGCTTCACTGCGGTGGCTCAGGAATATTGCACCTGTACGCCCGGCGGAAGCGTAGTCAGTTGTACCGCCACCTGCTTACCCTACTCCACTCCATTTGAGTACGTCACGGTTACCACCACTGCGTTAGTCCCGCCTCTCTACAGTGTTCCCGGCATTGCGTCCAGCGTTGCGCTTTCGGCCACTTCCACCCTGCGGGTCCCTTGGTCGGGGTACTGAGAGCGACATGCCTAAGCGCGACCTAGTCCAGAACCAGGATGGGCAAGCGCTGCTCGAGATGGCCTTTGTATTACCCGTCGCCATGCTCTTCACCATGGGCCTGATCCAGTTCTCCCTCTACCTGACTTGTTACATCGGCTCGAGCTTTGCCAGCCGGGCGGCGGTGCGCTACGCCATCGTGCACGGGTCCGCGAGCACCAGCCCCTGCACGGCCACTACGCTAACCGACCTTATGCTACCGTTCCTGGTGGGCATTCCGCAAAGCAGTATCACCATAACCTCTACTTGGAGCCCGGACAACAACGCCGGCAGCACCATCAGCGTGACGGTAGCTCTTTCCTACGCGACCAACATTCCCTTTGATCAAGCGCGCACATTAACATCTAGCACCACGGCAACAGGCATCATCGTCGAGTAAGTGTCAGCAGGTAACGATCAATGATCATATATATGGTGTTTTTTCTGTCGATCCTGCTCGGCATCTGCGGTCTATTGCTCGACGTGGGATTGATGGAAAATCTCAAGCAGCAGGTACAGAATGGGGCCGATGCAGCGGCGCTGGGAGGTGCCTACTCCTTACAGAATGGCAGGCCAATGCTCGCCGGAGCCCTGGCCGACGCACAGGTGAACGGCTTTGTTTCCGGTGTAAATAACACTACAGTTACAATTGCCAACCCGCCCACGAGCGGCGCCTACGTGGGGAACAGCGCGGCGGTGCAGGCGACGGTGACCCGATCGTACGTCCCGACCTTCTATCCGGGAAGCTTCAACATCGGCGCACAGGCAACTGCGTTGGTTCCTCAATTGCCATGTGTCTATCTGTTCTCGCAATATTCGATAGCGCAACCGTCGCTCAACGCCATTAACGAGACCATCAACGGCGATTGCCCCTTTTACATAGGCTATTCCTATTACTTCAACGGGGGCAGCAGCAGTAGCGGCAACCAGTTTCTGCTGCATGGCAGCAGCGCCAAGAGTTCGGGCACGGTCTCGCCTTCGGTGATCCACGCGCCGGCCATGGGCGACCCATTGGGGTACATTCCGCAGCCCGTTTTCGGCGCTTGCCAATACAACAACACAAATGTGACCGCTGCCGCGACCCTGCAACCGGGGACCTACTGCGGCGGCCTGACGATCAATACAGGGGCGCATGTGACGCTCAGCCCGGGAACCTATGTGATTTCTGGAAACCTCAACATCAATGGACCTACGCTTACCGGAGCTGGGATCACGCTCTTCATGACCCAGGGCGGAGGGTCCGGCTACGGGACAGCGTCGATCACCAACGTCAACACAATTTTGTCCGCCCCCACCACTGGTACCTGGCAGGGCATTCTGTTCTTCTCGGATCGAGGCATGCCGACCGGGCAAGCGGAACTTTCCCTGGCGAACTGGGATCCGAGCTCAAAAGTGGATGGCATTCTCTATCTCGTGGGCCAGGAGTTTCTCGCCTCGAACATTCCTCTGCAAGGGTATAAGTATCTTGGACTGGTTGCGGATTTTACGTCCATTCATAATACTGTGTGGGTGACCAGCGCCGACTACTCCGGGTTGGCCAATGGAAGTCCGTTTCAGACCATCGGCGCGGGGCTGGTGGAGTAGGCTGAAACAGCCTGTAGCCGGCACGACCGTGCCCGGGAGCAAAAAGGTTTATGAGGCAAGCCCCGGAGGGAAGGCACATTGCTGGGCCCGACTTGACTGGGCGGTAAAGCCAATGAGAGCCCCGCTAACCGGTTTTTACATCCGAAAGCGTTAGAGGATAAATCGCCGTGTTGGACAAGCGAGCTCCTCTGGATGGATCGCGCTAAAACATAACTTAGTTGACCACGAGCGCATTGCGGCTCATAAATTACCCATGTCTGCCGCCAGGCGATCGGCAGCAGCTTGCGTCATTAATTTTCCCTCAATTGCCGTGCAGAGGCTTGCTAAGAGTTAGTTTCGAGTTATACTAACTTTTTCCATAACATACTTACCTTCCTGACCCAAAGGTGTTCTATCGGCCCAGTTGTGTAATGCCTGCACTGGCTTCCAAGTAACAGTTACGCGGCCGCCGCGTAAGTTACTACGGTAACTTACGAGTGTGGATAGGGCGCTGCGAGTAGTACTTATTACTCTGGTTTGTAAGTTTTTCCTGGTGAAAGGACGCGTAAACAACCTCACGGCACCCTTGGCCGCTTGCTCTTGAGCCGCTTGGTTACGTTGAGGTAGAAATATCGATTACCTCACGAGAGCTTCATGCCTGAAGCCGATCAAGCAAGGGTAAGTTCTTCAGGCACAATCCTTCCCTTCTCGAAGCGTGGATCCTGGCCCTGGACCCGCGGAGATTCAGCCCCGTCCCTGCTCCATTGCATCACTCACTGCCTCGTAGCGCTTAGACAAGAATTTTTTGATCGAGGTAGTAAGCATGTTTGTGAAGAAATCTGGGGCAACTTTCGCCCTGCTGTTCGCCCTCTTCGTCAGCTGCACCCAAGGCAGCCTGGCTTCCACCATCACCGTGGTACCCTCTGAAGTTCAGACTCAGATTCAAGCATCCATCAACAACAGCCATATCGGCGACACCATTTCTTTTCAGCCGGGCACGTACAATCTGTCCAACCTAGCGTTGCAGCCAGGGCGCCGCTATATCGGATCGACCCAGGGCCAATCGATTATTCATGCAACCGGCGGCTACTCGGTGATGGACTTTAGCGGAACCGGGCTGACACTTCAGCACCTGATTTTCGATGGTGGAGGGGTCCATTTGTGGGGAGCCGTCTCCGGCGTGATGATTGAGTACAACACCTTTCGCAACATTTCCTACGGGAAGAATGGGCAATCGGAGTGGTCCAACTGGCCCTCTACTGTCGGCGTGTTCATCGGTACAAGTGCGTCCAATTCCGATATTTCCTATAACACCTTTCAAAATCTCAGCTCTCAAATTTTGTACACCAGCTCGGACGAGAACCTGGGAGTGTCAGGAATCTTTGCCTATGGCTTCTCCAATACGACCATAAATAACAACACGTTCGACACCCTCAATGAGGGCATTAAGATTTTCTTCGATCACGCCAATGGCGACAATGTCCACATCAACAACAATACCTTTACCCACGTTCACCGCATGGCGATTGAGATGCAGCACGCGCAAGTCAGCAGCCTCGAAGTGGCCTACAACAGTGTTTCCCAACCGTTGTCTCCGTGGAAGCTCACTTTCGGGATATCGGCTGTTACAGGCGGCTGGGGTCTGGATATTCACAACAACATGGTCGATGACCAGGTGGAGAGCGTATGCGGTCCAGGCTGCTGGGTGGGCATAGGCATTGAAGCCTCGGGCAACTCCACCAAGGTTCTCAATAACACGGTGAGAGGGTACTGGATTACTGGCGTTGCCGTTGGTACATCCACCAACCTGTTGGTGGAGAGCAATGCGCTATGCGGACCCGACATGGCAAAAAATAATTTCTACATCAGCAACGAGAACGGGTCCCACTCAGGCGAAGTGTTCACGAACAACACCACCTCGACTGCGACCAACTGCGTGGAGTAGTTCATCCATTGCTGTGAGATGGGCGGGGAGTGGGAAAACCGTCAGTCGTTTCCCACTCCATGGTCCGTATGAGGACGAGGTCTTTGCACTTAGGACGCGATTTTGGAATCGTCCGCAGCCGATTGCGTCGCCGGTGGACGCGGAGTCATGGCTGCAAGAATCTGCAATAAACTGCCTGGGGCTTTTCCCTTTTCATAGAAAGCATCAGCGGTCACTCCCGGCGGAATACCCTGCGAGAGAGCGCCGCTCATCGCAATCAACAAAATATTGGGATAGTTACGGCGAACCATTTCGAGCAGTTCAGGGCCAGGGATCTTGGGCAAATTCAGATCGCAGAGGATAATGTCGGGAACTTGCGCTGAGATCCTGGCCAGGGCCTCCATCCCGTCTTCTGCCCGGCGAACCTGATATCCGAACTCGGAGAGAACAGCCGAAAGCAAAAGACCAACCTCCTCATCGTCTTCGATGAGAAGGACGTTCGCTCGATGGGAGGGCATCTGGCGTAGCCTTTCTTAAGGCAGCCGCGGCAAGCAACTACCTTTGGCTTAATGTCTCGCGCTTAAGCCCACATGGCGTTAGTATGCTCGTTTTTGGTACGGAAGCAAGCAGAATTGTGTAAATTTACCGTGTCTACTGCAGCGAGACCTTCCGTGAAAAGTTCGCCAATTGCCAGTGATTTGCCGAGCGAACCCCTACGGCTACACTTACCTGGCAAAGGGAAAGCCCAGGGGCAGCCCCCACACCTGTGGATCTGAAATTGTAACGGTGTCAAAACGCTGCGGGTTCGACCATCCAGGTCGGGTCGGGGGTAATTGCGGTATCTGCCGGTCGAACGGCCCTCCCCATCAAAAGGCTGCACCCACCGTATGCAATCGGGTTTTTGCCGGACGACATACACAGCGCGGCAACGCAAGTTACTTAAGAGTAGAACAGGCGGCCGCCCACCGCGGCCAGGAGCCAGCACTTAAGTCATGTGGACTGTGGGCTTTCCGCGCTCCTGTTGAAATCCCGGGGTGGAATATGGCCAGTCCATCTCTCTTGAGTAGTCCGAAAGTGATACTCCCATAACGCGACACGTTCAGTAGGATAAGGCCATTCGATGACCTTCCGCTCGGAACCTCTTCCGGGCGTTGCTCGATGAAGTTCAACCTAAGAATGAGGTGTAACAATGCGTGTTCTTCCGACATGTGCCCTGCTGTTGTCTCTCTCTGCCCTCCCAGGCTTTGCCCAGAGCAACAACTCCGACAACACCACCACCGTACTGCCGGCGAACGCAAACGACGCGTCGGTAGACTATGCTGCTCTGCGCCAACGCCTGGCTGAGCAGAACAAGGTGCTTACCGAACAGGTCACCACCCAGCGCGCGGTCGTCAAGAAGAACCAGGAACTGCTGAAAGAAGCGCAGAAGCTGGACGTCTCCAATAAGAAGCTGATGGAGGAGAAGAAGAAGCTGGAAACGGAAAATGTCGATCTGGAAAAGCAACGGCAGGCTCTGAAGGCCTCGCAGTCGCAGGTTCAGACCGCTCAGGTCGGAAGCGATTCCAAACAGTAGGAGATCGGTCTTGCTAATCGGGCACGCATGTCACCGAGCTTCCCGTCCCTGCGGGAAGCTCGGGCGCGTTTGAGGCCCGATGGGCGAAGGCACGATGGCGGCAGCCACTCCCTAAGAGTGTTGGCCGAGCATGGGCAAGAAACTGTGCTGAAAGAGTGCTCTGCCTTGTCCGTCTGCCGTTGGCCTCGAAAAATGCAGTAACGAGACGGGAAACCTTCCCCACCCCCTCGTAACGTGCCCGCTTTTAGCCATTTCCGGTCTATCAAACGAATAACGCGAATTTGTCCGTATCCTTTCGTGTTCCGTAAGGTAAGTGCATTAATATGCGTGACTTGCAAGCCGGGCGGGAAGCTGGGAGGAGACATTCCGGCCGCCGGCTCGGGAGCAGAAGCGTCGGAGCAGAAGGGACGGATAGGTTACCAAAAGAAACCAGAATGCTGAGAAGCGCCCCTTGATCTCATGACACAATTCTGAGTGCCCTTGGTCCGCAAAGTTTAAAGTCAAAAAGAGAGCACACCCTATGCGTGAAATTAAGAGCGCCGAGCTTCTGCAGCAGTTCGCCAGTGACAACTATTCCGGGATTTGTCCCGAGGCTTGGGCCTCCATGGCCATGGCCAACCGCGGCCACGCGTTGGCTTACGGAAACGACCCTTGGACAACCGCTGCCGCCGACGCTTTCAGGGATTTGTTTGAGACCGATTGCGAAGTCTTCTTTGCCTTCAATGGCACGGCGGCAAATTCTTTGGTGCTCGCTTCCCTCTGCCGGTCCTATCACGCCGTGATTTGCTGTCAGTCCGCCCATGTAGAGACCGACGAATGCGGCGCGCCGGAGTTTTTTTCCAATGGATCTAAGCTCCTGGTGGCAGAAAGCCGCGATGGCAAGCTCACGCCCAAAGCCATCCAGGAACTCGCCACCAACCGCCGCGACATACACTACCCCAAGCCTCGCGCGGTCACGATCAGTCAATCGACCGAGACCGGCCGGGTCTATACCGTTGAAGAATTGCGCGCCCTCTCCTCGGTTTGCGTAAAGCACGGGCTGCGGCTGCACATGGATGGAGCTCGCTTTGCCAATGCTTGTGCCAGTCTTGGCTGCTCCCCCGCCGACCTCACGTGGAGAAGCGGCGTCGACGTGCTTTGCTTTGGGGGCACAAAGAACGGAATGGCGATCGGCGAAGCGATTCTCTTCTTCAACCGGAAACTTGCAGAAGACTTTGACTACCGCTGTAAGCAGGCCGGGCAGCTGGCTTCGAAAATGCGCTTCCTGGCTGCTCCCTGGGTGGGCATGCTCGAGAGTGGGGCATGGCTGCGTAACGCCGAGCACGCAAATGCCAGCGCCCGCTATTTGGCCAGTCAACTCTCCGAGATTGAGGGCATCCGCGTTGTCTCAGAGCCTGAAGCGAACGCGGTGTTCGTCAGCGCTTCTGACGAAATCCTCGAAAGTTTACGTCAAATGGGGTGGATGTTCTACACCTTTATCGGCGGGGCGGCACGCTTCATGTGCTCATGGGACACGGATCAGAACCGCATCGACGAATTCTGCAATGACCTTCGCCTGTGCGCGGAGTCTGCGCCGGCTACCAGATCTCGAAGCTGAGCCCGCAGGCAGCTTTGTAGGACGCAATCAGACCGAAAATAACGCTGCAACGTTCAGACTTTGAGCGGGTGGCCCAGGTCTCGCTTTTGAGACCTGGGTGCTTCGGTAGGACCGATCGCCCAGGAGAACCCAGGTCTCAAAAGCGAGACCTGGGCCACCCACTCAAATGACAAGACTACTCGTCGTAGCCATTCAACGATTTGTTCATAAGGTTTTGCTCGCATCCGCAGCTTTTCCCCACATCTCGCCATGCGAGGTATGGGCTTCCAGAGTGAAGGCTATACTGGATGCCGCACATGTTGACACCCCGCCTCTCAACGGTCTTCTCCCTTGTCTTAGGTGGGCTTTGCTTCCTACCCGCATCCGCTCAACAACCGGCTACCGCGCCCCGGCCGTGGAATCAGAACCCGAATGGTATGCGTGTCTACTTGCAGGCGGGACTCAAGACCCACCAGCCCGGTCAACATGACTATCCCCAGTTTCTTGCGGATTGGAGCAAGATTCTCACCGAGCACGGCGCCATCGTGGACGGCTCACTACACCAGCCAAGCGCCCAGGAACTTGAGAATACCGATGTCCTGGTGATCTATAAGGGCGACGACGGGTACATGTCGGATAGCGCGAAAACCGCGCTCGAAGCCTTCGTGAAACGTGGAGGCGGGATGGTTAGTCTCCATGATTCGCTGTGCGGCCCAGATCCCGCCTATTTCGCGACCCTGGTGGGTGGTGCAAAGAAACATGGCGAGGTGAATTACACCTTGGGGGCGAACATTCCCTACACCATCGTCGATAAAGCAAACCCCATCATGGTAGGCATGGCGGATATTACGGTCTTCGATGAAGCCTTCTTCAACATGACGTGGGCCAAGGATCCGGCAATCCATGTACTGGCGACGGCCATCATCCCGGGAACTCCCAGCGCAGGCACACACAAAGGCGAAGTCGTGCCCCAGATCTGGACCTATGAACATACGCTTGCAGGTGGACAACCAGCACGGGCCTTCGTCTGGATGCAGGGCCATACGTACGCCAATTTTGCCAACCCGCAAATTCAGACCATGCTGCTGCGTGGTATCGCCTGGGCCGGAAAAAGGCCGGTGGATGAGCTCGTGAATTACCGGCCTCCCGTTCGTAAAGTACCCAGCCCTTATGGGAATGGCCAATAACTCCAGGAGAAGCATGCACCGTCTTCTATCGCTCGCGCTGCTCGCCTGTGTGACCTCTTTTGCGCAGACCAGCCACTGGCCGGCTCAGGACGGCAACTACGTCATCAAGGATTTCCACTTTGGTAGCGGTGAATCGATCCCGGAGTTGAAACTGCACTACCTCACTCTAGGTAAGCCCCATCGCGATGCAGCCGGTCACACCGATAACGTGGTCCTGTTACTGCATGGCACAGCAGGCGACGCTCATTCGCTTCTAAACCCGGCCTTTTCCGACGTACTTTTCGGGCCCGGTCAACCGCTCGACATCACCAAGTTTTACATCATCCTTCCAGACGACATCGGCCACGGTGAATCGAGCAAGCCTTCCGATGGCTTGCGCATGCACTTCCCTCAATACGATTACGACGATATGGTCGCATCCCAGCACACGATGTTGGCTGACGGGCTCCACGTCGATCATCTGCGCCTGATTCTCGGTACCTCGATGGGATGTATGCAGTCTTTTGTGTGGGGCGAGACATATCCCAATTTCTCTGACGCGCTCGCTCCCTTTGCTTGCCTGCCGGTGGAGCTTGCCGGACGCAATCGCATGTGGCGATACATGGCTATGCAGATGATCCGCGACGATCCCGCATGGAAGAACGGTGATTACCCCACGGAACCAGTCGAGGGCCTTCGGGGAGCGAATGATCTGATCATCATCGCTGGATCCGCGCCGTTGGTGATGCAGAAAAGGTTTCCCACCCGCCTGCTGGCTGAGGGCTACGTTGACCCCACGCTGGAAAAAATGATTGCTCATACAGACGCCAACAATTTCCTGTATTACGTGAATGCCTCGCGCAATTACAATCCGGAGCCGAAACTCAGTACTATTACCGCTCCCGTGCTTTGGATTAATTCCGCCGATGACTTCATTAATCCGCCCGAGCTCGGCATCGCACAGCAGCTGGTCACCAGGATGCCGCACGCGAAATTCATCCTGATTCCCATCTCAGATGCTACCCGCGGACATGGCACGCATACCCAAGCGGCTGTTTGGAAGGATTACCTGGTTACGTTTCTCGCGGAGACGGAGAAGAAGGTTCCTTAATTCAGGGCGAATGCGTAGAGCGTGTCACCGCCTCCGGCGATCAGATATTGATGTCCATCCAACAGGTAGGTTTCCGGCCCGTTTCCCAAAGAATGCAGCATCGGAAAATGCCATAGGATTTCGCCGTTGGCAGCGTTGAAGGCGATCAGATTCCGGTTGTAGTCACCGCTAAAGAGAAGGCCGGCGGCAGTGGTCAGAATTCCCGGACCAACGAGACCGGCTCCCGTAGCGTCGGCGGTGGTATAGGGATGGCTCCACTTCACCTCCCCGGTCTTCCAGTCCAGCGCTTCCAGAACGTGTTGCGACCAGAGCCCGCGAATCGATCCCCCGTATCCTTCGGGCTCGGCGCTGGTATCGGTGAGGTAGGTCAAACTGTAACCACGGGTCGCATTGACGTAGAACAGGCCGGTTTGCGGACTGTAGCTGGGGGGCATCCAGTTGGTTGCCCCAAAGCCGTTGATGGTCAGCAAATTGCCATCCACGGTCGGCTCTCTCTGCGGATCGGGGATGGGCTGGCCTTTGGCATCAATCCCCTTGGACCAATTCAGAGCCACGAATGGCTTGGAGACGATGTGGGCTCCGTTGGTCCGATCGAGGACGAAGAAATAACCGTTGCGTGCTGCCTGGGCCAGCAGCTTGCGCGGCTTGCCATCGACCTCGGCCTCGAAGAGAACAGGTGTTTCGGTATTGTCCCAGTCGTGTGTATCGTGAGGCGACCCCTGAAAATACCAAACCAGTTTGCCGCTGTCCGCATTGAGCGCGACAATCGAACATGTCCAAAGATTAGAGCCCGTTCTGCCTTGCCCCGCCATGACCGGATTCGCGTTGCCGGTTCCCCAATACAGCAGGTTGAGCTGGGGGTCATAGGTTCCAGGCAGCCACGTCATACCGCCGCCATGGCTCATCGCGCCCTCGTTCGGCCAAGTCTCTGATCCGGGCTCTCCCTTGGCGGGTTCGCTATTCCACCGCCACTGCAGCTCCCCATTTTCCGGGTCGTGCGCTTCAAGATAGCCAGGAACGTCGATGGCATCGCCACCTACACCAACGATTACGTGGTTCCCCACCACCATCGGCGCTCCGGTGGTGAAGTACTGCATCTTCTCGTCAGCTATTTTCTTTCTCCAGCGTTCTTTACCGGTCGCAGCGTCGAGCGAGATGAACCAGCCATCCGGGGCCAGAAAGTAGAGCCAGTTGCGATACATGCCGACTCCCCGGTTCCCTACCAGGTGGCCGCCCTTGTCGACCCAGTCGTAATGCCATAGCTCCAGACCCGTGCGCGCGTCGAGAGCATACACGTGATCGGGAATGGTGAAATAGAGAACGCCGTCCACCATCAAAGGTGTGGACTTAATGTCGGGCTCTCCCACTCCGCGCATGGCGCCGCCGGCGATCTTCACCCGATACATCCAGGCCAGCGACAGATGGTGGATAGTCGAAATCTCGATCTGGGTCAAAGGGCTGAATCGGCGGCCGGAGTAGTCCCCGTTGTAAGTGGGCCAGGTGTCGATGGGTTCCTTTTGCAGCAGCTTGTGGGGATCAAGACCCTGGGCCGTTGATAGGTTAGGCAGCAATGCAAGCAGGCAACAGAAGACTAGTTTCACTTAAGCGTCACCAGATAGGCCGTGAGGTCGTGCATCTGCTGATTGGTGTACTTATCCAACATTTGGCGGTGGAAGACCAGCTTGTCTTCCACCTGCACGGTTACGCCCTTTTGCAGAGCGATGGAGCGGTAGTTGCCCGCCGCGTCATAGAAGGACACATAAAAGTCATCCAGATGCTTGAGGGTTCCGTTGATCTGCGTACCATCTTTTAAGAGCACCGTTACCCTGGTAGCGGTTGGCTGTTGCCTGGACGCCGGGTACAGGAATTTTTGTTGCAGATCCGGCGGATTCATCCTGGAGCCGATGTGCGCCAGGTCGCCGGATGCCGAATGGCAGGTATTGCATTTGCCCTGGCCGTTGAAATAAGCCTCTCCTGCTTTGGCATCTCCAGTCAGCACATTCAGCGCTTTGTAGGTTCCCCGATTCGCCGCCAGTTCTACCTGCAGATGGAGATATTCTGCCAGGTCCCGCAACTGCTCATCGGTTAAACCAGGGAACGCCGGCATTCCTTTTTCCGGCCTGCCCTGGTGCACCGTCTGGGAGATGAGTTCCCCCTGGTTGTCGTCCAATACCACGGAAGATCGCAACAGGTCGGGAGCACTTCCGCCGCGCGCCTCGGCGCCGTGACAAAACCCGCAGGTTGGGCCGAAGATCCGGGCGCCGGCTGCGGCCATGGTGGCGTCCGGCATCCGCCCCAAGCCAAGAAATTCCCGGGTGCGGACGGCATTGGAGTCTTCCTGCTGTTGCGCTGCTGATGGAAGTAGGGGCGACAGCAGCAAACACAGTGCTACCATCCAGCTCCCTCTCCCGGTTCCCATACCGTCCTAAGATATACTTGATCATCTGGTAACAACAAGAAATGAGGAGAGTGATGCTGAAAACATTAGCCCTGGTGAGTGCGTTCGCGTTGACGACGTCGTTAAGTCTGGCGGCGCAAGATGTGGTTCATGCTGTGGACGGCACGGTGAAGAAGGTCGATGCCGGGACCAAGACCCTGGTAGTCGAAACGAAAGACGGCACCGAGCACACCTTTCACTACGCCAGCGACGTGACCGTCGACGGAGCCAAAGATACTAAGCGTGGAGCGGTAGACGCAGCCCACGGGGTGGAGGAAGGCAGCAAAGTTGCCGTCCACTACACCACCGTAGGGGGCAAGGATTCGGCGCACGAGATCGATAAAATCGGCGATGACGGACTGAAAGCCACCGATGGCACCGTTTCGCACATAGACAGAGGCGCAAAGACCATCGCCGTTAAGACCGCCGACGGCACCGAAGAAACCTTCCACCTGACCGATCGCGCGGCGAAAGACACGGGCAAGGATGTTGCCGAGGGCGTGGACAAATCAGCCAAGGTAACGGTCTACTACACCGAAAAAGCCGGCACCAAAACAGCGCACTTCATCAAGCAAGCTTTCTAGCGCGCAAAGCAGCCATCAGGGGCTTTAGAGTCTGCGTGAGAACTTGTAAAAGAAACCGCAGGTCCCTCCACTACGCTCCCCTTGTCATCCCGACCGAAGCGTAGCGCAATGGAGAGCCTGCCCTGAGCGAAGTCGAATGGGGACCTGCGGTTTCTTTCCCCGGTTCTCACACACCCTCTTCTTGCCCCTGAGGGCGCTTCCTACTCGCAACAACGACTTTTTCCGCAGCCCTCTCTATCCCCTCCACCCATCGACGGGTGCCCCATCCTTCGCGTTCTTTGCGAAGGGTGGGATAGTCAAATCTCGCCTTTCAACCTCCCACGGGAAGCAGACTTGTTCCTTAGGAGACCTGGGTTTTTCCTGGCAACTGGTCCAGACCGGAACACCCAGGTCTCAAAAGCGAGACCTGGGCCACCCGCCCCTGTAATGACGATCTAATCACCATTGACGCACCGCAACCGGCAAGCTATCTTTGAGCAATCTGGTGTTCGGGAAGGCGGTGCGAATCCGCCACTACCCCGTAACTGTAAGCGCTGAGAGCTGAACCAATTTGCTCTAGCCACTGGGATGCAAATCCTGGGAAGGCTGTTCAAGCTCGAGGAAGCGTAAGTCAGGAGACCGGCCAGATGCCCACCAGGGCCGTTTCAGCTTCGATGGGAGAGCTGGAAAGCAACCTCGCTGACGTCGTTTGCTCCTCAGCGAGGACGCTGCCTTCTTATTAGATCCCGCTTCCCGCCAGGGCTTTGCTCTGCGCAAGAGGCGATGCATGCAGTCAAGCCGCAGCAACACGGTAACCCTCTTGCTGGGGGGTGCACGCAGCGGAAAAAGCCACTACGCCCAGCAGCTTGGCGAACAAGCCGAACGGGTGGTGTTTGTCGCCACGGCCCGGGCCGGCGATGATGAGATGCGGCGCAAAATTGATCTCCATCGCCGCAGCCGTCCGCAACATTGGCAGACGGTCGAGGAGCCCCTGGCGCTAGCGGAGACCATCGTCCATCACGGTCCTGCCTGCGACCTGTTAATCATCGATTGCCTCACGTTTTTTGCCGCCAACCTGCTCCATGCCGGCAGCGACGAATTAGGCGCGATCGAATTAGGCGCGATCGATGCCCTCTGCGGTGCCCTGCAGGCGCCCCCCTGCTCCGTGGTTCTGGTCTCCAACGAGGTTGGCATGGGCGTGGTGCCGGAGTATGCCTCCGGCCGGCGTTTCCGCGACCTGTTGGGGGAGATGAACCAGCGCGTCGCCCGGGTGGCGTCGGACGTGCTCTTGCTGGTTGCCGGTTTGCCCTTGGTGCTCAAGCGAGCGGTGGCGTCATGAGCAGGGCTCTGCTGTTGTTGGTCCTGCTGGCGGCCGCCGCCATCGCCCAGGCCAGCCGCGTGGTCACGGATGAAACCGGCCGCACAGTCACGGTGCCCGACCACCCCCATCGAGTCGTCTGCCTGGTGCCCAGCATGACTGATACGGTGTTCGCACTGGGGTCGGGGGAGGACGTGGTCGCGGTGAGCGATTACACCACCTATCCCCCCGCAGCCCTGAAGAAGCCGAGCATCGGTGGTCTGGTAAAGCCCTCCATCGAGACCATTCTTTCCTTCCACCCCGACCTGGTGCTGGGCACGAGCGTACCGGGAGCCACGGAAACGGCGACCCAGTTGCAGACCGTGGGTGTGCCCGTGTATTTGGTTGATCCCCACGGTCTCTCAGGGATATTGCGTTCCGTCGACAGCGTGGGCGAAGCGCTGAACCGGGTGCCCCAGGCGGCAGCTCTCAACGCCAGCCTTAGCCAGCGTATCCAAGCCGTCAGAGCGCACGCCGCTGGTAAGCCAGTGCCCCGAGTGTTGGTTCCGGTGTGGTATGACCCCATCGTTACCATCGGTAAGCATGCATTCATCAGCGAAATCATCGAGACCGCGGGCGCCAAGTCGGTCACCGATGACCTGCTGCCCGATTGGCCTGAGGTCAGCATGGAAACCGTGATCACCCGGGCGCCGGAGGCATTGGTGTTGATCCGCGGAGGAAAGATCTCAGTGGAGATGTTGCAGAAGCGGCCCGGTTGGAGCAGCCTGCCGGCGATCCAGGCAGGTAAGGTGTATTACGTCGATAGCGGCATACAGGAACCGAGTCCGGTCGCCATCGATGCATTGGAGGAAATGGCTCGGGCATTTCATCCGTAGCAGGGCTCTCCTTTCTCACTCCTCGCGCAAAGCGAGAGGTGGGGCAACCAAAATAGTTGCTCAACGGCACGGCAAGGTAACGAGAAGGCGGTGCAAGTCCGCCACTACCCCGTAACTGTAAACGCAGAGAACCGGGCAAGGACGATCAACGCCACTGGGATGAGTTCCCGGGAAGGCAGCACGGTTTGTAGACGCGTAAGTCAGGAGAACGGCCTTGCTTTACAACCCGAGGGGGGTAAGACATGATCGACCTTTTGATTTTCCGCAAGTGGTTTGCGATGTTGGCTCTGTTGCTCGCGCCGTTCCCGGCGCTCGGCGCTGAGGGCGGCAGTGTGCACGGAACGGTGACTGACCCGCTGGGAGCAGTCATTGTTTCGGCAACGGTGGAGTTACTCGACGGCACGACTGTCGCGCAAAAAACTGTCACTGATACCAGGGGCAACTACGCGTTTCATATTGCCAAGTCCGCTCGCTATCAGGTGCGGGCGGCAGCGCCGACTTTTCAGTCGACTACCAGCAATCCAGTCTTTGTTACGGCCACGGCGCAAGCCCAGGTGGACATCACCCTGGCCACGCAAACCTTGACCCAACAGGTAACCGTAACCGCCACAGGAACACCGACTCCCGAAGCCCAGGTGGGCGCTCCGGTGAGCGTGTTGAACGCAGATCAATTTCGCTACTCCACGGAAGTGCAAGATCCGCTGCGGCTGATCCCCGGTGTTCAAGTGACCCAGACGGGACAAGTAGGAGGCACTACTGGCTTGTCGATTCGCGGCGGCAATGTCGATGCGAATAAGGTGCTGATCGATGGAGTTCCCGCCGACGATATCGGCGGCAGGGTTGAATTCGCCAACATCGATACGGTGGGCTTTGATAAAGTCGAGGTTTTACGGGAGCCTAATAGCGCGCTCTACGGGTCCGATGCCCTGGCGGGAGTGGTGAGCCTGACCAGCGCTCGCGGCAGTACGCTGCTTCCCTTGCTGACCTATTCCGGCGATGGTGGAAATTTCAACACCTTTCGCCAGGTGGGCACGCTGAGCGGCACCTTTCGTCATTTTGACTACTACTCCGCGCTGGCCCGCACCGACACGCGCAACGATTACCCCAACGATGCCTTTCACAATGGGACCTACGCGGGAAATTTTGGCTGGACACCGAATACCGCTAACGATCTGCGCTTCACCGTGCGGAAAGTCACCGTGGCCGCCGATCAGCCCAATGCCATCCTGCTTTATGGCATTCCTGACGCGGCCACTGTCAAAGAACAGGACAGCTATTACGCTGGCGCCTGGAACAACCAGACCACCGAAAAATGGCATAACCAGATTCGCTACGGCGGATTGCGCCTGCACTACAACTACACTGATTTCGCTGCCACCGGAGTCTATGATCCCGAAGAGGACGTGTATCTGGGTGCCCCGGTCAACATTCAAGCTGCGAATGGCTATAGCGTAAGCGGCCAGGCGATCTTTCAATACGGTTCGAGTTACGGATCGACCTATCCCAACGACTACCTGGCCCCCAGCAAGCGAGACTTTGTGTATGCCCAATCCGATTACCGGATCAACGCGCATATCGTAGCCCTGGGCGCGTTCAAGTATGAAGATGAGCGGGGTTCGACACTCACTTCGGGCGGGACGCCAACCGCCATCGAACGCGGCAACTATAGCTACACCGTGCAACTTGCGGGCGACCTGTGGAACCGTCTCTACTACACAGTCGGCAGTGGACTTGAGGATAATGGCCTATTCGGCTTCGCTGCCACGCCTCGCGCTTCCCTGGCCTATTATCTGTTTCGCCCCGGCAATGCCGGCTGGTTGAGCGGAACGAAGCTGAATTTCAGCTTCGGCAAGGGGATTAAAGAGCCCAGTATCTATTACCAAAGCATCTCTCTTTCTGACATTGTGGGTGTATTGCCTGACGGCAATCACGTGTCTCCGATCGGGCCGGAAACCTCGCGTACTTTTGATGGAGGCATCGATCAACAGCTTTGGAATGGCCGCGCCCGCATCAGCTTGACTTACTTCCACAACGAATTCACCAACGGTGTGGAATTCGTGCCGCAGTCGGCTCTGATCGCACTGGGTTTGCCCGCCGCCAGCGATCCTGCGGTCGAATTTGGAGCAGCAGTCAATTCCCTGGCCTTCCGCGCCCAGGGCGCCGAGGTGGCCACCGAGTATAAGATCGGAAGCCACCTTTTTGCCCGCGGTGGCTACACCTACCTGGATGCCCTGGTCCAACAGTCGTTTTCCAGTGAGTCTCTGCCCAGTTACAACCCCAGCTTTCCTAACCTAGCGATTGGCGCCTTTTCTCCTTTAGTGGGTGCACGGCCGTTCCGCCGCGCTCCCCACTCCGGCTATTTCGGGCTTACCTATAATCAATCGAAATGGTATGGAGCATTTACCGGTACCCTGGTTGGCCGGCGGGATGACAGCGACTTTCTCACCGATGCGCAGTTTGGCAATAGCCTCCTGCTGCCCAACCGCAACCTGGATGGCGCGTATCAACGCCTTGAACTCGGCGGCGGCTACCAGGTCACACGCTCGCTTACGGCCTACGCCGATATGCAGAATCTATTGAGCGAGCATTACAGTGAGGCGTTCGGCTATCCCGCGCTTCCCTTTACCGTGCGTGCCGGGATAAAGATCAGTATTGGAGGCGAATCTTGGCGATTGAAATAGCCACGGTAGCCACCACCCACGCTCCCGGTGTTGAACGGACTCGCAGACGCACCGTCCCGCCTCTGGTTCTGAACCTTTTGCTCATCGCAGGGCTAGGGCTTATGACCCTGATATCGCTCGGGATCGGCGCAGTCCACATTTCGCCGCGCGCCATTTTTGCCGCCCTGTTCTGGCACCGGCCGCTCAGCGAAACGGAGCGGCTCATCTTGTTTCACCTACGCCTGCCGCGGGTGTTGGCCTCAGGCGTCGTGGGCTCGGCCTTGGCTCTCTCCGGTCTGCTCTTTCAGGGGCTCTTCCGCAATCCTATTGCCGACCCGTACGTCATCGGATCTTCGGGAGGGGCGACCCTTGGCGCGTCCCTGGGTATCACGTTCTTTTCTCAATGGTCGGTCTTCGGCTTCAGCGCTACGGCGCTGCTCGCCTTCGCCGGCTCAGCGGCGACTATGGCGTTGGTGTATGGGCTGGCCCGATCGGCAGGCAAGACCAACGTAGTGACCCTTCTGCTCGCCGGCTTCGCGATCAGCACCATGTTTACGAATTCAAGCTACTTTTTCGAGCTCTTCGACAAGACGGGCACAGGCAACCGTGTTCTTGCCTCCTGGCTGCATGGCGTAATCGGCATACCTGCCTGGCCAGAATTAGCGGTCGGCGCCGCCCTGCTCGTTTTGGCAACCGTGGCTGCGCTTCCTCTGATGCGAACCCTGAACACCCTGGTTCTGGGAGATGAGTACGCCCAGCAGCTAGGAATAAGGGTCGAATTGGCAAGGGTAGCCATCATTTTAATAGGCTCTCTCCTGACCGCCGTGGCCGTCTCGCTGGGCGGCGTGATCTTCTTTGCCGGCTTGATCGTCCCTCACGTAGCCCGGCTCATGATGGGACCCGATCACGTACGGCTACTGCCGGTCACAGCGCTGACTGGCGCCATTTTTCTCATGCTTGCCGATACCCTGGCGCGTACCATCTTTGCCCCGTCCGAGCTTCCGGTGGGCGTTCTGATGGCTTTCGTTGGCGGCCCCTTCTTCCTTTACCTGCTGCGCAACATGAAACGGAGTTATAGCGTATGAGCAGCCTGCTCCGCCTCAACGACGTTCATTTTGACTACCAGGGGCACAGGGTGCTGCGCCAGGCAACGTTCGAACTGGAAGAGGGCAGCTGCAGCGCCCTGATCGGTACCAATGGAGTCGGCAAAACAACACTGTTGCGTATTGCCGCCGGTGTTCTGCGCCCCGCAACTGGACATGTCAGCTTGCGCGAGCGTCCCATGGAGACCATCGCACTGAAAGAGATTGCGCGCACCGTCGCCTTGGTGCCCCAGCAACTGGAGTTGCCCTTTGCCTTCACCGTGCAACAGGTGGTGGAGCAGGGCCGAACTCCATATATCGGAATGCTGCGCGGGCCGGGACCGGGCGACCGCATGGCCGTCGATCGAGCCCTCGACCTGGCAGATGTATCCAGCCTTCGCCATCGCATCTTCAACGAGCTGAGCGGAGGCGAGCGCCAGCGGGTCAAAATTGCGCTCGGTCTGGCCCAGCAGCCCCGCTTGCTGCTGCTCGATGAGCCCACCCAGAACCTGGATATCGGCAGGCAGGTGGAGTTGATCGATCTGTTGCATTTTCTGCGCGACGAGGGCATCACCATCCTTGCCTCCATGCACGATCTGCACCTGGTGGATAAGAACTTCTCCACCGTACTACTGCTCAGCCCGGGTCTGCCTCTGGCCAGCGGCAGCCCGGAGCAGATGCTGAAGCCATCCATCCTGGAGCACGCCTTTCAGTGTCCTCCAGACCGGCACCCGCTGTTAATTGAGCGCGCCGAACTCTACCGCAAAGAGGTCCGATGAATACCACGACGATTGCTTATCTGGCTGAGGCCAGAGCCCACCTCGACTCGCTTACCAAACCATTGGGCAGTCTGGGGCGGCTGGAAGATCTGGCTGCGCAATGGTTCGCGATTTGTCAGGGACATTTCCCCGCCACGTTGAGCAAATCGGTCTACGTGTTCGCCGCCGATCATGGCATCACGGCAGAGGGGGTAAGTGCCTATCCGTCGCAGGTGACGCAGCAAATGGTGCTTAACTTTCTTTCCGGGGGCGCAGCCATCAACGTGCTGGCGCGGCTGAACCAGGTCGAAGTGAACGTGGTGGACGTGGGTGTGGATGCCGATCTGAGCGGCCATGCCGGGCTGATCCAACGTAAAGTTCGCCGGGGCAGCCGGAACATGCTGCGAGAAGCGGCCATGAGCGAAGAAGAACTGTACGCGGCGCTCGCGGTTGGCCTGAAGTTAGGCGACGTAGCCTATGCCAACTCCAACAACCTCATCGCGGTGGGTGAAATGGGTATCGGCAATACCACCGCCGCCAGTGTCATGACTGCCGCGCTGACCGGCATGCCGGCCAGCCTGGTCACCGGGAGAGGAACCGGGGTCGAGAACGAAGCGTATGCCCACAAATGCCGCACCGTGGAAGCCGTGGTGAGCCGGCATTTTTCAGAGGCGGCAAGTCCGCGAGAAATTCTTCGCTGTGGGGGTGGGCTTGAGATCGCGGCCATGACCGGGCTGATGCTGGGCGCCGCGCGGCGCGGAATCGCCATTGTCGTGGATGGATTTATTTCCACCGCAGCCGCAGCCATCGCCTGCGGCCTGACGCCCGGCGTGCGGCGGTACCTGTTCGCTGGACACCGCTCGCAGGAGCCCGGCCACCGCGTGCTGTTGGCCCATCTCGACCTGGACCCAATTCTCGATTTGGATATGCGCCTGGGTGAAGGTACCGGAGCGGTTCTAGCCATGCCGATACTGGAAGCGGCTATGCGCCTCTACCAGGAGATGGCTACTTTCGCTTCCGCGGGCATCAGCGGGGCGACGGAATGAGCTTGCGCGGCCCGCGATTTGCGGTGGACATTGCGGTGGCCTTCCAGTTCCTCACCCGCCTGCCCGTACCCGAGGTGGGTTTTGCTCCGGATGGTTTAGCGCGCGCGGTCAAGTATTTTCCCCTCGTTGGCCTGGTCATTGGCCTGGGCGCGGGGCTTATCGAGAAAGTGCTTTCGCCCCATCTCAGCCGCCCCGTCTCAGCTCTCGCCGTGTTGGTATACCTGGTGCTGATCACCGGTTGCCTGCATGAGGACGGTCTCGCGGATGTCGCCGATAGTATGGGCGGATGGAGCCGGGAACAGCGCCTGGCGATTCTTCATGATCACCGCATCGGCAGCTACGGCGCCTCCGCGCTGGTGCTCTCCCTGCTCAGTCGCGCCGTGCTGCTCGCCGGACTGCCACTCGATCACTTCATCGCTTACATGGTGTCGGCTCATGTGCTGTGCCGCTGGTCCATGCTGCCCCTCAGCTACTATCTTCCGCCCGCGCGTGAAAGTGAGGGTCAGGGGGCGCGGATCGCGCGCTTGACCTCGGTTGCTTCGCTGATCGCCGGGTCCATTTTCACCATTGCCACCGTGGCGGTGACTCTTCGTAAAGCCGCAATTGGGCCGGTGCTGGCGGCGATCGTTGTGCCCCTGCTCTCGAGCTGGTTCTATATGCGAAAGTTTGGCGGTGTCACCGGAGATTGTTTTGGGGCAACCAATCAGGTGACAGAGATCGCCGTGTATCTCTGTGGAGTGTGGAAGGCATGAGCCGGGTGCTCTTCATTCGTCATGCGGAGACGGAGATGGCGGGCCGTTATTGTGGTCACTCCGACCCGGATTTGAACGCACAAGGGCGGGCGCAGCTTCGCGGGTTAGCCCAGCTGCTTTCGCACGAGATGCTGAATACGGTTTATAGCAGCGATCTGCGCCGCGCGACCAGCACCGCGCAAGCGATTGCGGCGGATAGAAAAATTCCCCGGGTACTCCGCCCGGCGCTGCGAGAGATTGATTTCGGGGATTGGGAAGGCCTGAGCTGGGAAGAGATTGAGCGCTTGGATCCTGAGTACGCGCAGAAATGGGTGGACTCGTATCCCCGCCTTCCCGCACCCTCCGGGGAAAGCTTTCAGAACTTCGAGCGGCGCGTTCTCGCGGAAGTCGGTCATCTTATAAATCGCAGCCCCGGCCCTATTGCGGTGGTTACGCATGGGGGCGTGCTGCGGGTCATCTTGCGCCATTTGTGCGGCTACTCCGAGCCAAAGGCCTGGCAAGAAACCCAACCGTATTGCTGCGTGGTGCGCTATGAAGCAAAAGGAGAAAGCAAATGAGTATTGCAACCAAGCATGGAGATGCAGGGCAAACCGGGCTGGCCGGCGGCATGCGCATTTCGAAAGCGGACCTGCGGGTGGAAGCCTATGGTTCGGTAGACGAACTGAATACTGTGTTGGGCTTTGCCCGCAGCATTTGTAAAAATGCTGAGATCGCCGGCTGGACGGAGCAGATCCAAAAGACGCTGTTCCGGCTGGGTTCGGCGTTGGCCACGCCTCCAGAAAGCAAAAAACCACAGGTCTACATTACGGCGGAAGACGTCGAGTTTCTGACCCAGTTGGTTTATCAGATCGAAGCCACGGAAGGGATTCTTGCGGATTGGTCGCTGCCCGGCGCACATACTGAGTCTGCTGCTTATGAAGTCGCGCGCACCGTTTGCCGGCGTGCAGAGCGCAACGCGGTGCGCCTGGCTGAAAGCGGGCAGGAGGTAAGACCGGAGGTGCTGGCTTATCTCAATCGCCTTTCTGATCTCATTTGGCTCTTCGGGCGATTGATTGAGTTGAATGCCGGCATTGATGCGCGTCTTCGTGATGGAAGTAAGGCCGGTCCGAAATGGTCGCGAGCCTGGTAGACAATGCCTAAGACGAAACGACTCTTCGGATCTGGTCCGAAGCCTGGTAGACAATGCCTAAGACGAAACGACTCTTCACGGGTGCCCCACGTTCGCCTAAGCGTACGTGGGCCGAAAATGACTCTTTTCGATTGCTTTCCGCTGGCTCAACCACAATGGTAGGGCTTCCCCCGGATTTCCTGGGCAACTTGTTGGCTTCGCGGAATTTCATGCGGCTTTCCTTAATGAAAGCCGCACGCGTGGCCCTCGTGAGTGCCTCTAGCAGGAAATCCGGGTCGCCCATCTTCCTCGGCCCACGTACGCTTAGGCGAACGTGGGGCACCCGTGAAGAGTCGTGGGACACGCGACAAGCTTGAGGGGCAGTCCTGCGGTACTTGAGGAGCATCATGAGCCAGGCCCGCGCCATCATGGTTCTTGGAACCGGCTCTCATGTGGGTAAGTCTCTGCTGACAGCAGCCCTATGCCGCATCTTTGCTCAGCGTGGCCACAGCGTCGCTCCCTTTAAATCGCAGAACATGTCACTCAACTCAGCCGCAACCATTGAGGGCCTGGAGATCGGCCGCGCCCAGGCACTACAGGCCGAAGCGGCCGGCATCGCCGCGTCGGTTCACATGAACCCAATCCTCATCAAGCCGTCGGGCGACTGCTCCTCCCAGGTAGTAGTCCGAGGCAAGATCTGGGGTCAGATTTCCGCCGCCGACTATCATCAGCGACGCGTGGAAGATCTGATGCCCATAGTGTGCGAAAGCTATCAAGCGCTCGCGTCGAAGTATCAAGTGATCGTTCTGGAAGGGGCTGGTTCTCCAGCAGAGATCAATCTGAAGCAGCATGACATCGTGAACATGCGCATGGCCGCCATGGCCGATGCCGCGTGCTTGTTGGTAGGAGACATCGATCGCGGGGGAGTCTTCGCTTCCCTGTTGGGTACGGTCGAACTTCTGGATCTGGCAGAGCGCGATCGTATCCACGGCTTCTGCATTAACAAATTCCGCGGCGACCTAAACCTGCTCCAACCAGGTGTCCGCATGATGGAAGAGCGTCTGAGAAAACCATGCCTGGGTGTGGTTCCTTACCTGCCCGGTCTGGCGCTCGAAGAAGAGGATAGTGTCGGTCTGCCGCCCCTCGCGCGGATAAGCTGGGAGGCAACCGACAAAGCTCGCGATCGCCGCCTCCGAATCGCAGTGGTGGCTTTGCCTTCCTTCTCCAACTTTACTGACTTTGACTCACTGCGCGCGGAACCTTCGATCGATTTGCTGTTCTGCCGATCGGTCCAGCTTCTCCCCAATGCGGACGTAGTGGTTTTGCCCGGGAGCAAAGAAACCATGAGCGACCTGGAGTGGATGCTGGTAAGAGGCTTCGATCAAGCGCTGCGCCTATTCCCGGGTCTGATCGTGGGCATCTGCGGGGGAATGCAGATGCTGGGGCGGGAGATCGCCGACCCAGAAGGCATGGAGCGGCAGGGCTGCGTCGCAGGGCTTGGCCTGTTGTCCATCAGCACTACGATGCAGACCGAAAAAGTGACTCGGCTCTCTTCCGGCGCCATCCACGACGCTTCTCTTTTTGGCCAACCACTGCGACAGCGGCACGTCGCGGGGTATGAGATTCATGTAGGCAAGACTCTGTATCTGGATCAGGCAGAGCCTTTCGCCACCCTGGAGAGTGGCGAGTTGGACGGATGCATCAGCCCTGACCGGCGTGTCCTGGGCACCTACCTGCACGGCATTTTTGATGACGACTCTTTCCGCCATGAGTTCCTGCACGCGGCCAGAAGTTTCCACCGCCTGGACTCTCCGCCGGTGCTCAATCCATGGCGGGCACAGAGGGAGGACTCTCTAGACCGTCTCGCTAACCAGGTGAGCGCCTCGCTCGACATGCGGCGGATTTTTTCCTGGGCAGGCCTGGAGTACGAATGAATACCATTGCCGCCGCCTGTCTGCTCGATTGGATTGCCGGCGACCCGGAGTGGCTTCCGCATCCGGTACGGCTGATAGGGCGTTCCACCCAAATTGCGGAGACGTTGCTCCGCCGGAACGGCCAAAGTGCCCGCGAAGAGCTGATAGCGGGTGCGGCACTGACCGTCACCATCGTAGGCCTGTCGTACGTTGGTACTGCCAAAGCAGTCAGATGGGGCGCTGGGGTCCTGCTGGCGTGGACCTGTCTCGCGGCACGCAACCTGATCGATGAGAGTCTTGCAGTCATTCGCGCACTCGAGAAACCAGACCTGCCGCACGCCCGGGAGCGGTTAGCGAGAATCGTTGGCCGTGATACTGAGGCCCTCAATGAGACGGAGGTTCATCGCGCCCTCATCGAGACTATGGCCGAGAGTGCCTGCGATGGGATGGTGGCTCCTTTGTTCTACATGGCTGTCGGTGGTGTCCCGCTAGCCATGGCCTACAAGGCCGTGAACACGCTGGATTCCATGATCGGCCACGCCGACCAACGCTATGTTTATTTTGGCAAGGCGGCTGCCCGGCTGGATGACGTGGCCAACTACATTCCCGCACGCCTGACTGCGCTGGCGATCGTGGCCGCGGCAGGCGTGGAGAGCAAATCAGCCTTACAAATTTGGCGGCGTGATGGAAGCAAGCACAAGAGTCCCAATGCAGGCCAGCCAGAAAGCGCAATGGCCGGCGCATTGCGCGTCTGCCTGGGCGGCGTGAACACTTACGCCGGTGAGCCCATGGAAGCGCCGCTGCTGGGAGCGGAGTTCCAGCAGCCCAAACTTCATCATGTAAAACGAGCTCTGCGGCTGGTCACTGGAGTCTCGCTGCTGAGTGCTGCCGCCGCTGTCCTGGTTCAGAGCTGGAGGAGGCGATAAACGCATTTTTTCACGCTCCGGCTCCACAGGTTGGTGAAAAACTCTGTTTTGTATCACGGCACGACTTTAGTCGAGCCATAAATGATGGAAATATGTTGGGCTTTACAGGCTGCGGAAAAACTCAGTTTCTTGTTAGGGCACGAATTTAGTCCAGCCGCTGGATTGGTGCCAGCCCCGGACTTCAGTCCGGGGAAGCGGGTTTTCAAACCCGCGAAAACGCTTTATCTGCAATGACCGGGCTTTAGCCGCTGAGGGCATCTTTTTATCAGCGCACAAGGGAATTGAGAGGATAGAAAAAACGTACCTCAGCGGCTAAAGCCGGGTAGGGCCATGTTTTTTACGGCACGACTGAAGCCGTGCCCTTCCAGAACCGAGTTCTCACACACGCTCTTTAGCCCCTGAGGTACGTCTCTCCTTCCCAGCCAGAATTTTTCCGCAGCCTTACTATTCCTGGCGAGCCGGACTGACGGTGCCAGCCTCCGACTTCAGTCCGGGGAGCGGGTTCAGACAACGATAGACCGGCGGCCAGCCAAACTTGTCATCCCTTGGTTTCGCCCGCTCCTCCCGAATAAACCAAAGTACCTCTGAAAGGGTGACCCCCGGTTCAGAAAAGCGTCCCTCAAGTACAGCCGATCCCCGGAGAGGTACATCGAGCGGTATATCCTGTTATCAGACGATTTCGGCAGGAGGCGGCTTCTCGGCGGACGCTCCCTGACCGGCAGTTGCCGGTTGTTTACGGCGCCGGTAGTTTACGGCCTTAAGCCCGAGCGAAGGACAGTCTTATCGCTGTCCGGTGTCACACCCTATCCCTGTCTAAAAATAAGCTGAACCAGCATCTCGCCGCGGCGGGATTTTTTATTGCGTCCCCACTGTGCCTGCGCGATAGAAACCTCTGCCTACGCCCAACTTACCGACCAAAAGGAGCCAACTATGCCTACCAATAACGTCAGCGACCTCACCCAGGATCTGCGCCGGTTCAACGTGAGCCGCGACCAAATCCTGACTCGTCTCTGGGAAATCGCCAACCTGGATCCCGAAAGGACACGCAACAGCATGTCCGCACAGGTCAAGGCCCTCTCCATGATCGTGGCCATCGAAGGCCTAATTCCTGACCGCATCTCTGCCCGACGCGCTGTCTCCGCCCAGAACCAACCCGCCCCTCCCCCCGTTCACCCGCCATTCTATGTCTCCGAATGGGCCCGTACCCGGCAGAACGGAGAATCCGTGGACCCCGAGCCGCCCCCGGCCCCTGAACCGGAAGCACCCCAGGAAGAAGTCGCCGCCGAGCCTCCATCCGCTCCCGGCGGTCCGGATGGCCCACTTCCCGGGCCTACCCCCGGCCCAACTCCTGACCTTAGCGAGCCATCCTTCTTTGCCAGCCCCTTGAACCCACCGCAAACGACGTCATCGCTGCCTCGTGTCCCCATGGCCGATTATTTCGCTCCCGATACCAGAGTCCCCTTCTCTATAGACAAGAACCGCTTTGGCCGGCGCCGCTGACCGAAGCATTGGCTGTCATGTCCCAAAAGCACCCAAAAGCATCGAATTTTATCGAATTTTACAAAAAGAAGAGGACACCTGGAACCAGAGCTCTCCAAAGTAAGTCTTTGGCACTATAGGAGCGCAACCCGCACCATTCACCCTGGCTAATGTTCATTTTCGAACAAAAAGTTTCGCTGGTGGACAACCCCCGAGACCCGTCCGCCCATTAACCATTTGTTTTCGGTGATTTGCGAGTGGCCGACGGCATGCACTCACGAAGACCATGATCAACGATTTCAAATTCGCGTTTCGGCAGCTCCGAAAGTCACCCGGGTTTACGCTGACCGCGGTATTGACGCTGGCACTTGGTATCGGGGCAAACACCGCGATCTTCTCCCTCGTCGACTCGATCATGTTGCGCCCCCTGCCCTTTCCGCGCCAGGATCGGCTAGTGCGAATCGAGTCCGGCGACGTCAGCCCTTTTCCCAAAGGCTGGATCCGGGCTCTAGGAGAGCATTCTGATTCGTTCGCCGCTGTGAGTGGGTTCGGGGCGGATGCGGAATCGAACGTTGCCGGGACCGATTCCTCGGACCGGGTATTCGGCGCCGCGGTCATGGCCAACGCCTTTGACACGCTGGGAATTCATCCTCTCGTGGGTAGCTTCTTCACCCGAGACCAGGAACAAACCGGACAGGACCTTGTCGTCGTGATTAGCTACGGATACTGGCAGCAGCGATTCGGCCAGGATCCGAATGTGATCGGGCAGACCGTCCGCATTGACGGCGTATCGCGGCGCATCGTCGGCGTCATGCCCGCCGGTGTGCGGTTCCCCTATGCCGATACGCAATTTGTCGTCCCAGTCGCATTCAAAGGGGGAGATCCGATCGATCCCTGGAAAGTGTTTGACCTGCGTATATTCGGACGGCTCAAGGATGGCGTGACCCCAGCGCAGGGCCAGGCCGAACTGCACCGGCTGCATGCGGCTCTATTGCCCCTATTTCCCTGGCGCATGCCGGATACCTGGGCGGCAGATCTAACGGTAGTACCGCTGCTTGAATCAGAGATCGGCGCCACTCGTCCTCGCCTCCTTCTGTTGTGGGGCTCGGTGGGATTCATCCTACTGATTGCCTGCGCTAATGTGGCCAACCTGATGCTGGCGCGAGCTTCTGCCCGGGAACGCGAGATGGCGCTTCGCGGGGCACTGGGTGCTTCTTCAGGCAGACTGATCCGCCAATTGCTGTCAGAAAGTGTCCTGGTCGGTGCACTGGCGGGCCTTGCAGGCTTGCTGGCAGCCGCCGCAAGTCTGCGGGGGTTGGTGCTGCTGCTGCCGCCCGATACTCCGCGGCTGAACGAAATATCGCTGCATGCGCCGGTCTTTTTGTTTGCCGCGGTCGCGTCGTTGATGACTGGATTTATTTTTGGGCTGATCCCGGCAATCAAGATGGCCTCGCCTAATCTGCAGGGGGCGCTGCGCTCCAGCAGCCGCGGCGTCGCCGGCAAGGCATCGCAGTTTCGAGTGTCCACCGCGTTGGTGGTGAGCCAGATAGGTTTGTCTGTGGTGGTGATTACCGCCGCCGGGCTGCTGCTGCACAGTCTCTATAGCTTGTCGAAGGTAGACCCCGGATTTCGGACGGAACGAGTGGTCACCGCAGAGGTCTCACTGGATGCGACGGCGTGCCGGCAGAAAGGCCGCTGCGATGCATTCTTTCAAACCCTGCTTAGCCGCGCGCAAGCCATCCCGGGAATAGATTCGATTGCTCTGACTGATTCTTTGCCCCTGAGCGGACGGGACAACAACTACGTCTACGACGCCGAGGGACATCCCAGGGATGCGCACCAGATTGCTCAGACAGCGAGCGAACGTATCGTCTCCACCGATTACTTCCATACCCTGGGAATGCGATTGACGCGTGGACGCATGCTGACTGCTCAAGATGGATCGGGTGCAAGCCGTGCGGCTGTCATCAACCAAACAATGGCGGAGCGGTTATGGCCTCAGCAAAACCCTCTGGGGAGACACATTCTAAATGTGGTCGATGAACCGGTGCCGGCGGTTTGGAATAACGACGCGGCGTCTGTCGTCGTAGGGGTGGTCAGCAACACCCACAACGGCAGTCTCGCCGGCGGATTCGCCGATGAGGTCTATCTGCCCATGACCAACACGCGTGAGCAGCCCGTCATGGATGTGCTGCTACGCACCCGCACCAGCGCCCCTGAAGCGGCAGCCGAGTTGCGCAGGGTGGTGAAAGAAACCGATCCGCTGGTGCCGGTGACCCGGGTCCGCAGTCTGAACGAGGTGGTGTCCGCATCGGTGTCGGCGCCGCGATCGCTGGCCGTCCTCTTGCTCTCTTTTGGCGCGCTGGCACTCTTGATTGGGGGAGTAGGAGTCTACAGCCTGATTGCTTACGTCGTAAGCTGGCGGACACGCGAGATCGGTATTCGACTGGCGCTGGGTGCGATGCGGTGGCAGATTGTGGGTGCGATCGTCAAGCAGAGTCTGCTGCTGGCAGTAGGAGGCTCCGCCGCTGGATTGATGGTGGCTGCTCTGCTGATGCGGTTTTTGCGTAGCTTCCTTTTCGGGGTCAGCGTGCTCGATCCAATCACTTTTTGCGCCGTGCCTGCCGTGATGTTCCTGCTGGCTCTCTGCGCGGCGTGGATTCCAGCCCGCAGAGCCGCAAGCGTCGATCCCATGGAGACCCTAAGAAACGAATAAAGCTAAAACGAATAGAACCGGCGCAAACGAACGCGCTTTTTGGGTTCTGTCCCCTCCACCAATCGACGGGTGGGCGGATACCGCAGGTCTCCCCCTCGAGCCTGTGTCGGGCTCCACGGATCTACACGGGTGCCCCACGTTCGCCCCAGCGTTGCCCGGATTTCCTGCTGCGCAGTACTAGCCACGACCACGCATGCGGCTTTCTCTCAAAGAAAGCCGCATGAAGTTGCTCAACGCCGCCAACCTCGACAGGAAATCCGGGATACGTGGGCCGAAAACGATGGGCGAAGCCCTTCAACAGCCTTTGTTCAGACCCCACGCTTTGTTCCTCAGGAGACCCGGGTGTTAAACAATCTACCTGGCAGAAAGAAAATCCTACTGGTTCGCCGTCATTTTCTGGATGGTGTTAGTGGTGCTCACGCCGATCACGGTAGGCACAATTTCAACCCGGCCGCCCCAGGTAGTTACCTCGTCTGCTCCCACGATGGTGGAGGCGGTATAGTCGCCGCCCTTGACCAGCACGTCCGGCCGCACCCGCCGAATCAGGTCCGCAGGAGTTGCTTCATCGAAGATAACGACCGCATCGGTCGAGCCCAAGGCAGCCAGAACACGCGCCCGCTCCCGTTCGCCGACTACCGGTCGGGTGGGACCTTTCAGTCCCCTGACGGAGGCGTCGCTGTTCACTCCGATCACGACCTTGTCGCCAAATTCGCGGCATTGTTCGAGCAACGTAATGTGACCCACATGCAGGATGTCAAAGCAACCGTTGGTAAAGACAATGCGCTCGCCGTTGGCACGCCACTGGGCCAAACGAACCAGCAGGTGATCGAGGTCGAGAATCTTGTCCGGGCCTTTCATCTGGGTGGACTTGGTGAACTCCGCCACCAGCTCGCTGCGCGCGATGGGCGAAGTTCCGGTCTTGGCCACCACGATGCCGGCGGCAATGTTGGCCAGATTCACACCGGTCTCTGGATCGAGACCCGCTGCCAGCGAGGCCGCCAGCGCGGCAATGACCGTATCGCCCGCGCCGGTGACGTCGAAGACTTCGCGGGCGCGGGTAGGAGAATGAAAAAAGGAATCGGCATAGAGAATGCGAATGCCCTTCTCGCTCATGGTGACGGTCAAGTAATCGATGCCCAGCTGCGCGACCAGCTGTTGCGCCGCGGGCAGCAGGCGCTCCAAATGAGTGGGGGAAATGCCGGCCACCAGGCCGAGCTCTTGCAGGTTAGGGCAGATGGTGGTGGCGCCGGCGTACTTGGTAAAGTCTCGGCCTTTGGGATCGACCAGTACCGGGATCCCTCGCTCCCGGGCCAGGGCGATGACCGCCTGGCAAAGCGGCGCGCTCAACGCACCTTTGGCGTAATCGGAAAGAATAATCGCGTCGGCCATTCGGGCCAGAGCAATCGAGCGTTCCAGCAGCACCTGGTTTTCCGCTTCGCTATGCGGGACATCGCTCTCCACATCCAGCCGCAGCAATTGCTGATTACGAGAGACGATCCGGGTTTTCGAAATAGTGGAATGGCCGGCAACGATCATCCCGGAAGCATCTACGCCGGCCGCGGTGAGGAACGCACTCAGTTGGCGCATCTCGCTGTCATCGCCCCAGAAACCAGCCTGGTTGACCCTCACCCCCAGGCCGACCAGGTTCATGGCCACGTTGGCTGCCCCGCCGGGCGAACTGGTGGTGCCCACCGAACGCAGTACCGGGACCGGCGCTTCCGGCGAAATGCGCTCCACGTCCCCCCAGATGGAGCGGTCGAGCATGACGTCCCCAATCACCAGGATGCGAAAGGCAGCGAATCCGCTTTCAATCAGTTCGAGGAGTCTAGACTGTTCTTTCAAAAGCATTTCTTCATCATCGCAAATAATCAGCACTTCTTGCGACTGGCCTATACTACGAGGAGCCCGGCATAACACGTATGGCGATCGAGTTATTCAAATCCGGTGCTGTCAGGGCCCGGCTTATACGAATCCTGCGTCCCAGAACGAAATGGGGTCGCGTTACCGTGTGGGTTGGCGGTCTCTGCCTGCTGTTCTGGGCCGCTGATCTCGCGGGCGCGAAGGTGGACGGGTGGGCGGTATTTACCACCATGGTCTTCGCATTTGTTGGCCTGGTCACGTTCTGCCGTTGGGGATATCGTCCGCTGCTCTGGCGGCTACGCAATCGATTGATTGTCACTTACCTCTTCATCGGTGTCATGCCGATCCTGCTGTTGTTGCTCATGGGTGGCTTGGCCAGTTATCTGTTCGCCGGACAATTCGCCACCTACGTGGTTATCTCAGATATGCATTCAGAGTTGCAACATCTGCAAGCGGCCAACGATGCGCTGGCTGCGCAGCTATTCCCTTTGGAAAAATCGGGCAAGCTGGACGAGAGGATCGCGGGCGAGTTTACCCGGGCTTCCGATGAGCGGTTCCCTGGTCGGACGGTGACTATATCGCGAAGCGGAAAGGGCTTCGTCCTTTCCACCGGAGGAGCATTGCTCAAGAGGGCTCCGGAGCCAATCCCGGCTTTCATCAACGCCGACTTTACTGGATTCGTTGTCGATCGTGACGGCCTGCATTTGCGCGCGATCAGGCTCTATGTCGGTGGCAGCCCGGGGACTGCCCTTATCTCCGATATTCCGATCACTCCCAATCTGCTCATAACCACCGCGGAACGTCTGGGCACGGTGACCCTGGCTCCCCCCGACCTGAAAGGGAATATTCGCTCCCTCCGTCCCTCAGTTGGCCGAACGCCTGTGAGCGCCGGGAAAGTACCTCCTGGTTCCCATTGGTTTGACATAACTCTGAACTTCCCCACGCTGTTCCCCGTGGTGGACTGGCAAACCGGAGAAAAACAAGAGCATGGGCTTATTCTTGTGGCCACCCGGCCCTCCATGCTTTACGCGACTTTGTTCGAAACCTTAGGAGACGGATACCTGGTCTTCCGCGACGGATTGCTGGCTATTGCGGTCTTTTTCGGAATCATTGAGATCGTGGCTCTCTACATTGGGGCACGCCTCACCCGCAGCATGACCGCTTCTGTGGCCGGACTTTATCAGGCCACGGAACATGTCAACAGCGGCGATCTGAGCCACCGGATCCATCTCCATGGCCGCGATCAGATGGCGGCCCTGGCGCATTCGTTCAATTCCATGACCGGATCGCTGGCCAAGCTGATTCAGGAGCAGAAAGAGAAACAGAGGCTGGAGAACGAGCTCAGCATCGCCTACGAGGTGCAGGAATTGTTGTTCCCTCGCCAGGTGACCGATCTTCCGTCACTCCAGGTTCATGGAGTTTGCGTTCCCGCACGCACCGTGAGCGGGGACTACTACGATTTCATTCCCCTGGGTAGCGACCGGCTGATGCTTGCCGTTGGCGACATCAGTGGCAAAGGAATTTCCGCTGCTTTGTTGATGGCGACGGTGCATGCGTTCGTGCGCGCGTATTCGATCGAACCCGAGATGGCGTTGCTGCCCGCCTCCCTGCCCGCCTCCCTGGCATCCTCAATGACCTACGCCTCGCACCAAGATCCCCGTATGTACTACCGCGGGGATGGCAGTGCGGAATCACAAGTGGCGCCGGCCATGCTGATGACTACCTTGAACTACCAGCTTTACCGCAGCACCCCGGCGGCAAAATACGCCACCTTGTTCCTGGGGTGCTATGACGCCAAAGCGCGGGTGCTGACCTATTGCAATGCGGGTCACTTGCCGCCCATCATCCTGCGCGCCAGCGGCGAGGTTTTCCGGCTGACGGTCAATGGCACCGTGGTCGGCTTGTTTGATGGTGTCACTTATGACGAATCGACGCTGGTGATGCAGGCCGGCGATATTCTTGTCGCTTACAGTGACGGGGTCACCGAACCAGAAAACGAATTTGGCGAATTTGGTGAGGAACGGCTGATCGAGCTGATCCAGGAGCATCGCAACAAACCTCTGCCTCGCATCACCGAGATTGTTACCGGCGCGGTCGCGGACTGGATCGGCACCGTCGAACAGCCGGATGACGTCACCATCGTTCTGGCTCGCTGCACCGGCTGATACTATTTGGCGATGAACTATCGTGCACTCGGGCGTACCGGTTGGAAGGTTTCAGAGATCAGTTTTGGGGCTTGGGCCATTGGTGGGGCATGGGGCCAGGTCAGCGATGAGGAGTCACTGGCCGCGCTGAACCAGGCGATCGACTCTGGCATCAACTTTCTTGATACTGCGGATGTTTACGGTGACGGGCGAAGCCATCGCCTGATCGCACAACTGAAACAATCGCGCAAAGAAGAAATCATCGTCGCCACCAAGGTTGGCCGGCGTTTGCTCAATCAAACGGTGGAAGGGTACAGCCGCGACAATATTACGTCCTGGGTCGAGGACAACCTGCGCGACCTGAGCACTGAGGCTCTCGACCTGGTGCAGCTCCATTGTCCTCCAACCGACGCCTACTATCGTCCGCATATTTTCGCCGTGCTGGATGACCTGGTGCAGGCGGGCAAGATCCGCTTCTACGGGGTCAGTGTGGAGCGGGTAGAAGAGGGGCTCAAGGCGATGGAGTATCCCAACGTGCAAAGCGTGCAGATCATCTTCAATTGCTTTCGCCAGCGACCGGCGGATTTGTTTTTCGCCCAGGCCAAGCTAAAGCAGGTCGGTATATTGGCTCGCGTTCCCCTGGCCAGCGGACTGCTTACGGGCAAGTTTCGCGCGGATACAAAATTCGGTGCCGACGATCACCGCAACTTCAATCGCCAGGGCCAGCGCTTCGATATGGGTGAAACCTTCTCCGGCGTCGATTATGACGTTGCCCTGGCGGCGGTCGAAGAGCTACGCGCCCTGGTGCCGGCCGGCGTAAGCATGAGCCAGTTCGCCCTCCGCTGGATACTAATGTTCGATGCGGTGAGTTGTGCCATTCCCGGAGGCAAGCGGCCCAGCCAGGTGGCCGACAACGCGCGGGCCTCTGACCTGCCACCGCTCAGACCAAAAGTCATGGCGGCTGTTCGCGCTATCTACGATAAGACGGTTCGCCCCTTGGTGCACCAGGTGTGGTAGCGTCACGGGTGACAAATCGCTCCCTCTGCTAGTCTTTATTTCATGATGCGCGCTCGAATTCTCTCGCTTACGATCGCCCTATCGTTCGCCTCAACCGCTATGGCCGCCCCCGTGGACTCTGTCGCCTCGCGCCTGGCCGCGCAGAACGCGCTCTTTGAAGAGGAATATCAAGCCCAGCTCCAGGCTTCGCCGGAAACCGCAACCGCTTTCGGTGACTATCGCTACAACGATCAACTCGATGACGAATCGCTGGCGGAAGTCGAGCGCGAGCACGCCACGGATGAGAGATTTCTCACTCGCCTGAAGGCGATTTCGGCCGACGGTTTTGCCGAGCAGGACCTCCTTTCCCACCAGCTGATGCTTCGTGTGCTGGAGCAGCGCAACGAAGACTACGCTTTCAAGGACTTTGAGATGCCGCTCTCGCAAATGGGCGGCCCGCACACTGGACTGGCAGATCTTCCCTTATCCTCCCCCTTCAGCAGCGTCAAGTACTACGAGGATTACATTTCGCGCCTGCATCAGATTCCACGCGTGTTCACACAAACCGAAGAGGTTCTGCGCGCCGGCATGAAAGACAACCTCATGCCGGTTCGCTTTCTGCTGGAGAAAGTTCCCGCTCAGTGCCAGGGGATCATTGCGGAAGATCCTTTTTTGCGGCCCACGAAGAATTACCCCAGCAGCATCTCCTCCGCTGACCAAGAGCGGCTTACCCGCCAGATTACCGAAACTGCAAATAACCAGGTGCTGCCCGCCTATAAGGAGTTCGCGAACTTCGTGGCCACGGAGTACGCTCCTCATGGCCGCACGACTCTCTCCACCACTTCCCTGCCGGGCGGCGAAGAGCGCTACCGGCATTACATCCGCCGTCGCACCACGATCACCGACATGACTCCCGACCAGATCCACCAGCTTGGTCTGGAGGAGATGGATCGGATCGGGAAAGAGATGCTGGCGATCGCGCAGCAGGAAGGCTTCTCGGATGTGGCTTCCTTCGATGCATCGATCAAGAAGAACCCGAAGTATATTCCAACTTCGTCCGAGCAAATTCTCGATGACTATCGCCGCTATCTGGGGCAGATGCAGGGCAAGCTGCCGCAGCTGTTTACCTACATTCCGGGTTCCCCGGTAACGGTTGAGGCTATCCCTTCGTTCCAGGCAGCGATGGCGACGCATTATCAAACCGGAACTCCGGATGGCAAGCGGCCTGGACGGGTAGTTGTCGCCACTTCTGACTTTGCTCGTCGCAGCCTCATTGATGACGAAGCGACCGCTTACCACGAAGGCATTCCTGGCCACCACATGCAGTTGTCGGTCGCGCAGCAGATGACGAATCTGCCGAATTTCCGCCGCCACACTTTTAATTCGGGCTATATCGAAGGCTGGGCCCTGTATGCGGAGCAATTGGGCAAGGAGGTTGGTTTTTACCGCGATCCCGTCTCGGAGTATGGCCGGCTGAGCAGCGAGCGCTTTCGCGCCGTGCGCCTGGTGGTCGATACCGGCATCCACTCCAAGGGCTGGACCCGCGACCAGGTGGTGGACTTCTTTCGCAAGGCCAACGTTATTGATGAACCTATGGTCCAGACGGAGACCGACCGTTATATCGCCTGGCCGGGCCAAGCCCTGAGTTACAAGTTAGGGCAACTCAAGTTCGTCGAGCTGCGCGAGCGCGCGCGCAAGGAGCTGGGTCCAAAGTTCGACATACGGACCTTCCACGACGAGATGTTGAATGGGGGTGTCCTCCCCCTGGACCTCCTGGAGGCGCGAACCGAGAGCTGGCTCAAGGCGCAGAAGGCCGGGGCACAAGTCGCCGCAGGCAACTAAGCCGGAGCACTTGCTGAAACCATCACTTAAACTTTTCTCTCATGTCATATGCTGCGACGAATGTCGAGTGGGTGGCCCAGGTCAAAGTCTAGTCGTTGCTGCAGCTTTACTTTAGGCAGAGCGAACCCCCTTGATCTTCTCCTTTTATTCTCCTATAGTAGTGCACATGCGCGCTCTGCCCTTCCCCAAGTCTTGCGTGGTCTGCTGCAAGAAATGCGGCCATGACGTGTTAACCGGAGCAGACACTTTCCCTGCCTGCCCCGTCTACGTGGTGTGTTCGCTCTGTGGAGAGAAGCGGAAATACCTGCCCTCAGAGGTCATCCACGGCAGGCCGCATTTCCTGCTGCGGAAAAGAGCCAGCAGACGCCAGGCGCCATTGGTTATTTCGGCAAGGGCGCGAGCTTGATCGTTCTGCCTTCACGCGCAGACTGCCTTGCCGCATCCAGAATCTGCATCACCACCACATTAGTATCCAGCGAAGTCAAATCGCCGTCCGGCTGCAAGCTTCCGTTAAGCACTGCAGCCAGGTAGTGGAGTGAGCCGTCGTTGGGCGCGGTCAGCGGCGGGGCGGTGGTTTCGCTCTCCCGATCCTGACCTTTGGTCCGCAGACGTAGCCGGTCCGGTCCAACAGTAATGGCGTACCCGGTCGCACCGTACACTTCCATATCTTTGCGGCTGAACGGCCAGTTCCAGGAAGCCATGAGCACTACCTGGGTTTTCGGGTAACGCACAATGACGGTCGCTTCATCGGCCACCCGAGGATAAATTCCCGGTTTATCGGTCTGGGTAACGGCGGTTACGCTCAACGGAGACGCGCCATGCAAAAGCCAGGTAGCCAGGTCCGCACCGTAGCAGCCAAAATCGTATAAGGCCCCATCGCCGTTCTGTTCCGGATCTTCCAGCCACTTGAGAAACTCCGGCTGCACGCCTATCTCCTTCGGGCCTTCGTGGCCGTCGTGCACTACGATCCTGCGCGGATCGCCCAGCGCGCCCTGGGCCACTTCGTCGTAGGCGGCCCGGTTGCTGGCGTACCAGGTGGTTTCGTAATTCACCAGCACCTGGATGTGATGTTGCCGGGCAGCGCGGCGAATCGCCAGCGCATCTTCGAGCGACATGGTCAGCGGCTTTTCCACCATGATGCTCAACCCGCGTTGGGCCGCCGCTTCAATGACTTCGCGATGTTTGCCCACCGAGGTGTAACCCAGCAAGGCCTGCGGATGGCGGGCGGCAATCATTGCATCCAGGTCGCTATAGAAAAGGCTTGCGTCCAGATGAAATTGTTCTGCGTAGCGGTGGCAGAGTGCCGTGTCTGCATCCACGATGCCTACCAGCTGCACTTCATGCTGATTAGGGAATTGCTTGAGGAACCCGCCCACGTGCCCGTGCTCGAGCCCGACGATGGCGACCCGTAACGGCTGTTGCTGGGCGAGGGCACTCGCGGAGAAAAGGAAAAGGATGACTAATTTGATCAGCCGCAAGGGCACCCTCCAAAATTTCTACGTTTGTGGGGGAGCCTTGCCGGAGCGGCGTATCCAGGCGCCGTTCTGCTTTTCCAGATAAACCCATGCGGATTGCGAGCACAGGTTCCCACACCAATCGAGAATATAGACCAGCGCGGTGGTTTGCGCCGTATTGAAATAAACCTCGCTGAAAAAGGTGATGCCCAGGTACTGGCCATACGCAGATTGCTGGTCCGAAGGGGAGTTCGGCGAGGTGCGGGAGGCTTTGAACTGCGCGACATCGTTAGGCAACAGCAACACGTAGGGACGGGAGAGATTGAAACGGCGCGTCAACGGGATCCGTTCCTTTTTGCGCTGGTTGTAGTCGTTCACCGCCTCCCGGAAGCCGCGGGGATTGTCTGACGGCGGTTGCAGGAACGCTTCCGGCGCAAGCTTGGGATTCACGTCATCTTCATTCACAGTGCTGTCGGCGATCGCCCAGGGTCCGCCGGAATCCATGTCCGCAAACACCTGTCCGGGCATGACCAGAGAATAGATCTGGTAGGCATCCGGCAAGCGATCGCTCGGAGGAGCAGGCTTGGTTTGCGCAGGAATGAGAGCCGTTGAAGGGGTGATTGCGAGTCCCAGCAAGACCAGGCGCTTCATGGATTGGATCGCCATAGGCAACCACTCCTATTTGGTGCTTCGTCAATAGTAGCGTGTCTAAGGTGTGCTCCGGTAAAACAGCTCTGTCCGGGTGCCCCATGTTCGCACCAGCGTACATGGGACGAAAACGATTTTCTTCGATTGCTTTGCCACGCGGACAGAAAGCTTTGGTGGGCTTCGCCCATCTTTTTCGGCCCACGTACGCTGGTGCGAACATGGGGCACCCGGACAGAGTTGCTTAGACCGGTTTTGAGAACCGCCGGATTCATTCGTTCCGCCGTAATGGGCGACCGCCGGTGGCGCCTGTCAGCTGCGAACGGTGGTCGATCAGCAGAGGCTCTTCCGACTATCTTGTTAGCCATGGAATCTGCGGTAGTCTCCACCCGGTTTCCGATTGGACGGTCAAGAAGACAAGCCGGTTCCCGTCCGGATCCTGAACGGTCAGCATGGAATCGTGCTTCTCGAATCCGATGTGTGCTTCATTGAGTTGGGCGGCGGCATGCCGCACGCTGGGCACGGCGAAGAGAACCTGATCGGCCCCTGGGGTGATCTCCACCGCCTGACCCGAGGTGCCGGGCAGCAGCAGGGGAATCAAGCCTGGCTCCAGGGCATTGCGAGATTCGTGAAAACCCATCATCTGTTCATAGAAAGTCCGCGCGGCGACCGGGTCTTCCATTCTCAAGCTGACACCCCAAATCTGCTTCGAGATTCGCTGTGCGCCCAGGTGTTGGCCCTGGTCCTTGCTGTGCAGGGATCCGGGCATGTACTGGGTATATTCGATGTTCTGCTCCTCGGGGCCGACCATGGTGAAGAGCAGGTTGCCGGCGCCGGCGTGCTGCACGGGCGTAGGGGTAAGGGTGCGCGCCAGGTAAGCACGATGGAGCGCTGCCAGATCGGTGGACTCAAAGCAAAGGTGCATAAAGCCAATTGGCTGCGACGGATCCTGCTGGGGATAGATCTCAATAAACTGGTGGTCGTTTACTTTAAAAAACGCTTCGCTGGTCTTGCCGTCTTTGCTGAGGGTGAAGGCCTGCTCGAATCCCAGCTTCTGGTAGAAGTCGCGCGAGCGCGTGAGATCAGAGACGCGGATGGCGACGTGTGCGATCCCGGCCAGGGTTGCCGTCGGAATTTGCGCCGTTGCCAGCGTGGGGAATAGGAAGAGGGCCAACAGGCAAATGCGGAAAAGCCTCATAGCGTCTTATTAGAGCAGTTTCGCAATTACGTGGTCTGGCAAAAATCGCGAGGAGTGGTTTTCCTTGAGTGAAAACCGCTGATCATCGTTATGGGGTGGGCGCAGCCATCGCTGCTTTGAGTGCCTGCAAAGTATAAGGCGTCATCACTGCATAACCGGCCGCACTGGGATGGACCCCATCCACCGTGAGCGCCGGAATGTAGTTCTCTCCATTCGTTGCCACCAGCAGGGAGTGGTAGTCGACCAACTGAATCCCTTGTTGCGCCGCGAATTGGGTGATCCACTGATTCAGCTGATCAATGCGTTCAAACCTCTGCGGAGAGGGATCTGCCTTCTCCGGGAGAGCCCCCGGTCCCCACGGAGGGATGGTTCCAAGCACCACTCCGATGTGATGTTGTTTCGCTTTTCGCACCATGCTCTCGATGTTACCGGCGGTGTCAGACAGCTGCCATCCGGGATAAACATCATTCGTCCCCGCCAAAATATGCACTGCCTGGGGTTGCAGGGAGACAACATAGGCATCGAAGGGCGCAGCGATCTGGCTAGACGTCAACCCGGTGACACCCACATCGAGCCACTTATTTTGAGCGAAGGTTGCCTGCTGGCCGGCCCAACTCTGGGTCCAGTTATAGGTGATGGAATCGCCCACGAACACCACCGCCGGCCGAAACCGAAAACTCGCCCCGCAGCCGGAGGTGAATAGAAGAATCAGCAGGATCAGGAATCGGTTTAGGAATCGGTTCAAGGCCACCCGACATTTTAATTGCTTAGGCGGCCCTGGTTCGCCTGTAGACTCCATTTTTGGGAGGGACCCATGCACGCGCTGTTGCAGGATCTACGGTTCGCATTTCGTCAACTGCGCAAGGCGCCCGGCTTCACCTTGACCATCGTGCTCACGCTGGCTCTCGGCATCGGGGCCACTACCGCCGTTTTCTCACTGGTCGAAGGAATTCTACTCCGCCCGCTGCCCTTCCATCAGCCCGACCGCCTGGTTTTACTGGGAGATATCCTGGGAGCCCGAGCGGGCACTCCCGGCGTGACCGCCCGCGAAATTGCGACCTACTCGGCAGCTACGACCGCCTTTTCCTCGCTGGGCGGTTATGCTACGGCCGGTTATGAGCTTTCCACCGGAGCAACTCCAGAGGAGGTCAACACCGGCCGCTTCAGCGCAAGTGTCTTCTCCACCCTGGGCGTTCCTCCTGTCTTGGGGCGGGTGTTCACCCAGCAGGAAGAGGACGATCATCAACCGGTGGCGGTCATCAGTTACGCCTTATGGCTGGATCGCTTTCACCGCGATTCCCATGTCCTCGGCAACTCGATCGTTCTGGACAGAAAGGCCTATTCCGTCATTGGGGTGATGCCGCGCAGTTTCGAATATCCCCTGGTGGACGGGCACCTCGATCAGGCACAACTCTGGGTTCCCCTGAACCTGTCGCCCGAGGAACTTTCTGAATCCCAGGCCGGCGCATGGCGATACCAAATGGTGGGCCGCCTGAAGGAGGGTGTCAGCCTTTCTCAGGCTGTTCAGGATGTGGACCGCGTCGCCAAACAGTCCATGCGCGATTTTCCACCTTCCATGTCTACGATCCACATCCATGGCGACATCAAGCCGCTGCGGGAGTACGCGGTCGCAGAGGTGCGGCCGTTACTGCGGACCCTGTTCTTGGCGGTGGCGATTGTCCTCTTGCTGGCATGCATGAACGTCGCCGGCTTGCTATTGGTAAGGGCTATCCGGCGGCGCCGCGAATACGCGCTTCGGCTGGCTCTGGGCGCTCGCTCCAGTGTCATTCTGCGCGAATCCGCCGCCGAAGGCTTGCTGCTAAGCGTCGTCTCCAGCCTGCTAGGCCTGGCGTTCGCTGCCGCTGCTATCCGCACCACCTTGCAGCTTCTGCCCGAGTCTATGCCGCGCATCGATTCCATATCCATCGACGGCACCGTGGTTACGTTTGCCCTGCTGCTCGCATTGGCGACTGGAGCTCTCTGCAGCCTGGCGCCTGGCTTCGCCGCCCTACGCACCAACTTGATCGAAAGTCTTAAAGAGGGCCCCCAGACCGGCAGCAGCGCTCGAAGCCATACCTGGCTTCGCTCCGCCTTGGTCGTCTCCGAGATCGCCATCGCCCTGGTGTTACTCACTGCAGCGGGAGCTTTGCTGCGCAGCTTTCAGAGGATGCGCGCGGTGGATCCCGGATTCCAACCCGATCAGGTCCTGGTGGCCAGCTATCAACTGCCGCTCAATCAATATTCCACTTATGCTGCTGCCGAGCGGTTCAACCACGCGGTGGTCGAGCGGCTTTCGAACCAGCCGGGGATGGTGGCCGCCGGCATCACCAGTGTCGTCCCTTCCTCCGGCGTGTCTCCTGAATCTACATACACCATTGAGGGCCAGCCCGAAGAGGGTTGGAAGCTGAAATTCGCCATGTTCGCGACCACGTATGGCGACTATTTTCGCGCTATGGGGATCCCGCTGCTGGATGGTCGAGCCTTTACTCAGGAGGATAACGCCGGCACGCCCCTGGTGGTCATCGTCAATCAGTCCATGGCCAGACACTCATGGCCGGGTGAGCGGGCTGTGGGCAAGCGTATGCATATCGGCAATCCGAAGAAAGGCCTGCCGTGGGCGACGGTGGTCGGCGTGGTGGCCGATACCAGGCTCGGGGCCCGCGATGAGCCCGCCATTGACCAGTGGTATAGCCCGCTGCAACAGCCCGCCATTCTCGAGGGTCTCCACGCCTCCGAAATGCTGCCCCATCCCTCGAGTGGATACATCGCGCTGCGTTCTGCTCTCCCTCCCGGGCAGATGACGCAGACTCTACGCTCTACCGTTGCCGCCATTGATCCGCTGCTCGCTATCGAGCAAGTGCAGCCGATGAGCGATGTGATTTCGAATGTAGAAGCGCCGCGCCGTTTCAATACCTACCTCATCAGCGCGTTCGCTGCGGGCGCTCTGCTGCTGGCCATTACTGGAATCTATGCCGTGATCGCGTTCTCCGTCTCACTGCGCACGCAGGAGATTGCCATCCGCATGGCGCTCGGCGCTCCGCGCGCGGGCATCACCCGGCTGGTGGTCATTGCGGGTGCAAAGCTCGCGCTGCTCGGATGCGGACTCGGTGTGCTCGGTTCGTTGGCTGTGTCGCGACTCGTCAGTGGGTTCTTGTTCGATGTGAGCGCAACCGATCCACTGATCTATGCAGCAGGGGTCCTGGTGATGATGTTGATGGCGCTTCTAGCATCCGCATTGCCTGCAACTCGCGCTGCTTCCGCCGATCCCATCGACGCTTTGCGATCGACTTAGTCCATCCTGGAGACAGTCGTGGAGCGGATTCTGGTTGAAGACCAAACGATGACTCACTCCTCCGCCAAGAATACAGACGTGCTCATTGTCGGCGCAGGACCTACCGGCCTGGTGTTGGCTCTCTGGCTGACGCGGCTGGGTGTACGCGTGAGGATTGTCGATAAGACAGCGGAGCCAGGGACAACGTCTCGTGCGCTCGCCGTTCAGGCACGCACGCTCGAGTTCTACAGCCAGATTGGCCTTGCTGAAACGGTGGTTCAACGTGGGCGGAAGACCATTGCCGCAAATCTCTGGGTCGCCGGCAAGCGAGCTGCTCATGCGGTCCTGGGAGAGATGGGTGCTGGACTCAGTCCGTTCCCTTACGCCCTGATCTTTCCCCAGGACGAGCACGAGCGGCTTTTGGTTGAGCGCTTGCTTGAGGCCGGCGTTCAGGTCGAGCGCCGGACAGAGCTCACCGCGTTTGAGGACATCGGAAGTCGAGTCGTTGCTCATCTGCAGTCCCTGGATGGAGAGCAGGAGACGTGTGAGGCTGCCTACATTGCCGGCTGCGATGGTGCCCATTCCCTAGTCCGTCAGTCACTGCAAATTGGCTTTGCGGGCGGGATATACAACCACCTCTTCTACGTCGCCGATGTGCAGGCGAGCGGCGCCACCATGAATGGTGAATTGCATATCGCGCTCGACAGCAGCGATTTTCTCGTCGTTTTCCCACTGAAGGCTCAGGGACAAGCCCGGCTCATCGGGACAGTGCTTCAGCAAGCTGAACCGCAGCACGACCTTTCGTGGGACGACGTGAACAAGCGCGTGCTGGCGTGGATCAGCATCGACGTCCAGCGCGTGAACTGGTTTTCGACCTACCGGGTCCACCATCGGGTCGCCGCTCATTTTTCCCAAGGCCGGGCGTTTCTGCTCGGGGACGCGGCACATATCCACAGTCCGGTAGGCGGACAAGGGATGAACACCGGCATTGGCGACGCGGTGAACCTGGCCTGGAAGCTTGCCGCAGTCGTGCGCGGGCGGGCCGACGCGTCCCTTCTCGACAGCTATGAGCCAGAACGAATCGCTTTTGCGCGGCGCCTGGTGGCCACCACCGATCGGGCTTTCACCGCCGTGACCAGCTCCGGAACAGTGCCGCGGTTGATTCGACTGCATCTCGTGCCGCTGTTACTTGCGCCCATGTATTCGCTCCAAGCAGCACGGCGTTTCATCTTCCGCACCGTCTCTCAAACGGCGGTCAATTATCGTGGAAGTAGCCTGAGCCAAGGACGCGCAGGAACGGTTCACGGGGGCGACCGACTTCCCTGGGTAAAGTTTGAAGACAGCGACAATTTCGCTCCTCTCACTTCGCTGGACTGGCAGGTGCACGTCTACGGGGAAGCTAAAGCGGAACTCGAAACTGCGTGCCAGAACCTCAAACTGCCGTTGCACGTCTTTCCCTGGAGTGCGGCGGTACAGCGCAGCGGGCTGCGCCGCAATGCCGTCTACCTGGTGCGGCCTGATGGATACGTGGCCCTGGCGGATGCTGAGGGCGGCGCCATCGCCGTCTTGTCCTATCTCAAAGAGCGCCAGCTTACTTCATGGACGTAACGGCGAACTCACCTGGGCGACGTCAGGAGATTGCCAGCTAGGCGACGCGCTCTCCCCGGGCGAACACCATGGTGGGTCGTTGAGTGCCCAGGAAGTAGGGGATTTCTCTATAATCGCTGGCTTCGTGAATCACAAAGTCGGCGGACTTGCCAGGCTCGAGTGACCCGACCTTATCTGCGAGGCCTAAGCTCCACGCGGCGTTGATGGTGGCGGCGGTGAGGCCTTCCGCCGGGGTCATTTTCATTTGTGTGCAGGCCAGCGACCATACCACGGGCATCGAGGCGATGGGCGAAGAGCCGGGATTGAAGTCGGTGGCCAACACTACGGCAAGCCCGGCATCGATCATGGCTCGGGCAGGCGGATAATGCCGGGAGCCAATCGAATAGACAGAGCCGGGTAAGAGGACGGGCTGGACACCCGCTGCGGCCAGAGCAGCAATCGAAGCATCATCGGTGTGCTCCAGGTGATCGGCAGTCGCAGCGCGTAGACTCGCGGCCAACAGGGCCCCGCCCGAGCAGCTGAACTGGTCGGCATGGATGCGTAGACCAAGTCCCAGGCGGCGCGCCGCTTCGAGAATGCGCCGTGCCGCCTGCTGGTCAAAGATGTGGGGTTCGCAGAACACGTCGCAGTAGCGGGCAAGTTTCTCCCCGGCTAGGAGAGGAAGCATCTGCTCGATGACCAGATCCACGTAGGCATCCGTGCGGCCAAGAAACTCCTCTGGCACCTCATGCGCGCCGAGAAAAGTGGGCACGCAGCGCAGCGGAGTAGTCTCACCTGTCTGCTGCACCACGCGCAGGATCTTCCTCTCCGCATCCAGGCTCAGCCCGTATCCGGATTTCGCTTCGATGGTCGTCGTACCGCCACGCAGAAACCATGACGCATGTTTCTGTGCGGCGGCCAGCAGATCGTCTTCTTTGGCCGCGCGTGTGCGGCGGACAGTGGAGAGGATGCCTCCCCCTTGCCGGGCTATTTCCTGATATGTAATGCCCGAGCAGCGCAATTCAAACTCATCCGCGCGATTGCCGGCGAAGACGAGATGCGTGTGTGCATCCACAAAACCGGGCGTGACCACTCGCCCCCCGGCGTCAATGATCTGTGCCTGGCTACCGAGTTGGCCCTCCATGTGGCTGCGTGAGCCGATGGCTACGATTTTGCCGTCGCGGATGAGCATGGCGCCGTCGCGAAGGATCCCGAGCTCCCGCATCTCCGCCTTCATGCGGGGTCGCAACGGGCCGGCAAGGGTGAGCAACTGCGAGCAGTTCACCAGCGCCCAGCCATTTTCCGCAGCAGATTCGCTAATCGCCATGTACCACCGAGAGTACCTCAGAGTTGAACACCCGGACACAGTTGTTTAGACCGGTGCTGCGACCTCCAGGAGTGGGCTCGGACGCTCGATCAAATGGCTCTACGGCCATCTCGTGGACGGAACCTTGGCGTCGTTTCCGCAAGCCGATATCCGGGGCACGCTGCATTGATGAAAACTCGATGGCCTGCGGTAATTCGCAACCGAGCAGACTGTATGTTTCCCTTTCAATCATAGGCGGGCGGGTACGGGTTCGATTGTCTGAAACGTCAATCGATGTCAGAGCCATTCGTGGACGAGTGGACTACAATATCTTCATGGATCAGACTCTCAAAGACGCGGTGAGCACCCAAGTCCCGCTCGAAGTCTACCTGCGCTCCTCGGGGTATGAGCCGGATGCGGAGTATGTCGATGGCAAGATAGAGGAACGCCCCATGGGAGAGTTCGATCACGCAGCTTGGCAGCTCGCCATCATCAAGTGGTTCCTGCGGCATGAAGAAGAATGGAACATCGATGTTTTGCCGGAACTTCGTGTTCAGGCGGCTGCGACCCGATTCCGCGTCCCCGATGTGACGGTGCTTGATCGCAGCCTACCCGTTGAGCAGATCATCACCCATCCGCCGATTGCCGTCTTTGAGGTCCTCTCGCCCGAAGACACCCTCTCCCGGCTCAAGCGAAAGCTTGAAGACTACCGAATCATGGGCATTCCGCATATCTGGGTCATCGACCCCGAAGACGGCAGTTTCTCCCGCTACGAAGACAGCCAACTCAATCGCAGGGAATTCTTTTCCGATCCCGCACGGGGGATTCATTTTGACATGAACGCGATCAAAGGTTTACTGACGCGGACGTCTCGCTCATGACTGAGTAATACAGTCACATCCTGCCCATTGCGGCAATTCCTATCATGTCGATGCATTTCCTAGACGTGTGCATCCACAAAACCGGGCGTGACCACTCGCCCCCCGGCGTCAATGATCTGTCCCTGGCTTCCGAGTTGGCCCTCCATGTGGCTGCGTGAGCCATTTTCCGCAGCAGATTCGCTAATCGCCATGTACCACCGAGAGTACCTCAGAGTTGACTGTCGCAAAAGACTCCACCAGGGTTCGCCTCGTGCTTTTTTTCGAGCCCTTCTCCTCCCTTGACGGGATGGTCGTCATCCAGCGAGCGCCCTATCCTCGATGCATGTTGCATTAAGGTCTTCGACCACACGGCTCTTTATTTTGGGCTTACCGGCAAACAAGTTTTATGCCCAGCTCGAGTTTCCGGCTTGCGCCTCAACAAATTCCCCTCCCCGATCCGAAAGCCTGCCAGTTGCGATGTCACCACTGGGTCAGGGGTCAAAAAGAAACCATGAAAATAGCAATCGTCAGCCAGCCATTAGATACCATCATGCCGCCATACCAGAATTCTGTGGGCGCTTGTACCTATGGGGTTGCGCTGCCTCTCTCCGCAGCGGCCGAAGTCTTGATTTATGGACTCAAACATCAGCACGGGGATCTGCCCTCTCAGCCTGGGGAACAACGAATCGACTTCCGGCTCTTTGCTGCCACCCGCCTGGACCGGTTCCTTTTCAGCCTGCAGAAGAAGGCGGCCAAACTGTTTCCTCGTTCCTCGCCGATCTCCACCTCAAAGTGGCTGTATCCAAGCTATGGCCGCATGGTGGCGCGTGATCTGAAACAGCAGCGGTGCGATGTGATTCATCTGCAGCACTGCTCGCAGTATGCCCCGATCATTCGTGCCGCCAATCCCGAGGCGAGAATCGTGCTCCATCTCCACGCAGAATGGTTCTCGCAGACCAACCCTGCCATGCTGAAGGATCGTCTCGCAGCGGTCGACCTGGTCACCACGGTGGGCGACTATATTACGAAGAAGACCAAGCGGGACTTCCCTTTTATCTCCGACCGTTGTGAGACGGTTTATAACGGCATCGATGGACAAGAGTTCTCGAGAGAGATGGATTATGGCTCCGCCAGGCGGCGGGTGGTTAAGCGCATTCTCTATTGCGGCGCAATTTCTCCCCACAAGGGGCTTCACGTCTTACTGCGGGCGTTCGTGATCGTGGCTCGCGAGTATCCCAACGCGGTGCTGGAAGTCGTCGGGCCCAACGGCAACTATCCGATTGAAGAAACCTTCGACCTAAAAGATAAGCCCACGCTTAAGAGCCTCAGGCCCTTTTATGCTACGAGTTTCTGGTCCATGGTGAAGTCGAAGTTCTCGTCGGCTAAGCCACGTGACGGGGTTTATTTATCCCATCTGAAGTCCAGCCTTCCCCCGGATGTTGCGGAGAAGGTCTTGTTCCTGGGCTTGATCCCTCGTCAGGAACTCATCGATCGCTATTATTCCTCTGACATTTTTGCCTTCGCACCCATCTGGAACGAAGGGTTTGGACTTCCGCCGGTGGAGGCAATGGCAGCGGGCCTCCCGGTGGTGGCCAGCCGTTCCGGCGCTGTGACGGAAACCGTGGTCGAGGGGCAAACGGGTCTTCTGGTTGAAAAGAATAATGTCGAGGAGCTGGCAAACGCCCTCCTGTTGTTGCTCAAGGATGATGGGCTCAGAGAAGCAATGGGCCGGGCCGGCAGGCGGCGGGCTCTCGAACACTTCACCTGGTTTAAGGTAGCCAAACAAATGCATGCCCGTTACGACGAGATGCTCTCTGCATGATGGTTTCCCCCATCCTTCGCGCTTTTTGCCAAGGGTGGGACACTACTCCTCTATCCGAGGCCCTTCCCCGCACATTCTGCTTATCCCACCCTTCGCAAAAAGCGCGAAGGATGGGGCAGACGATCATTGGTGGTTGGGGATAGAGGAAAAGACAGACTCTTGATAGGACTTCACACTTATCGAGGTGTTCCCGTTCTCTACCTGTTTTTGCTTACCAGCCCCTAGGTAGGAAGACAGAGAGTTGAGAGAACCAAGGCTAACTGACCAGTCTTTTCCGGACCGCGTAAAGAACGATCTCGGCGGTATTGTGCACGTTCAACTTTTGCATCAGGTTTGTGCGGTGACTCTCTACCGTGTAGGGACTTACGTCCAGCAGTGTGGCCACTTCTTTGTTTGTTCTTCCTTCGGCGAGCAGTTGAAGCACTTCTTTTTCTCGTACTGTCAGGAGGTCAAAGGTATCCGAGAGCCCTTGCTGCTTGAGGACCCGCATGTAATCCTCCAACAGGACCTCGTTGATGGCCTTGCTGAAAAAAGGCTTTCCGTTGGCCACCGACTTGATCGCCGACAACAGGTCTTCTTCCGCCGACTCCTTCAACAGATAGCCTTTGACCCCTGCGTGCAGTGCTCTAAGCACGTAGCTCTCGTCGGCGTGCATGGTGAGCAGGATGACGCCTACCTGGCTATTCACCTTCAAAATCTGTTCGGCCGCTTCGATCCCGTTCAGGATCGGCATGGCAACGTCCAGCACTACGACTTGTGGAGAAAGGGTTGCGGCCATGGTCACCGCCTCGCGGCCGTTGGCCGCGTCACCGACCACGACGAGCTCGGGGTATTGCTCCAGAAGGAGCCGCAGCCCCTTTCGGACTACTCCATGGTCATCCGCTATGAGCACCTTGTATTGCATGTTTTCTCTTGCCGTCTGCCGGCTCTCTGTGCCGAAATACTGTGCAGCTAACGTCCTGCTCATTATTCTCCCACCGTCAGAGAATCAAATTCCCTGCTGAGATAACCATAGGGAAAAATGGGACGCAAACGAATCCCGTGCACACACCATTGAAAATCCTAAATGACAGCAGGGCATGGCGAAGCTGCGGAAAACCAGCCATCAGGATCGGCCAGGACCGAGCGCCGGCAATTCGAGGCTGATCAGTGTTCCGGAACCAGGCTCGGATGACACGGACATACGCCCTTGTAAGGCACGCACGCGTTCCGTCATGCCCAATAACCCCAGTCCTGGCGACTTCACAAGTACATCAAATCCCCTCCCGTCGTCTTGCACAGAGGCGGTGACTCGCGTTTCATCCTGCTTCACCACGACCGCAACCCGGCTGGCTTCAGCATGCTTAACGCAGTTGGTCATTGCCTCTTGAATGGCGCGGTACAAGCAAAGCCGAAGCGCCTCCGGCAAATTGTCGAGATTGCCTTCAATATTCAAGGAAACAGGTAGACCGCACCGACGGGAGAACTCTTTTACCTGCCAGTGCAGCGCCGGTTTCAGTCCCAGGTCATCGAGCATGGAAGGCCGCACCAGTAAAGCGAGATTGCGCACCGAACGAAGCGCTTCCTCCGCCAGCCGCTTGACGCTTTCCAGCCGCTGACGAAATTCCTCATCCGGGTTGTAATGCGACAAGGTTCCCAATTCCATTCGCAAGCCTGTCAATATCTGACCCACTTCATCGTGAAGCTCTCGCGAAATTGCCTTTCTTTCCTCCTCCTGCACGCGCACCAGCTGATTGGACAAGTGCCTGAGCTCTTGTTCTGCCTTCTCGGCACGGCTCCTTTCTGCCTCCGACACGTTGTCCAGACGAAACATGTAGGCAGTGCTGAAGATCGCGATGGCAAACTCCAGCAAGAGCAATATCAACGTGGCGACACTCGCAAACTCGCGCAGCTTGGCCTGTTGCCCTTCCGTCTCTTGTTCCTCGCGGGCCAGGCTTGCCTGATTGAGTGCATCGATCCGTCCAGCCAGATCGAGGACTTTTTCCGGCTGGTACTTCAACTCAGCAAAGAGTTTCTGCTGCGCCTGCTGCATCCGTGAGGTGGTCAGACTTTGCTGGATGGAGGTCCAGTACTGATCCAGGCCTTGCTGCAGGGCAAGAATCTGTGGCTTCTGGTTGGCCCCAATCAGGTTGATCAGGGTGGCGAGGTCATTGCTGGTGTTTACCTCCAGCTCGGAGATCCGGTTTGCCGTCTCAATACCCTTGGAATCGCTGAACGCACTCTGCTCGATGAGGGCGCCCTTGTTGATGTTGGCCTGTATATCCGAGATGGCGTCATCCGCCAGCTTGTAGATCTGGTGTGCAGTTTTCGTACGCTTGTTAATCCGGGCAGCCTTGCTTGAGACCAGCAAGGCAAAGATGATCGAGAGCAGGATCAGTGCGCCAAATGACACCGCGACCGCCGGCCAGAGTCGTGCGCGCATAAGATAAATCTACTCCACCCGCTCTCTGCTTTGGAGTGCGAGATCGAAGCAAGAGATGCATCCCATCGACGCCGTCCCTTCCGGTCATCGATGACAGTTAATCGACGACCGATTGAAAAAGAATGTAAAGGGTGTGCTGTTCCGGGACAATCTGGAGCTGTGAAAGCATGAGCTCCATCATGCGCGGTTTTGAGGCCAATTCCTATCCCTTAAATACACTAGAACCCGGACCTGAAGAGGACGAGTCGGGTTCCGGTTGTCCGCTAACGATGCTTCGGCTGGCTCGGCCGGTATGGTAGCCATCGCAGTGGCTTATTCCTCTTCGGCCATGGGCCAACACAGACCTGAGTTCCTGGCGAAGTTAACTACACCAGAGTCATCGTGCTTGCAAGCGGCTGATCTCTCCCCTGTGGTGGCGGCAGAACACCTTGCCGCATAGCGCTTCGTTACACCGTGGCAGCGTTGGCTTCCGACTAACGGAGCCAGTAATGCCTGATAAATGCAGGAAGTGGAAAGCCTGCGGTCTTGGAACAATCTAATATCGATAAGTGTCCCACCTTACAACACTCTTATTACGCCGTCGTCCTCCAGGCAGCAAGCGATGGCCGGTCTGCACTCAAACAGCGACTGGCGTGAACGACATATAACTAAGGTCGCGCAGTTACTACTCTGAGTTACCGCAATTGATCTTTCTGTTACTCAAGAACGGTAGCTTATAGCGCAGGATCAGCTATGCTCTTTCAAGCGGTCCACCCTCCCCACAAATCACGAAGCGCACAAATCGCCTGAAGTGCGCTCAGGATAACCATGCATATTTCCAAGCCTCTGCTCCTGTTGTGGGCCGTCGCGTGTATTGCGATCCACGCCTTCGGCCAAAACGCCGTCGATGGCCAAACCATCAACCACGGCGAAGCTGCCAGCAGCAATCAAACGCTTGCGACTTACCTCGCCGGCTCGATTACCAAACCTTCTCCCGGCCAATCCATCTACGGTGTAAAAGCCTGGCAGACGAACGGCACGGGGTGGGGAACATCTGCTGAGTATCGGATGAAGATCCGGGGCCGGAATTACGGCGGGATTCTCTTTTCCGATACTCCGACAAACGCGACTTTCCACCTGCCTATAGGAGAGGGGTTCTCCTGGCCCATACGCCGCTATGAATTCGACGTTCTCTGGACGCATGAGTTCGCTCCTGTGCGGCATCGACTGGTTCCGTATGTCACGTCGGGCGCAGGCGCCATTGCGCTCAATGGCGGTTCAACCGAATCCGGATGGGACCGGCAGGCGGCACTCGTGGGGGGTGCAGGAAGCGATGTGCGCCTGTCGCGACACATCACCTTGAGGGCCGGCTTCACGTTGGATTCGTTCAAGGCATCGACCTACAGTGATCCAACCTACCGCAGCACAGGCACAATCATGGTCGAGCCGCGGATCGGCTTGGTGTGGGGTTTCGGATTGCCTCATCCCCATTGATACCCTTGTCGCCGCCGTTCGTCAAAGGGAAGATTCTCGCGAAGCAATTCTCCACTCGGTTATGGGGGTGAGAACGGCGAGCCAGTGTCATCCAGTGTGGCCGTGATGACTTATTCGACCTCACGGTGTCCGCGAGCGAAACCTGTCTTTTCTTCTTTAGTCGCCGGTCTTGAACGATTGCTCGGCAGACCCATCACACGCCGCGCTCCAGGACGCAAAGACCACGGCGAGCGTCACCGGCATACAGCCGAAATTGCTGCAATAGGTATCGTGTCGACGCATTTCCGTGTCGACGCATTTCCCCCGGCGCTTTCCCGCACCGTGGTTTCGATTACCCGGACGGCTTTCAGCTAACCGCGGATCGTTATCAGCCTCGGCCCACATCTTGCGCCAGGCTAAGCTACCGCCTCGCTCGAAGCTCCGTGAGGGAATCACGGCAGAGTGTGTCTTCACGGTCAAGACGACGTCGTTCACGCAGCACCCGAGCTTTAAGCGAACACTGTCATCACCGGCACTATTCCGGCGGGTCTGCAACGGCGGCAGCACTCCGGTAAGGTGGTCGCGGTTTCTTAGGTGCCATTACGTACGCGTAGGGGTCGGCTTCGGGGGGCAGTCTTCTTCCGAAGAGATGCAAAACTCTATTGAGCGCCTTACGGAGAAGATTCATGAGGTTGCCTACTCCTTTTTGTATATTTTACTCCGCACGGACATCGAACTGGGGTAAAGGACTGCGGAGGGACAGGACGGAACGTTACCGTTGCTTCGATCATCCTATCGGATCAGTAAACGTCTGTTCTGTCCCGCCCGCATTCACACCAGGGCTAAACGCCCGATAGTCGCACGATGAAGCGTTCTCGCGGGTTTGAAAACCCGCTTCCCCGGACTGAAGTCCGGGGCTACACGCATCCGCCGTTGTGCCCTAAGCCGATTCTAGATGACCTTGGGTCATGTACGAACCTTTTCGGGGACGGACGGAATTTCTCCTAATGTGCGTGCACCACTTGCGCTGACCCAGAAATAGGGCCCTCCCCGGTTCCCCTGGTCGGAAGCGACAAATTCGGGAGCAGGACAGATCGGCAGGTCGAGGTATCATTTAGGCGATGCCATGGCAGATGTAGGCGCACTTGAAAAGTATTACGAAACTCTGACTGACGCTCAGCTTTTGAACCTGAGGAGCGAGGGCGGGTTCACCGAACAAGCTGAGCAGGTGTTGGCGGATGAACTCAAGCGGCGCAATCTCAGGGCCGGCGATGTGAAGCGGTACGCGGTGCCCGAGCGTATCAAGCTTCGCGAAGAGGCACAAGAAAAGGGATTCGCAGGCAGAGGGCCAGCCCTCCGATTCTTTGGCAGGCGCTACCTCAATGGAGCCGACAAGACGGCCAACATCCAGCTTCGAACCAAGTGGTTCGCTCTGGGTGGGATTCCGATAGTTCCACTTGCGTCGTATCGGTTCAAATGCACCGGAACTCCAAGCAAATGGTTTGGGAGTGACACCGAGCAGCGAGTCATCGACCGCGTTCCACTGAACTGGCCCCAAGTATTTCTGACATGGGCGAAGACCGCGATCTGCATTCTTCTCGTTTTTCTTCTCGCGGTCGTATTCTTCTGGTATGAGGATCATCGAAGGCGGTAGTCCTATCAATGATCCGCCTCAGCTCAAGCGCCACGAACTCATGCTGAGCAACAACACAGCCGCAAATCTGCGGATAGGCGAAATCTTTAGCCACTGACCGTCACTTGCGGGTCGAAAGTAGCGCGATAAGCCGATCCAACTGCACCTGGTTCACGGCTATCTCGATGCCCGTGTCGGGCTTCAGAATCGAACTCCGTCCACGAAACTCCTCCCATGTGTGGCCGTGTCCGTCCCTGCGGATGGCGCGGTGTGGCTGGTCATACGTCCGGGGACAAAATTCGGATGGACGGCAATGTTCCGCTCCTGGCTGACTGTTTATTTTGACCGGATTTGCCGATAACGGATTGAACGAGAGACTGTCGGAAATCATTCGAGCGCCTCATCGTGACGAACTTGCGGTTCATGCAGCCTGCCTCGAAAGGGGCAACGGTCTGGGTCACGAAGTGGTAGTCAGTGGAGACGAGAGTAGCAGACGCGAGGACCCAGAAATATGCGACGGGCGCAGATCATTTCCGCCATTGTCTTGTTGGCGGGGCTTGGTTTGACTCCTCTTTGCGCCCAGCGTTACACCTATCGCCAATACGATTCAGTGTACGGTTTGACCGACATGGCGGTGCATTGCCTGTTGCAGGACCACGCGGGATTCATCTGGGCAGGAACGGATAACGGACTCTTTCGCTATGATGGAAGCCAATTTCGGGCCTACCATGCCGAGGATGGTCTTCCTCACCCAACCATCCGCGCCATCGCCGAATCTCCGCAGGGAGTGGTCTGGGTGGGGACCAACGATGGAGTCGCGAAGTTCATCGGCAATCGCTTCCAACAGGTGAAGGTGGGGGAGTCAGGTCACTTTCTTGCCATCGCATTTGATTCCCTCGGGCGCTTGTACGTCGAGAGCCCCAGCGGCCTTATCCGCGGTATTGCCGACGGCGCCGGAAACTATCGCTTTCAGAAGGTTGCAAGTGGGGCCATTCGCGGTATTTTCGTCCATGGCGAAGACATCTGGTTTGTACGCGACAAAGAACTATGGCATTTGAAGGGTGATCGGGGCGAGCGGGTCGGGTCGCCGAATGGGCTGCCCAAAGATGTCTGGACTTCGATCGTGCAAGACGCCAAAGGGAACCTTTGGGTTTCCAGTGAATCGCGGCTTTTTGAACGTCCTCAGGGGCAGAGCCGTTTTCAGCAGCGAAGGACCAATTTACCCAAGACTTTTTACAATGCGCTCTATGCCGATGCACGGGGCCGCGTTTATGTCTCAAGTTACGCGGGCGTTTCGGTTTTGGACGGCGAAGACCGCACGTTGATCGACGCCGCCCACGGACTGCCCGCCGAAAGCATTAGTTCGGTGTTGGTGGATCGCGAGGGATCACTTTGGCTGGGGGCCTTGGGCAACGGCCTAATTCGCCAGCTGGGTCGCGGCGACTGGCTTTCCTGGAAAAAGGAAGATGGCCTTCTGAACAACACCATATGGGCCATTCATCAGGACCATACGGGACAGACCTGGATTGGCTCCAATGGCGGAGTGAACGTCATGGACCCGCATGGCAAGGTGACTCGTTCCTGGGGAAGCCACGACCTTGCCGCCGGCGAGGTCCATTCGCTCGCAGAGGGGCCAAATGGTGAAATCTATGCCGCCACCTACCCCAACGGTATCAGTCGATTCAGCAGCAGTGGAAAACTGCAAAACAACTACCGCTCCGCCTCGGTGATGTCCGCGGGTTGGATACAGACCATCGCCTCGGATGCTCAAGGTCGACTGTGGGCCGGGGGTGCGGAGGGGTGCTTTCGCAGCAGGGGGCCCCTCGGCGCGGGAAACCTGGAACTCGATCGGGTGCAGATTCCTGGAATGGCCAGAGGAACCCAGTTCTTTGAATTTATGGCAGATGGGGACACCCTGTGGGCCGCCAGTTCGCATGGCCTGGCTCGCCTGGTCAATGGCCAGTGGCGCATCTTCACGCAGAAGGATGGGCTCAAGTCCGATGCTGTCTTTGTCCTAGCGCGCGGCGGAGGTGGCTTGTGGATTTCGTATGAAGGCAGCATGGGTTTGAGCAAGCTGGAGTTCCATGGAAGCCAGATCAAGAGGACGGATTTCACCAGAAAGAATGGTCTCGCCTCCGACGAGATCTTCGGGATTGTCTTCGACACCACTGGCCGGCTGTGGGCATCCTCCGATGCCGGCGTCGATCGTTTCGATCATGGTCGCTGGAGGCACTTCGGGCGCGAGGACGGATTGATCTGGATTGACTCCGACAGCCTGGCGATAGAGGCCGACCGCAAGGGCAATGTATGGGTCGGAACCTCGGCTGGACTGTCCCGCTATTCCCCACCCCTGATGAGAATCGCGGATGCTGCCCCGCCCGTTGTTCTGACCAACATCGAAGGTGAATCGCGTCAATGGAACGCCGGTGATCACCCGGTATTGCCCTTCAATCGACGTTCCCTCTTCGTGCAGTTTGCCGCCCTCAACTATGCAGAAGAAGACCACGTGCGCTTTCGCTATCGGCTGCTTGGTTATGAGACTCGCTGGCATGAAACGTCCGAACGCGGGGTACATTTCGAACGCCTGCCCGCGGGCCACTATCGGTTCCAGGTGATTGCCTCCGGTCCTAACGATGTGTGGACTCCCCAAGCGGTCGAGTTTGCCTTTTCGGTAACTCCGCCATGGTGGCATACCTGGTGGTTTGTGCTCATTTGCCTGGAATTGTTCCTACTGCTTCTCATGGCTCTCTCCCAACTTCGAGTCCATGTTCTGGTCGAAGATAAACATCGTTTGGAACGACTGGTCGCGGCGCGCACGACAGAGTTGACAGAGAGCCATCAGAGGCTGGAGGAAATTGCTTATTGCGACATGCTCACCCTGCTGCCCAATCGCCGCGAATTCACCCGCCAGCTCCGCGCGCGGATCCAATTGGCACTCGAGCAAAATGAGAGATTCGCTCTCTTGCTGATCGATCTCGACCGTTTCAAGCATATCAACGATACCCATGGGCACGACGCCGGCGATATGGTCCTGATCGAGACCGCCAAACGACTGCGCGCAGCGGTGCGCGAATATGACTGCGTAGCGCGACTTGGCGGCGACGAATTCGCGATCATCCTCTTCTCCACATTCGATAGGGCCTCCATCCAGGAGACTTGCAGCCGAATCATCGCCTCCAGCGCGGTCGGGATTCAGTTCAAAGGACAGATACTCCAGATTGGCAGCAGTGTTGGGGTCGCCTCGTATCCAAATGACGGCCAGAGTGAGGAGACCCTTTACAAAGCGTCTGATACGGCTCTCTATGTGGCAAAACGAAGACGGTCGAGCTATAGTTTCATGCCTTGTGGCGCGGTGGAGTGACGGCTCGGCAGTCGATCGCCTTTGCGCATCTCCTCCATCAGAACGGACCGGGCCGCCTGTTTTTGGATACATCCGAGAAGGCGCGACCGAGGCCTAGTTTCGTAGCGGCTTCATCCAGGGCGGCCTGGGTGAAGAAGAATTGATGTTTCGGGTTAGAGTTAGGGTAAAAACGGATAATGATTTCGGGTCTCGTGACGGAGTCGCCTTTGCCGTCGCGAAACGGATAGCCTAGTTCCTGGAGCAGATGTAGTGAGCCCTCGTCGCCGGTGGGGTTGCCGGTATCGCCGACGATCGCGAACACGGCCTTGTGAGTCCGCTTCGAGTATGCGGTTACGAAATCGCCGACCTTCACCCCGCGACGTCGTGCTTCGTTGCCGCGCACCACGTAGTTGATGTTGCGGGCGTCGATGTAGCGTCGTGGATCCTGCTGGTTGTGATTGGCAACATCGGCAAAGGCCGTCTGCGAGATGTAGTAGCCAGGAAAGGGATCCTTCGAGCCTTGCAGGATTGGACGTTGCTTGTCATCCAGGAGGTAGCCGACGATCTGCTGGTCGGCACGCTCCAGATAATGCGCATGGATCAGGACGTCAAGCGTGGCCCTGCCAGGCGGCCCATAGGCGTTGGGGGCTCCATCGACGTCCACATCCATCCGGTGCGTCAGCACTTCGAAAGACGGAACGGGGCCGGGCGTCTGCGCATGCACCGCCATTGCGGCGCTGACAGTTAGGACTGACCCGATGGCAAGAAGGGCGGTGCCGTATCGCCGACTCGGTAACTCCGCCATATGCTGGAACGTACCAAGAGACACCACTCCTGCTTGTTTGTGTCCATGAAAGCGCGGAATAGCAGCCTCCTCGTCAGGGACTGAAAGCTCCATTTTGGCAGAACTACTGCTATAACCTTAAACGCACAACGCACCTTCGGACCGCCAAACCTCAGTAGCGTGTTCATTTGGATTTCCATGCTCCCGCAATCTCGATTGCGTTATCCGGAGACGGGCGATCTTCACAGTCATGCTTGAAAGGCTTGCCGGAACTGAGGTCAGGCAGGCCATATGGATGTTCCATTTGCCGGCTGGGCCCATCTCAAGTCGAAAGTAACCCCGTATTTCCTCCGCAACGTCGATACGCCAGACCACCCGCGCCTTCGTGCTGCGTCCAGAGATAAAGCTGATCCAACCGACCCTTGGTCCGTTCCGGGCTATATCGAATCTTTCCCAGCTTCCTGTCCCTTCTCAGGTCTGCTGAGCTTAGAGGGGCCGCGCCCGGGCAATCTATAATAAGACTGTTGTGTCGAGGATCACCATGAATGACACAGCCGCGATCCTCCAAGCCGTCAGGGACGGCGACATGCCGGTCGTCGAGCGCCTCCTGACCGCAGACCCTCGTCTCGTGCAAGCGACGATCACCTCAAAACACCACTCCATTGGGCCGCTGAACATGATCGCCGCGACGTCGCCCAAATGCTGTTAGACACGGGCGCAGACTTGGAGGCGACCACATCCTGGGGCGCCACGGCGCTCGACTGGGCGGCGGCCATGGGCAGCACGAAGGTTGCGGATCTGCTGCTGGCGCGCGGTGCGAAAGGGATGAACCTCGTGGCGGCGGCGAGTCTGGGGAAGCTGGATTTGGTTCGCGAGTTTCTCGATTCAGGTACGCCCCTCGCGTCGCTCGCCAAGCCGGCTCCCGCGGAACCCGACGATCACTGGGTCGCCGATTCTGCCCGCATGAAGGGCGACGTGATGTCACACGTGTTTTATTGCGCCTGCCGAAATGGTCAAACGACAGTCGCAGCGTTGTTGCTCGAGCGCGGCGCCGACGTCAATGCAAAAGGGGTCTTCGGCGGGACGGGCCTGCACTGGGCAGCGATCAATGGTCATAAAGATACGGTCGAGTTCCTTGTGACGCACGGCGCCGATCTCAGCATCCGGGATGCCAAGTTCGATTCAACATCAGAGGGGTGGGCAGTTGAGGGCCGGCACGACGAGATTCGCGAACTGCTCCATTGCGCCTGAGTCGCACGCGATACCTGGATCACCGCCGAACTGCCTACAAGTTGGCTGTTTAGCCTGTATCCCCGCGCACGGGGAATGCGTCGAGACGATACCTATTCCCGGCGCTCTCTGGTCATCAGGTTCTCCGTCAACTTTGCAACCAGGTGGTGCACCCTCCGATAGGAACAGATATTCCTAGAGCCACGCTTCCCGAATTGCTGAAAGCAGCGATGACAAAAACCGGTGACGGTGACATCCGGAACGTAACCGTTACAGTTCGGCGCCAGGTTATTGCTCCTTCGGGAGCGTGAACGCTCCGTCTGTCACTGGCCTTGTGTCGTCACTGGCCTTGTGTCACTGGCCTTGTGTCACTGGCCTTGTCACTGGCCTTGCGTCAATGAACGACTGAGCGTCCGGAGCGGAAAGCTGTGGTGGGCTTCGCCCATCGTTTTCGGCCCACGTACGCTGGTGCGAACATGGGGCACCCGTGCAGAGCGGTGGAGACCTCAACAGATTTGAAGGGGAGCCCGCTGTATCCCGGCGATTTGTGGCGGGGATAGAGCGAAAAGCGCGTTCATTCAAGCATTAACTTGCCACCGGTAAGGCCCTTGTTCGAGATGACAAAGGGGGCGGTGCCCCGAGGGAGAGAAGTTGCGGAACAGCATGCAATGTAAATGCTCAGAAGCCAGTGGCTCATCCCTCTTCGGCCATGGGCAAACGCAGGCCTGAGGACTTGGCGAAACTTAGGGCTTCGGGGTACCCGGCATCCGCATGCCGCAGCACGCCCATTCCTGGATCGGTTGTCAGCACCCGTTCCAGGCGCAGAGCCGCCTCGTTGGTTCCATCGGCCACTACCACCATGCCGGCGTGCTGGGAATAGCCAATGCCCACGCCTCCACCATTGTGGATGCTGACCCAGGATGCGCCCGCCGCCGTATTCACCAGTGCGTTCAGCAATGGCCAATCGGCCACAGCGTCGGAGCCGTCCAGCATGCCCTCGGTCTCTCGATACGGAGAGGCTACCGACCCAGTGTCCAGGTGGTCGCGGCCAATCACAATAGGGGCCGAAATTTCGCCGGTGCGCACCAACTCATTCATGGCCAGTCCCAGCTTCGCCCGCTGCCCGTAGCCCAGCCAGCAGATCCGGGCCGGTAGCCCCTGGAAGTGAATGCGTTCCCCCGCCAGTTTGATCCAGCGTTGGAGCGACTCATCTTGAGGAAACAGCGACAGTACCAGTTGGTCGGTCTTGCGGATGTCTTCAGGGTCGCCGGAAAGCGCTACCCAGCGGAATGGCCCCTTGCCTTCGCAAAATAGCGGCCGGATATATTCCGGCACAAACCCGGGAATCTCGAACGCGTCGTCCACTCCGGCTAATTTGGCATTCGTTCTGAGATTGTTTCCGTAATCGAAAACAATCGCCCCGCGGCGCTTGAGCTCCAACATCGCCTCTACGTGCTTGCCCATGGCGGCCATCGAAAGCGCAACATATTGCTCGCTATCCTTCTGGCGCAGTGCCAAAGCAGCGTCAAGACTCATTCCGTTGGGCACATATCCGTTCAATGGATCGTGCGCGCTGGTCTGGTCGGTGACGATATCAGGAATAACATTGCGGCGGATTAGTTCCGGCAGAACGTCGGCGGCATTCCCGACCAACCCGACGGAGAGCGCAGTGGGCTTTCTGCCGGCTTCTGTAAGCAACTGCAGAGCCTCGTCGACCGAGGTCGCCATGCGATCGCAATAGCCGCTCTCGACCCGCTTCTGTATCCGTTTTGGATCGACATCGATGCCGAGAAAGCGGGCGCCGGTCATGGTTGCGGCCAATGGCTGCGCTCCTCCCATTCCGCCCATACCACCGGAGACGATCAGCTTGCCCTCCAGGCTGCCGCCGAAATGCCGCCTCCCGGCCTCGGCGAAAGTCTCGTAAGTACCCTGCACGATGCCCTGACTGCCTATGTAGATCCAGGAGCCGGCGGTCATTTGGCCGTACATCATGAGCCCCTTTTTCTCCAGCTCGCGAAATACTTCCCAGTTGGACCATTTGCCCACCAGGTTCGCATTCGCGATCAGCACCCTCGGGGCCATCGCATGAGTGCGTAAAATCCCCACCGGCTTGCCGGACTGGATCAGCAGCGTCTCATCGTTTTCCAGGCTCTCGAGCGAGCGCACGATGGCGTAGAACGACGGCCAGTCGCGAGCAGCTTTGCCGGTGCCGCCGTAGACCACCAGTTCGTCCGGGGCCTCGGCCACTTCCGGATCGAGGTTATTCATCAGCATGCGCAGGGCAGCTTCCTGCTGCCATCCCTTGCAGCGCAACTGGGTTCCCCTCGGTGCACGAATCGCGCCCTTATGCGGACCAGCTATCAAAGTCTCCATCGCGAACCCCCTTTGCCAAGCGTTCCATGTCTCCGGCAATGACCCGGTCTTCCTCCAGAAACGGAACCATGGTGCGTACGAATTGACGGGCGCGCTCGATTTCCGTCGCCGCCTTGAGCGGCAGGCGATATTCAAGTCCCTGCGCCGCAGTCATCAGTTCAATCGCCAAAACCTTCTCCGCATTATCGACAATCTGCTTCAGTTTGAGCGCAGCGGTCATGCCCATGGAAACATGATCTTCTTTGCCGCCTGAGGTGGGCAAACTGTCCACGCTGGCAGGATGCGCCAGCACCTTGGCTTCATTTAACAAGGCAGCCGCAGTAACATGAGCAATCATAAGGCCGGAGGAGAGGCCCGCCCTTTGCGAGAGAAAGGGCGGCAGGCCCTCATTGCAGTCAGGATTGATGAGCCGATCAATCCGCCGCTCGCTGATGCTCATCAGGTCGGTGACCGCGATGGCTGCATAGTCCAGCGCCAGCCCCAGGGGCGCGCCATGGAAATTGCCCCCCGAGATTACCTCGTCGGCGAAAATCAGGGGATTGTCGGTCGCCGATCCGGTTTCAATTTCGATCACTTCGCGTGCGTGCTGCAGCGCGCCCCGGGCCGCACCGTGCACTTGCGGCATGCAACGCAGGCAATAGGCATCCTGCACTCGGGGATCGTTGGTGCGGTGAGACTCGCGAATCTCGCTGTCTCGCAACAGGTCACGGAGATGGGCGGCAGCCTGCAGCTGGCCGGGATGCGGCCGTGCCTGGTGAATGCGCTCATCGAAAGCCACCGGTGTGCCCATGAGAGCTTCGAGGGCCATGGCCCCCGCCAGATCGAAGAGCCGATTCACCCGCATCCCGCGCAACAGAGCCAGGCCGCCGACAGCCGCCATGGCCTGGGTCCCGTTGAGCAGAGCCAAGCCCTCCTTGGCTTCGAGTACCAGCGGAGTCAGGCCCGCCTGGGCTAAGGCGGCAGCGCCTGGCATGCGCATGCCATGGAAAAACGCCTCACCTTCGCCAATGAGCACCAATGCAAGATGCGCGAGGGGAGCCAAATCTCCACTCGCTCCTACGGATCCTCTGGCTGGGATGACTGGATGCACGCCGCGATTGAGCAAGCTGATGAGCAAGTCAATCAGTTCGTAGCGGACGCCGCTCAATCCTTTGCTGAGCACATTGGCACGCAACAACAGCATGCCGCGAACCTCAGCTTCTTCCAGCGGCTCGCCCAACCCGCAAGCGTGGCTGCGCACCAGGTTGCGTTGCAACTGGTGCAGGTCTTCCGGGCCAATGCGCACATCGGACAATTTGCCGAACCCGGTGTTGATACCGTAGGCCGTTTCGTTGCTGGTGACAATGCGCTCGACCACCGCTTGCGACGCCGCGATTCTTGGCCGGGCTGCCGTTGCAATGGTTGCGTCCATCAAGCCCGAGGCTACCTGGCCGATCTGATCGAGGGAAAGTGGCTGCCCATTCAGTTCCAGGACGCCTGGGCGAAGACCCGTTGTCATGCTGACCATCGTAAGAGGTTAAACGGATCTAAGCCAGTTCAAAGGCCGCCGATCATCTCGCCCTCGTTTCTCTTACGAGGATTTGGGAACGGAAGCGCCCGGCGGAGCTTCGAACGAAACAATTTGAACGCTGCCGGGTTTCGAAGCATCGACCGCTTCTAGCACCAACTGCGATTGGTGTTTCAATACGTTCCAGTTATTCGTGCTGAGCACAACCAAGGCCAGCTCCACAAGCTGCAGGTTTTGTTGAAACGACAGATTCTTGTCGCCCGTGATCATCACCGCAAAACCTGCGCGTTGGGCCGCCCTTAACAGCGCGCCATTCCTAACTCAGCCCAACCCATCTCGTCTGCCGTTTTGACTTCATGAGCGATCATTGAATGGCGTAGTTTGTGCGGGACATTGTGGTCGAACAAAACCTTCACGGCTGAAGTTGGTTCTGATTTCGAAATGCGAAAGCAAGCACTTCCCGGATAGTTGCAACAGGGATACCAAAATTCTCCGAGATCTCTTCGACTGGCGAACCGCTTTCGTAATTCTCCACGATCGAGTCAGCCTGGACTCGAGTCCCTTTTAGAATCGGGGCCCCACTCACCTTTCCGGGAACAACCTCGACGACGTTGCAGCCTGACCAGTCCACGCGGCACCTCATTGCTAGTTTAGCGTTTTCTGACATTTGGATACGAGACGCCAAAAATCGTCCCTCCACTGCGCTCCCCCGGATTTCGATGACAATCCCAGCCTCCCCCGAACCTAATTTCTCACTATCTGTGTTTTCCCTGTTGCGTTTCCCGTGTTTCCGTCGGAAACTGCGTTTAACAGCTCAAACGGGGATTTCCTAGACTATGCATCCATCGGCTTTGGAAAAGAGTGGTTTCAAGACAACTCTTAACATGGCCCTAAGCTCCACTGCTCCCGAGCGGTCAGCCGAAACGATGCACCGTAAACAGCTCGCCCGCTTCGGTAAGTGGTTGTATCGATTAGGTTTCGTGCCCGGAACGGCGGGTAACCTCTCGGTCCGCCTCAGCGATGACCGGATCCTGGCCACCCCTACCGCGATGAGCAAGTGTTTGCTCAAAGGCTCGGATATGGTCCTCGTCGACATGGAAGGCCGCCGGGTCAGCGAAAGCCGCAACGTGACCAGCGAGATTGGCATGCACCTGGCAATTTACCGCCAGCGGCCGGACGTGCAGGCCGTGGTTCATGCCCATCCCCCTATCGCTACCGGATTCGCTTCCTGCGGGTTGGCGCTCGAAGAACCGCTTTGCTCGGAAATCGTGATGGCGCTCGGCTCCATTCCGCTGGCGCCCTACGCAACCACCGGCACCGATGATGTGGCATCCAGCATCCAGCCTTTGATCGTCGATCATGACGCGGTCCTGCTCGCCAACCACGGTGTTGTCACTGCCGGTGGCACCTTGCAGGACGCCTTCATGCGCATGGAAACGGTTGAGCATTTTGCCCATATCTGCCTGGTGGCGCGCCAGCTGGGATGCCCCCAGCCACTTTCCCGCGACCACCTGGAGCAGCTGGCCGAAGCTCGATCTCGTTACCAAAGGAACGCTGCTCCCGGCTGCTGATAAGAGCCTCGCCGGGCATTGCGTTCGCCTGTGCTACCCTCTGAGCACTCAAAATCTCAGGCTGAGGTGGTTCCCATGGATATAGAGCTGCGTCCTCTGAGGCTGGCAGAAATCCTTGACCGGATCTTTCAGCTCTATCGGGCGCGCCTCGTGCTCTTTCTCGGGATAGCGACAGTATGTACGATCGTTGAGTTGATCTGGAACCTGGTCCACCTGGCGGGTGTTCGCTGGATGACCGCGCACCATGCGTCCGCCACCCTGCGAAACTGGGTTGTCAGTGTTTCCGCCGTGCCTGGCTGGGTCTTTGTATTTGTTGCCGCGGCTCTTTGCCTGGCGGCCGGCAATCGGGCGGTGGCCGCGATCCATGACGGTAAACCGATCGGCATCCTGAAGGCGTATACCGCCTTACGCTCCAGTTGGCTCAGATGCGTCTGGGTGAATACACTCGCATTTCTCATTGCCTGGGGTTTGATGATCGTGGTCGTGGTCGGGGGCGTAACGGCAACGCTCCTCGCCGCCCGTGCCAAAACACTGGGGCAGGCCAATGCAGTTGCACTGGTGTTTGGCGCAACCGGTTTCCTGGTTTTATTGGTGCTGCCCTTGTGCGTGTGGCTGACCTTAAGGTATTCGCTCGCCGTACCGGCGTGTGTTGAGGAAGGATTGGGAACGCTGCGTTCCCTGAAGAGGAGCGTCTTCCTGGTTCAGGACGAAAAGGGCAGGATCCTCGTGCTTCTGCTGATTGTGCTGGCAACCCAGACCATGCTGGCGTCGGCATTCATGGCCCCTATTTTTCCAGTCATAATGAAAATGCGTGGGCAGGTGTCGACCGCAATGACCGTCTACACCGTGGCCGTGAGTGCGCTCAGCAGTATCTTGATCAAGCCCATCTACTCCATTGGACTGACGCTCTTTTACTACGACGCGCGGGTACGCAAGGAAGGATTTGATTTGGAACGGATGCTGGAACGCTCTTCTACGTCAACTTCCGGCGAGGGTCTGGCGTCGACAGGTTTTGCAGTGTGATGGAGCGCAGACGCCTGTGGCTTTGCTTGCTTGGCGGCCTTATCTTTGTCTTGCCCGGGGCGTGCGAAACTCCACTGCAGGTCAGACCAATCACCCAGGAAGAATACCCAAAAGAGCTCGCTCGACTGCAAACGGTCGTCGAAGGCTGTAGCCAGGAGTTATCAAGTAAAGCGGCGGTTCACAAAGCTTGCGATCCTACTGCGGTCGGCCCCGACGAAGTGGTACCTGTCGCGGCCGGCAAGCGAATCGTGGGGTATGACTGGCTGCGAGCCACCCTGCGCGACGCGCAAAGCCCGATAAGTGACCAGAACGCGCTGAAGCAGGCCGCGACGGAACTGAGCGAAGCCGGCGCCAGGCTGCAGCAGATGACCCAGCAAATCGTAGCCCCACGCACCGCCATTTATGTGCCTGACGATGTTTCGAATATGCGCGCCAGGCTGGCTGCCATTCTCGACGGCGGAGACTACCCACCCGCCAAACCGCCCTCTTTTCTGCAAAGGATTTGGCATGAACTCGTGAGCTGGCTCTGGAAGGCCCTCACCGACGCCATGCCCCGCGGTTCTCCGGCCTCGGCCATCTATCTTCTGGAATTCACGGTGATCGCCATCCCCTGCGGCCTGTTGGTGTGGTGGTGTGTGCGCCGGCTGCGTGTGCAGAGCCTCGAGCTGGCGCCAGACAGTGCCCTTCCTCCCTTGGCCCCGTCATTGCAGGATTGGCAAGAGTGGCTGGCTCAGGGTCAAAGACTGGGCAGCGAAGGACGCTGGAGGGAGGCCATCCATCAGGTGTACTGGGGCTCAATTTCCTACCTCGAATCCCGCCATGTGTGGTCCGCGGATCGCGCTCGCACCCCACGCGAATATTTGCAGCTGTTGAACAGAAACACTGAGTTGCATGCCGACCTGTTCTCGCTGACAAAATCGTTCGAAAGCACATGGTACGGGGGGACGCCGGCGGGTGAGAAAAACTTCAACCATGCCTGCACGGTGCTCGAAAGGATGCGAGCGCGGTGAGTTTGCTGGCTTCCATGGACGGCCGCGACAGAACGCTCCTGATGGGCTGCGGCGCATTAGCAGGCATATTTGTTATCGTGCTCGCTCTCTTCTCCCCGGCCAGGGATAACGACGACCCGACGCCCTCCAGCTACTCCACTGCGCCTCACGGCGCCAAGGCCGGCTATGAACTCTTGCGCCAGAGCGGCTATCACGTTGAGCGACAGAGCGAACCCCTGGCGCAGATCGAGGATCAAGTCGATCAACACTCCACCGTGGTCTTTGCGGAACCATTCCGGCAAAATGTGGATGCCGCGCGCGAATACGTGCAGGCCATCCTGGATAAGGGCGGGCGTGTTTTAGTTACCGGTTATACGGGCGGTCTTCTGGTTCCGGACAACGCGGTTCAGCACAGCAAGCTTACACGGGACGAATGTGATGGCGTGGCCAACGGGTTTGGCGAACTGGCTGCCTCTGGCACGATCCGGCTTGCGCCCCAAGCACAATGGAAGCCATCTCCCCTGAGTCAGGTGGAATATACCTGCCAGGGTCACGCCGTCGTGGTTACCTATAAGTCCGGCAAAGGTCTGGTTATCTGGTGGGCCGATTCCTTGCCCCTGGAAAACGGCGGCATACAGCAAGCCGATAACCTGGTCCTTTTTTTAACCAGCATTGGCGCCCCCGAGGACACTCGCGTCTTTTGGGATGAGTCGCTACACGGTGATTCTCCTTCCCTGCTGTCCTACACCCAGGGAACGCCGCTGCGCTTAATCGGATGGCAACTGGCGCTACTGGCTGCTTTGCTGCTGTGGAGTCAAGGGCGAAGAAGCGGTCCGCTGCGCCCCGATCCAATCGCTCTTCGGGCAACGCCCATCGAGTTCGTACATTCTCTCGGCTCTCTGTACCAGGCTTCGGCCGCTACCCAGAATGCGGTCAACGATGGGTATCAGTATTTCCGCCGGCGGCTTGAACGGCTCGCCGGCATTCCTCAGACCCTTGCAGCCAAAGCACCGGAAATGACCCTTGCTCTGGCGCAACATTTCCGCGCCGGTGCTGAGCCTTTGCAACAAACCCTGGTGGCCTGCGAAGAGGCCCGGGAGATGGAGAAACTGTCCGCCCGGGCCGCGCTGGCCAGGATACAGGCGCTGCACGATTTCAACGATTTGATGGATCAACGAATGCAAATTCATCCAGCCGTACCGGGAAACCAACTGTGGAACAAAACTCATCCCTAGATAGCATCGGTGAAGCCCCCGAACTGCAGGCAACCACGCGGCTTCTGAACCACGGCCGGCAAGAGCTCAGCAAAATCATTGCCGGTCAGAGCGCCTTCATCGATCAAACGCTGATAGTCGCCCTCTGCCGCGGGCATGCCCTGATCGAAGGAGTTCCGGGGATTGCCAAAACACTGGTGGTCAAACTGCTGGCCCAGGTGCTGGGCCTCGAGTTCCAGCGGGTGCAATCGACCCCGGACCTCATGCCCGCCGATATTCTGGGCACCAATGTTTTTCGCAGCGCGAGCGAGGAGTTCATTCTTCACCAGGGGCCTGTCTTCACCAGCTTTCTGCTGGTTGATGAAATCAACCGCATGCCCCCGCGCACCCAGTCGGCACTGCTCGAGTGCATGGAGGAGCGGCAGGTAACCATCGACCGAACCGGGTATCCGCTTCCCCAGGCATTCACCGTCTTCGCCACCCAGAACCCCATCGATTTCGAAGGTACTTATCCCCTGCCCGAAGCTCAGTTAGATCGTTTTCTGATGAAGCTTCGTGTCAGCTATCCAAGCGCGGATGAAGAAAAGATTGTGCTCCAGCGGCATCATGCCGTTACCGGGGCAAAAGGTTTGGAATCCTATTCGCTCCTCCCAGTGGAGGCGGGCCTGCTGGCGGCGGCCCAGGCGGAAGTCCGGCGCGTCGGCATCGAAGCAAGTCTCTACGATTACATCCTGGCGGTGGTCCGCCGTACCCGTGAATGGCCATCGCTTACTCTGGGGGCAAGTCCGAGAGCGGCGGTGAGCCTGATGCTGGTAGCGCAAGGGTTCGCTGCGCTAGAAGGTAGAAACTATCTCGTTCCAGACGATGTGAAGCAGGCCGCGCTTCCGGTGCTGCGCCATCGCTTGATTCTGAAGCCGGAGGCGGAACTCGAAGGGAACGATACTGACCGCGTGATCACCGAAATACTAGCGGCGGTGCCGCTGCCTAAGCAGTGATCTCCCCCACCATCGTCGCCGAGCCAAGGAGCTCCTCGGGGGTCCGGCTAGGCCGCTTCTCCTTCGGGCTCACTGGGCGGGCGTTAGGTTTGTTGCTGCTGGGCACGTTGTGGCTGGTACCCGCGTTCTTTGTCCACCGCTTTGCTTGGGCGGTTCTCATCTGGGATGCAACTGTGCTGGTGATTTCCCTCATCGACGGTTTGCAGTTGCCGGCTCCCTCGCAGATCGAAGGGACGCGCAAGTGGATGTCGGTTGCGGCTTTGGAAAGCGAAACCGAAGTGGAGCTGTCGATCGTGCAGCATGGCCGGTACCTGCTTTTCTGCCGCCTCTTGGACGACTTGCCGGCTGCCTTCTTAGAGACGCCGCAGTGGCTGGAGGCGGCGTGCTATCCGAATGTGCCCTCCGCATTGCGCTATACCTTTGTGCCCCGGGCTCGCGGGGATCATGCCGCAGGGAAACTGTATTTGCGTTATCGCAGCTCTGTCGGATTGCTGGAGCGCTGGTCGATGGTGGATCTTACCCAGACGGTGCGCACCTATCCCGCAACCGGGGCCGGCATAGGCCAAAGCTTGTTTCTCGCCCGCTCGCGCCAGATCGAACTGCAACTCCGCAAGCAGCGTCAACGAGGCTTGGGAAGGGAGTTCGAGGCTTTACGCGAGTATCGCCAGGGCGACGATCTCCGCGACGTTTGCTGGAAAGCCTCAGCTCGCCGGGGCGCCCCGATCACCAAGCAGTACCAGACGGAACGAAGCCAGGCGGTCTGGCTCCTGCTCGATGCTGGACGACTGCTCCAAGCACGGGTGGGGGGGCGAGTGGGCCCATACACCAAGCTCGATTACGCCACCGCGACTGCGCTTGCCATGGCTCAGCTGGCGCTTGTTTCGGGTGACCGTGTTGGCTTGCTTGCCTACGGGCGGGAGACGCAACAATTGATTGCGCCGGCTCGCGGCGGTACGCAGCTTCGCCAGATTATGGAATCCCTTGCACTGGTCCGGGGAGAAGCCGCAGAGGCCGACCACCTGCGGGCCACGGTGACATTGAACCGCTTACAACCCAGAAGAAGCTTGGTGCTTTGGCTCACCGACCCGGCCGAGACCTCAATGCAGCCGGAGGTCGCAGAGGGTGCAGCCCAATTGATGCGCAGGCATCTGGTATTGTTCGTTGCCATGGAACAACGCGATTTGAGGCAGATTGCCGCAGCGCGGCCGGATAACCCGCAGCAGATGTTCACTGCAGCCGCCGCGCAGGAGATGGTGCGCTGGAGGGAGCTCTTGCTCGCCAGGTTACGGCAAAGGGGCGCACTTACGCTTGAGACTTACCCGGAAGAAATGACTTATTTGGTGCTGAACCGCTATCTGGAGATCAAGGAGAGAGCAATGTTGTAAGTGTCTTGGAGATCCACTATCCCACTTACAGCAGCACTGAACGGGTGCCATGTTCGCAGCAGGGTACGTGGGTCAACCAAGACGGGGCGAAGGTTGGTTCTCGCGCACCGATCCGAGTGGTTCTCACGCAGCCTCTGTGGTGGGTTGTCGCTGAGCCTTTTCCTCACCGGGGTTGGAGAAGACCCAGAGCACGAGTAGGCTGAAAAGCAGCGAGGCGGTAAGAAATTTAAGCCAAACGGGAGCAGCGGAAGGAGAAAGAAATCCTTCGAGAATGCCTGCGACCACGAGCATGGGCACAACCCCGCTGACCAGACGGACGGATTCCGAGCCGGCCACCCGGAGTGAATGGCTGCGGCTGTAAATACCCGGGAAAAGCAATCCATAGGCGAGCCGAAGACCTGCACCGCCGGCAATCACAATCGCCGGAAGTTCCAGCGATCCGTGGGCAGCAACAAAACTCCACAGCTTGATACTCATATGCGCCTGGTGGCACGCGGTGGCGATCACCCCCAGCAAGACGCCATTCCAAACGATCATGTATAGGGTGCCGAGTCCCGCCGTGATGCCTGCGGCAAAGACCGTAAAGGTGACCGCCAGATTGTTGGTCATGATCGCACTCGACGCCTGGGGCGCCATCGAATTAACCGACTTGGTCCACATTTCGCGGCGCTCGATGGTCTGGGTCATCTCAGGACCAAGAAAATGGCGTTTGAATTCCGGTCGTACTTGGGTAAGCAGGCTTCCTACCACTGCACCCGAGAGAAACAACATAAGGCTCGACAACGTAAACGGGAGCAGTTTGCGAAACAGCCGTGGATACTCGCGGGAGAAAAAGATCCACACATCCAAAAAATTGGTTTTCCGTCTGGAATAGATGATCGCGTGGGCTTGGCCGAGCAGTTGATTCAGCTCCGCCTCGAGCGATCGTGCGCTGCGCTCCTGGCGCAACGCGGAAAGGTCACTGGCGACTTGCCGGTAGAGCAGTGCCATTTCACGCAACTCGGCGGCAGGCAGGCTGCGAATTCCGCGCGCTTCCATCGCGCCAATCAGCGCCCGCAGGCGATCCCAACAGCCTCTACGTTTTTCGATCCAGCGATTGGTTATCATGGTTCCCATTCCATTGGACGGGCACAGGTGACGGCGATGAGTGACAAAGGCGTCGATCTTCGCGATCAGCTTAGCATTGACACTCCGGAGCTGGTAGGGATTGAACTCCCCCTCGCCGGCCTCGGCAGCAGGTGTATCGCACTGATCGTGGATTCCGTAGTGCAAGGTTTTTCCATGCTGGCCTTGCTGGTGGTCGGCATCATACTCATCGCGCTGTTGCCGGGCGGGTCGTCCGTTCGGCATTCCAATTCATCCGGCGATCCGGCAAAGTGGGCCCTCGCGCTGCTCATTCTTATTCCTTTCCTTCTCCAATGGGGGTATTTCAGTCTCTTCGAAGCTTTCTGGAATGGGCAAACTCCGGGCAAACGGTTGCTGAATCTACGCGTGATCCAGCAGAGCGGCAGGCCGATCGGCTTATTCGAATCGATGGGAAGGAACTTGATTCGGATCATCGATATGCTCCCGGGCTTTTACTTGATTGGGGCGCTTTGTATCTTCGCCAATCGCCGCCAACAACGACTGGGTGACATGGTCGCCGGAACCCTGGTGGTGCACAGCGTTCCGGTGGAAACACCCATGCTGCCTCAGGGGACTCGGACCTTCACCGCCGCGGCCATCGATCGCCCGCCCCAGCCGATGGCGCCCAGAACCGTCGAACTACCTGCCGATGCCGTCGCCCGTCTATCCCGTGACGACCTGCAGCTGATGGAAAACTTTCTCGCACGGCGCCTCGATCTGCCGCTTGCGGTGAGGGCGAACCTGGCAGAGAAACTATCGCGCCGAATGAAAGAGAAAATCAGATCGGACATCCCCTCAGGAACCAGCAACGAAACCTTCCTCGAGGCGCTGGTTTTCGGCCTGCGGGAGGTCGGCCACAGCAACTCAAGCTAGCATAGAACAAAGAGGATCCCCCGAATAATGAGCACGGAGATCATTGAAAGCAGCCAGGTTCGGAATTCCGGCCCGGTTAAAAGCGGGACAGTTTTTCAGGTGTTGATCGCAGTGAGCTTTTGCCATCTGCTGAATGACACCATGCAGTCCTTGCTTCCCTCGATCTACCCGATTTTGAAGACCTCGTTTCATCTGAATTTTGGTCAGATTGGTTTACTGACCCTGACTTTCCAGATGACGGCATCGATTCTGCAGCCGTTCATCGGACACTATACCGACCGTAAACCCCTGCCCTATTCCCTGCCGGCCGGTATGGTGTTTACCCTAGCCGGGTTGCTGCTGCTGGCCGTGGCTCCCAGCTTCCGTTTGCTGTTGCTGGCGGCTTCGTTGGTGGGCATGGGCTCGGCGGTGTTTCATCCCGAATCGTCGCGCGTGGCGCGGCTGGCGTCCGGTGGCCGGCTCGGCTTGGCACAGTCCATCTTTCAGGTTGGCGGGAACAGCGGATCGGCAATCGGGCCACTGCTGGCAGCCTTTATCGTGCTGCCGCACGGCCAACACGGCGTGGCCTGGTTTTCGGTGGTGGCGCTGATGGCCATCGTGGTGCTGCTGCGAGTCAGCGGCTGGTACAAGGCTCGACTGCGGCATCTACAAAAACAGCCGGCTCAGCATACGGAACAGCGGACGGGCTTATCGAGCCGGCGAGTCGCGTCCGCAATTGCCGTTCTGATTGCGCTGGTCTTTTCCAAGTTTTTCTATCTGGCCAGCTTCACCAGCTATTACACCTTCTACCTGATCACCCGCTTTCACGTTGGAGTACGAAGTTCGCAGATACACTTGTTTGCCTTTCTGGGAGCGGTTGCTGCCGGAACCTTGATCGGAGGGCCGATCGGCGATCGCATCGGCCGTAAGACCGTGATCTGGTGCTCCATTCTCGGTGCGTTGCCACTCACCTTGTTGCTGCCTTACGCAAACCTGTTTTGGACCGGGGTATTGACCGTCATCGTCGGCCTGGTGCTGGCCTCGGCCTTTCCCGCGATCCTGGTCTATGCGCAGGAACTTGTGCCCGGACGGGTGGGGATGATCTCTGGCCTCTTTTTTGGGTTCGCGTTCGGCATGGGCGGCATCGGCGCCGCCATACTGGGCAGAATCGCCGATGCCACCAGCATTCTGTTTGTTTACAAAATCTGTGCGTGGCTGCCCGCAATCGGACTGCTGGCAGGGTTTTTGCCCAATACGCGGCGCCACGCTAGCGAATTCAATCTAATTACCGACTAGCAAAAACTTTCCACTGGATCTGATGGGGGCTTTTACCGAGTGTGTGAATACCGGGAAAAGAAACCGCAGGTCCCTCCACTACGCTCCCCCGGATTTCCTGTCGAGACCCGTGGCTTTGATGATCTGCATGCGGCTCTCTTTAAAGAGAGCCGCACACGTGGTCGTGGCTAGCTGCGCGAAGTAGGAAATCCGGGTACGCTCCGGTCGGGATGACAAGGGGAGGGTGGGTACTTTCCGGAAGGGTGGCGACTCGGATGGACAGTGTTAGGAACGGCTGCCCCGCGAAGACTGCAGGTCCCTCCGGTTGCTTTGCCGTTCTCGCGCAACTATCGACCGAGCCAACTCTTATTTTCCAAGATCTTCAAATCTGGCGTTCTGAATTGGATACCGTTTCCAATCCTGGTAGTCGAAGTGCCACCATTCGTCGGGATTTACCGCGAATCCCTGCTTTTCCATAGCGTGGCGGAGAAGCGCGCGACGAGCACGCTCCTCGGCAGTGCCCCCGGGGTAATCCGCATAGGAGCGCTTGGTCATCTCGTCGTACCCGCTCGGCATTTCCACTTCTTTGCCCGTCTGCAGATCGTAAAGAGACAAGTCCACGGCGCATCCGCGATTATGACGAGAGCCCTCGGCCGGATTGGCCACAAAAATCTTTTTATCGTCCGGAGTGGCTTTCCAGAATATCTCCGTTACATACCAAGGCCTGTAACCGTCATGGATGATCAGCCCATAGCCTTGGACCTTGAGTTCGCGATGGGCTCGTACCAGCGCTTCCGCAGCCGGCCGTTGAAGGAACGCCCGCGCCTGCGTATACAGAGGAGTTCCCAAAAAATTGTTTGTCGTCGCGTACCGGATGTCGAGCTTGATGGTGGGATCAAGCTTGACCAACTCCACCAGGTCAGGCGCAAGAAACGTCCCCTGCTCGCGGGGCGGCGACTCTTTGAGCGCCTCCACCCGCAGCTCCTCGACCGGACGCAGCGGTGTAATCCTGAAGCTGACCTGTTGCGCGTTGCCAATTTGTAACAGCAGCAGAACACAACACACTCGGCTGATCCGTACCATGTTGCCTCGATTCGGTTAAGGTTTTTGAACTGGTTCGTCGATCTTCACGTATTGGTCGCCCTGAACGTCTTTGAAGGTCTGCACAATGCCACTGGGCCAACGAATCTCCACCGACCGCGCAGCGGCGGCCGTGCCCAGGCCGAAGTGGAGACGCTTGTCACTGGAAGAGAGATAACTGCTGCAGGTAGTCACGGTGGCCCACTGCGATCCATTGGAAGTGGTGACCTTCGCCACCGCTCCGATCGCATCGCGGTTGCTCTGGTGCCCGGTAAGCGAGAGGCCGAGCCAATGGTTGCCGGTTTTGGTGTGGTTGATGAGGATATGCACCGGGCCGCCGTTTTCCGTGACCACGGCGTCCATCAGCCCGTCATTATTGATATCTCCCGTAGCCATGCCGCGGCCGGCCCAGCGTTTGCCAAACACGTCCCCTGATATGGATGAAACATCGACGAACTTCTTGCCTGCGATGTTCCGGGCCAGCAGCATAGGCTCGCGATAGTGCAATTGCGGGGAAATCACTTCAATGTTGTCAAGGTCGTGGCCCTGCGCAACCAGCACGTCCTCCCAGCCGTCGTTATCGTAGTCAAGAAAGCGCAAGCCCCAACCGGAATGCAGTTGGGTCAAACGGCCCACCCCGGCAGCGTACGTGGCATAAGTAAAACTGCCGTCCCCCGCATTCTGATACAGGGCGTACTTCTGGTTGGCCAGATCGTCGATGATGAGATCGGGCAAGCCGTCGTTGTTATAATCGGCGACATCCATGCCCATGCCGGCGAAGGTGCGGCCTTCGCTATCGACAGCGATTCCTGCCTGCAACCCCACCTCCTCAAAGGTTCCGTCTCCTTTGTTATGAAAAAGAAACTCAACCATGGAGTCATTGGCGACAAAGATGTCCGGATGGCCGTCGTTATCGAAGTCGCCGATAGCAATGCCAAGAGCCTTGGCCGGCTTGTCGAGGCCGAGTTTTTGCGCTTCTTCGGTGAACGTTCCGTTGCCGTTGTTGTGATAAACGAGCATGGGGATGGGCGCAAAGACATCGGGATGACAGAAGCTGCGATAACCTTCGCGACGCTCCCCACACCAGCGGTCATCCCAATCCCACTGGATATAACGCAGCACAACCAGATCCAGCCATCCGTCACCATCGAGATCGACCCAGGCGGCAGAGGTGGACCACCCACTCCCCCCGACGCCGGCTTTCTGGGTAACATCGGTGAACGTTCCGTCTCCGTTATTGTGGTAGAGCTTATTGCCGCCATACGCAGTTACGTATAGGTCTTCATGGCCATCGTTGTCGTAATCGCCAACCGCTGCGCCCAGCCCGTAGCCCACACCCTGGAGGCCGGCCTTTTCCGTGACATCTTCAAAGGTTCCGTTTGCTTTCTGGCGATAAAGGCGGTTCCAGTCTTGCGGACCGGCCTTTTGTGGAATCGTGCCCTTGGGCGTGGGATCGGTGAAAGGCGCTCCGTTGACCAGGAAAATATCGAGCAATCCATCGTTGTCGTAATCGAACAGCGCGGCTCCGGACCCCATGGTCTCGATGAGATATTTTCTCGAAGTGTGCGGAGCCTGGTGTAAGAACTGAACACCGGAAGCGGCGGTGACTTCCACAAAGCTGCCCGCAACAAGTTCGGTCGCCGGAGCTTGGGCGAAGGCAAAGGAGGAGAGGAACAGAACAACGATTAAGGTGAATCCAGACCGTTCAGAGGCCGCCATCTACACTATTTTCCCACGCGGAAACAACTCAAGCCATGCCGAGCTTCGCTGAGGCCATGGCCGTGCCCTCCACCCGCGAGGCAATCTTCTTGAAAGCGATCTCCCGGGCGATATCCGGTGAGCCATGTTTGGGTTTGACATCAATGCTAAAGGGAGAAAATCCGCAGTCGTCGGTTGAGCCCAGCCGTTCCCTGGGAATGTATTTCGAAGCCAAGAGAAGATCGTTACGCACTTCCTGCGGCGTTTCCACCCTGGGATTGAGCGGGTTGATCACTCCAATAAAGCAGGTCTGAGCCACGCCGTTGGCATCGTCGCGGCTGTATTTTCCGCATAGTTTATAGACGTGCTCCTTGTCTTTTTCGCTGGCCAACTGCATCAGGAAGTAGCCGGCGTTCATTTGGAACAGGCTGGGCAGCAGGTCCGCATAATCCACCTCTGCGCTGTGGGTCGCATCGCAGTCTCCGCCCGGGCAGGTATGGATACCGATGTTCTTCCGTTCCTCGGCGCTGAAGCGATTGAGGACGCAGTTGTTCAGCTCAAGGAAATGCGAGAGCATGGCACGGCCGGTCCAGGGATTTCTGGGATCGTTCTTGCAGGCCAGCCGCCCCTCGGTAAAATCGATGGAAACCCGCTTGGCTCCGGCGGCAAAGCACTGGCGAATATCCTTTTCGCATTCGTTGCACAAGTCTTCCAGGAACTGCTCTCGCGTGTAGCCAGGCACCTCGCTGTCCAGCGGATAGAGCAGCGCCAGCATGGAGGGCGCGATCACCGCTTGCTTTAAAGGCTTTTTTGCCATGCCCATAGCGCGCTTCACGTACTCTGCGGCGTAAGTTTTGTACTTGAACGGGCCGCGCGTGAGCCGCGGTAGCTGGCGATGGTGGCCATCGGTGAAAATCGCAAAGTACTGGCCGTCGCTGGCCAAATTTTCTGCCAATCCGGTACCGGCAAGCGTGTCCGTCAGCGGATACGTCGCAAAACTGGAGGCGCGCTGCTCGCCGTCGGAAACGACCGGTGAGCCCGTTGCCTCCATGTTCTGAATGGAGTCGAGGCACGCGGCATCCTGTTCCCTGGTCAGCTGTTCCCTTGCAATCTTGCCTAGATCGTAGTGGCGAATTGCGCATTGCAGCTTCGCCGGACGCGGCAGTGAACCGACGTTCTCCGTAGGAATTGCCATGCTGGTATCCGCCCTAGCGAGTCGGATGGTTACATAGCAGGAGCCCTACAGGCAAGAGGGGAGACTCACACTTTGGAAAAAGGGGCACCGGTTTGGTTAGGTTCGCACTTCTGGTTGGATTGGTCAGCAGTGGAGGCAGCCCGGTTGCAGAAACCACAGCACGGGTAAGCAGAGCCAGGGCGCCATCCTTGTTCGACCGGTGCGTCAAGTTGACTGACGGATTTGGAAGTAACGATCCAAGCACGCGCGTCCTGGATTCATCAATCGCTCGAGGGAGTCTGGAGGTAGAGGCGCCTAAGGGATGAATACGCTACGCTTCTTACGGATGAACCGGTTTCGGGACCAGTGCGTGAGTAGACGAACTGACGATTCAGCAACATGAAGATGCACAAACTCAAGGCTAATAGGGGCACATCGAGCTCAACCAATGGGTTGCTATAGAAGATGTGCGACTACGGCGGTCGTCTGAATCTCTTGGCCGCCTCTCTTTATGACGAGCCGCTTTGTCTCCCCAACAAGGCCAGATAACGCATCGGACGCTTCGGTAACCTTCCACAACAGCTCACGCTTACCGTCGATCTCGATGATTTGATCGCCGGGATGGATATTCGTCTTTGTTAGGGCTGCAGCCGTTGATGAGATAGCGCGGACCACGAGACTATTCGTTGCATCCACATCCAGCACGAGGCCCGCAGAGTTCATGTCGTTATCGCAATCGGCAGCCTTCTGCTCCAGGTAGGTTTCTCCGTGAGGGTAGTCAATCTCAATGCGAAAGTTCTTGAGTACATTGCCTCCGAGCGCTCCCACAATTGGCCCGGTCGTTTCAAAATTGGTCGGGCTGTACAAATCGTCGGGACGAGAGACAAATAGAACCTGCGTCATCCGGAACGGTCCCCAGGTCACTTCCGGCACTCGCAGGAGGAACTCCGTGCCGTTGTCGCCCGCCATGTCAGCCGTCCCGGAGGCTCCGATCGAATGAGGCCACGTGGGGTGGGCCGCTGAAAGGCTTTCAAGCAGGTCCCGACGTGCCAGCGTGACGCGAGATCCCGTATCAAGAAGAAGACCGTATTGCCTGCCGTCCAGAGCAACGTCGATCTTCGGGTGCCCACTGGATACAACGAACGGGCTTGGGAGCTTTACGCCACGATGCTTGACACAGCCTGAGGGCGCGATCAGAAACTGACTACGGGGGTAGTCGAGTACCACCTGATAAGGCTCGAGAGCCTTTCCAGGCAAGAGTCCCGCGATCCGTTCCCGCGTATCGAAGCTCTGCTTGCCCAAATGAATGAATGCTTTACTCGTCGAGAGCGAGACCAGCATCGAGCCGGCTTGAGCTACCGGTGAATTTGTAGGAGCAAAGCGTACACCGCCTTCTGAGATCGCTGCGCCCGTAGGCTTCAATCCGAGATCATCAGCCAAGCTTTCGTCCAAAATGATCGCCCCGCCTCCTGAATCGAATACCAAGCGGGCCGATCTTATTGTTCCGTCCAATCGCTTGAAGTTTAGCGTTACGACTGGAGCATTGCCCTCGACCGTCATTGGCTCGCCCGCCGCAGTTGGACAATGTGGCTGTTGTCCTACGACTGCTTGGGTTCCAACCAACAGGTACAGCAGCGAGGCGAACTGTAAGCGGAATCCCATATCTCACGATACAGGCCCGTTCCTGCGGGGTGGTCTCCCGGCAGACCCTAGTCGTAGTATTCCAGGCCGAGATGGGTAATCAGGGACTCGCCCTGAATGTGCCGCAAGGTGTTCTTCAGCTTCATCAGTTGAATGAACAGGTCGTGCTCGGGATAGAGGCCCGGAGCCGTCATCGGGGACTTCCAGTAAAAGCTAAGCCATTCCTGGATTCCCAAATCCTTCAATTCCGGCGTGCGCGCGGCCAGGTCGAGAAAGAGCACCAGGTCCAGAGCGATGGGCGCCGCCAGTATGGAATCCCGGCACAGGAAATCGACTTTGATCTGCATCGGATAGCCGAGCCAGCCGAAGATGTCGATATTGTCCCAACCCTCTTTGTTATCACCACGTGGCGGGTAATAGTTAATTCTCACCTTGTGGTAAATATCCTTGTAAAGATCGGGATAGAGATCGGGTTGAAGGATAAAGTCGAGCACGCTTAACTTCGACTCTTCCTTGGTCTTGAACGATTCCGGATCGTCCAGCACCTCGCCGTCACGATTACCCAGAATATTGGTGGAGTACCAACCGCTCACGCCCAGCATGCGTGCCTTGAAGGCCGGCGCCAGCACGGTCTTCATGAAAGTTTGCCCGGTCTTGAAATCCTTTCCGGTGATGGGGGCACTGTTCTTGCGCGAGAGCTCCTGCATGACCGGCAGATCGACGGCCAAATTCGGTGCTCCCATGGCAAACGGAATCCCTTCCTGCAGCGCGGCATAGGCGTAAATCATGGAAGGCGCAATGTTGATGTCGTCTTCTTCCAATCCCTTTTCAAACGCGGCCAGGGATTGGTGGACTGCCGTCGGGGTGAGAAAGATCTCGGTGGAACCGCACCAGATCATCACCTGGCGCTGGGTCACCCTTTTATAAGCCTGGATATCGGCGCGCAATTGCTCCGCCAGATCGCGCTTGTTCTTGCCCTTCTTAACGTTGGTGCCGGTCAAGCGCTTGACGTAATGCTGATCGAAGACCGCGGGCATGGGCCGGATCCCTTCCAGAAAGGGCCGAATGGTCTCCAACTGGTCACGATCGAGGACGCGCGCGGTCTTGGCTGCCTCAAACATGTTGTCGGCGAATATATCCCAGCCGGTGAAACACAGGTTCTCCAGCTTTGCCAGGGGCACGAAATCCTTGATCAGTGGGCTGCGCGCATCGGTGCGCTTGCCCAGTCGAACGGTTCCCATTTGCGTAAGCGAACCGATGGGCTTGGCAATTCCCTTGCGCACAGCTTCTACGCCGGCCACCAGGGTGGTTGCCACCGACCCCATTCCGGGGATCATGATTCCTAATTTTCCGTTGGCGGGCTGAATCGGTGAAGTGTCATCAGGCATTTCTTTTGGGGTCCGTCCTCTCGTGTTTCTAATAGGACCAGTCTCACCCTTACTGTTCTGCCTTTGCAAATCAGAGTGGCTCAAAGGAGAGAAAGCACGGGTTAATGGTCACCTTCTCCCTTAGGCGGTCTGGTGACGGTGTTTCCAATGGGACCATACAAACCATAGGATCGCCGCCAGCAAAACCAGCTCGACTCCGAGATGAAAGCGATGGAACACCGCCTTGAAGCGAGGATCCGTTTCCCAGGACTGGCCCAACTTCATGCCCACATAGGCGAGCGCAAAACACCACGGCCACGAGCCCAGGAAAGTGTAGATGTGAAAGCGCCATAGGGGCATCCGGGCGACGCCGGCGGGGAGCGCGATAAAGGTCCGCACCACGGGTAAAAGGCGCGCCAGAAATACGGTGATCGATCCGTATTTCTGGAAGAAGTGGGTAGTGCGATCCAGGTCGCGCCGGCTGAGCAGAACATACCTGCCAAAGCGCTCCACCAGTGGCCGGCCGCCATGCGCCCCCACCCAATACGCCACTGCGGAACCCAAATTGCAGCCGATCGCACCGGCGGTTGCTACCCAAAAAAGCTGGAATCTGCCGCTGTACACCAGGTAACCGGAAAAGGGCATGATGATTTCAGAGGGCAATGGAATGCAGGCCGACTCGATCCCCATCAGCAACACAATCCCCAGGTAGCCCGTGGCGGAAATGACGGCAATGATGAAGTGGGCAAGAACACCTATTATTTTTTCAGTCATCCGCAGGCAGTATAATCGGTCTCGCCCGACGTGCTCTCATTCCCAAACAGAGATCCGGTTGGCAAAAAGAGTACGGGCTCACCGGTTTGCCTTTGCATGGTTGTTTTGCTCTTGTGAAAGGGACCGGAGGAGAGACCGCTGGTCGCAATGGTGGACCTGACATCATCGGCCGAACTGATAGCAGTACTCAGCATATGTCCCAAAGTAGTCGAGTCGCGCGCTACGTACCCCATTGTTGTTGGCCCAGAACATAGGCGAGAAGCTGAGGTACCCGCTCCCAAAGATTCGACCACCCGTCGCAGAGCCGGTATCTCCAGACCACTTCAGCTGCGTCATGATTTGATGACGCCCACGCATAATCGGGACGTCGACAGCATCAACCAGCTCACCTCCACCACTACAGTTTGCTGTGGACGTTCGAACTTGGACCGTGCTGATGGAGAGGATCGCGGAATCCGCCGAGACCTGGTTGTAGGTGACGTTGATGTTAAACGGCACAGGCTGACCGGCTTTCAGATAAGCGCCTGGTGGGGGTTGAACGGAGTTCAAAGCGACGCTGTCCACCGAGTTGTTGACGGCGTGTGCTGATGCTCCTGCCGTCACTGCAGCGGCGGCAGACGGTGCAGCTACCGTCGGCGCTGATGCGGGTGAGATTCCACTCGTTTGTGGCAGAGGCGTCCCGCCCGTCTGGCGTGGGGCACAGGTAATTGAAAACTTGCCCGATGGCTGGGAAACTCTACTCTGAGGAGCAGCTATGTTCAGCCGAACCCACGCGCCCGTTAAGGATTTTTGTACCTCCCACACACCCGAAACAATCTGCGAGTCAGTCTTCTGAAAGGTTAGCTTGTTTAAATCACTGGCATTGCCGTTGCTGAACTCGAAATCGTAGATCACGTCTCCAGAACCAGATGCATCCACGATCCCCTGTAAGTTGACTGCGATTGGGCAGGGACCGGTGAGAGGGCCCCCAGGAGTAGATACCATACTTGCTGTAACCTTAAAGCCGTGCATCACAACGTGGTACCAGATCCCGCCAGCGAATAGACACGCGCCTATAATTCCCGCGGCAATGCGTCCTTGTTTGCCAGGACTAATTTTTCCCGAGATGTTTCCCAGCACTGCTACTGCTACAAATGCCAATCCGACCAGGAGGAATAGAGTATCCCAACTCATTTCCGCAAGAATCTGGAGTATGCTGCCTAAGCCGGAGTCGAGCAGGACGATCGCAGGCCGAGGGAGGCTAACACGCAACAGGTTGGTTTGGTTAAGGAACTCGAATCGAGGCGCCATGACCATTGGCCGTACCTCCTTCTAGATCGGATCGGCCGAGTCGCCGGTTAGAAGGCGTTGCGTTACTTGCGCGAAGCTGTAGGTGCCGTCCACGGCATCAAGCGTAAACACGAAGACGACGTCGAAACGGCCGCCAGGCCAGTCCTGGGGGGCGCTGTCGTTTCCAAGGATGGCATTCGCGATCGCGTTGATGTTTTCATGCTGCCAGGCAATCAGAACCGGCCCGCTGCACTGCTGCGCAGCGGCAACGAGGTTCCCTTCCTGTCCTTTGCTGAAGTTCAGATCGATATCCACACCCAAAAGCTGAGCCAGCTGTGTAACCGTCTCTTGGGGACGTCGGCTCTTCGAGTTACCGGGGTCAGGGTCGTCTGCAGCGGCAGAGGCAAAAATGAATTCAGGGCTCGCGAGCAGCGGGTCTTGCAAGGGGCCGCGAGCAGGCGCGAATAAGCAGGCCAATGCACCGGCGCGCTGCCAGCCGCGCACAATCAGGTCGTGCGCACTGGACTCGCCCGTCTCCTTGACGCCGGTAAACTGGCTGGTTGGCTTTTCCGCATGGCGGATCACCATAATTTTAGAGGCTTTCGGCGGCATAGAGTTCCTCGTTCTCTTCTACTCCAGTGCCGATTGCGAAGCTACTCTTTAAGGCTTCCCCTTCTCGGCGAAGTATCATCGGATGGCTCTGTGTGGTGGCAGACGGTTGGCTTCCCCGTCCTCCTCATCCGAACAGACATATGGTGAACGTGGCTACAAAAGCGTTTCAAATGTGCGGCAGAAACCAGCGTGTACGGTGTACCATCCACAAAAGTAAAGAAGGAAGACAATTGCCGCGGCTTTTGGGGCGGCCGGATCCGCCCACGAATGTTGAGTGGGTGCCTGGGGAAGAAAGTCTCCCTCAATTCTCTTGTGCGCTGATAAAAAGATGCCCTCAGGGGCTAAAGAGTGTGTGTGAGAACTCGGTCCTGGAAGGGCACGGGTTCAGCCGTGCCGTAAATGACACTGCCATAGCCGGCTTTAGCCGCTGAGGTACGTCTTTTTCTATCCTCTAAATTCTCTTATGCGCTGATAGAAGATGCCCTCAGGGGCTATACAAACGCGCTCCCCCAGGCTGGATGCACAACTTGTTCCAGGCGTTCGGAGAGGCCGGCCTACCTGGCCACGGAGGTGACCGATACCGCGTCCTGGCCGAAGAACTTCATGTTGATGAGGGTCTCTCGTTCCGCCTGAGTCGCCGAGGCTTCATAGGGATTGTAGTGCCAACGGCGGACGGCGCGTATTCCCGCTTTTGCCAGTTTTGGATCGCCACTCACCACGGTTACGTCTTCAACCGATCCATCGGCGGCAATCAATGCTTTCAGGTGCAACTCTCCTACCTGGTTCGGATCAGCCATGGTCGGTGCAGCAAAGTGACCCTGTGGAAGTTCCGAGACGAATGTTCGTTGGTCGCGCACGGACGGGGCGATCGAGACCGATTTGGTGAGCATAGCTGCAACGGTTGTCGCGGCGGGCAGCGGCGGAGGCGCTGGCCGGTGCCTTGGCTTTTCGATAGCCGGCGGCGAAGCCCGCATCGCACTTTGCCTGACCGGCGCCGACGGAGTGACGGGTTTCTTAATTTGAGCGGTTTTTGCTGGTGGAGAAACAACGAAAAACTTGACCACGATCACCAAAAGACAGATGGCAGTGAGCGACGCCACAGCGCCCCATTGCCGGAATGGCAGTCCTCGGCTGGTGGCCGCATGCGCCACATATTTTGGGCCAGGCCTGTCGATGAAGAGCCTTTGGTGATGACCCGGGCTGGGCAAACCCGGAATAAGGGGCCTTCCCAGCGACGGCCGCTTTCGTTCCGTCCGCATGGTGACCACCTGCGGCGCGGTTCCCGTCGGTCTGATGCGCGGCTTTTCGACCACTCCCAGGACGGCGTTTCTTGGTACCGGCTGTGCTGGTGTTATCACCGCGGACCGGGAAAGTTTCTCGATCAGATGCTGGTCACGGCGGCTCAAAACCTGTTGCGGAAGAACATGAAAATGACGAAAGGTCCAGAGAAGGCGAAGCCGTTGCCAACTTGACGGGCAAAGATAGAGGGTCCCCGACTCGGTGCGCAGTTCCAGAAGTTGCGCGCGATTTTCGTCAAATCCTGCAAGACGGCCGCTGCGGGCAGAACGGGGGTGTTGCTCTTCAGGGAATTGGACCGAAGGATGAGTGTTCATGAGCGCCTCGCAGGAGCAAAAGACAGGGGCCCATCTGCACTTCTTTGACGAAAATTGTGGGAAGGCAGAATTATTACAGGTAACAGCTCTTTCGTAACCCCTATATTATGCCAGCACGGAATTGGATGCCAACTTGCAGAAGAGGGTTTTTTGACCAGTGAATTGTGGCAATTGGGCGCCGTCGACGTGGCTGCGGGTATCCGCGACCGGCGGTTCTCTTGTTCCGAGGTGATGACTTCCGTCGTCGAGCGCCTTCGGATGCTCAACCCGAAGCTGAACGCGATTGTTGTTGACCTCACCGGCGAGGCACTTGCCCAGGCCGCCGCTGCTGATCGCAAGCTGCAGGCGCTGGACGAGCCTGGACCGCTTTTCGGGGTGCCGGTCACCATCAAGGTGAACGTCGACCAGGAAGGTCAGGCGACTACGAATGGGCTTCCCTCTCTGGCCAATGTCATCGCACCGGGTGACGCCCCCCTGGTCCGTAACCTTCGCAACGCCGGAGCCATAATCGTCGGCCGCACCAACACGCCTGAACTTTCTATGCGTCTCACTACTGTCAATCCGTTGCACGGGCGCACCTGGAACCCGTGGCACCCGGACGCGTCTCCAGGAGGATCTTCCGGCGGCGCTGGGGTTGCTGCCGCGGTGGGGTTGGGCGCGATTCATCACGGCAATGACATCGCCGGCTCGCTGCGGTTTCCTGCCTTCGCCAATGGTGTGGTGACGCTCAAGCCGACACCAGGTCGCATCCCGGCATTCAATCCGTCGGCCACCGTCGAGCGCAGTCTGCACTGGCAGCTCACCTCCGTACAAGGGGCGATTGCCCGCAGCGTCGCGGATGTGCGTCTTGCCACGCGGGTGATGGCCGGCGGTGATGTCCGCGATCCCTGGTGGGTACCGGCGCCGTTCGATGGCGAGCCTCTCGCCCAGCCCATTCGCGTCGCGGTCACCCGCAACAGTCACGGATACCCGATACATCCAGGCATCCTTGAGTTGATTGACCGGTCTGCGGATTATCTGCGTGACGCCGGGTATGAGGTGGTCGAAGCCGAGCCGCCGTCCATCATGGATCCGGCGCGCGGCTGGTTGAGTGTGCTGCTCACAGAAATCAAAGCAACCTTAGGTCCCACTGTAGATCAGTACGGAAGCGACGACTTGCGCCGCATCTTCGCCTGGTATTACGAGATGGGAAAGATTCTCGATTATGACGGTATTCGCACCGGCCTCGCGGAAAAGACGAGGATGGCGCGTTGCTGGAACGTGTTTCTGGATTCCTATCCATTGGTGCTGACGCCGTTCCTGATGCGTCCCGGCTATTCGTGGAATTACGACGCGCTGGGATACGCGCAGACGAAAGACCTATGGGACGCTGCGATCTACAGTTACGGCATCAACTATCTTGGGCTGCCGGCCGGGTTCGTGCCGGTCGACCTGGTGGAGAATCTACCTGCCGGGGTTCAGATTGTCGGTCGGCGGTTTCGCGAGGACACGGTCCTGGACGCCATGGCTGCGATCGAGCAGCGCGCCGGTCGCCTGGTTGACCGGCTCTGGGCATCTGCGAGTCTTGCATGAGAGGCTGCTGAAAACTCCGCTTTGTATCAGGGCACGACTTTTAGTCGGGCCGTAATTGGATTGAGAATATGTCGGGCTTTTTGCTTTGCCAGGTAAGTGTATCCCTAGCAGGCTGCGGAAAAACTCTTCCTGGAAGGGCACGGCTTCAGCCGTGCCGTAAATAACATGGCCCTACCCGGCTTTAGCCGCTGAGGTACGTTTTTACTATCCTCTAACTTCTCTTGTGCGCTGATAAAAAGATACCCTCAGGGGCTAAAGAGGGTGTGTGGTCAAAGAGAACGAGCATCCACAGAGGAACCGGCAGGGGCGAGGGTTTGCGCGGCACTGCTCCGGGCGGCAAACTCAAGCACCGCGTTGATCTGTTCCCGCGAGATGTCAAACTGCTCAATGATCTCGTCTATGGTGGCCCCGGCTTCAAGGTTTTCAAACACGGCGGACACCGGCATCCGGGTGTCGCGAAAGACCCATGCGCCGCTCAATCGGCCGGGTACGCTTTCAACGGCGGGGCATTGTGACCAATCCAAAGTTGCCATGCGATTACCCTCCTTTGAATTGTAGCCTTTTAACACGGTTCGGCGGCGGCGTCAGGTAGGGGGCAAGGGTCGAAATTCCCCTTTCAGCAGCCTATTTGGTCGGGCCTTAATGCAAACCGTATTTCTGCGCCAGATAGTTCTCGACCGAGGCTGCTTCTTCTTCGCAAAGCACGCGGTTGTAGACCAGAATTTCGCTGATCTCACCATTGAAGAATGTTTGATTAATACCTTCTCCGATGGTGCCTGCCCCGGTAACTCCGCCCAGCACCGGCAGTTTACCGCCCTGTCTGAACACACGTAGTCCGTTGACGTATAACGCGTCGGTGTCATGGTCATGCACAGCGCGGGTGGAGGTGAAATCCTGTCCGACGCCTCCGCTCGGGCGGGCATAAAAGAGATTGTTTCCTGTTTGCGTGGTACCGAACCGCGCCGATACGTGGGTCTGATATGGGCTGACGAAGGTATTGCCCCAATATTCGTTCTCCGTCCAAAGGATGGCGCTGTTCTGCGAGTAAAGGTTGGCCGCGGGTCCGTCGGTGGTGGCCTTGGCTACCAGAAACACCGTCATCTCACTCCAGCCGGCAAGGGGAAGACTAAAATTAAAGTACGCGTTGTTACTGAACAACCAGGCGGCCTGGCAGTTGCGCCCGTCCGCGGTGAAAGCGGGAGCGGTTGTGCCTGGATACGCATCATGGCCTTTGCCGGACTGGTCCTTCCAGACGCCGCCGAAGATACTCCCTGTATCCGCGCGAAGCCATTGCTCCAATCCTTTGCTGGGAACGGCCTTCGCCGGATCGGGTGCTGATGCCGAGCGCACGCGGATATTGGAGAGCGCTATGGTGTAAAATTCGCTCCCTGAAAATTGAATGGATGCAGTCTGAAACGGAGTTTGCAAACCAACCATCTGCAGACTCTGCGTCTGCGGGCTCTCGTAATCCTGCGTGTAGCCGGCAGCAGTGGTAGAAAAAGGGTTCGGCCCAGGCGTCGGCGTGCCCACCTGCAGCGTGTAGCTGTAATCAAACCTTCCGTTCGTTTCCGTGTTGAGACCGATACCATAGATCGATTGGTTGAATTCCAGGGTGAGCACGGTGGGAGGTTCTGTGCTGGGAACAGGCAGAGCGTTCAACTGTAATGTTCCCCCGCTGACCGAATAGATAGGCCCGTTGTGCTGGGCGGTCAATGCGGGGATGGTCACCGTGACCGTCAAGCCGGGAACCCCGTGAACCGGTAACGTGGCAGTCACAGGGGCCGAAGGCTGACCCTGCGTACCCGTGGGCGCTGCCGGCAGTTGAGTGAAATCGATATAACCATCCGGAATCAGACCGGCCGTACAGTACAGGCCGTTGCTCGAATAGGACTGTCCGAATGACGTTCCGTAGCCAAAAAGGAAGGTGGAAAACAAGCACACAACGAGAGAGAACCTACGCATGATGCAACTCCAGGGCCCACAAAATTAGGTTACGAAAGCGTTAGGCGAGCGTTTTGATGAGATAGTGCAACGAGCGTCGAAATCGTAACATCCAAGGCGCTGCATGCGATACCATTTTGCGCGCTTCAGTCCTCTCATTGTGCAACAATCTACTTCGGCTGTTTGCCCCTCGTCAAGATCCTTTGTCTCAACCATAGGCCACGGGTAACCGTCGATCGATGCCCGAGAAGACCAAACCCCGCAACTGAAGCATCTGAGGAACATGGACCATACTCTTTTGCCTGGCCGCCCCTACCCTCTCGGCGCTACCAGTTCCGGCAAGGGCACCAACTTTGCCATCTTTTCAGAAGGCGCCACTGGGGTTGATCTTTGCTTTTTTGACACGGATGGCAAGCAGACCGGCTGGGTGACGCTTCGCGAGCGCACAGCCTATGTCTGGCACGGCTTGCTCTGCGATATCAAGCCAGGTCAGCTCTATGGATATCGTGTCCACGGCCCATGGGAGCCGGAAATGGGCCATCGGTTCAATCCAGCTAAACTGCTGATCGATCCTTACGCCAAGGCGATCTCGGGTGAGGTCGACTGGAAGGCACCCATCTTTGGTCATGATGCGGCTTCCGGTAATGATCTCAAGATGGACACTCAGGACTCTGCGGCCGGCGTTCCAAAGTGCGTGGTGATCGAAAGCAAATTTGACTGGGAAGGCGATTGCCGGCTCGACCTACCGCTGGCAGACTCCGTTCTCTACGAAGTTGATGTTCGGGGCTTTAGTATGCGCAATTCGGAAATCCCTGAAAAGCTGCGCGGAACCTATGCCGGACTTAGCCACGAAGTGAGCATCCGTTACTTCAAGAAGCTCGGCATCACGGCTGTGGAACTTCTTCCCATCCACCACTTCATTGACGAGGGGCACCTGGTAGACAAAGGACTCACGGACTATTGGGGGTACAACACGTTGGGCTTCTTCGCCCCCATGTCCCGCTACAGCTCCGCCGGCGACGTGGGGGGACAGGTGAACGAGTTCAAGCAGATGGTCAAAGTCTTTCATGCAGCGGGGATCGAAGTGATCCTCGATGTGGTCTACAACCACACTTGTGAAGGTAATCAGCTGGGACCGACACTCAGCTGGCGAGGGCTGTGCAACTCGACTTACTACCGGTTGAGGGACAATCCGCGCTATTACATGGACTACACGGGAACGGGGAACACACTCAATGTCCGCGATCCACAAGTGCTAAAGATGATCATGGATTCGCTGCGTTACTGGGTGACCGAGATGCATGTCGATGGCTTTCGTTTCGATCTTGCGTCCACTCTCGCTCGTGAACTCAACGATGTCAGCAAACTGTCGCCGTTCTTCGACACCATCCATCAAGACCCGACCCTGGCGGATGTGAAACTGATCGCCGAGCCGTGGGATGTCGGCGAAGGAGGCTACCAGGTTGGTCAGTTCCCTGTTCTTTGGGCGGAATGGAATGGGAAATACCGCGATACGGTGCGTCGTTTTTGGCGCGGCGACCCGAGCGAGTTAGCGGATTTTGCTTACCGTCTGACGGGATCGAGCGATCTTTATCAGTCCGACGGCCGGAAACCGTATGCCAGCATCAACTTTGTGACCGCGCATGACGGCTTTACGCTGCGTGACCTGGTCAGCTACAACCAGAAACACAATGAGGCCAATCAAGACGATAACAAAGACGGCGCAGACAATAACGATTCGTGGAATATGGGCGCCGAAGGACTGACCGATGATCGGGCCATCAACGCGCTCCGCGAACGGCAGATGCGTAATTTTCTGGCCACGCTGATGTTGTCGCAAGGCGTGCCGATGCTCGCGGGTGGCGATGAAGTAGCTCGTTCGCAACGAGGAAACAACAACACCTATTGCCAGGATAATGAGCTGACGTGGTACGACTGGGATTTGGATGAGCCACGCAAACGGTTGCTCGAATTTACTGTACGGCTCATTCACCTCCGTTCGTGTCACCCGAATTTGCACCGCCGGAAATTTTTTCAGGACCGCCCAATCCGCAAAGAAGGGGAGGATATGGTGGAGAAGGATATCGCCTGGTTCAATACGGATGGAAAGCAGGTTTCCGATGAAACCTGGCACACAGCGTGGAATCGTGCAGTTTGCGTTTTCTTGAACGGCCAAACGCTGCAGGTCACCGACGAGGAAGGCCAGCCGGTCATTGATAATAGCTTCCTGCTGATCGTCAACGCGGCCCAAGACGGAGTGGAATTTACGATTCCACCCTGCCAAACCAGTGGGCAATGGTTTCAGATCATGAGCACAGAGGATATCGAGGACCCGTTTCGGGGGGCGGAGCCCACCAACAAAGTCATTGTGGGTGGTCGATCGCTGCTGCTATTCATCGATAAGTAGCAAAGAAAATGAGGCTCCGGCGAATAGGAAAGAGATAGCAGTGAAACTCCCGCAGCCGAGGGATTTGCCATAGGCTCCTCCGCTACGCTGGCGCTATCGAAAACAAGCTGCAACCTCACGCTGAGTGGGTGGCCGATTTGGAAATATTTGCCACGGCCGCCTACCGTCGATACACGGTTGGGCCTCGTGCAAAGTCTGTCGCCAGCCCTACGAATGCTCCGGGCACAGCCAGAATGATCGCCCCGACACCAGCGACAGAAGCATTGGAAAAATGGATGAATTGGTTCGGTCCCTGATTGATGGCAACGCCTGTTATTGCGCCCGCCGCCGCGCCCACGCCGGCTCCCACCAGAGTCGACCGCATCTGGCGCGACACCTTGATGCTTTTGATGTCACCGCGCTGAAACGTGAAATGACTCGTCTCCACAACGCGGCCAGCCGAGCAGGTGAGCTGTGTTTCATCCACCTGGTCGATAGAGCACAGCCTGCTCCGACTGTCTGCAGAAACGTGAACTCTTGTGTGTAGGGGCAGCTGTTGCACACGCTGCCAGTTAGATCCGGCAGCTGCAGTTTGTCCCTGGACCAGGGAAGCAAGTAAGCACAGCAATATCGGTGATACCCGCGCGAAGCTCTTCACAGAAGCCATAGCAGCCACGTCTCTCTTTGCTGCAAATATAGTGCAGGCCTTGCAAAATCGATACTGAAATCGAGCGAACTACCTACTCCCCTGCGCGTCCGAGCTTCTCAACATTACTGAGTGGCCTTGATACCGAATTGCCTGCTGAAGAACTCGACAGTGGCTTCGTCTGCTTGCAACCAGTTGGCCCGGCGGAGAAAACCATGAATCTCGTTGGGGATGATGAGCTCTTCAAGCGGGGTGTGCTGTTGTTCGAGACGATGGGCTAAGTCGACCGTCTGATCGAAGGGCACATTACGGTCATCGTCTCCATGGATCAGCAACACGGGTGATATCCACGTCGCTACATCGGCATCCGGTGAAGCGGCGAAAGCGGTTGCCACTGCGCGTTTCCAATCCTCATTCGTTTCGTACCAATGTTCGGGAAGCGCACCCGCCTTGACGAGAGATGGAACCCAGTTCGCGATGCCGTGAAAATCGACCCCTGCCTTGAAGACATCAGAGTTTCGAGCCAGCGCAAGACCGGTGAGATATCCGCCATAAGAACCGCCCCAGATACCTATGCGGTCTCGATCCACGCCTTCCACGTGCTGTAGATATTGCGCCCCGGCGAGCACATCCTGGTATTCCGACGCCCCAGCGAAGCCGCTGTGCTCCGGATGCTGAAACGCCCGGCCGTAGCCGATACCCAGGCGGTAGTTCACTGAGAGCACGGTGAAGCCATGCGCCGCCAGATATTGATTCACTGCGTAGGCGTTGCTGTAGTAATCCATATAGTGCCAGCCGAGCAGCATTTGTCGCGGCGGTCCGCCATGCACAAAGATCAATCCTGGTTGCTGATTAGCTGCGTTGGCACTGCGAAAGAGTTGACCCTGAATGGTGAGACCGTCCGCAGATTTGAAACTGACCAGCTTAGGAACGATCAGCGCGCTGGAGGGGTAATCCTTCGCACTGCCTGTATCCATTACCTGGACTTGTCCCGGGCGCTCCAAAACGGCCACGGCAGCGGGGCGCTGCGCGCCTGCAGTAACGTAAGCGGCCTTGCTATCCGCCAGCGCAACCGGAGACCACTCCAGCGCGTCTCCGCTGGTCAGCGGTTCCGGAGCGCGCCCGTCGGTCCCCACGCGAAAGAGGTGGCGGCGATCTTCGTCGTCCGCGGTGTTTCCAGTGTTGGCGCTGTAGACCAGGGTGCGATGGTCCGGGCTAAGTGCGATGTTCTCCACCATGAAGCTTCCAGGCGTCAACAGCCGAGCGTCTCCGCCGCCTACATCCACTGCGTACAAATGCGGCCAGTTGTCGAGTTCGGCAAGGAAGACGAGCTTGCCGTCCGCCATCCAATAGAGCGGCTCATTCTCAGCCAGGTCCGGGAGGGAGCCGGCAAGTGTCTCGGGTGCGCCCCAAACTTTGCGCGCCTGGCCGGTCGAGGCATCGGCGATCCAGAACGAAAATGGGTGCGGATGCGGTGTCAGAAAATTTTCGGGGGCATCGCCCCGGCTGGGTTGCCGCATGAATGCGATGGAGTGGCCGTCCGGCGACCACACTGGCTGTTGATCGAAGCTGGTCGACGGCGCCACGTAAAGAAGCGGCTTTCCGGTCGAGGTGTAGATGCCGGCAAAGCTGTGATCGTCGCGCCCCGACACAAAGGCAAGACGAGTTCCGTCCGGGGACCAGACTGGGCTGTCATCCTTTCCACGATCAAAAAAGAGGCGCTGTGCTTTGCCTGGCGCGTTCGCTTTCGCGGGCAGAGGTGCTGTCCAGATTTGTCCATCTTTCACGAAGGCCAGTTGTCCCTTCGAGGACAAGACTGGGCTATCTCCCTCCCCTACCTGCATGGGGGCGGCGCTGGAGGTTTTTGTGGCAACTGACCAAATGGTAATTTTTGGTTCCGAGGGAGCGTTATCTGGATTCGGAGCAAGATTGTCCTTGGCCGGCCAGTTCTCGTCGTGATCTCCGCCGCGCACGTAGATGAGCACTGCTCCATCGGCCGAAAAGGTGAGTTGGCTCAGTTCCTGTCCATCATCTTCGGTGTAGTGCGTAAGCTGGCGCGGCGTCGTGTCTGTTGCCGAAGCAGACCAGAGGTTGCGCACACCACGCACATTCTCGACCCAGGCAAAGCGGTCCCCGCTCTCAGAGGCGACCAAGCCGCTGACATATGGATACGCCAGCAACTGCTGCAGGGTGGGTGCGGAATCGGCGAAGGCCCGCGAAGTGGCGCCAGGTGCTGCCAGCACAAGAGCCGCCACAGCGAGTACATGGCGAGGGACAGATAAGAAGGAGCACATTCATCCTAAGATACAACGCTGCGATGAGCGTCTGAAGTGTTCTGACTCGATGAAGGCCTGATGCTGCCGCGGGAAGGTTGCGGAAAAATGATGGAACTCCGTCTTCCCTGTGCGAGGATACCGAACACGTGGCTTCCCTTTCGCCCAATCCGGAGACCGGCCTCCATCGCCAGCTCCGCTTGCGCGATCTCGTCCTCACCCAGGTGGTCAGCGTGGTGGGGAGTTCGTGGGTCGGCATCGCCGCCGGTCTTGGCCGCGCCCAGGCTGCCACCTGGATTGCCGCCATGCTGCTCTTCTACTTTCCCATGGCCGTATCGGTCATCTACCTCAACCGCGAGATGCCCCTCGAAGGCGGACTCTATGTCTGGGCACGCACTGCCTTTGGCGATCTGGGCGGCTTTATGACCGCCTGGAATATGTGGGTTTACGGTATCGCGATATCGGCCGCCATTCTCTATGCCATACCGACGGAACTCTCCTATCTCATCGGGCCGGCGGCCGCGTGGCTGCCGGAAAACCACACCGCTGCTTTTGCTATTGTCGCCGTCCTCGCTCTGGCCATCGCTGCTGCTGCCGTGCGTGGTCTTGAGCTCGGCAAATGGATCCATAATGTCGGCGGGATAGCCATTCTCACGGTCTACACTGCGCTGATTCTGCTCCCAGCCTGGGCGCTCCTCCACCACACCAACGTGCACTGGGAGCCGCTGGCGTTCCATCTTCCTGGCCGCAACCTGGTCTCCGCTGCCCTGTTTGGCCAGATGCTTTTCGGAGCTCTGGTGGGCCTGGAGTATGTCGCTATCCTGGCTGGGGAAAGTAAAGACGCTGCTCGCTCGATCGGCAAGTCGGTGATCCTGGCGTCACCAGTTATCTGCGCCATGTTCATTTTCGGCACTAGTTCGGTGCTCGCTTTTTCTCACCATCGCATTGACTACATTGCGCCCATCCCGCAGACTTTCCGCTACGCGCTGGGTAACTCCGGCGTGGGTAATTACTTCGCCGTGATGGCCATTCTGCTGGTCCAACTCCGCCTCATCGCCGCTGCCAGCCTCATCTTCACCGGGGTCACGCGTCTGCCTCTCGCCGCCGGTTGGGACCGGCTCATTCCCAGCTGGTTCGTTCGCCTTCATCCCCGCTTCCGTACCCCGACCAACTCCATTGCCTGCGCCTGCTCGCTGCTCTTGCTCATTCTGCTGCTGGCTAACATTGGCGTGCACGCGCAGGAGGCCTTCCAGGTCCTCTCCAACGCCGCCATCACCCACTACGAACTTGCTTACCTCGCCATGTTCGCCATCCCTCTGGCCGGAAAGGCTGCCCTGCGGCGGCGGCTGCCCCAGTGGATGCGCTGGACTTCGATCGCCGGGCTCGGGGCCACCTTGTTCAGCCTGCTGATTTCCTCATATCCTTTTGTCGATGTAGTCAATCCCCGCGCGTACGCTGCCAAGATTCTCGGCACCACGCTGGTCAGCAACTTGGTCGGATACATTTTCTATCGGGTGCGCAATCGTAAGTTGACCGGGGTGCCACACGGGTTACAGGAGTCTGCGTGAGAACGGTAGGGAAATATCCCAAAGCGGCGGCGGCAGCATTAGCGAGCTTCGCGGAAGTCAAAATAAGCCAGGTTCATTTGCCCTTCAGTAACAATGTGAACGGTCAGCACACTCTTCCCTTTTGGCAGCTCCACCCTTAACAGGTTCGGCGCGACGTTCCAGTGGTGCCATTGCCTCCAGGCGACGGGGTCGGCGGCGTTGAAGGTCGATGATATAGGCAGCGGTGCACCGCTTGGCTTCCCGTTCACGTCGAGGCTGATGCTTCCGCCCTGATTCGATGTGTAAAGCAGATCTGCGACGTAAACTTCCGCCCGGGCGGCCTGAACTGTCAGGTTGAACCACTCTCCGGGCTGGGTCCAGCCGACATACAGTTGGTTTTCGGGGGGCTGAACCAGGTCGTATTGCGTGTTGTCGATCTGATCGTGAAATTTGGTGTAGGAGACATCCACACCCTCGTGCATGCGAAACTCGTTGAGATAGGTTCCGTCTGCGGGGTTTAGGGCACCGCTGCCATTATTCTTGGCATCCGTGTCGTGGTAGGCAATGCCTTCTCCGCCGAGGTCATAAAGGGCGCATTGCACCCTGCCCGGAATTGCCTGGGCTCCCGCGATGTAACGGCTATCGCGGTAAGGTTCTCCTTTGTAGGTGTCGAGGAAATCGATGGTTGCCGCCCGAAAACCCGGGGTCAGGATCATCCATACAAAGAGACAAAAGGTTAGTTGCATGATTCGCCGTTTCACTGAATCGATAGTCCTGTCATGGAAATAGAGCGCACCGGGTTACGAGCTTACCTGACGCCGTGTGGAGTAGACAAACCAACCTGTTTCCACGAAATCTTCTTCTCTACTCGGCGCTCAATGCTTCGGCTGGATTCACCGAAGAAGCTCTTCGCGCGGGGATCAAGCTGGCCAGCAAGGCTGCACCTCCAAGCACCGTAGCGACCGCCGCCAGCGTGGTGAAATCCCACGCATGCACGCCGAAGAGCAGAGTGCGCATCAGATGCGCTGCCGCAACGGAGCAGGCAAGGCCGGCAATGATCCCGGTTGCGGTCAGCCATCCTGCTTCTTTTAAAATGAGCCCATGAATCGAGCTCCGTTGCGCACCCAGCGCCATACGCACACCGATCTCGCGCGTCCTCTGGCTTACGGAATAGGCGACTACTCCATAAAGTCCCACCACTCCCAGGATCAGGGCTAACCCAGCAAAGCCGCCCACCAGCCACGCGGCAAACCGGTGCAAGAGGGCGCTTTGCGAGCTGCTCAACTGGGTGGTCATGGTGCTTTCTCCATAGACCCCCAGGTTGGGATTGATGCTGCGCAGCGTCTTCACCAAACCGGGCAATATGGCGTTTTCGTCCTGACCCGTGCGCACAGCTATCGCGAAGTATGGATCAAGGCTGTGGTAAATGGAAAAATACTCCGCCGGCCAGGGTTGGTCATCGGGAGCTCCCTCGCGCACATCTTCGATAATTCCGATCACCTGCCGCATCGACTTGGGAGATAGATCCCCGTCGCCGATCATCTTGCCCAGGGGGTCCTCACCCGGAAAGTACTTTTCCACCATGGATTGGTTGAGGATGGTCACCTGGGGATGGTTGGCATCGTCCGCTTCAGTAAACACGCGCCCGCGGAGCAGCCTGGCCTGGAGCACACTCATGTACTGCGGGGTCACGTCGCGTTGCAAGACTTCATTGTGCTCGCCATGAAAAGGTTTACCCGGAATTCGTATCCAGTCCGTATCGCAATTGCAGGTCAATGGCAGATCGCTGGTGATGGCCGCCGATTGAACGCCCGGTATCGCCGAGACTTTCTCCAGAATCTGGTGATAGAGAGTGATCTTTTCTTCAGGCTTGCTGTATACACTGTCCGGAGCCATCACCCAGACGGTTGCCAGGTGCGAGGTATCAAATCCGGTTTCGACGTGCAGCATGCGGTAGAAACTCTTGGCCAGAAGTCCAGCACCGGCCAGCAGCACCACGGCCAATGTAAGCTCGACCACCACCAGGTTGGCGCCCAGGCGACGCCAGAAGCGGCTTGCTGTGCCCCGCCCGCCATCACTGAGCCCTGGCTGAACATCTCTGAAAGCGAGTCGCAGAGCGGGTGTGGCTGCCAGCAGAACCGCCGCCAGGAGCGCAGCTCCAGCGGCAAACAACACCGTGTGCAGGTTGAGCCCCAGGGCGTCGAGAAAGGGCATGCCCTGGGCCATCGGCTTGGGAACTATCCGCGTCAGCAGTGAAATCATGAAGACCGCCGACAGCATGCCCGCCGCACAGCCCAGGCCGGCGAGCAACAGGCCTTCGGTGATAAATAGCCGAACCAAGCGCGCAGGGGTAGCCCCGAGAGCGCTACGCACTGCTGTTTCGCGCCGGCGACTTTCCGCGCGCACCAGCAGCAGGCTGGCCACATTTACGCCGGCAATCAGCAGCAGCAGCCCTGCCCCTGCGAGCAGCATGAGCAAAGTCGGCCGAAGCTTGCCCACAAAGAGTTCTGACAGCGGAACTACGCTCGCGCTTTGCCCCTGGTTCGACCCTGGGTAGGCAAGAGCCAGCCGCGCTGCGATTACATTCAGGTCGGCCAATGCCGCCTGCACGCTCACACCGTCGCGTAAACGCCCCGCGCCGTCGAGGTTGTGGCAGCTTCTTCGCGTCTCACATCCGTTCTTGTCCAGCAGTGGAACCCATAGCTCCGCACTGGCACGCGGAGCGAATGAAAAGCCGCGCGGTAACACGGCCACAATCGAATATGCCTCGCCTGACAGGCTTATGGATTCGCCGATGACCTCGCGACGGCCGCCGAAGCGCTTCATCCATGTGCCGTAGGAAAGCATGACGATCTTCGGCTGCCCGGGCTTATCTTCGCCAGGCCGAAAGTCGCGGCCTAGGATCGGCGTGACCCCGAGGGTGCGAAAGAATCCGTCGCTGACTCGAGCCGCCGGTACCGGCTCGGAGAGTGAACCCGCGCGCAGCAGAAATCCGGTGCCTCCATAGACCTCCAACGACTTGAGTGTCGTGTTCAGCCGCTTCCAATCCTGGTAGTCATCGCGGGAAAGATTAGAGCGCGGAAACACGGCTTCGCTCTCGTCAACATCCACCAGTTGATTCGGACTGGGATACGGCAGCGGCCGAATCAGCACTGCATCCACGAAGGCAAAGATTGCCGTGCTTGCCCCAATGCCTAGAGCGAGCACCAGAATTGCTGTGAACGCCAGGCCTGGACTTCTTCGCAGCTGCCGGAGGGCGAATCGCAGGTCTTGAACCACGGTTTCCACACGAAATTGCACCACTTCACGACTGCGTTCCTGGAGCAGCGTCGCATTGCCAAATTGCCGCATGGCCGCATATTGAGCGGCTTCGGGCGTGGTGCCGGCGGCCTCGAACTCCTTGGCTGTCTGCTCCCGATGAAAAGCCATTTCTTCTTGCAGATCCTGATCGAAGTTCCGGCGCCGGAATAGAAGCGCGGTCTTTCTCAACCAGCGGACCAGGGCATTCATGCGTTCTCCTGTGCGTCCTCGAGTACCCGCCCAATTGCGGCTATCATTTTCTGGAAATCAGAGACTTCGATGCCCAACTGCTTTCGACCAGCGGCCGTGAGGGTGTAATAGCGCGCGCGACGGTTGGTCTCTGTCTTCTTCCACTCCGCTTTGACCCAGCCCTGCAGTAGAAGACGCTGCAAAGCCGGGTACAGCGAGCCTTCCTCTACCGTCAACACAGAATCTGATACGCGCTTGATCGAATGCGCAATTCCGTATCCGTGCAGCGGTGCACGGGTCAAAGTTTTCAGGATCAGCATATCCAGGGTGCCGGGCATCAATTCGGGCTTGGTGGCCATTGGCGATAACCATAGACGCCCTATGGATAGAATGTCAATGGTCAGAGGTCAGCCGTGGAATCCAGCGAGGCACGCGGGCGCAGAAGTGTTCGTATTCTTTCCCGAATTTCCGCTTCAGCGCAGGCTCTTCGTAAAGAATAACGAAGGCGAAAAAACTCAGCCAAACAACGGCTCCGTACGCCAACAGGCGGACACTGCCGAAAAGGAGACCCTGGCCGAAAAGCAACAGTGACACGGCAACATACATTGGGTTGCGGGTGTAGCGATAGAGTCCGGTAGTGATGAGACACTTACGGGGGAGCAATAGGCGCGGGCGTACCCAGCCCCTGGATCGCGAAACGAGCAAAGGAATCAAGCAGGGCGGGAAGCCCAGCGACTATCATCAGCGCTCCGATGATGCGAAAAGGTAAAAAGCCGGGCAGCGGCGACGCGAAGTGCCAGTGGCAAACCGCCCAGGGCAGATACACCCCAAGCGTACCCGGGGCTAGAACCAGAAAGATTGCCGAGCCGAGCAGAGCACCTGCGCGTTTCATAACGGAGTTCGTTATCCGCAGCGATTTTAGCGCCGGAGAACCCACAGGTCGTGAACGATGGACAAGAACTTCCTTCCACCTAAAGCAGCCGATGAAAGTTTCAGTTGGGGTCCATGATAGTTCACGGCTTGCGGTCTCGAAGCCCGGTGTTACGGTTGGTACCCGTCGGCACGCCACCTTGCGAACAGGGTCAATTGCTCTTCCGTCCAATACGGTCCACCTGGCGGCATCGATGGTGGTTGAGCGCCATGAGGAGATACCGTCTTCTGCACTGCCTCTGCATGGCTGTAGTTGTTGGAAGCATCGGACATATAAACATAGTCGTCCAGCTTCACTCCATGTACCTTCATATGGGCAACATCCACGAGGCGAAACAAGGGTGCAATGTCAGCCGCGAAAGAAACGATTGTCATGTGCTCTCCTTATGGCGCGGGGCAATCATAGCAAATTTCGCTGTTCCCCGAGGCAGCCAGTCTCCGTCGGAGACGATGCCACACCGGGGACTGTCATTCTGCTCCTGTGCGATCGATTGACCGCCTCAGAAGCAGCTTGTCTCGTTTGAAGTTCTGGCCCAAAATCGCAAATGTGTGAGAGAAGCTCCCTGGGGTGCAAGGGCTTACTAAGAAGGACGAAATTGTGGACTGAATACTTAGGATCCCCCAGCAGATCGACCGTCGCGGCCTGGCCTGAGAACAAGAGCACTTTACAATCCGGAACCAATGCCCTGACCTCAACACTGAGATCAATTCCATTCAACCCGGGCATTACGACGTCAGTGATGAGGAGCTGCGGTGGAGTGAGCCGCACAAGATCCAATGCGCTCTCTGCATTGTAGGCAGCGATGCAGGCGTAGCCGCTTTGGCTGAGAATCGTGCACAGCGTATCAGCGATCAAGCTCTCGTCATCGACGATGAGCACCAGGGGCCGAAAAATCGCCCGATCGGGTGTCAAATTTCTATTCCACAAGTCTGAGACGGGAACGGTTTCGAAATTTAGGGTCCGGGACCGCATGTCTACCTCTATTACCCACCCTACTCTTTAAGTCGCAATACGCGGTAACTCATTTAAATATCAATCATTTAGCGGACAATGTAAGTTCATCTTGCGAACAGCGGGTGTTCTGTCGTAGCATACTTTTGCGTTAGACGAGCGAGTTGTTAGCGTCACGATTGCACATCGTTAACGAGGGAGACGATAGATGCGTGAAAACCGAGGTGGGAAGACTGCGATGCGATTTCAGGCGGTGCAGAGGACGAACATTCCGACCGGCCGCAATGGAAAGCATAAGGCCATTGTTCTCGCCCTGCTCAGCGATATTGAGAAGCTGGCCAAGGGCGAAGCGCTCAAGGTTCCACTCGCCGAGTTGCCGGACAGTAAAGAGAACATCCGCTCGGCGCTCAATCGGGCTACCAAACAGCGGGGAATTGAATTAGGAACTTCGAGTGATGAAGAGCATTTGTATATCTGGAGAATCAGTTAGCGATCAATCGCCCACCTGGGTTCTCGAGGCCAGTTTGGTGGTAGGTCTGAGAAAACGACAGGAGCAATGTATGGAAAGCAAAAAGACAGTTATCGCAATCGCTGACCCGACAGAGGAACAACAAGTGTTCTATCGCACAGCGAAGGTCGATGGACTCTCGATCTTCTACAGAGAAGCGGGCCCGAAGGGCGCTCCCACCATTCTTTTACTGCACGGTCTTCCATCGTCTTCGCGCATGTTTCAGCCTTTGCTGACCAGGCTTGCAGACAGCTACCACCTGGTGGCGCCCGATTATCCGGGCTATGGACATAGCGATTGGCCCGACCCAAAGCAATTCGACTACACTTTCGACCACATTGCTTCCGTGATGGACGGCTTCACCGGGACGTTGGGCTTGTCCTGCTACACGCTTTATATGCAGGACTACGGTGTACCAGTCGGCTTTCGTATGGCATTGGCGCACCCGGAGCGGGTGCAGGCTCTCATCGTCCAGGATGGAGCCGCTCACAACGAAGGCCTGGGAGCGAACTGGGCAACACGGCGGGCGTTCTGGGCGGACCGGCCTGCTCACGAAGAAGCATTGCGCAAAAACCTGCTGTCGCTGGCAACCACAAAAACACGCCACATCGGAGACGATCCGAATATCGAGCTCTACGACCCGGATCTTTGGAGCGATGAGTTCGCGTTTCTGAACGCGCCTGGGCAGGCGCAGATTCAAAGCGATTTGTTCTATGACTACCGCACGAATGTCGATGCTTATCCAAAGTGGCAGGCATGGCTACAGAAGACCCAGCCCAAGCTTTTGGTTCTGTGGGGCCAGCACGATCTCTCGTTCGAGCCCGGCGAGCCCGAACGCTACCGCAGGGACGTTCCCGGCGCGGAGGTCTACGTACTCGATGCCGGACACTTCGCGCTGGACACGAAAGCAGAGGAGATGGCGGCGCTGGTACGCGCCTTTATGAACAAGCGCTGATACTCTTCCCCGGACGATTTTCGCCGCTGCGAAATTGACGTTGATTTGTAAACTCCGCTCAGAGGGCACCCACAGAGCCGGCAGGTCGCTGCTCCGTGACAGTTCGCGTTTGTTTCCACCAGCCGGCCCATAACAGCCCCTCGGCAACCAGGAAAATGGTCAGCCCCACGAACCCTGGAAAGAGATGGAAAAAGTCGAGGTAGCCCACTGCAAAGTGAACACTGATTGCGGCGCCAAAGCCAGCGCAACCCATGACTGCAACGATCTCAACCAAACTTCGATTAAGCTCTGCCCATCGGGCCATGAACAGCAGCAGACAGCCGATCGAACACAATCCGCCGCCAAACCCGGCCCGATCATGGGAGATGACGGGGATCAAGGACGGAGAAATCCGGCGGAGTGTGCCTGGATCAAGCTTAATAAATTTTAGATCCGACGGAACGAACACTCTCGTCATGCCAAAGATGGCGATGGTAATTCCGGCCAGGATCAGACCCACCGCACACATAGCCAATAGAATTCTGCCCCACCAAGCGAATCGGCCGCCGCTGTCTGAATTCTCTTTCTGCACTTGGTGAAGCGAGAAATTGCCGGGGCGAGAACGCCACAATCCGGTAACAAAGACGGGCAGAAGAAAGAGCGTGGCAACACCATGCCAGGTATCGAGATAACCTTGCCCCAGGTAGGTGAGGAACGCCAGGAACCCGATCGCGCCGGAAACCAGGAGCGACCACCATGCCCACGCTGCCCGAGCCTGCATGGGGAATGCTGCCAGCCAAAGATAACCGGCGCCGATGGCTAGCAGAGTTCCGCCATAGGCCACCCGGTCATGAAACATAAAACCCAGCAGGTGACGATTGCCGGCCTGCATTAAGGCCGCCGAGTCCATGCCGATGGCGTGACTATCTTGGGGAAGTAGTTGTCCCGAAACCGATTGCAGAATGGCGAATCCGCCGCTCAGCGCTAACGAAACGCCTGTAAGTGCAATCAGGAATTGACCATTCCCGAGAACTGCCTGCAAAAGGCTGCGCTCATCTCTCATCAGCGCCTGAAGTATAAACCGGCTCTAGCAGCCGGGGGAACGGAGAATTGGCCGGTGGAAGATATTCAAGGTCATGTGTGCTTTTTCCCAATGCTGGCGTCCTGAATTTGCTATTTTCCGCCCAAAACCTGATAGACCGTCCCGAAAACACGAACGACAATTCACTCAGCATCCGTAGGACGGCTACACGACGGTTCGCGGGACACACTCAGGGCGGATCGCTGAGAACTTGCGAGCACGCAACAGTGGCTCGCCACTCAACGTAACGTTGCTCAGGGCGTACGTCGATCGGCAGGGGTAGATTGGTCGGCTTGATCAGGCGGCGCGAAATAAGGCTTTCCGAGGAGGTCTCGATGGCAAAGCGTCAGATTTGGCATGAGTTGCTTGTGAATACATCACCAGAGCAACTCTACGAAGCAGTTGCAAAGGCGGAAGGACTGGCGCACTGGTGGACCACTGGTGCGCGTGGAGATTCAGCGGTCGGCAAGCGCCTCGAGTTCTGGTTCGATGACTTCTGCGCTTCCATAGCCGAGATCACGATGCTCAAACCTGGAGAACTTGTGCGTTGGCACATAACCGGAGGCGCTGCCACCGACTGGCTCGATACCGACATCGAGTTCAAGATATTTCGCGACTTGGACCGCACCATTCTCCATTTCCGCCACTCCAACTGGAGAGAGGATGCAAAGCAGTTTCCCCACTGCTCCATGGGATGGGCAATCTTCCTTCTCAGCCTGAAAGAATTTGCCGAGACCGGAAAGGGACGTCCGTACCCTTATGACATGCCAGTAAATATGTGGACGCCGCCGACCTAACTTTCCTGAACGCAACACAATTGTCATCCCGACCGGAGCGAAGCGTAGTGGAGGGACCTGCGGTTTCTTTTCCGAGTTCTCACACACCCTCTTTAGCCCCTGAGGTACGCTTTTTCTCGATTCGTCTGTGATATCCGCTGGAAAGAACCGTACCTCAGCGGCTAAAGCCGCGTGGCACATGGCAAATTTATGGCACGGCTGAAGCCGTGCCCTTCCAGGATGAGTTTTTCCGCAGCCCGATTGAACTGATCACTTCGCTGAGCAATTTGCCCTCGCCACCGAGTGATTTTGTGCTGTATCCGTCTGGCGGCGCCTTTGCGGGCCGCTGGCCAAATAAGCTTCGCATATTCCTCCCGGGAAAAACGAGCGAGTGCCCGCTTGAGTTCGCCGGGCGGGAGTGATCCCCGGTTGTGCAGCATAGAGGTTACGTGACGGCGCCGGTCAAGAACTGGATAGAGAAGGTGTCGCCTTGGCCTGGACGCAAATCCTCTTCCATGGTTAGCGGGAATCGTAATTGGTCACGTTTCCAAAGTCGGCAAGCGATAACCATTTCATCCCTGCGCGCACGACTTCGCTGGGTACAAACAGTTCACTACAGGGCCAGGTGAGGACCGACGGATGAGGTTCAGTCAGAACCCAAAACACAGGATGTTTGCCCCTGCCGCGACAGCTATATATTGATTTCTACCCACGGTGAACGTAATGGGCGACGCCTTCATAAAAACGTTGGTTGGGAATTGCCATAGAGTTTTCCCATCCCTCTGATTGACGGCCGCGAAGCCTCCGTTTGGCTGGCCATAGAAGACCAGCCCTCCCGCAGTAGCCAGAACGCCGCTCCAGGTTTTGGCGCGCGCCGGCCCCGGCTGCGGGATCTCCCACGCAATCTCCCCCGTTTCGATGTTGAGAGCACGCAAGAACCGCTGGCCTTTTTGATCGGGATAGGTGGGTTTGTCCCCCACGCATTCTTCCAGAGCCAGGACGTAATAGAGGCCTGTCTGTGGAGAAAAGGCAGTTGCATCCCAGTTCGCCGCGTCGCTGGGACAACCGCTGGCGTCCTTCACCACCGGCCGCCCATCCGGTCCGATGTCTGAGGCCCAATCCACCCGGCGCAAGAAAGGCCTGGCCAACAGCAGCTCGCCACTGTTTCGATCAAGGACATAAAAAAATCCGTTGCGATCGGCGTGAAGCAGCAGCTTCGAGGGTTTGCCGTGGAAGTTGGCATCTACCAGTACATTGGGTTCCGTCGCATCTCTATCCAGCAGATCGTGAGGCGTGAATTGGTAATGCCATTTGAGTTCCCCGGTCCTGGGATTCAGAGCAAGAACGCAATCGGTAAACAGATTGTCACCAGGACGGGTACGATCGTCCGAGTCGGGCCAGGGATTGCCGGTAGCCCAGTAGAGTGTGTCAGAAGATGGGTCGTAGGAGCCTGTGAGCCAGGTAGAACCACCGCCAGTGCGTGGTGGGCCGCCCTTCCACGTTTCTATGCCTGGCTCACCCGCGCGAGGCACTGTCCAACGCCGCCAGATGAGCGTGCCATCGTCGGGCTTGAACGCGGCGACGAAGCCGCGAATCCCTTCATCGGCACCGGCGACGCCGGCGATGATCATGTCGTCGACGATGAGCGGGACCATGGTGCCGCCGTAGTGTTGACCCTCCGGGTCGGGTGCCAGCGGAATTTCCCAAAGCAGTTTGCCCGTCCCCCGGTTTAGCGCCAGCATGTGGGCGTTGTCGGTAACGAAGAAAACCTTATCGCGTAGAATCGCGACTCCGCGGTTGGTGCCAAGTTTCGCGTCCCCCTGCACACCGTCGCTGGGCGGCCGAGAGTAGTGCCAAAGGGGAGCGCCGGTGAGGGCCTCCAGGGCGTACACCTGGTTGGGGCCGGTCACATAAAGCACGCCATCGGCGGCCAGGGGCGTGGTTTCCAGGCCAAACGCCTGCAGCGGAAAAATCCACTTCAACTTGAGTGATGAAACATTCGAGGTGTTGATTTGTTTGAGGGGACTGAAGCGATTGGCCGAATCACGCCCGTTATAAGTGAGCCAATCGCCTGGCTGCGGAGGGCCCCAGGTAACCTTCCGGGTGGCTTCTGCAACTGCGACTGGCCGGATGACTAAGCCAACATTCAAGTCCAGCAGGTAAGTGGCGAGCGCTCTGCGGTCAGCGGCGGGCAGATCGGCATACGAAGGCATGCCTGCTGCGATATTGCCACGCTCCAGGAAGGCGCTTAGTTGATCGGCGGATTGCTCCGCGACCCGGAAATTCATTGCCAGGCCGGGCGCTTTCGCTGTGCCGCGTGCGTTTTCGCCGTGGCAACCAGCACAGTTCCTGGCGAATAATTCCGGCAATGGTTGAGAGTTCGAGGCCTGCGCTGACAGCAGAAGCAAGAGCGCAAATATTTTCACTTCACTCTTCTCCAAACAGCAATCAGGTCAAAATTCAATGCAGATCGGCCGGCCTGACCCCCTTAACGAAACCTTCCATGCCGAAAGGGTGCGGATGATACTCCCCAACCAACGCTACATTTGATTTTGCGCGAATCTGCCGCTCCATCCCCAGCGCCCAGTAGCAAGCATTGACGAACAGTCTGCGATCCGCGTCGAGCAACAGGTCTTGCGAAGTTCCCAGGGTGGTAGCGAAGACCCGGGAGGTTTTTCCGCTGCTTCCGGTATAAGTCTTCACCCATACGATGGGCATCATGGGGTCATTCACCACACCGGCGACTGGAGGTGAATTCTGATCCATGCCGGAGAGTACCTCTCCAAAGACGAGCACGTTGCTGTCTGAGGGCAGCGGCAATCGGACTTCATACACATCGGTGGTACTCCACAACTCACCATCAGCAATGCCGGTGAGGATAGGATGCGCGGCTTGCTTGGGATTGAGAACGCCCAGGGTGCTTTGCTTGCCATGTTGTCCATGGTGATTGATCCAGGTTTCTCCCAGCACCATGCGTCCGAAGCCGCCATCTGGACTGTTCCAGCTATATCTCGCGTAGGTAGGACTTCCCTTGAGCTGGAAGGCGTGGGTGGCCGTGCGCATCCCCACCACCGGTTTACCGGAGTCGATGTAATCCACGATGTGCTTCATCTGGTCGTCGGGCAGATCACGAAAGCGAGTCAGAATCACCAGCAAATCGGCAGAGTCGAGCGCTTCCAGCCCGGGGATATTGTCGAGCTGGTCGGGATCGATGGAGCCGTCCTTAGGATTGATGGCGAATAAGACGGTGCACTTGAATCCATGGTGGGTGGACAGAATTTTGGCCAGTTGGGGAAGCGATTCCTCGGAGCGATACTCCTCATCTCCGCTGATCAGCACGATGCTTTTGCCCTTGGCCTTACCGTGGGGCTCAAAGACCAAAGATGATTTTGCCGCAAGGAGGCAGGGAGATTGGGTCAACAGGATGGCCACCAGGCAAAACAACCACCACGAGATACGGTGCATATGGCGTTTCCTGATCGCTTTCGCGTTCCCTGGTGACGCCTGCCATTCTACCTAAACCAGGGCGCCCCTTACTCGCGACTGCAGTTGGATGTATTCAATGGCGCCGCTCAGCGCTGAATTCCCTGCTTGGCAATTCTGATCATGGCCGCGGCGCTGCGCTCCACGTCGTCATCCGTGGTCGCCCAACTGGATACGCTGATACGCATGGCCGCCTGCCCGTGCCACTGCGTCCCTCCGCACCAACAGGTGCCGTCGTTTTGCAGGCCTGCGATGACCTGCCGGGTATGCTCGTCGCTGCCAAAGGAGACCAGCACCTGGTTCAAGACCACGTCGTTGAGGATGCTGAACCCCGCCTCGCGCAGCAGATGTGCAAACAACCTCGCCTGGCGGCAGTTTCGCTCGATGAGTTCCCGCAAGCCGCTGCGTCCCAGGGAGCGCATAGCCGCCCACAACTCGACCCCGCGTGCTCGCCGCGAAGCTTCGGGTGCGAACTGCCAGGGCTCTCGGCCGGCACCCGGCGTTAGGTAAGCGGCGCTCATCGCCATGGCGGTCTTGAGGTGGTCCGGCGCCCGTACCACAGCCACTGCGGAATCATAGGGGACGTTCAACCACTTATGGCAATCGATAGCCCACGAGTCGGCGGCGCCGGCGCCTGACAGCAACGGTGCATACTCCGGCGAAGCTGCGGCCCAGTAACCAAAGGCGCCATCTACGTGTACCCACGAACCTTTCCCTTGGGCTCGGGCACAGATTTCTCCTGCAGGATCGAAGGCGCCGCTATTCACGTTACCCGCCTGAACGCAGACCACGGTGCGGTCATCGAGAGCCGGCAACGCCTCCGGCCTCATGCGTCCCTGGCTGTCGGCGGGGACCCGGGTAACCCGCGAACGTCCAAGCCCCAGCATGGATAACGCCTTCAACAGCGAAACATGCACCTCCTCGCCCACCACTACGTGGATGGGTGGCGCCGCAAATAATCCGTCCTCCTCGACATTCCAACCCGCACGATGTAGCAACGCGGTCCGCGCCGCAGCCAGGGCGGTGAAGTTTGCCATGGTTGTGCCGGTGACGAATCCCGCTCCGGATCCGGAGGGGAGACCCAGCAGGTCCACCGTCCAGTCGAGAACAATTTCTTCCAACCTGGCCGCGACGGGGGACATTACTTGCAGGGCCGCATTCTGGTCCCAAGCTCCTGCCAGCCAGTTGGCTGCCAAGGCTGCAGGCAGCGTGCCGCCGATCACGAATCCAAAATAGCGGCCACCGGCGGTGGCCACCGTAGCCGGCGACCCAATGTCATCGAGCAGTGCCAAAACCTCTGCGGGATCAGCAGGCCCCTGGGGCAGGGGTCCTGCGAGCGCCTTTAACCCGGCCACGTGCTCCGGCAAAGGTGCGACGTTGCGATCGGCGAGCCCCGCAAGGTAGCGAGCCGCTCGATCCGCGGTCTCTGTCAACAACTTCTCCATCCATATCTCCACAGGGATGAACACATCTTACGGGACCGGCCGGCCACAAGTTGTGAAACCTCTCTCTGCAACAGAACATCTGCTACTGGGGAGATCAAGAATCATGGCACCAGAGAAGAAGGTTGCACTCGTTACCGGCGCTAATCGTGGAATCGGTTTTGAAACCGCTCGCCAGTTAGGACAGAAGGGCGTGACGGTCATCGTCGCCGCTCGCACTTTGAAGTCGGCTGAGGAAACTGCTACCAAGCTCGAGGCAGAAGGAGTAGACGCTTTCCCGGTGAAGCTTGACGTCACCAGCGCACAGGATCGCGAAGCAGCGGCCAAGACCGTCGGCGACCGGTTTGGAAAACTCGATATCCTGATCAACAACGCCGGCGTTGGAGCCCAGGATGGGACGCTGGTCAACAAGACTGTCAACACCACGGAGGAAGAACTGCAAAAGGTTTTTGGGACGAATGTGTTTTCGGTGATTGCAGTCACTCGAGCGTTTCTGCCCCTGCTCAAGAAGAGCGAAGCGGGCCGCATTGTGAACCTTTCGAGTATTCTTGGCTCTCTCACGCTTCATGCGAATCCGAATAGTCCCATTGCCAGCGTCAAGACTTTCGCTTACGACGCGTCGAAAGCCGCTCTCAACGCCTTCACCATTCATCTCGCAGCCGAACTGAAGGATACGAAAATCAAGGTGAATTCCGCTCACCCCGGATGGGTGAAGACAGAAATGGGAGGGGAGGACGCTCCCATGGAGATCCCTGAGGGCGCCAAAACCAGCGTCGATCTGGCACTGCTTGGTCCCGACGGTCCGAACGGGCGTTTTATTCATCTTGGTCAAGAACTGCCGTGGTAAGGAGTTTCCGTTCTTACCAGACTCATTCTCCAGCAAGAACTTAGATCAGCGCGACTTTGAGTGGGTGGCCCAGGTCTCGCTTTTGAGACCTGGGTGTTCCAGCCGCGAAAGCCCAATCGGTAAATCCTGATTTCCTGTGGAGTTTCGCAGGGTATCTACGCATTCAGAAGTGTCCTGCTAATCCGCTCTTTCACTCCCGCCACTCTTCACGGGTGCCCCATGTTCGCACCAGCGTACATGGGTCAACAACGATTGGGCGAAGCCCATCAAAGGTCTGTCTTTTTCTCGCCCTCGTAACCACCACCGCCGTGTTAGTTTGCTTGAAATGAGCATTCCGCGGTTGATCGACAATAGCCGTAGACACTTTCTGCACCTCATGGGTCTCGGCGTCGCCGCTATGGCCGGCCCTTCATGGCTCTCCGGGCTTGCCCAGGACCCCGACTTCAAACCGCTCGATGCGGATCTCGTTGTTTTCAACGCCAGGGTTTACACGGTCGACGCGCGCATGCCCAACGCCGAAGCCTTTGCCGTCAAGGGCGGACGCTTCCTCGCGGTAGGCAGCAACAGCGACGTCAAGGGGCTCATCGGCAAGAGGACGCAGGCTTTCGATGGCCAACAGATGACCATCGTCCCGGGCTTCATTGACACTCACAATCACGGCGAGGGAGAAGTTCTGGTTTACGACGTGCTGGTCGGTAATCCCTATGAGGTCGAGTTTGTCACCATCGACAGCATCGTCGAAAAACTTCGCGTCCGCGCGCAGACCACCCCACCCGGCACCTGGGTCCTAGGTTATTTCCACGACGACACCAAGCTGAAGGACAAGCGCCCTCTCAATGCCCAGGACCTCGACCGGGTTTCGACGGACCATCCTGTCTGCGTCCACCATCGCGGCGGCCACACCGGCTTCTACAACAGCAAGGCTTTTCAGATGGCCGGCATTAACAAAAACACGCCCAACCCCTACGGAGGGACCTACGACAGGAACGAAAAGGGCGAACTGAATGGCCGCGTGACCGACCGCGCCATGCTCACCATAGACAAGGCCGGCGAGCGCGTCCCCTACACGGCCGCAGTGAAGCAGAAGCGAGGTTTGGATGGAGTGGCCTTCATCTCGCAGAAATTTGTCCAGTACGGCCTGACCACGGTCCACCATGACGAGGAGGGCGTACTCCCGGCCATGCAGGAGCAGCGTATCCGTGGAGGGCTACTGCACCGCGTCAGCTACGAGCCCGCCGGCGAGCTGCTCGAAGCCATGATCAACAACGGCATCGAATCCGGCTTCGGCGACGAATATATCTCGCTCGGCGCTACCTCTGAGCACACCGTCGATGGTTCTTTCTCCGAGCGCACCATGGCCATCAGCACGCCCTTCAAAGACATTTCTCCACCTTACTATGGCAATCTCACCGAGACCCAGGAGGACCTCAACGCCTGGGTCGAGCGCGTTCATCGTGCCAACATCCGTCTCAACTGCCACGCCAATGGAGACGTCGCCATCGACCGTGTGCTCACCGCCTACGAACGCGCGCTCAAGCTCTATCCCCGCGCCGGTACCCGCCCCAAAATCACCCATTGCAGTCTGCTCAACGATCGCCTGGTCGCCCGCATGAAGGCCTTGGATGTGGTGCCCGCAGAGTTCAGCACCTACGCCTACTACAACGCCGACAAGTTCCATTTCTATGGCGAGGACGTAATGAAGCACATGACTGCCTTCCGCACCATGATCGACGCGGGCATCACTCCGGCTGCCGGATCGGATTTCAGTCCGGGCCCATTCGCGCCCCTCATGGCCATTCAGGGAATGGTCACGCGCACCGGCTGGAACGGTGAAACGTGGGGAGCCAACCAGAAGATAACGCTGGACGAGGCCCTGCGGGTGAACACCCTCAATGGTGCCTACAACTCCCGTGAGGAGAAGATCAAGGGCTCGATCACTCCTGGCAAGTTCGCGGACTTCGTCATCCTGGCCGACGACTTCCACACCGTTGAGCCGGACAAGATCAAAGACATCAAGATCGTCCGAACGGTCGTGGGAGGCAAAACGGTTTACCAGGCATAGTGCTCTCCCGAGCCCCGGGCGAATTGGCCGCTGAGGGCCGCTTTCTGTTCGCGACAGCGACTTTTTCCCAGCCTCTTTAGCCCTTGGGGTACGTCTTTCCGGCTCGGTCCGGAGTTTTTCCGCAGCCGTGAAAACGCGACCCCAAGATGTTAAATGTGCGCACGAAGCGCAGTGCCGTTATCGCGCGCTCTGGCCAGATCAGCGACTGGCGCTTGATTCCGGGTGAGCGCTTTCAGTTCGTGCCGGAAGGCTGCCCGGAGTTCCTGCTCAGAGAGGGTAACTTCGGTGGTACAGGAGATGGTGCCAAGCTGTCGTTCCTGGTCCAGGAACACCTTCCAGTCATACCCGTATATGCCGGTTGAATACTGGTCAACGGTGACCCTGGGAAACTTGTTGGCTTCTTCGCTGAGTATCCGGGTCAGTCGTTGAACCTTCTCTGAGATTTCCATATCCATCGTCAGTGCTCCTCGCCCTCAAGTTTCTTCCCGGACGAGGGCACAAGTCCAGCGAAAGCAGTGAAAATTTTTTGCCGTAAAGCTGATAACGCGCCAAAACGGAGATTACGTGGCGGGACGGGCCAGTCCCCTTACCATCGGTGGCGCCGGGTGCCTTCTCGCGCCTCCCCGGCCCAAACAGGCTGCGAAAAAACTCTCCCTGGCAAGGGCACGGCTTCCGCCGTGCCGCAAATTGATCGAAAATACGTCGGGCTTTAGAGGGTGTGAGTACCGGCAAAAGCAACCGCAGGTCCCCACGCTTCGCTCCGGTCGGGATGACAATTCTGTTGTGCCCGCAAGAGCTTCAGCGAGAAATACTTTACCCCCGCCATAGAACTGTCATCCCGACCGGAGCGTACCCGGATTTCCTACTTCGCGCAGCCAGCGACGACCCCTTCCAGGAAGAGTTTTCCCGGGCCCTGCAAAGCCCAACCGTATTCGAATCAGCGGTGAGGTCAGCGGTGGAGATGCCAAAGAGGACCGAGGCCTGGCGGAGCAGTACTCCCATACGGCGAGGGCTGCCTCGATATGGGGTACGGTGATTTCGCTTTGAGCACAGACCGACGAGCTAGGACGTCTCTGACCAGCGACGCACGTTAAGAGAGAAGCTCCCCGTCTTCTTGTCGCGTTTTACCTCGTGAGACTCGCCGTCGCCTCCGCCTTTTCCATGTGGCGACTTAATACTGCAACCATGACAGGAGCCCTCTCGGGACCCATCCCGGTGATATGGCCTCCGTCAAACTCCACTACGTCAAGTCCACCTTTCACCAGCCCAGACCAACCCATCAGGGGGTCGGGACCGAACTTCCAGGCTTCATCATGGAAACGGCAGAGCAGCGCAGATCCTGAGTACAGCTCACCTTGATAAGCACGCTCGGCGAGCAAGAGTGCCTGCTCCACAGTCAGCTCACCATGCGAGCTCGATCTTTCCAAAACCCGAATGCGGAGTTGCAACCAGATATGCCGCACCCTTTTAAGAACGAACTGCCGTGGACCTACCGCAACTTCGTCTCGCAACTTGAACACAATCTTGCAGACCTTGCGGATCACCATTTTTGCGTATTTGACTGGCGCGGTCATCTCCGGACCTTCGGCCTGAACTTCACCGTCAATCAAGGCCAACAGTCCTACCTCAAAGCCGCTATTTTTCAACTGCCGGGCCATCTCAAAGGCGAGAATGCTGCCGCTCGAGAAGCCGGCAAGATGAATCGGCCCAACTGGGCGCCTCTCAACAATCTCCTTCACATAGTCAGAAGCGAGATCTTTCAGGCCGTAGGACTGGGAACGTTGGACGAGATCGCTGGCCGCCTGGACACCGTAGACCGGACGGTGAGGCGCAAATTGAGCAGCGACATCGCGGTAAATGAGAATATCGCCTAGAAGATGATGAACCAGATAAATCGGCGGCAGCAATCCCTTCGGCTGCATGAGCACCAGATGCCTTGCCGGAGAATCTTTAACCTTCACCAACATCTCGGCGAACCGCCGGGCGGTGGGTGCTTCGACCAGCAGACTGATGGGCAGCTTGTAGCCCAGTTTCTGATTCATCTCCGCAGACATCCGCATCACCAACAACGAATGGCCGCCGGCCGCAAAAAAGTCGTGATCCAGGTCGAGATCAGGTCTGCCGAGCACCCGCCGCCAGCACTGAAGGACAGTTTGGTCGAGAGTTTGGCCTGCGATTTCGGATCCTGCTTGCGCCTCAGCCAACTTTAACTCCTCGAATGCGGGCAGAGCCTTACGGTCCACCTTCCCATTCGGCGTCAGCACGAACGATTCCATCACCTTGAACGCGGTTGGAACCATGTAAGCAGGCAAGATGCGGAGAGCATGTTGACGCCAGTCCGCCTCGTCGATGGCCTTCTTATCACGCGGAACAACGTAGGCAACTAGATACGCGTTGCCGTCGCCGAAACTCACCACCCGAGCGACGGATTTGCTGATGCCGGGGTGGGTATCCAACAAGGCTTCTACCTCTTCCAGTTCAATCCGGTAACCGCGCAACTTGATCTGGTTGTCGGCCCGGCCGAGTAAATCGATTTCGCCCTTCGGCAGCATGCGTGCTAGATCACCTGTGCGATACATGCGTGCTGCCGGTTCTTCTCGGAAAGGATCCCGGATAAATTTCTCCGCCGTCAGCCCCGGCCGGTTGAGATAGCCCGCACCCACGCCGATTCCGCCCAGAAATAGCTCTCCGATGGCTCCGATGGGCAGGCGCTGACCATGCTCATCCAGCACGTATGCGGTGTAGTTCGCCAGGGGCGTTCCGACAGTAATTCTTGAGTTGTCCTTGAATATCTGACGCCCGGTTGCATACACGGTGGCTTCGGTTGGCCCGTAGAGGTTCCAGAGACTTTGACCGCGCTGGAGCAGTCGCTGGGCAAGCGCTCCGGTAAGGGGTTCTCCCGCGGTAAGCATTTTTAGGCCTGGGTGGCCTTTCCACCCCGCTTCAAGAAGCACTTGCCACCCGGCCGGCGTTGCCTGAAGGATCGTGGCGCCACTCTCGCTGATGGCCTTTGAAAGCAAATCCCCGTTCATCGCAAATTCTCTGGGAGCAACGACCAGGTGGGCTCCGGCAATGAGCGGCGCGAAGATCTCAAAGGTAGAAATATCGAACGATATCGTTGTCGTTGCCAGCATCACGTCGGAATTGTTCAGCGCCACAACATCCGAGACGTTGGTCAGCATATTGGTGAGCGCACGATGGGTGATTTGCACGCCCTTAGGCTTGCCAGTCGACCCGGAGGTGTAAAGGACATACGCAACATCGTCCAGACTCGGCGCTCGGTTCGGAAGTTGTCCGGCAACGCGCTCGAACTCAGACGATGGCGTCTCCAGGTCAAGACAGAGAACATGCGGCGCGGAAAGAGAACACTTTTCGCGAAGATGAGATTGGGTGACGACGACCAGAGGTCGCGCATCTTCCTGCATGAACGCAATTCGGTCTCGCGGGAAGGCGGGATCGAGGGGAAGATAGGCGGCGCCGGTTTTGAACGTGGCCAACAGGGCCACCACCGTATCGATACCGCGATCCAAACAGATACCGACGAGCACCCCCGCCTGCACGCCGAGGTTCTCTAACCTGCCGGCAAGCCGATTCGTTGCGTCGGCGAGCGCTGCATAGGAAAGACTCGAGTTCAGAAAAGTAACTGCGGTTGCGTCTGGCCTTTCCTTGGCTCGCAGCTCGAACAACTCGTCGACACGAACCTGCGGGTAATAGCGACCGGTCGAGTTCCACTGATCGAACAGGGCTGTATCTGCAGCGGTGAGAATGTTCAGCGTACTGATCGGGCACTTGAGATCGGTACGTGCGGCCAACAGCAGGTTTTCAAAGCTGGATACAAAGTGCTCTCTGGCCGCAAAGTCCCAAATCTTCGGGTCAAACTCTATGGAGCCGCTCGTGGCTTCGAGCGAGCTCTGTATCGAACAGCGAATGCTCACTCCGTCTGCTTCCGGTTCCTCACGCTCTGGAGCAGAAGAACTGCGGCGGAAGGAGAACTCGCCATCGAGTACGACATTCCGTGCTTCCCGGTAGCACACATCAGCAGTTTGATCCTGCAGTCTCTCCAACAGATCTCGCACTGAGTAGTTGCCCTGCAGCAGAATGATCCTGGGAGATGGGTCCTCCTGGCGCAGGCTCACGATGACGCTCTTCCGCCCGGTGTAACGCCTCAGGACCTCCTGAAACACCGTGAACAAGAGAAGCGGCTCTTCTCTATCGAGCTCGGCCACCGTTGCAGTGAAAAAGTGATGAGAACTGGGCAAAGTAAATTGAAAGGTGTCGCTTTTCTTATGATCAAGTTCTGATGAATTTTTTCTTTCGGCAGCAGCCAGGTTTGCAAGTCTTCGTACAACTGCGGAACTCATGATCGCGCACCCCTCAAGTCGCTCCTTCGTGTGACGCAGGCCCTTAGTTGTTGTGGGGGTGCACCAGTATAACCATAGCGAGACGACACGAGCAAGGAAGTTTGGTGCCTATGCTGTGACCGAAGCGCCCCCCCGCATGTCGCTCGTTTTCGCGTTAAGCGTGGCTGCACAAAACGAATCCCATCAAGTCCTCTTCTCCGGATCATCGCGTGATCCGTCGCACCTGTGGATCCCACGGAAGTAATAGTCACTTTGTCGGCGCGATTTAATACTGGTTCTTAAGGTCTTAATCAGACGCAGAACAGGGGTGTACGTCGACCACAAGGCGGTGAGTGGCCCATAGCTCGCTCGTTTTTGGCCAGATGCCCCGAATTTCCTGTACGCAGGTCTGGACAGAAGAGCTTGTGCGCCTTTCTTCAAGGAAAGGGGCGTGAAGTTCAGGGAACCCACGAAACTCCACAGGAAATCGGGGGATAGGGGGCACCCATGTTCATGGATAGGCAAGGTCTTTGCTGTTCGAGTTCTCACACACCCTCTTTAGCCGCTGAGGTACGCTTTTTCTCAATTCGCCTGTAATATCGGCTGGAAAGAACCGTACTTCAGCGGCTAGAGTCTGCGTGAAAACTCGAAAGGCAGCCCTCAGGGGGTAAACAGGCTGCGGAAAGACTCGGGACCGGCAGGAGAGACCTACCTCAGGGGCTAAAGAGCGTCTGTGAGAACTCGGTCCTGGAAGGGCACGGGTTCAGCCGTGCCGTTATTCGTTGATAGCTTCCGGGCTTTAGCCCTGGTGTACGCAATCTTTCAAGGCAAGATGGGTTTTGCGTCTGCATCAGAACTGGGTTTTGTATCAGGGCACGACTTTAGTCGGGCCATAAACGAACTGAAAGAGATTGGGCTTTAGCCCCTGAGGGCATCTTTTTGTCACCTCGTAGACAATTTGGAGGATGGAAAAACGTAGCTCAGCGGCTGAACCGGTTGCGGAAAAAAGTCGCAGATGGGCCAGAAAACACGTACCTCAGGGGCTAAAGCCGGGTAGGGCTATGTTATTTACGGCCCGACTAAAGTCGTGCCCTGATACAAAACCCAGTTCTCACGCAGACTCTAAAGCCGCGTAGCGCATGGCAAATTCGTGGCATGGCTGAAGCCGTGCCCTTCCCATGAAGATTGCGGCGGCGGCTCCGATCGGAAGACCGCGGAGCCGGAACAACTCCTTTTTTCGACGGTCTGGCCGCCGGTTCCCTTGCGCCTGCAGACGCGCTAACACCACACGTTGACCAAGAATTCTGAATAAGGGTCTTTCACAATTTGGGCGAGGGTGGTACGGAACGTCTTGTCAGAAAGACCCAATTTGCTCGCCGCTTCCAGAATGGCTTGCTCTGCACTAGCTTGCCTCGCAGGATCACTGGCATCACTCGCCCATCGGACGACACTTGTAATTTCCTGCGCTCCGCGCATCGATAATGCCAACAACTTGGCCGAATCCTCCTGAAAATATATCCATGCCAAAGCCTGGCTCACACAATCGACCACGTAACTAAAATCGAAATTGGTACGGATGGTAAGGTCGACCGGATCGGTGTAAGCGAGTGAGGTAATGGTTGTGATTCCCTCATCTTGGAACCGTTCCGCGTTACTTTTTCCAATCGACTGCAGTTTTTCCAGCTCCAGATTGCCGGTCGTCTGGTCATCACCAAGCTTCAAGGTTTGCGCACCGAACCGCCTCGCAATCTTGAATAGGGTAGTCGTCGGAAATGCTCCCAGGAAGAATGCCAGAGGTATAGAGCCGGGTAATCCGAGGGGTTTACCCTCCACACTTATCGCCGCGAGAGCCCATGCGAACGGTATGGCCAAGAGTATGCGAAAAACATAATAATAGACGTCACTGGTGGTGAAGTCGCGCCGCCGTAGTCGGTCAATTTCGTCAGAGATTACCCACACAAAAGCCCCAGCCAATGCGGACGCAGTAAGGGCACGAAGAGTTGTCCCTGGGCCCATCCCATTGGCAGCCCATTCGCGCAACATTCTTTGCGCCCAACATGCCGATACGGCGGAAAGAATCGCTAACATGGCTACCGGCGCGATGTAGTAGCGACGCCCATACCACCTAAAAAAGTCTTCTTTAAACGCTTTCAAATAGGCATCACGAGTTGGTTTTGGGTAGACGAACTGGTCAACCGGTGGAGCGGCCTTTGCCGGGACCGTTTGGGTAATAATTGCGGCGCCGGGACGGAATTGCTGGTAGTAGTAAACTGCCGCATCTCCGGCGACAGCTCCAAGAATCAGCTCCTTGCGGAAGTTCCATGGACGATAAAGGAATCTCACGATTGGCCAAATGACAAGTAGGACGCCCACAGCACAGAAGGCAATAACGAGCAGCGCATCCCGATGGGCGTTTACGCCTATATCGCTCAGTGGATTGCTATGAATGTGTTCGGTTGCCGCCATTCCGTATTGAACAGAAAGACCGAATACCGCACCTACGTTAACAGATAACTTCGCTCCAAGGCTGAGACAACATTGAATGCATTTCCTAGACACATTCCCTCCCGTGAGCATAACGATTGACTCATAGTACCCGCGGGCAAATTCGTCCGCGCCAGGCGAAGGACATCCATGATAGCCGGCCCGCCGGTTGAAATCAGACCTTCGTTGAACGGCAAGTGTCCGTTGTGTTAGACTTCCGCCACTCCGGCGCATACACAATCATCTCGATTGCCTCCGCAAAGAGCAACCGGCAGAGGATCTGAACCATGGCTTCAATCCCTCAGGAATCGCTCGCGCGTCCACGCAGCAGCCCTTTCACTGGCCGAAACGGTCTGCTGGATAGGTATTTCTATTTCGCCATGTCGCTGTTCGTCGCAGCCATCGTGGTCTGGGGCTTTAGCCACACTGTCAACGCGGGCCTCTTCCACGCGGCTGTGCCGCGGCCCTTCCTGCTCTGGATTCATGCGGCCGTATTCTCGGGGTGGGTTGTCTTCTTCATTCTCCAGTCCGCGCTGGTCCGCACCCACCATGTGCGTTGGCACCGCACCTCGGGCTGGTTCGGCGCCGCGCTCGGGACCACCATGGTTTTCCTGGGCACGACCACAGCCATCGTAATGGGGCGCTTCGATACCGTCCGGCTGCAGGTGCCCTATTCGGACGCATTTCTGATCGTCCCGTTCTTCGACATGGCCGCCTTTGCCGCCTGTTTCGGCCTTGCCGTCTACTGGCGCAGGAAGCCCGAGCTTCATCGCCGGCTCATCTTCATTGCCACCTGTGGGCTGCTCAGTGCAGCTTTCGCCCGGATCGACTATCTGTTCAACCACGACCTCTATTATGTGTGCCTGGACGCTGTCATCCTTCTCGGCGTTGCGCGCGATCTTCTCGTGAACCGCCGCATCCACCCGCTGTATCGGATCGCGCTGCCGGCGCTGGTGGTTTCTCAGGCTTTTGTCATCCACACATTTCGCAGCGGTTCAGGGTGGTGGGTCAGGATCGGCCACGCGATCCTGCAATAGCGGGCGGCGCCAGGCGGCCCCGTATGCGTTCCTTCTTCACCGGCTGGAAATTTCGCTGGGATCGACGGTGGCCTGGCATGCAGTCGCCAACCTTATGCTGCGATTCCTGCACCAGGTAATTCGGGCCAAGCACGAAGGCTTCTAATTGCGCTGACTGCTCCCATCGGAAGAACCCGGAACTGAAACAACTCCTTTTTCAGCACCTTCCCTTTGTTCGGCAAGCTGACGAGCCTTGCCTGCGGAGATCTTTTCAAAATGCCGTCTGAGGTAGTTGTGCAGTGTTTCTTCCGTCTTGACTACGACCATTTCCATCACCAATTCCAAGCCGTTGGAAAATTTCTATGCAGACACGAACAGCGATTCTCCTCGTCCCTTTGATTGAATCTCTCCCCCGAAAGACTCGCTCAAAATGTTCTCAGAGAATCGCCGCTTGTTGATGAGCTTACTGTTTCTGGCCAAGATCACCATAGTCCTTGGGTGACAGGCGGAAGCGTCCTATGTTGTATCCCAAAGACCGGATTTAGATGACTAAAGAACCTTTGTGGGATGCATGCCCGGCAAGAGGTCCAGGCGGGTAGGCGCGCTCTGCAGCCTATCCGAAGCTTCCTTCATCTAATCACAAGCAGGCACTATGATTGCAAGTTCTGAACAAATCTAAGGAGAAAAAAGAATGGCGAAACAAATGAATCTCGGTGGCACCTTCACCTTTCCAGGGACGTCCATCAACGTACACCGTATGGGGTATGGCGCTATGCAACTGGCGGGGCCACAGGTTTGGGGGCCGCCCGCAGATGTCGACCGTGCCGTCGCTGTTCTCCGCGAAGCGATTGACTCGGGCGTGGACCATATTGATACCAGCGACTTCTATGGTCCCCATGTGACCAATCAGATTATCAAGCAGGCCCTCTACCCCTACCCCGATGGCTTGGTGATTGTCAGCAAAGTGGGCGCTCGAAGGGGAGCTGACAAGTCATGGACCCACGCTCTTTCACGGCAGGAGCTGATCGATGGGGTGCACGACAACCTTCGCAACCTGTCACTGGACAGGATTGATGTCGTCAACCTGAGGGTCGGAGGCATGATGGGGCCCACGGAAGGATCGCTTGAAGAGCCCATGACCGTGCTGGCTGAACTGCAAAGCCAGGGGCTGATTCGCCATATCGGTCTGAGCAACATCAACCCACAGCAGTTGGCTGAGAGTCAGAGGATTGCGCCCATCATCTGCGTGCAGAATTTATACAACGTGGCCCATCGGATCGACGATGGCTTCATCGATGAGCTGGCAAAGCAAGGCATCGCGTATGTGCCCTTCTTTCCCTTGGGAGGTTTCACGCCGTTACAGTCATCGGCTCTCAATGCAACAGCAGCCGCCCTTCAGGTCACTCCCATGCAAGTGGCGCTGGCGTGGCTTCTTCGGCGCTCGGCTAACATTCTTTTGATCCCGGGAACATCTTCGCCTGTTCATCTTCGCGAGAACCTCGAGGCGGTAACGCTCCAACTTTCTCCCCAGGTGATGGCTGAGCTCGATTCGATCGCCACCGTTTCCAAGCCTTGACTCGATGCGTTGCGCGAGAACGAACGGTCGGGTGTCCCATCCTTCGCGCTCTTTGCGAAGGGTGGGATAAGTGGAGAGTGGTTAGGGTCTGCGGTAGGTCACTGCTCCCTGCACCATGACCTGCTCTACATGGCTGGTGTACTCAAAGGGATCGCCGTCGAACACGACGACATCCGCATCCTTGCCTTTGCTAAGCGAACCAACCCGATCATCGATGCCCAGGATCTTCGCCGGGGAGATGGTAATCGCCCGCAACGCGCCTTCCATGCCCAGCCCGTTGGCCGCAGCGACGGCCGCTTCAAACAACAGCACCCGGCTCTTGGGAACATAGGCGACATAGCCGGTCATGATGGCAACGGGTATGCCAACCTGCTGCAGCAACGCGGCATTCTCGTAAGTCGCGTTCGCGGTTTCCATACTTTCGACGGGCTGCATGACTGCGCCAACCAGGCAAGGTACTTGCGCCTGCTTGATCTTGTCGCGGATGAGATAGCCCTCAGTCACCGAGGCCAACATGTACTTGAGGTGAAACTCCGTGCCGATGCGGATCGCGGTGTCGATGTCATCCGCCCGGTAGGCGTTGAAAATTGCCGGAGTCTTGCCGCTGACAACTTCGGCCAAGGCGGCGGACTTGGGCTCGATCGTAGGCTGCTTCGAGGGGTCACTTCCCTCTTGCTTCCACTTATCCCATTTGTCCTGGTATCCCCTGGCTTGGAGCAAGGCGTCGCGGATCATCTCCGCTGTCTTCATGCGCGTGACCGGCGCCTTATGGTTCGTTCCGTAAGTTTGTTTGGGTGACTCGCCTAAATTGAAAACCATCCCTGAGTTGAGCCGAACGATCAATGGATCCACCGTGTGGAAGGGAGACTGCGGTCCCGCGGTCTTAAAAATGCCGGCTCGGCCGGCGATGGGGTTGACCGGACCGGGGGTGACCTGCATAGTGGTAACCCCGTATGTATTCACATATTCGTAGAGCCGATCCTCCGGGTTTAGGCTGTCGCGCACATTCACGTCCGCGGTGTTGGGGTCGGTTGCCTCGTCCTGATCCCGATCGGCGGGGATGTTGTAGGCTCCGGCTACTCCCGCAGTGGTGTCCGCGTCCACCAGCCCCGGGGTCACGTACGCTCCATGGATAACCTGAAAGCCCGCGGGTGGTTGCACCTTTGCACCCTGGCGTACCTCCTCGATCTTGCCATCGCGGATGAGCACCATCCCCGGGCCGCCCTGCGGGCCTGCATCCATGGTGTAGAGGTGCTCGGCGACCAAGGCGACATTTTGCCCTCCCAGCGAAAATGGAAACGCTACGGTCACCAGCAGCGCGAACCAGGGGGAGCGCAGGCTCATTGCGCACCTCCGGTCGGTTGCGGATAGCGGCCAACCACCTCGAAGCCGCCTGTGGCATAGCGTAGATCGGCTGGGTTGTTCCGGTCGAAGACCTTCTCTCCTTCAATCCAGGTTTCGATGACGTGCGTGTACGTGCTCAGCGGAGCGCCACTGAGCACGATGAAATCCGCATCCTTCCCCACTTCCAGACTGCCCACCCGGCTTTCGAGGTCGAGCATCTCCGCAGGATAGATGGTGAGCCCTTTGAGCGCTGCCTCTTCGCTCATACCGCCGCGAACCCCCAGAGCGGCTGAGCGCAGCAACAGCCGGGAGTTGGTAATGGGATCGTCGGTGTTAAACGCGACCTTGACCCCTGCCTTCTCCAGCCGTGCCGGACAGCTGATGCTGAAGTTGATCGTCTCCGGCTTGCCGCCCGGCGAGTCAATCATGGTGAAGCTCACGCCGATATGCCGTTTGGCCAGCTCATCGGCTACCTCGCATGCCTCCGTTCCGTGGTGCACGACCACGCGATAGTGAAATTCATCCGCCAGGCGAAGCACCGTCATGACGTCGTCGGCCCGGTGGGTATGATTGTGCACGATGCGCTTGCCGTCGAGAACTTGCACCACGGCGTCGAGTCCCAGGTCGTGATCCGGTTCCTTGGCATTTTTGTCTTTGGCCGCGACCGCCTTGGCGTAGGCATCCCACTTGTCTTTGTATTGTTGCGCCTTCTGGAAAATGCCCCGCGCCAGCGCTGCCTCTTCCATGCGTGTCATGGGAGCCTGGCCGCGCGTTCCGTATCCTTTCGGATTGGTTCCGTTGGCCATCTTCATGCCCCCGAGGGTGCCGGGGATCAGCATCTGTTCCATGGTGGAACCGCGCAATTTGACGTACGCCGTTTGCCCACCCATCACGTTGCCGCTGCCGGGCATGATGTTGGCGGTGGTGATACCGCCGGAGGTGGCCATGCGGATATTCGGATCAGCCGGATCGATGGCGTCCAGTGCCCGCAGCCCCGGCTGAACCGGACCGCTGCCTTCGTTGGCGTCCTGCGAATCGGAGACGGTCGGATTGCCATCGATGCCGATGTGAGAGTGGGAGTCGACGATACCAGGCATGATTACTTTGCCGGTCGCATCCTGAATCTTAGCTCCCGCAGGTATCTGCACCTTACCTGTTTCCCCAACTGCAACGATCTTGCCGCCCTTGATAACTAAGACACCTTGGGCAATCGGCGATGCGGTGATAGGCAGGATGCGGGCGCCCTGCACGACCAGCACGTTTTCATCATGAGCGCTCTGGGCGGCAGCCAGAGAGACGGAAAAGGCAAGCAGGCCTGCCCAAAGCAACATCTTCATTCGCATCCGCAAGCGTCCTCGTTTCGGTCGCCCGAGTATACATTGGGCCCACCCAAGGTGATGAAAAACGGCTCTTGTTCAGCAGCTCCTCTCCCTGGAAGCGCCCTCTCTCCCTCTTGTCATCCCGACCGGAGCGTACCCGGATTTCCTAACTTCGCGCTGCTGGCAACGACCACTTGTGCGGCTCTCCGTAAAGAGACCCGCATCTCGAGTTTCTACATTTCAAAGCGGCCCAGGACACTGGATCTCACTAGGAACAGTCCCGCAGGGACGACTAAGAGTAGCCCAGGACGCAGTCCCGGGAACCGGGTCTCAACCCAGAAACCAGTCCCGTTAGGGACGACCGAGAATAACCCAGGACGAAGTCCGGGGCTGTGCGGCTCTCCGTAAAGAGAGCCGCATGCAGATCATCAAAGCCACGGCTCTCGACAGGAAATCCGGGGGAGCGCAGTGGAGGGACCTGCGGTTCGGCGGCTCTTTCTTGGGAATGTTATTTTCGACCGAGCGGCGCCTGGTCATTTTGCCGGGGCACTCACGTCCTCGCCCAGCAAGTATTGGCGCACAAACATGACCGTGGCGTAAAAGAGAAAATCCTGATTCTTCTTCTTCGCATAGCCGTGGCCTTCGTCGTTTGCCATCAGGAACCACGGGGTGATTCCGTTGCCCTTCAGTTTGTCGACCATCTGCCGGGACTCGGTCCAGGGCACCCGCGGATCGTTTTTGCCCACTGCGGCAAACACCGGTTTCCTGATCTTCTCGGAATTGTTCAGCGGCGCAGTCTTTTCCAGGTACTCACGCATGCTGGGATCGCGCTCATCACCGTATTCCACTCGTCGCAGGTCGCGGCGATAGCCTTCTGTGTGCTCCAGAAAAGTCACCAGGTTCGATGGACCAACGATTGGCAGCGAGCAGCAAATCTTATCGTTATATTCGTACGCGACGGCCCAGGTCATATAACCGCCATAGCTGCCGCCCGTGATCATGATTTTGCTGCCATCCAGTTCAGGGTTCTGCTGGATCCAATCAAGCAGCGATCCGATGTCTTTGTGCGTGTGATCACGATTCATTCCGTTATCAAGCTTGAGGAACGTCTTGCCGTAACCGGTCGAGCCACGCACGTTGGGAAATATCAGGGCCACGCCCAGTTCATTGAGAAAATAGTTATTCCTGCCTAGAAATCCGGGAAGGAATTGGCCTTCCGGACCGCCGTGGATGTTTACGATCACCGGACGCTTGCCAGGAAATTTTTTGCCATCAGGCAAGTAGAGAAAGCCGGAAATCGTCTTGCCGTCGAAGGTCTGCCATTTAATGAGCTGCGGTGTGGAGAAGGTAGCTGTGTTGAGACCTCCGGTCTCACTAAACGTCCAGCGCTCAAGCTTGCCCGTAGGCAGGTGGAGAGAATAGACGTCCGAAGGTGAAGTGGCAGAATTAACCACAAACCCCAGGTCCTGGTTATTTTGATGGAACTTCAGATCAAATACCTCCCCCGCAGGTAAGCCCGGAACCGGGTGGTACTTGCCGGTTCGGGTGTCCATCAGGTAGAGCTTGTCGATGCCGTCCTCATTGGTAGTAAATGCCAGAGTCTTGCCGTCATTGCTGAGGTTGAACTCATCGATATCCCACTTGATATCAGGGGTGAGATAGACCGGCTTCATGGAAGCAAAGTCAACATAGGCGAGCTGCTGGAACTCTGAATCGCGATCGGTGGCGGTGTAGAAGCCTTTACCATCTTTGCTGAAGATACCGCCGCTGTAGGCGACTTCTTCGGCGCCGGTTTTCGGGGTCAGCATTTTCTTCTCGCCACTGGCGACATCTACCAGCCAGAGGTAAGACTGATTGGCGGAGATTTCCTGAATCACGAGCAGCTTCCGATTGTCCGGCGACCAATCGGTTGCTTGCCAGCCACCCCCTTGCAACTGCAACAGCATGTGATCGGTCTTGGCGTCGGTGGCGTCTACGACCCATATATCAGTGTCCTGACCGGTGCGGCGGGTGGAACTGTAAGCGATGCGATGATCGTCATGAGCAAACGCAGCGCCGGAGTTGCGCGATTTGCCGTCGGTAAGCAGGCTCACTTTGCCGTCCGCCAGGTCGTAGCGGTAAAACTGGAACCACTCGCCTCCTCCTACATCCTTCAAAAAGGTAAAGTAATTGCTTCCCTTTGGGCCATAGTGGGCTCCGGCCACTCGATCGGGGAAGAAAGTCAGTTGGGTGCGCGCTCCGCCGGGCATTTTTACCAGGTGCACCTGGGCCACGTCCGCGAACCGCGTGGTAATCAACATTTCAACCCGAGAACGATCCCAGTCCGCAATCGCGGCGGCGCGCACTTCTCCGTAGGGAGACGCCTGCTCGACGATCGAAGCTGGAATGGCCGGAATATTCTCCAGCACCAGATTGTCTCCCGGGCGCACGACATTGGCCTGACCCAACACTGTCAGGCTCGAAAACAGCAGGGGGAAGACTGCCAGGAACGGTTTCATGGAAGTTGTCCTTTTCGAGGTCAACTATAACGGCAATCGGCAATCCTTATTTAGAAATTTTGGTTGCTACGGAACTTGTCGAGCAGGAACCTATTTGCGCTCGTTGACGTGCTGCCCGGCTGGACACATGATATGGAAGAGGTACGAAACTTACAGTCTGCTTGGACAAAGCAATCGACGCCATCCCCAGCGAAGCGGCATTGAATGGAGGAGCTATGACGGAACCTAGCCTGAGCCTGGCCGAGATGAAACAGTTTGTACGGAACCATTTCGAAGACTTCGTTAACAAAAAGAGGTCGGAAGTAGCCTTGCTGAATTTCAGCTCCGACTTTCTCGATCATGACGAACCCGGGGGAGCAGCCATTGGCCCAGAGGCGGCGAAGCGCATGATGGAGTCCGCCTACAAGCGTTGGCCGGACCTTCACGTGCAAGTTGAGGACATTCTTGCAGAAGGCGACAAAGTAATGGTTCGCAACTCATGGACTGCCACAGAGGCGGCCACGGGACAGCGGATTGAATTCCACGGGTTCGTTTTATGGCGTTTCTCCAACAACAAGATCGTGGAGCGATGGGCAACGATAACTCTTCCAAAGGCCATCGATGAGTGACCGAACTTATTGTGGAAAATCCAGCGGCCGGCAACTACGCAGCACCACGCAGGGTATTCACCCTCAAGCAGCTAATGGAGATTTGTCATGAACAAACCTGTGGTTTTCCTCCGTATTGCAGCGGTCCTGACGTTTATTCACGCGGTTCTGCACACCGTGGGCGGGGTCTTCGGCCGAATCGACCCCGGCCCCGCGACGGTTGCAGTGCAGGCCATGAAGATCAACCAATTTCTTCTTATGGGGCACTTACGGAGCTTTTGGGACTTTAACCGCGGCCTTGGACTAGGACTCACCATCTTCCTTACGTCGGAATCCATAGTTTTTTGGCTATTGGCCTCCCTGGCCAAAACAGAAGCGGCGCGCATTCGGCCCATTTTGATCACTTTTGCGGTCGCTTACTCGGTGTTTGCGGTGAATTCGTACACTTACTTTTTTATCGGGCCGGTAATTGCCGAGATACTCATTGCCGCGTGCCTCGGCATGGCAATCGTTACTGCCAAGTCTCACTCGCCAGCTTCTCAAGCAACGGCGCTGCGAGCTTGATTTGAAGGTACTGGCTGCTTCGTTCAGCATCCGCTGACCCCGCCGGGTCGCACCATCGCCCCCTGCTTCTGGCCATTGGCAAACGATTTCGCCCTGGGGGGCGCCTCCTTGGTCTCCCAGGGCGAATTTGATGTCTTTCAAACGTTGCGTCAATCTAAGTCATCGGGGTGTGCATCCGTTCTGCTTGTTGCATCGCTAAGGCATTCGTTCGAACGCTGCTCACCAACTAAGCTTCGAGCATGCCGGCAAGTTTGTCGAGGCATCCGATCCAGCCCTGGTTGTGGCCGTCGCGCGAAGCTTCGCTGTTGAAGTTCTCGTGCAGGATGGTAATCTCGGTTCCGCCCGGGACGTCCTTCAATGAGACGGTGACCAGAGACTGCTCGCCCGGGTTCCAGTCGGCCGCCCAGGTGAACTGCAGCAACTCGTTAGGGACAACTTGCGTGTAGTTCCCGACGGCGGCAGTGCGGCGCTCGGCGCAGCCGTCGCCCGCCGCGCCAGACGGAAGGTCATCGGGGACGACCTCGATGCGGTACGCGCCGCCGACGCGCACGTCGAGCGAGGCGCTGGGGCAGTGGCGGCCGGCTGGGCCGAACCACTTCTCCATCGTCTCCGGGGTAGTCCACGCCTGGTAAACGCGCTCGCGCGGGGCGCGGATGACGCGGGTTTGAGTGAGCATGAATGTGGGAATGGCGGCGTGGGCGGATTCGAGTGCGGGCATCAGCCTTCTCCTGTTGAATACGATGAGCGGGACCCGGGTGAGGGTCGCGAGGGTCAATCGCGGCCCCCACAAACTGTGGATAGACTAAACGGCCGAGGCGGGTTTGCGATAGGGCGTGCCCTGACCGCGTTCAGCATAGGCGACCAGGCTGGGCAGGTAGCGGTTCCAGCCGGCCTCGCACATGTTGTAGCAAGTGAGTTGCGGTGTCAGGCCCGAGTGGCGGAAATGCAGCTCGCAGGTTTCGGGCGTTTGCTCGACCAGGTCGAAGAGGATTTTTGTTCCGTCCCACTCGGGCAGGTTCGGGTTGAATCGGCTCGTCCAGTGGACAGTGGTTGGAGGCGTGGCTTCGTCCACGTGAAATATGAAAAACGGTTCGTCTTGTCCTTCGAATTCAAGGCTCAGGTCGTCGCCGGTGCTTCCCGAACCGGTAGCGGAGGTCGACCACCAGCGGCTCACACCCTCCGGGGTGGAGAGGGCGGCAAAGACACGCGCGATGGGAGCATGGATCTCGATGCGGCGAGCGTAGTCGGCGGGAGCATCCAGCCTACTCTCCATCTTGTCCAGGCACGCGGTCCAGCCCCTGGTGTAGGCTTCGACGGAGTCGGGCGCGAAGTTCTGGTGACCGATGGTGATCTCGGTGCCTTCGCCGGCTGCGTCCCGGAAGCTGACGGTGACGAGCGATTCCTCGCCTGGGTTCCAGGTGGGCTTCCAGGTGAATTGCAACAACTCGCCGGGGACGACGCGGGTGTAGTTGCCGGTGGTGATGGCGTCAGGTTGCGTTGCGGGGGCGCCTTCCGCGCGGACAGCGATGCTGTAGGCGCCGCCGAGGCGGGCATCGAGTGCGGCCGAGGTGCACTGCATGTTGGCTGGGCCGAACCACTGCTGCAGCAGTTCGGGGTCGGTCCACTGCGCATAGACGCGGCTGCGCGGCGAGCGAACGGTGCGGGTGAGTTCGACGGCGGGGGCGAGGGCGGCTGCTGCGGCTTCCAGGGTCGGCATGGCGGTTTCTCCTTGGAGCGGGTTGTTGTGCGTGGGCGAGCGGTGAGCGCGAGCTATTTTCAGCTGAAGAGTTCGCGCAACTTGGTGAGCGAGGACTGCCAGCCGCTGTGGTGGACCTGCAGCGACTGCTCGGATTGAAAACCCTGGTGGTCCAGCGTGAGCGTGGTGCCGTTGGGCGCTTCGAAGAGGCTCACGGTAACGTGGGATTGCTCGGCCGGGTCCCAGCTTCCCGCCCAGGTATAGGCCAGTTGGTCGCCGGGAACGAGCCGGGTGTAGACGCCCTCGGCGACGACGACCGGGTCATCCTCAGCCAGAGGCCGTTCGCCATTGTGGACCGCGACGGTTCCCTTCATCTCGATACGGTAGGCTCCACCGGTCCGCAGGTCGCGGCGCACGCTAGGGACGGTCATGCTGCCCGGAGCGAACCACGCCTTCAACAGCTCGGGGTTGGTCCACGCGTCGAAGACCTCGGCGCTGGTAGCAGGGATCAGCCGGTTGAATTGCAGGCTGAGGTTGCGGCGGGGAGCGGAGTCGGAGGTGAGCATCTTATTTCTCCTTTTTCGCGGACGTTTTGGGACTTTTGGACGTGCCGCTCTCTTTTTCCAGCAGGTCCTGCAAGCGGTCGAGGCTGGACTTCCAGAAGTGTTCGTAAAACCCGAGCCAGTCGTAGGCGGTGTGCAGCGGCTTGGGATTGAGGCGCACCAGGCGGCTGGTTCCCTTGCGCTCGCGCTGGATCAGCGACGCGCGTTCGAGCACGTCGAGATGCTTGGAGACTGCAGCGAGCGACATAGCGTAAGGCTCCGCGATCTCGCCCACGGTCTTCTCGCTGCGGATGATGTCGCGCAGGATGGCGCGGCGCGTCGAGTCGGCCAAAGCGTGGAAGACGAAGTCGAGGGTGGCGGGTTGTGACAATTCAACCATGTGGTTGAATATAGCGTGGAGCAGAAAGCTTGTCAACCGTTTGGTTGAATTTATTTTTCAAAGGGATTCTAACGCCTTTTCTCCGCTTGATTTTTGCCGGCACGTCTTGACTCGCCTCACGGCTGGGGAAAGCCGCAACGGGCATCGCCACGTATACTGCCGCCATGAAACGGATTCCGTATTTGGCAATCGCGGCACTATTTGCTGCTTGCTCTGCTTCCCTGCTGGGCTATCAAAACTTCACTGAAGTGAAGCCCTCGCCGCAGCAGGTCGCGTGGCAGGACCTGGAGTTCGGAGTCATTATTCATTTCTCTACCAACACCTTCCTGGATCGCGAATGGGGCGACGGAACGGCCAGTCCGGCGGTGTTCAATCCCACAAACTTCGATCCAGATCAATGGATGCGGGCGATCAAAGCCAGCGGAGCGAAGTACGTCGTGCTGGTAGCCAAACATCATGACGGGTTTTGTCTTTGGCCCACCGAACAAACGGATTACAGCGTCAAAGCAAGTCCCTGGAAAGACGGCAAGGGCGACGTAGTGGGAGACGTGGCCCGTTCGGCGCGTAAGTTTGGTCTCAAGTTCGGCGTCTATCTTTCGCCCTGGGACCGGCACGACCCCAGATATGCCAACCCTGAGGCTTACGACAAGTACTACCTCTCGGAACTGGAAGAACTGGCCCAACATTATGGTGACCTGGTTGAGTTCTGGCTCGACGGAGCCGGCAGTGCCGGACATGTTTACAATTTTCCCAGGATCCTCGAAACTCTACGAACCTATCAACCGAACACCATCGTCTTCGCCGACACGGGCCTTTTTGAGTACGGGGATGCGCGATGGGTCGGCACAGAATCGGGACGCGTCGATGATGAGAACTGGAATGTGATCGACCGTCATGGCTATCTGCGCTGGCGCCCCATCGAGGCAGACACTCCGTTGCGCGAACTGCATTGGTTCTGGCATCCGCATGACGAGGGGTCGTTGAAAAGCCTGCAGGATCTAACCACAATTTATGAAGAGACGGTCGGACGCGGTGCTCAATTGATGCTTGGGTTGGCGCCCGACACGCGGGGACTTCTTCCAGATTCCGACGTAGCCCGGCTCAAAGAATTTGGCGCAGCCATTCAGCGCTTGCAGGCCGGCAACCTCGCTCTGCAACATCTTCCGGCGACGCCGGAAGTGGCCGCAGCCCTGGATGGAAATGTTGATACTTTCTGGTCAGCCCCGCCGGGCTCTCACCACTCCACGCTGGAGGTCGACTTCGCCAAACCAATCACCGTTGACCGAGTTACCTCGATGGAATGGCTCAACGACGGCCAACACATCGAAAAATATGCGATCGAGATATGGCTGGATAACGGCTGGAAAAACGTCGCGTCCGGCCAGGCAATCGGGCACCAGAAGACGGACCGCTTTGCTCCGGTAAGCGCGAGCCGGATACGGCTTAACATTCTCTCCAGTTCGCAAGAAGCGCATATTCGAGAGTTTCAGGTCTATTCCGACGCGGCGGCCAACAAGTAGTGATCGGCAAACATCTCACCCCGGCGGTGGAAGCACAAGAGATTCACGAACAAGTAACAAGGATGACCCGCCAGGCTGGAGCTTACCGTCAGGGTTGCGCCGTTAGCGTCTACTTTATCGAACATCTTGCGATGTGCATTCGCCTCAGAAACAGTTGCAGTGACCAATGACGATCGGAAGCCACGCAACTCGAGCGTTCGGCTTCCGTGCGCTGGATCTCATTGGCCAGTCGTACCGCGTAGGAGGCGTAGCCATTTCGAACGCACAGGCTTTCGCGAGCATGCTCGCGAAAGCCTGTGCTTAGGTATATCGGCAAGATCGTCTTCTATTCGTTGCGGCCTCATCGGCACTGCTTATGGTAAACACGGGTCTCCACCAATCCTGAGTCTGAGCCGATGGCTCGAATCTCTGCCCCGTCGTCGCCGATCACGAAATCTGCATGCACCGTAGAATCGAACGGAGATACGTTGAGTGTCATGGAGCCCGTACAGTCCGGATTTACGGTATACGTGCCTTCAATCGTCACCTTGGCGATGTTGCCGTTTGAGCTTGTGGTTGCGGTTGCGCTGGTGTGACCTTTCCCGTCGAAGGTCTGCCTACCGACCTCACCGAACGGGCCCGCATAAGGCGGCGGGACATAGGTATCGAGAAGAGTTCCTATGCTGGTGTATCCGTAGCCGCCCTGTAGGGTAGCCTTTGAGCATTCTTTGACCTTGGCTGACTCTTCCTGCGCAACCGCGCTTTGCGCATAGAACACGGAAACTGCCAGAAGCAAGGCCACCTGACAACGAAGCAAAGCTGTTTTCATCACCATCTCCTTTTCGTCCTGATCGATCTGGTTGCCGATCATCCGGCTCACCTGCTACGAATAAGGAATCGCGGGACTGGAGGTTACAGCGTCCGGGGCAAAAAGCATAAGATTGCTGCTGCGACTCTGCTCCAGATGCCAAACTGCCCTCACTGCGAAGTGGAATTGGGTTCCGGTGATCCCGCCGGATTGTGCCCGAATTGTCTGATCCGGGGCGCTTTCGATAGTTCGATGGGTGCGGATGAATCCGGAACTCAGACCCCTCTCACAGCGACCGCGGCGGCCGCTGATGACGACTTCGGCCGTTATCAGATCCTTCGACCTTTAGGCGAAGGGGGTATGGGCACCGTGTACTTGGCCGAGCAGCGCGAACCGATTCGCCGGTGGGTGGCCCTGAAAGTAGTAAAGCTCGGGATGGACACTGGCGAGGTACTCGCGCGCTTCGCCAAAGAGCGCCAGGCGCTGGCCATGATGGACCACCCGAATGTCGCCCGGATCTTCGACGCAGGCGCTACGCCCAAAGGCCGGCCTTACTTCGTCATGGAGTACATCCAAGGCGTACCCATCACCCAATACTGTGATGACAAGCGGATGGTCATCGGCCAACGGCTGGAACTGTTTCTCTCCGTGTGCCGTGCCGTTCAACACGCCCATCAGAAAGGCGTGATCCACCGGGACCTCAAGCCGTCGAACGTGCTGGTGATGGAGCAGGAGGGCGCCCCGGTCGCGAAAGTGATCGACTTCGGCATCGCCAAGGCAACCGACAAGTGGGCGGTGGAGAACAGCGTGCTCACGCAATTTGGCCAGATGGTGGGCACACCGGAGTACGCCAGTCCTGAGCAGGCCGAGGTGTTGACCGGAGATGTCGATGAGCGCTCCGATGTGTATTCGCTCGGAGTGCTCTTGTACGAGTTGCTGATCGGCACTCCCCCTTTCGATGTAGTCAGAATGCGGCAGGCGGGTTTATCCGAGATGCTGCGCATCATTCGTGAACAGGAAGCTACGGCGCTTCCACGAAAGCTGAACGCCATGGGCGGGGCAGCGAAGGACATGGCCGCGCACCGCCAGACCGACCCGGCGTCCCTGCGCCGCCTGGTGGATGGCGATCTGAACTGGATCACGTTGAAGGCTTTGGAAAAAGTGCGGGAACGGCGATACGCCTCGGTCGCTGAGTTGGCAGACGATATCCAAAGGCATATTGAGGACCGGCCAGTTCTAGCCTCGTCCCCGGGCAGAGGGTACCGGGCCGGCAAGTTTCTCCGTAGGCATCGGCTGGCTTTTCTCGGCGCCACCGCCGGGCTCGCACTCATCGTTTTAGGCGCAGTGACGGTTTGGTCGCTCCTGCACCGCGATGCTCCGCCGCGAACCGGGTTGACTGATAAGGCCACGATCGTTCTGGCAGATTTCGCGAATGCCACCGGCGATCCCGTCTTCGATGGAACGCTGCGCCAGATGCTGGCAGTGCGATTGGAGAATTCACCCCATCTGGCTCTGCTCTCCGGCGCCCGCGTGAGCCAGACGCTCCGCCTGATGGACCGGCCCCCGGATGCAAAGCTCACCCCAGACATTGCCGCAGAGATCTGCGAGCGGACAGCCAGCGCAGCGGTCGTGGAGGGCTCCATCGCCAGGCTCGAAGGCCAGTACATGTTGGATTTGCGCGCAAAAAATTGCTTAACCGGAGATGTTCTGGACCAGGAACAGGCGTCGGCAGCAAAAAAAGAGGACGTCTTCCAGGCGCTGGGCCAAATGATAAGCCGGTTCCGGACCCGGGCCGGCGAATCGGTTCCCAGCGTGAAAAAGGATCCCAGTCTGCCGGCCGAGGTAACCACGCCCTCGCTCGAGGCCTGGAAGTCCTTCAGCGCGGCAATGAAGGAAGAACAGCGTGGGGCACAGACAGCAGAAGTCATCCCACTGCTGAGGCGGGCGATCGAAACCGATCCGCAATTTGCGATGGCTTATGCCTATCTGGGCCGGCAATATGCCTCCCTCGGGGAGTCCGAACTTGGCGCGCAGAATATAGCCAGGGCCTATGAACTACGGAATCGGGTGAGCGATCAGGAAAACTATTTCATCACCTTCAACTACCACCGGCAGGTAACAAGAAACCTGGAATTGGCGCGACAGACCCTCGAATCGTGGGCGCAAAAGACCCCCGGAAGTCTCTTTCCGCACGGTTTCCTGGCGGCTTTCACGACCCAGGGGTCGGGTCATTACGACAAAGCCGCGGAAGAAGGTCTCAAGGCGATCGAACTCGATCCGGATTACTCCATCGGCTATATGAATGTGGCCTTTGCCTACATCTACCTGGACCGCTTGGAAGATGCCGAGGCAATCCTCCGTAGGGCTTCAGAACGCAGGATCGAAATCACTGAGTTCTCGCTATGCCGGTACTTCATTGCATTTCTGAGGGGCGACCAGGCGGCGATGGAAAAGGAAGTGACCCAACGTCAGGCGAAATTGGAAGCCGAGGGATTATTCGAGCACCAGGAAGCTCTCACCTCGGCGTATCAGGCGCGCCTGAAAGAAGCGGCCCGGCTATCGGACCGCGCGATACTCTTATCCCGCCAGGCAGCTTTGCGCGAGCGGGCCGCCCAGTTTTTAGGCGCCCGTGCGGTATGGAGCGCACTGTTCGGAGTTCGCGAAGAGGGACAAAAAAACGCGGCTGCGGCGTTGGCGCTTTACCAAAGCCGGGACGCCGATTACGGACCAGCCTTTGCGCTGGCGCTCCTGCACCAGTCCGCGCAAGCTCACAAGATCGTGGTGGACCTCGAAAAGCGCTACCCGCAGGACACCTCTGTCCAGTTCAGTTACCTGCCTGCACTGCGGGCACTCGAAGCGCTCAACCAGGGCGACCCAGCAAAAGCGCTCGAAATGACACAAGTGGCGACTCCGTACGACCTCGCAGTCCCGGGTACGGCATTCTACGCCGGCTCCTTCTTCGGAGCTCTCTATCCGGTTTACGTGCGTGGCCTGGCTTATTCCCGGCTGGGCCGTCCTCGCGAGGCGGCGGCTGAGTTTCAGAAAATTCTTGATCATCCGGGTATCGTGCTGAATGATCCGATCGGACCGATGGCGCGTCTCCAACTGGCCAGGGCATTGTCCGCTTCTGGGGATGGCGCGAAATCAGCCGCCGCTTACCAGGACCTGCTTGCTCTCTGGAAAGATGCCGATCCTGATATTCCGGTGGTGCAACAAGCCAGGGCTGAGTCTGCCAGACGACCATAGTTCCGCTGTAACTTTCGAGCTCCCGATTCCTTATCCTATTTAGCGGAATGCCTGTGAGGATAAGACCATGAGGAACTGCCAAACCATGCACACCCTGCCTGGATCATCCCAGTTTCCGACGACGCGGTGGACCCTGGTGGTCGCTGCCGGGGATCCACATTGCAAGGAAGCCCGATCCGCTCTGGCTTCTCTCTGTGAGCACTACTGGTATCCCTTGTATGCGTATCTGCGGCGGCGCGGTTATTCGGCCGAGGAGGCGCAAGATCTCACCCAGGAGTTCTTCATCCGGGTATTGGAAGGCCGATATCTCGATCGCGCAGACCCGGAAAAGGGCCGGTTCCGGTCCTTTATCATGACCTCGTTAAAATTCTTTGTGGCCGATGAGGAAGACCGGCAGCGCGCGCACAAACGCGGCGGCGGAATGGTGGTGTCGCTGGAACTCTCGTCCGGCGAAGAGCGCTACCAACGCGAGCCGGCGCACAATGAGACGCCCGAGTGGATCTTCGAACGGCGTTGGGCGTTATCGCTGATCGATCGAGTGGTTGAGAAATTGCGAGAGGAGTTCGCCCGTCATGGCCGCCCGGAGCATTTCGAGCGGTTGAAGGTATTCCTTCTCGGACAGTCCGACGCGCCGTATGCCGCCCTGGCTCAAGAAATGAACACGTCAGAAGGAGCGCTGAAGGTGGCCATTCACCGGCTCCGCAAGAGGTATCGCGAACTCTTTCGTCAGGAAATCGCCGATACGGTGGCCGATCCCGCAGAAGTGGAATCCGAACTCCGTTTTCTGGCGGCCGTGCTGACGAGGAAGTAGCGCCGGCAACGGGTTTTATGTCGCCAAGGCCGCGCCTTGCCGCCCGAGCCTAAAGTGAGCACCGCCGTGGGAATTTGGGGCGTTTTCGGGAACGGGCTTCTTCGCGGACCAGTGGTCGCGGTGTTTGTCCTCGCCAGTCTTGGTAACAGTTACGAGTTCATTAGGGCCATTTCCGTCTGGTCCCGGTTAAACACGAGTAAACCCTTTTCCTGCTGGCTCCTCGCCACCGCTCAGACCGCGTGAGACAGAGCTGATCTTAGCCAGCGTTGTCCTTTCTGCTCCTTGGACCTGCTGGGAACAGTTCTCGCAAATAAGATTCCACTTCCGTCTTCCCCCCGTGTTGAGCCCAATCTGCTGCTGTGCCTTGCCAGATCACATCTTTCGTATCGAGCGTTGCTCCGCGTTCAACCAGCAATTTGACGACACTCAGGTGCCCGGCCAGCGCTGCCTGATGAAGAGGAGTTGAATGGGTGTGTGACCCAGGCGGGTTGTAGCGGTTGGGATCTTGCCCCGCATCTAGCAGGGCGCGCACGATTTCAGTGTGACCATACTGAGAAGCGAGTGCCAACGCCAAATGCCGCTGACCGGAATCCGATAACGGGAGATACTTGAGAGAATCTTCCGTCTTGCCAAGAGCCGCGAGAATTGGTAGATCGGGCTGCGCACCCCACCGGATTAACTGATGCACCGCCTCGAATTCTCCGTGAAGAACGGCCGTCTGAACTGGAGAATTCGGGTCGGCGCCGTATTTACACAAAACCTCAATGAGCGGTGTCTGTACCTTGCATTCGCGGGGCACGCGACCCGATACAACCAGACCGAGGGTATCGTTGACGGATGTGTGTTCCGGGCTGGCTTCGAGGAGAATCACCGCAACATCGACAATATTCGGAGGCAAGGTGCCATGCCGGACCGGATTCTCTGCAATGAATTCCAGTAGGCCGGGATTGCGGAAATAGTTGCCTCCCTCGAAGAGAACACGCTGGTGGATGAGGCTGGGATTCTCCTTGAGGAGAAGCGATAAGCCGGAAACGTCGCCAGCGTCGATCAGGTTGACTGCGTGACGGAAAATAGCGTCTTCGATTCGCTCGTGGTGCGGAAGTGCCAGGTTGTCACTCAGGCTGGGCTTTTCGATATGGTGCTTGAGGCGAGCCCAGCTTGCAAACCCGTATTCGCCCGCGATGGCGAGCTGCGCCTCACTGAGGGTGAGATGGGTTGAGAAGATTTCCTGGTCTGTGGCGCGGCGCAGGCTTGGATGGAATTCGCGCAGCCGCTGTGCGATGCTCGGTTCTCTCAGCGCGTGCTGGCGGATAAGATCTTTTGCCTGGTGCTTAAGGTGGTCGAGACTGGAATTTGCGGGGAGCAGTTTCGTTGGCATAGAGAACTTCCTTTCGTTTACCCGAGGTCCGCATAAACATGGGCTGAAAGTCAGTTCAGTCGAATTGCGTAGTTGCTGGGTGGACTTCTGTCCTTTCCGCGGACCGGATGCGCCCCATGCGCTGATTGAAAGCATACTGGGAAAGAAAACATACACGCAAGCTTCACGACGTTGCGACATCGCGATTTGCAGGTAGACTCCGAAAGCACGCGCCAAAAAATGGCCTGGCCGAACCTTGAGGGAAACCCGTACATCACACCCCGTCGTCTCGAGGCAGAACAGCAGGGGAGGCCTTACTTTGGTCCGACCTTCATGACGACTTGCTTATCTTCCCGACGATGGAGAGACGACTGTACCGACTGGATGAGCTTCAGGAGAACGTCAAGCACAGCGGCGCCTATGGTGGCCCAAAGGGCAGTGTCACCGAGTTTGCTAAATTAATGTGATCGTCGAAGCAGGAGTAACGTTCCGCCTTCCCTCCTCAGTCTCTGTCCCTCCGAGGTCCCAGGTCTTCAGCTGTAGCGGATTCTGCTGACCCGTGCTGTAGGTGACAAGAGCTACCCGTTTTCTGTAGTGTTGCCCTGACCGAAGGAGAAAAGTCTCACAGTGAGCGAATTTTGGAAGGTTTGGCTCAACATCACCCTGGAAGGGGCGAAGCACGTACGCGATCACGCTTTGGTGAAAGCATTGGAGCTGGGGCTACCGGTTTCTCTCGTGATTGTGGATCGAACTGGCTTCATCTTGCTGGTAGAGACCGCCGACTCCGCTCCTCCCGGCTCTTCAGAAGCATCCATCATGAAGGCTAAAGGTGCGGCTCGATATCGGATTGCAACTCATACGACCGCAGAGTATGTGAAAACGTTGCCAGCTCAGTTAGCGCAACACGCTCTTTCTCTGCCGGAAGTGTGCGCTCTCCACGGAGGAGCACCGATCGCATGGAAGGAGAGGTTGTGGGCGGCGTAGGTGTATCGGGCGGTTCGGCAGAACAGGATACGGCGATTTCATTAGCGGCGGCGGCAAGCGTCAAGTGAAGCTACCTGGGCTCTGCGATTCTAGGATTGAAATCGGATGAGGACCAATACAGTTGCAAAAGATGGCCGATCCGGTCCGTGGGCGGGCTTTTTCGGCATGGCCAGCGTCGCGATTCTGGCCCGGTTCGCAACGACCCAAGTCCACGAAAGTTTTCACTTCTTGGTGGGACGGCTTGCGAAAATTCGTGGTCGAAAATTCGTAAAATTCGTGAAATTCGTGGTCAGACGGGACTGGCACTTTGGGAAGCAGAGATCGTAAAATTTCGGCCCGCGTGTTGTGGCGCTCGGAGCCGAAACCGATATACCGAAAAACGAGGAGCAGCCAAGGCTGAGACTTTCCGTAGAGTGCCAGTCCCGTCTAACCACGAAATGAAGAAAAGTCCCACCTTCCGCTGGTAGTCTCTCTCACCGATTTGTTAGTTAACGCCCCGTCCACGAATTGCCGTCCAAATCATGGCTGGTCCTTAGTAGGATTTACTGCTTATGAGCTGGTTTGAGATAGCTTCGGGCGGACTCGATGTTGAGGTCCCCGGTAACTCCGTCTTGCCCAAACCTGAACTAGAAACGCAATTGTATTTCTAGTCAGCAAAGCAAGTCCTATACTTTACCAGCAACATATACAATCTATGCATCATGCAAGAGCTCCATCGGGCGACCATTCCGCTCCTCGCCGCTATTTTGGCTCTCCGGCTGTTCATCCCGGACATCGCCTCGGGCCAGACCAACGCGAAATCCGTAGCTACATGCGAAAATGCTCTGCTTTTAAGTGCGCATCCACTTTCCGCGGTTCCAAAAACTACCCAAGTTATTCTGCGGCGTGCTGTGCGGTCGAAACTACAGGCGATCATGAATGATCCCGGCATGGGTATGAGCGACACCGTCTTGGAGAAAGTTCCGCTCAAGGCAATTGAGATTGCGCGAACGTCAAAGTACGATGCTCTATATATCGTCGCATGGGATGACGACTCTTTCGGTGTCAATGGATTCAACTGGGTTGTAGAAGTCAAGCCGGGTGGAGCGGCGACCCTCCTGAGCGATCATGCGTCATCGCTCGCCGGGGGCTTTGGGGTGAAGGTACTGGGAGCTGAAAAGGAGAAATACCCCGAGATCATGATTGCATCGAAAGGATTCGCCGAGGGCGGTGGCGCGGTGGCTGAGGCGGGGTGTTTTCAGAAAGTAGGACACTCATACGAAAATACTTCATGTCCCGCGTCTTGCCAGGATGAACTGAATCCTAAATAACCTTCAGTCCCCAAGCACCGAACCACACCCTGGAAATTGTCCAGGAAACCGGAACTCACCTGAGTATTGGCTGTATAGGAGGAACTCGCCTGATGGCAGGGCGGTTATATCCTGGCCCATTCAATTAGCGGCGCAGAAAAATGATGCACGCCGGACTACCCACCGCAGTATATTGCCCGGTGAAGTTCAACTGCCCTGTCCTGCGGTCCACTCGAAACGAAGCGATGCTATCGCTGCGTTGATTGCACGAATACAAAAACGCTCCGCCAGGATCGAATTGTATGTGCCGTGGGTAATCTCCCCTGGTTGAAGCTTCACCGCTATACGTGAGCCGGCCTTCGCGGCCAACAGAGAAGATCGCGATCGTATCGTGGAGTCGATTGGCTGCGTAAAGAAACCGCCCATCGGGCGAGAGCAGAATCTCTGAGGGGAAGCTTGTTCCCTTGAAGCCCGGCGGCAGGGTGGAAATTGTCTGCTCCGCATGAAGTGATCCAGTGGCTGGATCGAAATGGAAAAATACTACCGTAGACGCTTCTTCCTGTAACGAATAGAGCCAACGCCCATTTTCATGGAACGTAAAATGACGCGGCCCATCCCCCGCAGGCAGTGAGACGAAAGGTGAATCGGCAACCGGGGTGAGTTTGCCGGCGATTGGATCAAACTCCGAAACGTAAATGCGGTCCTGTCCCAGGTCTGTTTGCAAAACGAAGCGATTCCCCGGGGCGGCCTGGATCATGTGTGCGTGCGGTTTGTCATGACCGCTGAAGGCAAAGCTGCCTGCAGGAGGCGTCGACGGAATGGTGGGTCCAACCGAGCCGGTATCCTGACGAACGTACGTGGCTGCACCGAGCGCTCCCGTCGGGAGGATGGGCAAAATGGCGACATTTCCGCCGGCGTAGTTGGCGACAAAAACATATTTCCCGGAATAGTCGACGCTCAAGTGAGCTGGACCCGCTCCTTCCGAGCTGACCACGTTGAGTAGTTGCAGTTTCCCATTCCGCCGATCCACAGCATACGCGCTGACTGACCCGGTATTGCCGGCGAAGTTTGCAACTTCATTGGCGGCATAAAGAAAGCGTCCCGAGGGGTCAAGCGAAAGCCACGAAGCATTGGCCGCCGCTGCTGCCAGGTCGATCAGGGTGAGTGCCCCAGTCGCAGGATTCATCGCAAAGAGGTAAATACCCTTTCCGTTGCCGCCTCCATCGACTGGGGTGCTATAGGTTCCCACAAAGGCGAGGGTCTTTTGCCCAATGGCGCGCAGGGTCCTGGGTATGGAAGAAAGCATGGTGAAGCCAATGCAGGCTTTCAATAGGTCGCGGCGATTTGTTTGCATCTGGGTTATCACTTGGTGCTCTCGATCCACTCCTGCTCACCTCGTTGGATCAGGGCGGCGCGGTCACCGCCGTCGACCAGGGCGAGAATGCGCGCGTTGCCCCGGTTGGGGACTTCTAAAAGCATGGAGCCATTCCCCTGGTCGAGATTCTTCGGACGCACGGCGACGAAATCGGAAGAGAACTCGTCTTCGCCGTTTTTCAGGTTCACTGCGTTGCCCAGATCCACAATGCGCTGGTTGTGCGCATTGGCCACACGCAGCGAGAAGTAAACGCGCCCGGTGATGCGTTCGTAGGCTCCAGCAGCCCCGAATTCTTTTCCGTCAAACACGGTGGAGCGGGAAGCTACCTCGACGTGAAGAACCCTCGCGTTGAGCGGGAACACAGTCAGGGCCAGGAAAAAGAAGCTTGTACTCGTCCGCAGACGCATGCGGCCAAGCATAGCATGTGCGATAAGGATCTCAACCTATACTGCGACCATGAAAGGGATTCGGAACACCGTGGCAATCGCCGCGCTCTCTCCTGCTTGCTCTGCTTCCCCTGCTGGCTATCAAAACTTTACCGAAGTGAAGCCATCTCCGCAGCAGGTCGCGTGGCAGGATCTGGAGTTCGGCGTCATTGTTCATTTTTCTACCAACACTTTTCTGGATCGCGAATGGGGCGACGGAACGGCCAGTCCCGCAGTGTTCAATCCTACAAGCTTCGATCCAGATCAATGGATGCAGGCGATCTTTTTCAGGCCTATTCCGATGCCCCTGCCAACAAGTAGTGATCGGAAAAGATCTTGGCAATGGTGTAGATACTTTGCATCGGGTTAGCCCCCACGGATGTCGGAAAGATACTGCCGTCGACGACATAGAGGCCTTCCGTTCCCCAAACGTGGAAATCCTGACCGACAACACTGTCTTGTGGGCTCGCTCCCATCTTATCCGTGGCCTGCATGTGGGCTGAAGTCACCATGGAACGATCGGCAATAAAGTTGAGATTTTTCTCCACCAGCGCTGCCTGGCTCACCGATGTCAGCACCTGCGGCTTCATGCCGCTCTCTTTTGATTCCAGCAGATCTTCCGTCGTCGGTAGATAGACTTCTAACGCACCTGCCTTGAACATGACCCGAACCGCCTGGGCAACTCCCTCCGCGAATCGCTGCTTGTCTGCCGCAGAGAGCGTGTAGTCGATTTGCGGCGACCCGCTCTCGTCCAGAACGACCCGGTTGGTTGGCTGTGGGGTGTCGATAAGCATCACCCCGAATCCAGCGAGGTCACGAAAGGCCTTGATCATTTCAAAGGAGTGAAGCGCTGGACCCGGACTCATCAGCGCCGCGTACAAGGGCTGGTCGGCCATCGATTCGAGCGCATAGCCGCGGTCGGTCAAACGATCATCCACGTAGACCGACGCCTCGGTGCCCGTCATGGCATCGATAGGATGATCGAACCGTCCCATGATGGGCATGGATGGGTGGAGAACGATTCCTCGCCCAATCTGGTCATTCTTGATCGCGCTGCGTAGCAATATGGTTGGGGAGCCCAATGCGCCGGCAGCAAGAATCACTGTTTTCGCCCGCACGATGAAGGTCGCGCCTTCGGGAAGATTCAAGCCATTGGGATCGGCAACAGCCCCGGTTACCGGAATCGTTCGCCGCATCCTCACCTCCACGCCCACCGCGCGACTTTTGTCCCCATCTCCTGCGAAGAGCACCCGGCGCACGTCTGCATCCGGCACCATGCCCAAAGGATTCTCTTTCTCCTCCAGGGCTCCAATCAACAGTTGACTTTCGGCCGAGCGCTTGTCGGTTACGGGGGATGGAGAAGTTCCGGGAGCGTAGGTATTCAAGCTGTAAAGCTTGGGGTGCATACCGGAGAGCTTTGCTCCATCCCACAGTGCGCGATTGTTGAAGTTGATCTCAGCCTCGGTCAGGCTTCGCGTACCGATGGCACGCTTCACCCACTCGTACTCGCGCGCCAGCTCCGCCTGGGTGAACTGGTCAGCAGCAATGTAGCCGGCCTTACGCCAGCCTTCAATTTTCGTTCGGATCGCTTCGGTCGTAGGGGCGAAGCAGAGGTCTACGTTTACCTGAGATCCGCCGCCCACCGCCATACCGTTGCGGATACGAATGGTGCCATCCAGCGACTCGCGGGTATCGATCAGGTCATCAATCAGACGTGTTTCCATCGAACCAGGGATGACAAGAGACCCTCGCTCCAGCAGCAGCACGCGGCTGCCTTTTTTTCGTAACTCATGCGCCAACACGGACCCGGCGGGTCCGCTGCCGACAATCAGGATGTCAATCGCATGGCCATCCTTTTCTCTCAACTCTTTCTTAGCCGGGTCGTAGGCCAGTCGCGAAGGCGCGAGGTGCGGCATTTGCGCTTTCAGGTATTCAGGTGGCGCGTACAAGTTGAGCTTGATACCGGTCAGCGATCCCTGCACTGCCCCGTAGCCCTTGACGATATAGAAGTTGCGCACCGTCACCGCCAGCCGGCGAGTCGGATTGTCAGGGCACCGCTGCAGCAAGAAAAGGACGTGCTCCCGTTGTTGTGGAAGCAGAGAGGCGAAGGATGTCTCGCCATCTCCTGGGATCGCCGCGCTCAGCCCGCAAGTCGCAGGGAACCCGCGCAGCCCGGCAAAAGGCTGCAGCAGTTGCTGAAACCCCTCTGAACTTCCGGCCTCCTGCCACATCCCATCACGTGCCGCCTGCAACAGCCCGGTGGTGGCCGGATCGTTCGGCAACTCGTCGACTGGAAGAAACGAGGCGAAAAGCGCATTGTGTACCGCGTGCAGCGCTCCACCCGTTGACCCGCCCGGACCCGCTGAGACCGCGGCGGCTTGACCCAGTGCCACACCCGAACCAATCGCTAACGCGAACGCGAAAGACCAATAGACAAGGCTTCGATAAACAACCATGCGGCAAAGTATACCTGTGGGTTTGTGACCTTAGTATAAGATCATCGCCATGAAGCCACGATTCAGCACCATACAAAAGTGCGCCTTCGCGTTTGCCGTTCTCTTTCTTGCCGTCTACTCCCTCGACTTCGTGCCCGGAGTGATGGATACGAACGGGAAGATGTTCGGCCTGTTCTCCATGACCAAGTTCGTTGATGTGGGACACCTCGGCCTGGGAGCACTCGCCTTGATCAGCGGATTCGCCGGCCCCAGAGCCGCTCGCGTTTACTTCTGGTTCCTGGGCTTCTTCTACGCAGCGGACGTCATCACCTATGTCACCCGCCACCTGCACCTGATCTCGCCGACGACCAACTTGCTGGTGAATCTGCCTCATATCCTAATCTCCCTGGCAGCCTTCTTTGTCGCCATTCGAGTTGGCAAACAGACGGACCACGCAGTCAGTGCACGTGTATAAAGTTGCCCGCGCGTTGCTGCGCTTGTTTGCAGCAATGGTCCTTCTCGTGGGGATTGCGATCGTCATCTTCCGTGCGCGTTGCGCGCCCACCCCACTGCTTTTCAAGCCTACGGACCGTGCTATCCACAACCCGGCTCAAGCCGCCGGACTTGCCAACTACAGCCGCCCCGAAGTGGATACGTTCTACACCTACCCTGAGTGGTACATCGTCTGGAGTTATCAGTCGAAAGCGGATTTTCAACAACACCATCTTCCTGCCGGCTACTCCTACTTTGGCGATATCGCTCAATACTGGCAGGCCTATTGCAGGATGTACTCGGCGACACGCGCCATTTATCCCTTGCCGACCGGCGACCACATCATGCTCGCGGTCATCGGTTCTTCCTTCACCGTGGAATACGCGTTAAAAGGCCTATATGAGAAAACCATAGGATCGCTCAGTGAGCGCACCAGCCAGCACCAGCCGGTCGCAGAGGATACATACGCGGCCCGGGTAGCCGAGGACTATGCAACGTTCGTGCACGTCCGGCCCTTCTATGAATTCTCGTTCGCCCATGCGCTCCACGGACTGTGGAGGGACACGCCGCTTCTGAGCAGACATCTGCTTCGAACCCTGGAGCGTCGGGTGTGGCTTACCGTTGATTATTCTGTCGAAGCCGTCTACTGCGAACTTATCGAGTTGGCGACGCACGCCACTTATGGCTTCGAAGATACCACCACGCAGGCATGGGTCGAGGTTCCTGCTGATATCCAGTCCCTGCTCGCTCCGTTCGGCGGCCGGGTCAAAATCATTCGCGATCTGGGGGGAAACGAAGCGATTCTGGCGATCCCCCGTTATCAGGAATTTACCGGGACCGCCCAGGCGCTGGTGAAGGCCGGTGTGCACTTTGACCAGATCGCGGGCAATCAGCTCATCGTTGTCTCGGCCATAGCTCCCAGCGAATGGACCAACAAAATGCCTGGACTGCAGCTGCTCCTGACGCAACCACTGCTTACGAATTCAGGCAAAACGCGGGTTGTCGTCTTGTGCCGTGTTGCGGAGCTCCACTCCGCGCTGCCCCTATTGGGGGCAGACGGCCTGGCCATCGAACACCTCTACGACTATTGAAGAGCTTGGTCCCGCTCTCCAGGCAGGCAAAGGACCGATTTGCAAGGAGAAACCCAGGTCTCAAAAGCGAGACCTGGGCCACCCACTCAAAGTCTGGAGGTTACAGCTTTATTTTCGACCGAGCGGAGCCTGCTCACAATAGGGAAAAGCCGCCGAGCAATGCGTAAACCCCCGAAGCAAGCCCCAGGACGATGCTGACGATCATGAAGGCCGGCAGGTTGATGACCACGGAAATAGAAGCTAAGACGATGGCAATTTGCAGCCCACCGCTTGCGATTTCCAGGGTATGGTTACGATGCATCGCGTGGTCGCGCATATGCTCTTGTTCGTGCGCTTTCTCTGAGAGCTGCTCCATGCCGTCGGCACCCGGCTCGGAGTGCATACGATCGGCGTTGGCCAACGCATCCGCGATGCGCTTCTTGATGGTTGGGTCGGCGTTGTTGGGGAGACCACCCAGCACTTCCGCCTCGGACGTGAAAATAGCTCGTCGAACCGATTTTGCCTGGTACTGCGCCCAGGTATCGCTGGCCGCAATGTGGTTGGTCAAATATTCCGTTTGCGCGTCCTTGGCCGCAAACTCGGCGAGCGCCAATACCGCGGCCATAATACCAATGATGATGGCTGCCCGGGTGTGAGCGCTGCTGCCATGTTCGTGGGCTGCATGCTCCAGGTGTTCCTGCGCCTGCTCAAATTCATCGCTCATGCTTTTCTTCTCCTACTTGTTGCCCATAACCGCCTCAACGTCTTCTGGCGTGTGGGGTAGTTTTTCAGCGAAATCGATGAGCTTCCCCGCATCGTTTACATAGAACGTATCTTCAATGCGGACGCCGATCTTCTCTTCTGGAATATAGATTCCGGGCTCGATGGTGAACACAGAACCAATCTCCAGCGGTTTGTCGTAATCATAAGGATCATGCACATCGATGCCTACGGAGTGTCCCAGACCGTGCACGAAATATTTTCCCAGAGGGTCGCCGTGCAGATCTTTTCCATGGGTATTGATGTAGTCAAAAGCCACCTTGTCCAGGAAAGTGTGGTCGGCATCCGCTCCACGATGGTCCACTCCACCCATCTTCGATTTGCCGGCAACGAACGCGGTGCGCGCCGCTTGCTGAGCCCCGAGCACAATGTTGTAAATCTCCTTTTGCCGGGGACTGAAGTGGCCATCGACTGGCATCGTCCGGGTCAAGTCGCTGGCGTACATTGAGTACTCCCCGGCGGCATCAATCACCACCACGTCGCCCTTTTCCATAGTTCTGCTGTTCTCGGAGTAATGGAGGACAGTCGAATTAAAACCCGAGCCAACGATGGCAGGATAGCTGGCGCGTTCGCATCCTTGCTCCAACATGGTGGCGACTTCGATGCCGGCCACGGTTCGTTCGCGCACCCCCGGCTTGATCGATCGCATGCCGGCAAGTTGAGACGCAGTCGAGGCATCGGTTGCCTTTTGGATGAGCGCGATCTCGGCGGGGCTCTTTAACATCCGCAGCTGCATGGTTAAATCGCGTACATCGTGGGTGGGCTGCACCACGTCAGTGCCCAGGACGGTCGCGGTGAAAGATAGGGCCGCGGTGGCTACGCTCATATCCTGCTGGATCCAGATTTCCTTCGAGCGGTGGACCAGATCCTCGCCCAGGAAGCTCCCGAAGAGTTTGGGCAAAGTAGAGAGCGGCATCACCTCATCCACACCGAGTGATTCCCTTGCGCCTGGGGTGGCCGCATCGGTCTTCACCCCGGTGTACTTTTCGCGGATGTGGTTGCGCATGGGAAGAAATAGGACTTCCCAATAACCGTGGGCTGCGACCGGTCCGAGACGATTGGTCGACGCGGGGCCATCGCCAATGATCAGCAGCGCGCCTCCGGGCTCGTTTGAGCCCGTCAGGTAGTAGAAATCCTCGTCCTGGCGATAGTCCTGGTACTCGAGCGGCGGCTCATGGGCGGCGAAGATCAGTGCCGAGCCGCCGTGTAGCTGGGCTGCGAGTTTTACCCGCCGCTGGCGGTATTCCGCTTTAGGTACGGAGTCCAGGGCATAGCCTATTTGTACAGCCATCAAACACACGAACAGGGTCGCTTTACAGCGCATGGCACTCTCCGGCAAACCACCCTAGTTTAGCGTCACTCATAGAGTTATGTACGTATCTAGCCCTGCCCCGATTTCCTGTGGAGTCTTGTGGGTTCCCTGAGCCAACGACTTTTTGTCGACCCACTGGGGGACGAAACGGGTCAGGACGTGGCCTGACAACCCACTCCTCCACTCAAAGCAACACTGAACGGGTGCCCCATGTTCGCACCAGCGTACGTGGGTCAACAAAGACGGGGCGAAGCCCCTCAAAGGTCTGTCTTTTGGTCTTTCCCGCAACCAACTCGAGAGTGTTTCTTCTCAGTTGACCGGTCAGAGTTGGTGTGAGGGGAAGACTGGATTATTAGGGCATTTTTTCATTGGTTCTCTTCTCAGAAGACGCACCCGCGGTCGTGTCCAGAGCTGCACAGAAATCCGGGGGCAAGTCATCGAAATCTCGCCTCTTGCGTAATATTGCAATTTGCGATACATTTATTGCAATCGGCGATACACACATGAAACTCTCCGACAAACTCAAGTACCTGCGGGAAGTGGAGGGCAGCCTTCGCGGGCTGGGACGGGCGATGACCCAACAGGAACTGGTTCGCGCCATTGCGGCGGAAATGGATTCCCCCATCAGCCAGAGTTACTTGTCCCAGATCGAATCAGGCACCAGGCCGCACCTCACCAACACCACTCGTTTGCTCTTGGCCAGATTTTTCAAGGTGCACCCGGGTTACCTGGTAGAAGATCCGGAGGGGTACCACGCCGAGCTTCTCTCCGACATCCGCACCCAGGAGGAGAAGCTCGACCTGTGGCTGATCGCAGGCTCCGATCGCTTTCGCAAAGATCCGGAACTATGCCGCGCGCTTCGAGCCGTCGCACTGTACCCGGATTCCCGCCGCTGCCTGCTGCTGCTCGAAGCAGTGTTGGAAACGCCGGTGTTGATGGATCGTCTGCTTGAAATTCTTCGTCCTCAAGAGAATCCCGCGACCAAGACGACAGGGCCCGCAGTCAAACAGAAACCCCACACGACGCGGAAGTCGGTGAAACAACCATGACATGGCAAATCTTCTATCTCGCATGCTTCCTATTGGGCCTGGTAATGTGTGTCCTCTCGCTCTTCACCGGCGGTCATACGCACAGCACCCATTTTCACTTCGGCGGCCACAGCCATTTCCATGCGCCGCAAGGTCACCCTACGCACAGCGTGTCGGTGGTGAATGGATTCACGCTCACCGCCTTTCTCTGTTGGTTTGGCGGAATAGGATACCTGCTGAGCACGCACAGCGTGTTCGTGGCGCCTCTGGTCCTGTTGATCTCGACGGTCAGCGGAATCGCAGGCGGCGCGCTCATCTTCTGGTTTCTTGCCGCTGTTCTGCTGCCCCGCGAACGCGCCCTGACCGCGGAAGAAACTGAGGTCACCGGCGTAGTCGGCACGGTCACCGGCCCTCTGTCTCCGGACCGGACGGGCGAAATCATCTACACCCAGCTGGGCGCTCGCCGATCGGTACCCGCGCGCTCAGAAGATGGAACAACCATCGAACGGGGTTCGGAAGTCGTGGTGTTGCGCTATGAGCGAGGAATCGCTTATGTGCGCGCCTGGCACGACCTGGACCCATAGTGCATTTAGCAGCGCGGCTACTCTGCAGTGGCCGCCAGCAAGTCTACTCGGCTAACCACGAAAGAAGTTCTTATGCCTAACAGCTACTTTGTTGTCATTGGTCTCTGTATCCTCGCCACCATTGTTCTGCTCTCTTTGCTGGCTCACATGTTCCGCAAGGCCGGCCCCAATGAGGCGCTCATCGTCTACGGTTTCCGTGGTCCGCGGGTGATTAAGGGACACGGAACGGTGATCTTCCCGGTGGTGGAACATTGCCGCGAATTATCACTTGAATTAATGAGCTTCGACGTTGCCCCCCAGCAGGATCTCTACACCCGTCAAGGCGTGGCCGTAACCGTAGAAGCGGTGGCGCAGATCAAGGTTCGTTCCGATCAGGAATCGATTCTCACCGCGGCGGAACAGTTCCTCACCAAAACTCCAGACCAGCGCGAGGGCCTCATTCGCCTGGTGATGGAAGGGCACCTGCGCGGCATCATCGGCCAGCTTACCGTGGAGCAAATTGTCAAAGAGCCGGAAATGGTTGCTGACCGCATGCGCTCGACTTGTGCCGACGACATGAGCAAGATGGGACTTGAGGTGGTGAGCTTTACCATCCGCGAGGTTCGCGACAAGAATGAATACATCACCAATATGGGCCGTCCGGATATCGCCCGCATCAAGCGCGACGCAGAAATTGCCAGTGCAGAGGCGGAGCGCGATACCGCCATCCGCCGTGCCAACGCCCTCCGCGAAGCCGCGATCGCCAAGGCAGCATCCGATCAGGATCGAGTCATCGCCGAGACCGCATCGCTGGCCAAGCAAGCAGAAGCGCAGCGAGACCTCGACATTCAAAAGGCGCAATTCACCGAACAATCGCGGCGTCAGGAGGCGCAGGCTGATAAGGCCTACGAACTGCAGACCAACGTCATGCAGCAGAAAGTCATTGCCGAGCAGGTGAAGGTACAGCAGATCGAGAAAGAAGGCCAGGTAAAGGTCCAGGAAGCAGAAATTCTCCGCAACGAGAAGGAGCTGATCGCCACCGTGCTCAAGCGGTCCGAGATCGAAAAGCAACGGATCGAGAACATGGCGACTGCGGAGCGTTCTCGACTGACCGCAGAAGCCGAAGGCCGCGCTTCTGCCATCCGCGCGCAGGGTGAAGCGGAAGCCGCCATCATCCTGCTGAAAGGCGAGGCTGAGGCAAAGGCCATGAACGTGAAAGCCGAGGCCTATCAGGAATGGTCGCAGGCTGCCGTGGTCGACAAACTCATCACCAACCTGGCCGATGTGGTGCGTGCTATGTCTGAGCCGCTTTCCAAAGTCGACAAGATCACCATTGTCTCTACCGGCAACGATGGCAATGTCGGCGCCCACAAACTAACCGGGGAAATGACGGCGATAGCCGCCCAGGTCCCTGCCCTCTTTGAGGCCCTCAGCGGGATGAAGATGTCTGACCTGATGGCAAACGTAAAGCAAATGAAACCTTACTCAAACGGCGACGCCAACAACACGCCGCCCCGTTGATCGACTACCGGCTGCATGCCACGAAAGGACAAACGCAATGGCACTCATGGAACGCGTCACCACTCTTCTCCGCGCCAACCTCAACGACCTGGTTGACAAGGCAGAAGACCCGGAAAAAATGCTGAAACAACTCGTCATCGATATGGAGAACCAATTGCTGCAAGTAAAGACTCAAGTAGCCATTGCCATCGCCGATCAACATCTACTGGAAAAGAAGACGGCGGAGCACGAGACGGCGGCAGCAACGTGGAAGAACAAAGCCGCGCTTGCTGTGGCCAAGGGCCGCGACGACATGGCGCGGGAAGCGCTCGAGCGCTCTCTGTCTCATGCGCAGATGAGCAAGAGTTTTCACGAGCAGCTGGAAGATCAGCGCAGTGAAGCCGAAGGCCTGCGGAGTGCTTTTCACAAGCTGCAGCAGAAGCTCGCTGAAACACGTGCCCATTGTGATCTGCTACTGGCGGAGCACAGGCGGGCTCGGACCATTGGCCGATCGCAGCAGGCCCACGCGGCGGCGCGCACTGAAAAGAATGCTGCTTCGATCGATCGCTACAAGTCGCGCATCACCGTGCAGCAGGCCGCAAACCATGCCAGCCGGGAACTGACGGCCGGCGATTCTCTGGAAGACCGGTTTGCACTGCTCGAGCGCGAACAACAGGTGGAAGCACTTCTCGAAGAGCTGAAGCAGCAGAAAGCGCTGCCTGCATAAACGGCCGCAACACCCAGGTCTCAAAAGCGAGACCTGGGCCACCCGCCTGGGTGCGGAGGGACAGCAACCCTACCTTATTGGCTGGCGATGTAGCAGGCAGAATTTCCGCCAGAGCCGGTGCATGAGAATCCGACCACACTCGTGCCGCGGACAGGGTTGTACACACCGACCGAAACCTGCTGAATATAAACATTGCCGGCAGCTTTGGCGGGCACAGGATGATAAAGGGCTGTACCTATAAGGAGCCCCAGCAGAACCGCAAGGCAGGTTCTTACAAAACTCATGTTCGTTGCCTCCACGAGGAATGATTTAAGCACACAACGCGAAGAGCTCGAGTTGGTATCATTTTCTCGACAGGCGCTGGATCTGAGCATCGCTTTCCTGTACTCCGGGCTGTACTCCTTCGCCATGGTATAAGCTTCTTGCTTCCTGCCAGAGACTTTTAGCCTGTTCCCGCTCGCCCGTCTCTGCTCTAAGAAGCGCAAAACCTCTGATGGTATTCGCGAGGTCCAGAGGAGCTGTTTGATCCTGCTCTCGATAGATGCGCAGAGCTTCCTCATAACAGGGGCGCGCCTGATCCAATGACCCGTCTTCGCGGAGGATATCTCCTATGTGCCGGACCGTATGTGCCAAATGGAGCGGATCAGCCACGCCGCGGTAAATAGCTTCTGCCGCACGATAATGGCCAAGCGACTGTAGGTTGTTCTTCAAGTCGCGCTCTATTTGCCCTAAACCGGTCAGAGCCTTGGCCAGCAGGGTTGGCTCGACGGGCGCCTGGCACAAGGTCACGGCCTCAGAGAAGAGCTCTTTGGCGTCTTTGAGCCTGCCCTCTCTTCGGGCACCGTAAGCCCCTGCAATGAGGGCGTCTGGGCTATCTAACATGATGGCGATAGTGTACTGAGAAGCGGGCAGGGTAGAAAGCTAGCCCCTTCGTTTTCTCAGCACCCAGGTCGTCATGCAACGATAATCCTGCACGATCGTGGTCTTCAACGGATCCACTAGCACTGCGTTCATCTCTTCGGTCAAACCAAGAAGCATCTCTTCATCCACCAGGAACCACTCCGATCCGTCGCCAACAATAAATAGGTTGCCTCGCACCTGTTCGAAGTCCATGCCGATCCTGGAACCAAGGCGGCAAAACAACATTCCGCCCGGCCGGAGTACTCTCCAAAGGTCACGCAACATGGCCCGGAAATGCCGATCGTCGCGGGCAAAATGGAGCACTGAGTTACAAATCACTACATCTGCAAACCCATCTGGAAACTGCATGCGCTCGATCGACCCAACCTGGAAGTTCTCCGCGGGCAAGCCAGTCCCCAGCGATTTGGACAATTGCCGCACATGTTCCACCCCATCGGCGTCGGCATCGAGGGCGAACACCTCGCATCCTTCGCGCAACAGGTGTACAAGATTCCGTCCGTACCCGCATCCGGCATCGAGCACCCGCATCCCTCGTGCGATATTCCCGCGCAGGATCTGATCGAACACATAAATATCTATCTGACCAAACTGCTCCTGGATACTAAGCATCAACGCGCCGTCCAGCCGCCATCCATCACCAGCGTATGGCCGGTGATGAGAGAGGCTGCCGGTGAGGCGAGAAAGACCACCGCCCCGGCCACTTCGATCGGTTCTCCAATGCGATGCAAGGCCGCGATGCGCTCAATCACATCCTGTCTGAACTCTGGGTCGGCAAGTGCGGGTTGTGTTCCCGGGGTGTGGATAAACGTAGGCGCGACGGCATTCACGTTGATGTTGTATTTACCCCACTCCACTGCCAGGCATTTGGTCAGATGGCTGATCCCCGCCTTCGTCATACAGTACACAGACTCAGTTGGCAAGGCCGCGAACGCCGCCTGCGAGCTCATGTTGATGATGCATCCACTCTTCTGCCGGATCATGATCTGCCCCGCTGCCTGGCAGGCGAAAAATGTGCCCTTCAGATTAATCGCTACCGTGTGATCAAAATCCTTTTCCGTAACATTTTCCGCCAGGTTGTCGGGCGCGATTCCAGCGTTGTTGATCAAAATGTCCAAGCGGCCAAAGTGCTGAACGGTGTCCGCCACCGCCTGGCGGATCTGCACTGGGTTGGTCATGTCCATCTGCAGAGGCAATGGCCGTCGTCCCCGAGCAGCGACCTCCCCCGTGACCCCGCTGTCACTTTTTGCGTCGCGCAGGCCAAGGGCCACATCGGCGCCCGCTTCGGCGAGCGCCAGCGCAATCGCCCGCCCCAATCCTCGGCCGGCAGCGGTCACCAGCGCAATCTTGTTCTGTAAATCAAACTTAGGTAGCGCTTCCATCCGCCCCCTTTGGCTTGTTCAGCCGCCCCGTTTGGACCATTAAACGATCCTGCCATTGAGATTAAACTGAGTTCATCGTCAGAGACAGCGCACCCCCAGCGCTAGAATGAACCGCAAGGCACCAAGCGTCACTTGTACTGGTTTCCTCTGAAGTAGATCCATTTATGGATTTTGCGTTTCCTTAAGGGAGGTCCCATGCGTTCTGCGATCCGCTTGCTTGTTTCGACCGGAGGACTGTTGTTGCTGTCTCCGTTGGCCGCTGTTTGTGGTAACACCAACGCCCACTCGAAATTTACCGGAGTCTACGTCTCCGTTCCGCACAATGACGCGAAATCAGCCGCTTTCATGAATCTGAGCCTGGGCCCGGATGGCACAGCAACCGTCACCGAAGATCCGGGTAACGGTACCAAGACACTCTTTGGTCACTGGGTCGATTCCGGCAGCCAGATCACGGTCACCTTTGATGCCGAGGAGGGTAAGCCGGCCGAGCCGGCAATGGCTTTTCAACCCGGCCACGATGGACTGCAGGCAGTGACCTGGGATCACGCCGCTTGGGGCAAGGAGAATCCTCCGCCCATGAAAAAGGGCGGCGCCAAAGTAAAACAATTGTACTGGTTCACGCAAAATCCCTAGCGATCACTCGCTGTGAGCAACTTTTTGCTGGCTCACACTGCTGCCGTCGCCGCTCTTCAATCGATGAAAGATGAGTGTGGACAAAATCGTGAAGCCCCCCAGAACGGCCAGCGCTTGGTGGATGCCGTGAATCATTTCACCCTGGTTGGTATGCACCCTGGCGGGAATGAAGAATGCAGTGGCCAGCCCGGCTGAGGCGACTCCGAAGCTGATCGACATTTGCTGCATGGTGCTGGCGATCGAGCTGGCACTGCTGGTCTGTTCCTCGCTGATGTCGGCGTAAGCCAGGGTGTTCATGCTGGTATATTGCAGCGAGCTGAAGGTCCCATAGCAGAACGCCTGCAACACGATCAGCCACACCGGCGTGCCCAGCCCGATGGTGGCGAAAAACAATAAAAGGACGCCCAGCACCACGGTGTTTGAAATCAGCACGCCACGAAAGCCGGCCCGGGCCAGGATTTTGGGCATGAGGAACTTGGTGCTCATGGCCGCGATGGCCTGCGGCATGATCAGCAGGCCGGACTGAATGGGCGTAAACCCCAAACCAACCTGGTAGAGGAGCGGCAAAAGAAACGGTACCCCGCCGATACCCAGGCGAGTGAAGAAGCTGCCGCTCACCGCGGCGCTGAAGGTGCGGATGCGGAACAGGCTCAATTGCAGCAACGGATACGCGGTTCCTTTCGCATGCAGCAGGTAGCCGGCGAGCAGGGCCACAGAAATGGCCAGGAGTCCCAGGATCTCTCCCACGCTCAGGGTGTGCTCGCCGAATATTTCCAGCACGTACGACAGCAAAGCGATCCCGGAGCCAAAGAGGATGAGCCCCACGGTATCCAGTGGATGGGTTTCTTCGCGATAGTCCGGCAGATGGATATAAACCATCACCAGTCCGAACAGGCCTATCGGTATATTCACGAAAAAAATAAGCCGCCAATGAAAGTAGCCCACAATCAGTCCCCCGGCCACTGGTCCGAGCATGGGGCCGATCAGGCCGGGAATGGCCACAAAGCTCATCGCCCGGATGAGCTCAGATTTGGCAAAGGTTCGCACCAGGGTCAACCGGCCTACGGGCACCATCATGGCTCCGCCGCAACCCTGCAGGATGCGGCAGGCCACCAGCAGGTGAATATTGGTCGACAGGCCGCACAGGAAGGACCCCAGGGTAAACAGCCCGATGGCGGAGGCAAACACCCGGCGCGTCCCGAACCGGTCCGCCATCCAGCCGCTGATAGGAATGAATACTGCCAGGCTTAACGTGTAGCTGGCCAGCACTGACTTCATGCTTAAAGGAGACACCTGGAGTGCGGCGGAAATGGTAGGGACCGCGGTATTCAGGATCGTGGTATCGAGCGACTCCATGAAGAATGCCACCGCAACCAGCCAGGGCAAAATATGCTTGCTTGAGGCTGCGGGCGGTGGTGTGAGCGAGGGGGCGCGGGCCATAGACGGTGCATTCACTTTATCCGCTCAGTCCCCTTTTCCCGGTCCTGCTCATGCGTGGCACTTTTAAGTCATTGTTTATTGGGCCGTTTTGAGTCATTGTAGCTATCCGAGCCCAGATGCATCTGCTTGTTCCAGTATTGTTGTTTGCGGCTTCCGCTTCCGGCCAATGGACTGCGCCGACGGCGGGTGAGCTTTTGCTACCCGAGCAATCGTTGGCCCAGCCCTCTGCCTCACAGCCGGAAGACGGGGCGCAGCAACTGCTTAGCTTTCGAGATTCCGATATCAAGTTCAGTCTGCGCAGCCTAATGGATATCCTCCGCGACCATCAGCACGAGGGCTGGGTGCTGGCGGCCTATCCCGACCCGAACACGCACCGGCCGCTGATTGGCGCCGGGTTCAGTCTGGATGTGCAGCAAACGGACCATCCTCAACTCGATCTCCTCAATCCGCATCCCTTCGTTGAACCTTCCTCCGCTCAGCTTTGGCAAGCGGCCGGGCTCTCTCCCAATCGCTTGCAGCAAATCCTCGACCAGTTCGACCACGATGCAAGCGCATGGACGACGAAGCAATATCGCAGAAAGGTCATCCGGCACAAACTTACGCCGCAGCTCACTGAGGACGAAGCCACCCGGCTGTTGCGTATCTCTGCTATCCAGGCCGTTTACAACGCCAGGGCTTATTGCCGGTGTTTCGATCGGCTAACCGGCTCGCAACAAATGGCGCTCAGCCAACTGGTGTTTCAGATGGGGACGAATCTCCAGCAGTTTGTGGACTTTCTGGGGGCGTTGAACGATGAAGACGGAGCCCGCGAGCTTGCCCAACTGGACGGCTTTATGGAAACCGGCGCACAGCATTGGCAGACCGTGCAGAGCACGCTGATTGACAGCCAATGGGCCAGAACATACACCATCCGCGCCTCGACCGTGATTGCCATGTTTGACCCGGACTACAACCAGCAGCCCGGCGCAGCAGAACAGCGAGTGGAGGCGGTCCTTCGGCCTCCAGCGCCTGTTCAGGCAAAAAGCCCCGCCACTCTCCGCATGGCAAGCTACCACAAACGTCCGGCGAGAACCCGCAGCAAGAGAGCGGCCCATCCTACGGTCAAACGTAAGCTGACCTAAGCGAGCGTGCCTCGCCCCCCTCGGATTTCCTGTGAGACCCGTGGCCATGATGATCTGCATGCGGCTCTCTTTACGGAGAGCCGCACAGGTGGTCGTCGCTGGCAGACCGAAGTAGGAAATCCGGGCCAGGCCGGTTTGCGTCATCTCGGCAAACATCGGACACTAGACGCGGAGGTTCGCTATGCAGCGCGTCAAGCTCGGTAAGTCCGATTTGCAGGTCCCGGTGATCTGTCTGGGAGGAAATGTCTACGGGTGGACGGTTTCCGAAGCGGATTCTTTTCGCCAACTGGACGCGGCCCTGGAAGCAGGTCTGAACTTTATCGATACCGCGGATGTGTATTCTCGCTGGGCGCCGGGCCATCAGGGTGGCGAATCGGAAGCCATTCTCGGCAAATGGATGGCCACCGGCAACAAGCGCAGCAATGTGATCCTGGCGACCAAGGTCGGAATCGACATGGGCGACGGCAAGAAGGGGCTGAGGGCGGCCTACATCCATCAGGCAGTAGAAGATTCGCTGCGCCGTTTGCAAACCGACTACATCGACCTCTACCAGGCGCACACGGATGACGAGGAGACGCCACTCGAAGAAACTCTGTCCGCCTTCGACAAGCTAGTGCGGCAGGGCAAGGTCCTGCATATTGGCGCATCCAATTACAGCGGCCCACGGCTAGCGAAAGCGCTGAAATCCAGCAAGGATAATGGATTGGTGAGCTACATCTCACTCCAGCCTCATTACAACCTGGTAGCGCGGGAACAGTTTGAAAGCGATTTGTTGCCTGTGGTTCAGGAGCATACGCTGGGCGTAATTCCCTACTACTCGCTGGCGGCGGGCTTTCTCACCGGCAAGTACCGCACCAAGAAAGACGCCGACGGGAAGGCGCGCGGCGGCACCGTAGGCAAGTACTTGAATGACTGGGGGTTTCATGTAGTTGAAGTGCTGGACGAGGTTGCCCGGGAACACCACTCAACGCCTGCGCGCGTCGCTTTAGCCTGGTTGATGATGCAACCAGGCGTAACCGCTCCTATCGCCAGCGCGACCACTGAGCAGCATCTCACCGACCTGATCGAGGCGACGAGGTTAACGCTGGATCACGCTTCCCTAGAAAAGCTGAACACCGTAAGCGCGCCCGCAACGGCCTCGAAAACCTAGCGCTCTGGCCAGAGTCGATGGCACGGGACCAGGAAACCGCGTGCGCCAAATGTAACTAAGGCAGGGCGAAGGTGAGGACGTAGTCACCCTGCTTGGTTTGCAGCTTGCCATGCCCGCCGGCAGCGATCACGATGTACTGCTTCCCATGAAGGCTATAGCTCATGGGGATCGCCTGCCCTCCTGCGGGGAGCTGATACTTCCATAGCTCCTGGCCGGTTTCGATGTCAAAGGCTCGCAGGTATTGGTCTATCGCCGCCGAGGTAAACACCAGCCCGCCGGCGGTAATCATGGGTCCTCCCAGGTTGAGCGATCCTGTCTGCTGGCCTGGAACCATGGTGCCCAACGGAACATCCCAAACCGTTTTGCCGGTAAATAGATCCACGGCTTCGGTAGTACCCCATGGCGGTTTGTTGCAAGGCAACCTGGCAGGAGAAAACAGAAAAGTGCGGTAAAGCCCGTAGGGTGCGCCTTTCTGCTCCCCGAATTCTCCAAAGATGCGGTTGTCCTGATCCTTGTTATGCTCGGCTGCATACTGGTCGCGGGGAATCAACTTCATCCATGCGATGAGGCGGTTGGTGTTGGCGACCATGATGTGGTGCGACGGATCGTAAGCTGCGCTGCCCCAGTTCACTCCGCCCACGTTCCCGGGAAAGACCACGATCCCTTGAAGACTGGGAGGCGTGAACATGCCGTCCCATTGCGAAGCCGCAATTTTTGCCTTGCACCACGCCTGATCCTGCGGAGTGGGTCCCCAGGCATCTTCAGCAGAAATTCGCTCCGGCACCAGGGAGATGGTCGAAAACGGCTGCGTGGGCCAACTCTGCTCGCCCGCGATCGTAGACTGCGGCACGGGCCGCTCTTCCACCGGCAACAAAGGAACGCCGGTGAGGCGGTTGAGCACAAAGACGTGACCCATTTTGGTGTTGATGACGATCGCCGGTGTCCCATCTTTCCAGGTGAACAGCGTAGGCTGTGAGGCCACGTCGTAGTCCCAAAGGTCATGGTGAACCGCCTGGAAGCCCCACACGAACTTGCCCGACGATGCGCGTAAGGCCACCACCGAGTTAGACCATTTATCGTCGCCCTTGCGGATACCACCGTAGTAGTCAGGCGCGGAACTCCCGATAGGGATAAACACCAGATCTTCTTTTGCGTCGACCGAAAGCGTCGACCAGGCATTGCCGCCCCCGGTGCGCGGTTCGGTTTTGTCCGCCCACGGTGTGGGGTTCCACGTCCAACGCAGTTGCCCGGTCCGGGCATCGAAGGCGCGCACGATGCCCCGCCCTGTATCTACTTTCCAGTTGTCTGCGATCGACGAGCCGGTGATGACCAGGTCGCCGGCAATGGCTGGCGGGGAGGTAACCTGGTATCCGCCTGTCCACTCCGTCGCCGTGGCTGCGCCCGGGGCAAGATTGACTTCTCCCTTGGTGCCGAAATCGACGCAGGGTTGGCCGGTCTTTCCGTCGAGGGCGATCAGGCGGCCATCCAGTGTTCCCATGAAAATGCGCAAGCGGCAAGGCTGGCCAGCCTTTGCTTTGGAGTCAGCCCACGCGGAGACGCCACGGGAGGCAACCTCGGAGTAATTCTGCGCGAGGTCCACATGCGGGTCGTACTCCCACAGCTTGGCGCCCGTTTCCGGATTCAGCGCAATCACATGGTTGTACGGAGTGCTCAGGAACAGCTGGTTTTCCACCAGGATCGGAGTAGCTTCGAAGGCGGCTTTCTTAATCAAGTCTGTCTGCTGTTCGAGCGCACCCGTGCGATAGGTCCACGCCAGTTGCAGTTTTGCGACGTTGGTACGATCGATCTGCCGTGCTGCGGAATAGCGGCTGCCGCCTGGATCATTGCCATAATTCGGCCATCCAGCATCTGACTGCGCGATCGCGGCGTTGGTCCAACAAACAAGGGTCCAGCAAAGGATGGCGGTGGCTGGCAGAATCCGAAACCGAAACAAGGATCTAACCATTTCTACCCGCCGGGCTTTGATATTCACCGTCCAGCAACGACATCAACACCAGTGAGTGGTAGGTTCCATCTCGATAAATCGCGTCGCGCATGATGCCCTCTTTTCGAAAGCCGAAAGCCTGATATACGTGGAGAGCGCGATCGTTGTTCACGAAAACGTCCAAAAAAAGACGGTGCGCCCTGTACTCGCCAAATGCCCGGTCAGCAATCTCGGCCAGAAACCTTCTGCCCGTACCTTGATTGGGAATGCCAACGACAAACCGCTTCAGCTCCACCGCCCGGTGTTCAGAAAGCAAGCCGCGGAGGATGGCGAAGGCGGCGACGTGTCCCTGCTCATCTTCTGCCACGATATAGCGCGCATCCGGATCGGCCAGGTTTTTCAGGTGCTCATCCGGCGGCCAGGAACCAACGAACGTGCGGAACTGCGGCAGCGTCTCCAACCTGCAAATCTGAGCAATGTCAGCTGCTGTCGCGTTTCTGAACTTCATAGAAAAAGATTAACCGTTTAGTCTCGGCGGAGCGGATAGGTGCCAGCCCCGGACTTCAAGTCCGGGGGAGCGGGTTTCAACCCGCGTGAACGCTCGCTCATATAAATTTAGGGCTTTAGAGTCTGCGTGAAGAACTCGATTTTGTCTCGGAAAACAGCTTTAAGGGTGCGGAAAATACTCTGTTTTGTATCAGGGCACGACTTTAGTCGGGCCGTAAACGATTGAAAATATTTTGGGCTTTATAGCCCCTGCCTCTCTTGCCCGCTCTCGAATTTCTCCCACCTGATGTCTGTTTTTCGAGTTCTCACGCAGACTCTTTAGCCCTGGTGGTCGGAGGAGTTTCAGGGAGTTTCAGCGGAGTTTTAGGACAGGAGTTTCAGAGTTTCAGGAGATATGGACCTTTGGGGGCGTCGATGGTCTTCCGATGACTGGCGAGTAGGAGCGGTCCCGTCAACCCCAAGACCGGCATATCCGAACGCGGTAACGACAGCGTAGAATTTGTGCCAATTCCAACAGAGAGCGAAAAACAATGCGCCGGTACCATCACATCGGAATTCCCACGACTGAAGCGAAGGCTGGCGAGACCCACTTGAAACATCTGAAACTCTTTGTCGTCAGCCACGAGAAAAGCGAATTTGGCGTGGAGTGGATGCGTTTCGAAGCGGACGCGACGGTCCCTGATCTCGTCCGGCAAGTTCCGCACGTCGCCTTTGAAGTGGCTGATCTCGCCTCCGAGCTTGCTGGCCGCGAAATCCTGATTCCTCCCAACAGCCCATCCGACGGCGTCCGCGTCGCGTTCATAGTCGAAAACGGCGCGCCCATCGAACTGCTCGAATTCACCGACCCCAACCACCCTGGCCGCCGCCAGCAGAGCAAGATGCTGATATAAACACCCTCCATCCAAAGCACCTCTTAGAGCGAAGGCGAGCACTTGGAGCTTAGTCTGTCTCGGCGCAAATCAAAGATAATCACGGCGTTTGCGGTCATCGTGATGGTCATATCCGTTGTCACAATAAAATTGTCATTCCATCCAATTCTCTGGTTAGTCGGGGCGATCGCCCTGATCCCCATATTTGCTGCCATCGTGGGAGCAATTCCTGACGGCGACCATAATAGCCCTAGCTAGTGGCATGTCGCAGACCGTAGGGGTCGCATTACGCAAGAGTACCGCCGATGGCGGTAGACCAGCAAGGCTAGCCCGCTTCAGGGCTATGAGCCACTCACGTAACGCATGACGATGACGATTTGAGAGCTGCTAACGGCATGTCGTAGAGACAAGGTTATTAGCTGCTAAAGGAAAGAGAGTGAGTAAAAAACGGCTTTTATTTCGAGGGTAGGATGCTTTTCCGGATGACGTACGAACTCAGCGCCTCGCAAATCCCATTAAGATCGGAGGGAGGCATTCTCCTTTGCATGCTACGGAGCCGCGGTTTTCTCCTTCCCTGATTCGCGCGCTGGCCAATACGGCCATGGGCCGGGAAGACGTTTTGCCGTTCTGGTTTGGCGAATCCGACCAGCCCACCCCGGCCTTCATCCGCGAGGCTGCGATCACCTCATTGCGCGAAGGAGAGACTTTCTATTCGGAAAACCTTGGCCGGTTGTACCTGCGGCAGGCGATCGCCAACTACCTGACCAACCTTCACCAGCGGGTCGTCACTGAGGATCGAATCGCAGTGACCGCATCGGGCGTATCCGCGTTGATGCTGGCCAGCCAGTTGCTCGTCGCCCCTGGCGATCGGGTGGTAACGGTCACGCCGCTATGGCCGAACGCGGTGGAGATACCCAAGGTAGTGAGCGGCCAGGTTACCTGCGTCTCGCTCCAGGTGCAGGACGGCCGTTGGACACTCCCGCTCGATCAACTGCTGCAGGCGCTCACCCCGGGCACCCGGATGCTGGTACTGAATTCGCCCAACAACCCCACCGGTTGGACCATCCAGCGCGAGGAGCAGGTTGCGCTTCTCGATCACTGCCGCCGGCATGGAATATGGATCCTCGCTGACGATGTCTACGAGCGCCTGGTCTATGCCGAGGGAATGAGATCCGCTCCGTCGTTTCTTGCCCTGGCCGATGACCACGACCGGTTGATTGTTATCAACAGCTTCTCCAAAGCCTGGATCATGACCGGCTGGCGAGTGGGATGGATGGTCGCGCCCAGCGCCATGATGCCTGATCTAGGGGCGCTGCTCGAATATAACGTTTCCTGCGTCTCGGTATTTACCCAGCGGGCGGCTGCGATTGCTCTCGAGCAGGGAGAACCTTATGTAGAACAGTTGCGAGCAGAGCTTGCCCAGACCAAAGCCAAATTGTTTGCCGCACTGCGGATGATGCCCAGGGTCGAAGTGCCGCAATCGGATGGCGCGATGTACCTCTTCCTGAGGGTCGCTGATGAAGACGATTCCATGCGTCTGGCAACGCGCTTGATCGAAGAAGTTGGCCTGGGCCTTGCGCCTGGCAGGGCCTTCGGACCCGAAGGCGAAGGCTGGTTGCGCTGGTGCTATGCCGCGGCGTGGAAAAAAAACCAATCCGGAATTGAGCGCCTGGCGCGCTTTCTCTCCTCATGAACAAATCCACTTTCCGTTGTGTCTGCTGTTTTTGGGCTCGTGGCCTTCAAAAGCTGTCTGGCTCGCCTTAGCTCTTTGCTTTCTCTAAGTAGGCAGACAAATTGTACTCAGCACTCCGCAACTCCCACCTGCCTGGCAGAGGAATCCACCAAGGCGCTCTGGCGCCTCTCGCTGGGCAGCCCACACCGCGGCGACATCTGCGATGAGACGGATCCCAATGTCGTCGGCATCACTAGCACGCCGGTCATCGACGTGAGTGCCTCCACCATGTACGTGGTCGCGCGCCAGCAGGCGCCGGGGACGGACGATCTGCCCTCCGCGCACGATTTCCTGCATGCGATCGATATCACCACGGGAACGGACTTGCGCAACGTGCAGGTCAACGCGGCGCTCCAGCTGCCCGACTCGAACAACCAGAACCATCCGGCCACTGTGGCCTTCAACGACACCTGCGAGCGCCAACGAGCGGGATTGCTGCTCCAGAACGGCGTCGTCTATCGCGCCTATGGCACATATAACTGCGACAGCAATTGTCCCAACGACCCCTACCGAGGGTGGATCATTGGTTTTCGTGCAGCGGACTTCGCGAGCGCCGGCCAGTTCACGAACTCGGAGGCGACCGGCGAAGGCGGCATGGGGGTCTGGCAATCGGGGAAAGGGCTCGCGGGAACCAGTGACGGCTCGATCTTCGACCAGACGGGCAATGATCTCCCCGGGAACTCTTCTCTTGCCCCGCTGGGGGACTCCTTCGTCAAGTTGAGCGGGAACGGCACGTCGATCACCCTGGTCTCGAGCTTCCAGCCGGCCGACGCTCTCAGCTACAAGCACGGCGATACCGATTTGGCCTCCGGGGGTCCCATGCTCCTCCCCAACGGCATGCTGATCGGCGGCGGAAAGGACGGGCAATATTTCGTGCTTTCGCAGAGCAACCTCGCGACATCGCCGGCGTTCTTCCAGGCATACTTCAATACGTTTCACTACGGCCCGGCGTCCTATCCTTACAACTCGCCGGGATTCTTCACCACGCCGTGTCCTGCGGCATCTTCTTATAGCGTTGCCGACATCGGGCTCATGTGCTACATCGATCCCAGTGACTATCAGAACGGCGAGTCGTTCGGGCCCAACATCCACCAGGGCCCGGTGATGTGGCAGGACTCTGCCAGTCACGCCTTCATTTACAAGATGCCGGAGAAGGATTACCTCAAAGCGTTCGACTATGACATTGGCTCGACCACGGTGAATCCGGCGCCGGCGCACGTGGCGACTGTCCGGCCCGGCGCGGATGGCATGCCCGGCGGCTTCAGCTCGGTGTCGGCCAACGGCCGCCTTGACGGGATTGTGTGGACTGTTGCTCAGCAGGCGAACAGCATGTACGGTCCACCCACGCCGGCGATCCTCTATGCGCACCGTGCATCGGACCTGGACCTGCTCTGGAGCAATGCGGATGATCAGGTACCGCTCGCGAAGTTCACCGCGCCGACCATCGCGGACGGACGCGTGGTGCTCCCGAGCTTCAACCTGTTCGAAGTGTTCGGACTGAAGCGCCCAAACCCTCGTCTGTGGCCCGGCTATTTGTCTCTAGGCCACGACCGAACGCAAGTGGGTCAACATGGGCGGCAGGGCGGGGGTTCTGGGAGAGCCCGTGGGCGAACTCGCTCGCGACGGTGCGGGAGCGCGACGCGATTTTCGCTCCCATGTGAGCGGCGGCGGATATGGTCGAGTCAGCGTACCGCCGTCGGTGAAAATTGAGACGCCGATGTGCGAGACACCGTGGACGAAAGAGCGGGACACGGGAGCCGCTGCGCAGACGACCCCGATCGAGGCATCCATCTTCACGTCACGGAAAACCGGCGCCCATTACGTGCTCGGCGAGATACCCGCGGCGTTCCTGCGAGCCGGTGGATTGAAACGATTCGGTTATCCGGTCACCGATGAAGTCCCGACGCCCGACGACTTCGGACTCATGACGCGCTTTGAGCGAGGAACGATCTATTGGTATCGAGGGCACACCGCCGAGATCGGTGAGCCCCGTTTGCCGCCACGGCGGGAGTAGCACATCACATCCTTGGCAGCGTGATCTGATTCTTGGTAGTTTTTTTTTGGCCAGCAAGGTGGTCCCGTCAGGACTGCTGTGGAACGGACCGCCCAGACGAAGGCATACGGATCGTTTCGGTCGGTGGGGCTTTGCGGGGCGCACTTTCCAGTTGACTGCGCCCTTCCATTGAGACACGCCGAACTCCTTTCATCCAAAATAGGTCGCGCTGCGCAACTGGCGCTTTCTTTACAAGATGGGCGTGAGCGGATGCCGCTGGTTTGAAGGTTTCGGCAGCTACCTGGAGGTCTGCAAGCAGTCCCTTACCGGAGTGGCTGATCCCACCCTCAGTCCGGATTCGCCCATCGTTCTCTCCCTGAAAGTTCTCTATTCCTATCCAGGATTGAGCACCGCGGAGCAAGGGAATCGCGGCCGCGCGGAAATGTTCCGCACTTCTTTCCGTGACTATGAACGGCAAATCCGCGAGCAGATGACCATGATGTTCTCCGGCTACGGATTTGACGCGCAGCGAGATATCGCTGGCATCATTCTCAACCGCTGGGGGCACGCCTACCTCAGTCCGCAGCCAGGTTTTTTCTTTGGTCTGAATGGACAACCGGCGCCGCGAGAGATCCTGCGCAGAGAACCGTTCGGCCGAATCGCCTTTGCCAACAGCGATCTTGCCGGAGCGATGGATCATCGGTATTCCATACTGGAAGCAAAGAGAGCGGTGAGTTTGTTGCTTGACCAGGTGCTCTTGAGCTAAGCCGTCGCTTTCGCACCGGCGGGTCGGACCGATTTGCAATCATTTAGTTCCCTTGGTTCGCTTTTTTCGCACTTTTCTGCAAACGCAACAGCAACCAGGGATCTCACAGTTCTAGGCCTAAGCAACGCAACGATAACGAGTACGAAACAAATCATGGCGCCAGTAGTCCATTGGCGGTGATGTAAGATTCGAGATCATGAAAGTTCGTGCTGGCATTCTGTTGGTTGTGTGGGCTTTTCTTTGCGGTGCCCCCACGGCTCAGGCTGCCGACGCTGACAGGCACGTTTCCGTTTGGATTATTTCACCGGAGGGGTCTGGTCCAAACGACATCGCCCAAGGGGAGGACCTCCCTTCTCGCATGGAGGCCTTGCGCTTGTCGCTCGCCGGAACCCGCATTCGGTTGCTAAACGTGGAAGATCCGCTGGCGACGAAGACCGGCAGTTGGTACCCCGAATACACAGTTCCGAATTTTCAGGTTGTGGCAAACCAGCGAAAGACATTCACCGCGCTGGCCCGTTTTGCGGAGCAGAACAATGCTTACATTGTCCTGCGCTTGATCACCTGGAGCGAGGCGTTCGAACTGCTGCGCGCCGCTCGCACCGCTGGGCCGGACGCATTGCCAGACGTGATGGAAGTTGGTACCACGTGGACGGGGTATCTAGCTGCGAACGGTAGAATTCGATCCAGGCCCGACTGGCAAAAAAGCAGAGGAAACTGGCGGGACGTGCTTGGTATCCCGGCTTGCGCGCTACCGTATATTACAGACGTCCGCCTTCTTTTTTACTGGAAGCGCTTGCCGTCTGCTGCGCCTGATTCGCATCCCCTGACTCTAAATAACGCTAGTTGGCCGGCTCTCCTCGATTCTGTTGCTAGCGGCACTTCTTCCGGTGAGACTGTTACGTTCCCAACGGGTATTGCCCTTAATCTTCTTTACGACTATGTGTCACTGGTCAGAGCCGGCGGAAGCCAGTCTATTATTCAGAATGGCCTGTTCGGGTCTCGTCTGTCTTTCTCCAGCCAAAGCGCTCTCGCCGTCCCGGTCTATCTCGCCGAACATTCCTGGGTTCCTCTCGGTAAGGGGGAAGTTCGGCAGTTGGTCAGCTTTCCCGAGACTACCCATGAGGAAGTAACCCGTACCTTTGTAAATGGCGGTTATCGAGCCACTCTGGAACCCGCTAGTTTCATGGCTCGATGGGCCGATGATTTCTACGAGCGGCAGCGAAAGAACTACAAGGCTCAACGGTTTTGGGATTATGCGGCGGCCGCCGTACCCCCGGGAGGTTTTAAAGGTGGCGGCGAACTCGTAGTTTTGAGCAGAACATCGGATCCCGCATTGGCTTTCAAACTGGCTGACTATCTAGCGACCGACCCGGAATATACCGAAATGCTGTCCCAAGCCGGCTTCTTGCCTCCCGGCAAACCTGGTTACGGAGTGGACGGGTTGGTCGCATCCCTCACCAGGGATGAGCGGGATGTTGGAGACGCTCGCATTTTCGGTGAAACTGTACAGAAGGCAATCGATCAGGGGCATAGATACCCGGACGTTGAACGCTGGCCGGACGTATTCGAGAATCGGACCGTGCTTGAAAAGTTGCAACGTGTTTGGCGCCGGATGGCGGAAGGGGACGTCGCCGGCGTGCGCCAGGAGGCCAAAGAAGTCGACTGGGCGGTCAACTCCCAGATATATCTGCCCTCACGCGCATTGAATGCGTTCATCCAGTCCTGGCGATGGGTTGCCCTCATTCTTTCCATGACCGCTTTTCTGTTGGTGTTAGGAGGACTCCATCGCCTGCGGCTGCAGCAGGTAGAGCGGCAGTTCTACATGCGCCTGGAAGAGCGAGTCAACGAGCGGACCCGCATCGCGCGGGATTTGCACGATACGCTGCTGCAAAGTTTTCACGGATTGTTGTTGCGGTTTCAGGCGGCGACGAGTTTGCTGCCAACCCGTCCGGAGGAAGCGCGGAAGAGGCTGGAGAGCGCGCTCGATCGGGCGGAGGAAGCGATCACCGAGGGCCGTGATGCAGTACAGGGGCTGCGCTCATCAACGGAATTGACCAACGACCTTGCGTTGGCCATAAACACTTCGGGTGAAGAACTCGCGACTGCTGAAACCAACCCCAATCATGCCGCTTTTCAGGTAGGGGTAGAAGGCACGCCGCGAGACCTCCATCCGATCTTGCGAGACGAAGTCTATCGGATTGCAGGCGAGGCAATACGCAACGCTTTCAAGCACGCACAGGCGCAGCGGATCGAAGTGGAAATCCAGTATCACGAACGGCAGTTTCGCTTGCTGGTGCGGGATGACGGCAAGGGCATTGAGGGGAAGATCGTGAATGACGACGGGCTCCTGGGACACTACGGCTTGCGCGGTATGCGCGAGCGCGCCAAACTTTTGGGCGGCCAGCTGACGCTGTGGAGTGAACTCGGTTGTGGCACGGAACTGGAGCTGAGCATTCCTGCCACCAATGCTTATTTGACGCGTGATATTGGCAAGCGCTCCTAGTTAGCTGAGACGCGTCGTGCCTGTAAAGCGGCACTGATCCCAAAACAATTATGTACGGCCTAAAGCGTCTGCGTGAGAACTTTGGTTTTGTATCAGGGCACGACTTTGAGTGGGTGGCCCAGGTCTCGCTTTTGAGACCTGGGTTCCCCTCGCAAAACGGATCGACCTCCTGCGCCTACTTCCCTGCCGGAGCAACAGCTGATGGTACAGCCCGCACCTGCAGTAACACGCGCCGATAGGAGGTGAGCCGTGGCATTCCGTCGTCGGTAACTTCGAGTATGATGTGCGCCACGCCTTCTCCGCTGCATGCCAACCCAGGAATCCACGCCGGCCGGCAGGGAGAGTTAACCGTCACCAGAGCCTGCGGACTGTTTGCGCCGTTAATAGTAACATCCGCGCCCTGCGTACCCGCCAGCCCGGCTTCTTCATAGACCCACCAATGGTAGTGAAGTGTATCTCCATCGGGATCTTTGCTCCCAGCTGCATTGAGAGTCACCGTCTGTTTCGTATCCGCGACTAACTCCACAGGAGAAGTTCCCGCCTGTCCGTTGACCACCAGCTCCGGATTATGGTTGGCATGGGCGAAATCCTTAATAGTCCAATCCATGCGCGCAGCAAAGTCATTCTGGTAGGCCGCGCGCCAACGCCAGATGGTGGCTTGATCGGAGACATGCTCCAGGCCGTCGGCACCGATCACGCGATCTTGTGAGGTGGCGCGACTAAATTCGTCGCCACCCTGGGACCAAATCATGTGCGTCTCGCCGTAGGGCTGCCGATACACATAGCGTCCTCCCCAACCGCCCCAGTCAGGCCGGCGATAGGCGTTCAAGCCATTGTCGATCAAGCCCAGGTACGATGGAGTATCGCCTTCCATAATGAACAGGAACCGTGGGTACCACTTACCCATAGGACCCTTGGCGCGAATGTTCGTCTCCAGCCATTCGTTGGTGACCTGGGTGGTGTCGGAGCCGTAATTGCGGTAGTAAAGGTCGCCGCTGATGCCGGTCCATGTCGCCTGGTAGTACTCCTCACCATTCGGCGGACTGGGCTTGACGACATAGAAGAGGGTAGGAAATTCGCGTCGAATCCAGGGGCCTGCATCATCCTGATCGGAGATGGAGGAGACGCGCAGGGTGGATACGAGCCGCTCCATCTCTGAGGAGGAATGCGAAGCGCGCAGATCCATCAGCGCCTGGGCCAGGGTGTTGGCGCCGCCCCAAAGGCAGATCCAGAGCGGGCGCGGATCGTCGCGTTCGATGGCTTTCATCAGCGCCTGCGAGCCGGCAGATGCCTTGCCTTCCCCGGTTGCGGTCATGCCATAGGCAGCCTGGCCGGCAAAAATGCGCTGATCGAGCTCCTCGTGAGTGGGCCAGCCTTGGGCGTGCATTAGCAGGTTGGATCGCACCTGCCGGTAGGCCTGCACGATGGCGTGCATGGTCTCGGGGTGGGTGGCCGTCCTCTGCCAGGTTGAGGTGGTGGCGATCATAGCCTCGAGGTCGAATTCGTTGGAGTAGAGCAGCAGACGCACAAACGACATCTGATCGTCGGGTTCATTGCCGATATCACTAATGATGGCCACTCGCGGACGCCCGGTGAAGCGGTCCGCGGCCGGCGGCCGCGCGGGCTGCGCTGCCGCAACCACGCAGACCAACAAAGAAACAGTCAGAATGCTCCACCCGCGTGAACCGTTCCTGATAAATTCTTCCATTCCAACATTCTCCTCCCTGTGGTTTCGTGCGCGCATTAATAACACTTAAGTTGCGGCGGATTACTACGAGGATGAGAAAGGAGCAAAACTCGCTTGCAAATCTCGCCTATCCATCGTACAAAGGGGCAAATCACATTTCCCCGGGGCAGCTCCGTTACTGCTGCAGTCACAATTAACGAACAGGAGCTCCTCGTGGTTGCAGCGTTGGTCCGGTTTATCTCTCTGCTCATTATAGTTGTCTCGTTCGATGCGCTAGCTTGGGCAGACTCGTGGGTTAAACCGACCCAGGAAGAGCTGCAGATGACCGCGGAGCCGGCGGCTCCGGGAGCGGCGGCGATTTATCTCCTGCGCGATGAGAGGGCTGACGACAAAATACACACCCACACCACTTATGTGCGGCTCAAGATCCTGAGCGAAAAGGGGAAACAATACGCTGACCAGGAAATCAACTATGAGGGCCGCGAATTTCATGTCTCCGGGGTGGAAGGCCGCACCATTCATAGCGATGGCACGATCGTTCCTTTTACCGGTAAGCCCTACCAGAAGCTGCTGGAGAAGAGCGGCCACGAGAAATACAAGGCTACCGTGTTTACCCTGCCCGACGTGCAGGTAGGCAGCATTATCGAATATCGCTATGTACTGTGGTACGAGAGCGACCTGGTGGTCTCGCCACGCTGGTATCTACAGGGTCCGCTGTATACCCGCAAAGCGCACTTCTTTTTCCTGCCCAGTGAGCATCTTCTTGAGGACGGCCACGGCGGGGTGATTCAGGGGCGGGCGACGTATTCGGCTTTTCTGCCTGAGGGGGTTTCGGTCGTTTACTCCCCTGCCGGCAAGAGCTACAGCCTCGATGTGGAGAAGATTCACGCTTATCCACAGGAGGATTACATGCCTCCTATGCACAACTACACCTTTCGCGCGCTCTTCTATTACACGATTGCAAAGACCACCGATGAATACTGGTCGACCGAAGGGAAGTACTGGTCGAAACGTGTCGACCGTTTTATCGACGCGGGCAAAATGCCGGGTGTTGTCAACCAGATCGTCAGCCCGCCGGATACGCCTGCGCAAAAGCTCGAAAAGATTTATGGCGCGTTGATGACGATTGAAAACACAACCTTCACCCGAGAGCACAGCGGAGCTGAGGATAAGGCGCTCGGCATCAGGATCAGGACGGCGGCGGATATCTGGGCACAGAAGCGGGGCGATCGGGATGAGATCACCCGCCTGTTCGTGGGTCTGGCGCGGGCGGCAGGTTTCAAGGCCTATGCCGGATATGTCACTAACCGCGACAACAACCTCTTTGTCGCTGATTACCTGGATATGCGCCAGCTGGATGACGAGATTGCGATCGTGGAGGTGGATGGCAAAGAGAAGTTCTTCGACCCCGGGGAACGATACGCAGGCTTTGGCGATCTGCATTGGAAGCATGCCGCCTCCATGGGTATCCGGCAGACGGATAAAGGAACGGCTCTCCTTTCGACGCCCACTTCCCCTTACCAGGCGACTAGCGAATTGCGCAGCGCGTATGTCGATATCGAGCCTGACGGCAAGGTAACGGGGACCATTCGCATGGTGCTTACCGGCGACTTTGCGCTACGGTGGCGCGAGTTCGCCCTGCATAACGACGACGATGCCCTCAAGCAGCAATTTACCGCGCTGGTGCAGCAAGAGATGCCCGCCGGCGTCGAGGTAAAGACCGATCACTTTCTCGGACTGACTGACTGGACTACGAATCTGCAAGCTGCGCTCAGCGTGACCGGCTCGATGGGCTCATCCACAGGCAAGCGCTTATTCTTGCCCGCTATGTTCTTTGAGGCGACCAGTCAACCGTTGTTTGCTCTCGATAAGAGAACTCAGCCCATCGACCTGAACTACCCATACATCATGAAGGATACGGTCACCATCAAGCTGCCGGCGGCGTTTGACATAGAGAGTCTCCCCAAAGACACAGAGTTTATGTATCCGCAAAACACCTACTACCGGGCGACGTTTACGCAGGAGCCCCGCACCATGAAAACGCTGCGGACCCTGGTCATCGGCAATGTAGTTTATAAAGCGGAGGAATATCCCCAGCTGAAGGACTTCTACCAGAAGGTGAATGCGAAGGATAAGGAACCGGCTGTGCTGCACATTGCCTCCGTACCGGCGCCCGCGACGCCCGGGCACTCCAAATGAAACTGCCATTGCTACTGATGCTTGTTGGCCTGGTTGCGCCCGCGGGGCGCGCGGCCACCCCCTTCCCTGACTGGGTGGTGCAAGCCGCCGCGGTCAAACTGCCGAGTTATCCGGCCAATACGGCGGCGGTCGTCCTGCTCGATGACCGGCTGGTGAGTGTTGGTCCCGATGGCCGGGCCACGGAACGGCAGCGGCGCGTGGTGAAGATTCTGCGTCCCCAGGGGCGCGAGTATGGAGAGATTGTCGCCAGCTACTCCAAGGATGAAAAGCTCGATTCTTTTCATGCCTGGAGCATTGCGCCCGGTGGCCACCAGTATGCAGTCAAAGATCAGGACGTGCACGACCAGGCGCTTGGCCAATGGGGCATTCTCTACGATGATCTGCGCGCTCGCACGGTGACGCCTCCGGGAGCTGATCCCGGCGGGGTGATTGCGTACGAGGCTGAGCGGCGGGTGGCGGACTACGGCACGGAGGAGGAGAGCTGGCACTTTCAGCAGGATATTCCAGGGGTTCGCTGGGTTCTGGAAATGGATTTGCCGCCGAACTGGAACCACTATGATGCGTGGCGGCATCATGCACCCGTTGCTCCGGCCCAAGTGGCGCCCAACCACTGGCGTTGGGAGTTGACGGATGTGCCTGGGATCGATCTGACCGATGTGCCCCTGGCGCCGTCGCCGCTTGCCCTGGCCGCCCGTATGGTGGTTCACTACGGAGCACGGCCGCTGCCTACAGGCGACCAGCGCTGGACGGAGATCGGCAACTACTATGACACGCTGGCAGCGAGCCGCACAGAAGCACCAGCCGAGATCGCCGCCAAATCGCGCGAAGTCGGCGGCAGCGGGGACTTCAAAACCAAGCTTCAGGGCGTCGCCGGATTTATGCAGCGGGAGATTCGCTACGTGGGGATCGAGATCGGCATTGGCGGGTTGCAGCCACATCCGGCCGCCGATGTATTTCGCTACCGTTACGGTGACTGCAAAGATAAGGCTACGCTGTTGATTGCCATGCTGAATGCGGTGGGGGTGCGGGCAACCTGGGTCCTGGTGGATACGCACCGCGGCTTTGTCGATCCGGTGCTGCCGTCCATCGAGGGCAACCACGCTATCGCGGCGATTGAAATGCCTGCCGGTTATAGCGACCCTGATCTGAAGGCAGTGGTAACCGCCCGCGGGGGCAAGCGCTATCTCATCTTTGATCCCACCGATACCTACACGCCGGTTGGTTTGCTGCGGTTTGAGCTGCAGGGTAGCTACGGCATTCTAGTGGCGGGTAACGATAGCCAGGTGATCCAGTTGCCCATGCTTGCACCGGACGCGGACACCTCGGAGCGCGCGGCCTCTTTTGCCTTGAACGCAGACGGCACGTTAAAAGGGACAGTGACGGAGACGCGTTCCGGAGAAGCGGCTCTTGCCTTTCGGCCGCTCTATTGCGAAGAGGGCGAGAAGGAACAGCATGAAGCGATGGAGCGGCGCCTGCAGAAGGACCTGACCAGCTTTACCATCGACTCCAGCAGCGTACAGAACGCGCGTGAGATGAACAAGGGCATGGTGCTGCAGTACAGCTTTACGGCCAACGGCTATGCCCAGCCGAGTGGAGATTTGTTGCTGCTTCGCCCCCGGGTGGTGGGCCGCCATGCGCGGCCTTACAACGATAAGCCGCGCACCTACCCGATCGACCTGGGCGAGACCGGAACCTGGCGCGACCGTATTGATGTGGTTTTACCCGCCGGGTACATGGTCGATGATGTTCCTGCACCGGTGGACCTGGATGTGGGCTTCGCCTCATACAAGAGCACCATCAAGGAGGATGGGGGCGTGCTGCACTATTCCCGGGAATACGTGGTGAGGCAGCTTGACCTTGCAGCGGAGAAGTCCGCCGATGTCAGTAAGCTGATGCAGGTGATCAACGCTGATGAGAATGGCAGTGCTGTGCTGAAGAAGAAGTAAGCCCGGCTTTCCATGCTCAAACGCTCCATTGAAGCAATGGGTGGCGAATTGATTCTGACGGCGAAATTTCCCCAGGACGCACCGGTCAGATTAACGGGATTCGCGGAGCTTGACGCCTGGAATCGGCAATCAATCTTCGGGCATCCTATCGGCGCGTATATTCAAGGTGCAAGCACCCGCAAGTAAGTAGGCGAGATCCTTCTTACACCAGTCTCCATAGGCTGATTAATTGGTTTCAAAAGCGCTCGATAAGCTTACTCGCCCTTGCAGAAGCCGAACCTTCGAGATAGCCTTGGCGCTATATCGTGACTTCCAGCCGGCCCCGGAGTATACTTCTCGCCACCAAAGGGTCCGGGTGAGCCACCCCCCTCCGCCTCCCAATACAACCCTTTCTTCAGGAGGTGCTCTCAATGAAATACTGCTCAATTCTCTGCCTGGTCGCTTCGATGGTCACGCCTGCATTGTCTCAGGCGGGTCCACCACCGCTGGTGCAAACAAATTTCTGCCCGGCCGGGTTACAGCCCGACGGATATATCGACTGGTCGGCGATGCCAAAACCGCCCACCACGAACTATGGCAGTCCGTCAGCGCCGGTTACGGCCACGCTCCCTGTGCTGGGCGTTCCCGGTCTTACCGTTAACGTGCAAATTCCGGCTCTCACTCGAGACTGGGACCAGGGCCCCACCCCAGTGGATGCATACGACGTCAGCGGAGACACGATCACCCTCAACGCGCTCATGAACAATCCCAGTCCTCCTGGCGCCCAATACAGCGGATCTCCTACCAGTATCACGCTCACCTTCAGCCAGCCCATCGTAGGCCTGCGCGTGGTTGGCTCAAGCTCGGGAGGCAACACTTATAACTTCAGCATTGCTTCCGATGGAGGGGATCTTCCCCTGGGAGCATTTGCCTCTACATTCACGGGGCAGGTTAATCCCTCAGAAGAATTTGCCTGGGTTGCCGGACCGCTGCAATTACTCGCTCCCAGCGCGCTCATTACAACCGCCACCCTCACCATCTATCCCACTTTCGGCGAACATGGGTTTGAGCTGGTGAACTGGTCCGATCTCCGCATTGAGTCCGGCTCGGCTCCTGATCCGTCCGGGCAGGTTCCCACCGACGGACTGCAGCAATGGCTCCGGGCCGATAAGGGGAATCTCTCCGACGTTACCAACCCGCTTCGCGTCCCGGTGCAAACATGGAGCGACCAATCTGGCAACGGTCACGACGCCACCGGTGCGCAGACGACAAGTCCAACCATCGTTTACGATGGGGCGCATTGTCAGCGCACCGTGGCTTTCAACGGCAGCCAATTCCTGAACTTCAACCTGCCGATCGCCGGCTGGCGGCAAATGACCGTTTTCCTGATGGCAAAATCCGATACAGACCCGGCGGGAGGCCAGGACGGTTCGGAAAACAGTGCGATCTTCTGGAATGAAGACGCCTATTGGGGAAACACTTACCTCAGTCCCTTCCAGAGCCATGTCGACTTTCGTTTTGGAACCACCCAGGCAGGCAATCATCCCAACTACATGCGGGCACCAACCATCGGTGGGGACTTCAGCCTGACCACAGCGGTCCATAACGACTCCACCGACGAGCTTTATGTGAACGGGCTCGAGGTCTTCAATGCAGAAGGCAAGCTTCCGGCCCTAAGCGGGTCCAATGGGTCTGGTTTCCTCGGCCGCGGTATTAACAACACCTATTTCCATGGGGAGATCAGCGAGGTGCTGGTCTATAACCGAACGCTGACGGCGGCCGAGACCCAGAGAGTTACCAGTTATCTGGAAAGGAAATATGGGCTCTACTAGCTTTCGCGGATCGGGATACATCGGCAGATTACTCTGTCACGATCCGTAAAACACTACGCCCATACGTATGCTGCCACCACAACGGTCCGACTAAACTCCTATATAGGGGGCAGCATGCAGGAGAAGGTACTAGAACTGCTGTCAGGGCGACAAGGCCACTTCCTTCTGGAGAGTGGTCATCACGGCGACCTCTGGCTGGATCTGGAGACACTCTGCCTGACACCTCACCGTGCGCAAGTAGTTGCTGGAGAGTTGGCTGCGCGGTTATCGGATTTGCGCCTGGATGCGGTCTGCGGCCCTTTGGTCGAAGGAGCGTTCATCGCTCTCATGGTAGCTCTGCAGCTGGGCACACATTTCACCTACTCGGAGCGCTTTGTTGGTCCATCTGCAGAGGGCCTTTTCCCCGCGGGATATCGGGTTCCCGCATCCCTGCGAGAGGGCCTTCGCGGTCAACGTGTCGCCATCGTGAATGATGTCATCAACGCCGGCTCGGCCGTTCGGGGCACCTGGAGCGACCTCGAGGAATGTGGGACGAATATCGTCGCCATCGGCACACTCCTGGTGCTGGGCTCGGCCGCCGCCAGCTTCGCCGGCAGCAAGAACATTCCTTTACACACTGTGGCCGCCCTGCCTAACAATTTATGGATTGCTTCCCAGTGTCCCCTCTGTGCATCCGGCGTTCCCTTGCAGGATGTTGCGGCTTTCTCGACATCTCTCCGGATCTAAACCTTTGCTTTCTCTTCCAGCGCCAGGTACTGATGAATAAAGGCGATTGCCATACTTCCCTCACCTACTCCACTGGATACACGCTTGATCGAGTTGTGGCGCACATCGCCGGCGCAAAAGATTCCCGGCAGACTCGTCTCCAGTGGAAAGGGCGCACGGTCGAGCTTCCAGCTGGTGAGATCGCGGCCGGTGCAGATGTAGCCTTTCTCGTCGCGCTCCAGCTCCTTCGGTAGCCATGACGCGTTGGCAACCGCACCAATCATCACGAACAAAGCGTCGGCCTGATATGTAACCAGTTTGCCGCCGACCCGGGCCACGATTCTCTGCAGATGATCCTCGCCCTGGGCTTCAACCACCTCGCTGAACGGCACCACTTCGATGTTGGCCTTGGACGCGATTTCGCCAATCAGATATTGCGACATGGTAAGCTTCAAACCTTCACCGCGCACCAACACCTTGACCTCGGCAGCGTAGTTAGAGAAGAACATGGCCGCCTGGCCTGCTGAGTTGCCACCACCCACGATGAAGACCTTCTTCCCGTTCACACCGATGGCCTCGGGACGAGAGGCTCCGTACAGCACACCGCGCCCCAACAGGCGCTCGCAGCCCTCCGCTTTCAGCCGGCGCCATTCCACTCCCGTTGCCAGCAAGACAGCGCGAGCAAAAACGCGTTGCCCGCCATCGAGCTCCAACTGATAGCCGCCTTCGCGAGGAACCACCTTCTCAATCGAGCGCGTCATCGCAATCTCGGCGCCAAAACGCACTGCCTGCTTTACCGCCCGTCCAGTCAGGTCTTCCCCTGAGATCCCTTCAGGAAAGCCAAGATAATTCTCGATACGCGATGAGGTTCCCGCCTGCCCTCCTGCCGCCGAACGCTCGACCATCAATACCTTCAGCCCTTCTGACGCGCCGTACACACCAGCAGCCATGCCCGCCGGACCTGCTCCTGCAATCACTACGTCGTAACTGTCGCTGTTCGGTTTGGTCTGCAGTTGCAGGGCCTCTGCCACCTCACGCACAGTGGGCGTGTGGCCGAAGAGCTTTCCATCGATCGCCACCGTCGAACAACCCAAGTCACCAGGTATAGATGGCGGCACCCGCTCCGGCTCCAGTTCCGGATCAACGCACTCGTAAGGGATCCGATTGGAAGCAAGGAAGCTTCGGAGTTCGCGGCAATCGGTGTTGTATTTCGAGCCTAGAATCAGCACCCTGGCGGACGGCAGCGTGCTGACAAATTCCTGCACCCGCAGGAGCCGGTCATTCATGGTTTGCAATATCAGGGCGCTCGCCTCTCTTGACTCTCTGATGAGATTCTGAAGCTGCTGCCGCTCCAGACGCACAACCCGGCAAGCGGTTTCGGCCCGCAGTGAGATTAGGTTTTGCGTACCCAGCAGAATGGGAGTTTCACCAAAGAAATCGCCCGTCTGATATTCATAGTGGGTGATGTCTACCTGGCGGCCGAGAACCTCTTTCACCATCTGCAAGCGGCCTGCAAAAAGGACGTGAAAATACGGCGGCTCGCCCTCGCGAATCAACCATTCGCCGGGCGCAAGCCGAACATCGGCTGCCCTCTCCGCCAACCTGACGATCTCCGGCTCGGACAGAATGCTGAATAGCTTTGATTGCTTGAGCTCCTGGGCAGTGAACATTCCATCATTCTGTCATGTAGGGCGCTCAGACGGGATTGACCTCGAGCTCCGGCTGGCGATGGCCGCTGGTGCCGGCACCGGCATCCGGCGGAAGGCCAAGGCTATCAAAGACTGGGCCCAGGGCCACGAAAGACATGAGCAGCACGGCCAGGTGGAAATCGCGTAGTTGGGGAGTGGCTGCGGAATGGCCACGAGCATGCGCAACCAGGCGCAGGGTGATGGCTCCGATGGCCACCCCCATACCCAGGCTCAGTTGCATCACAGCGCTGAGGAAGCCATTGGCCCGGCTCATCCTTTGGGGTGGAACTTCCACGTAGGCCAGCGTTGTCAGGCAGGTGAACTCCATTGATCGCGCCGCTCCGTGAAAGAAAAGAATGGCAATCACCAGAATGGTCGCCGTGGCCGGGCTGAGCAGTGCGCAAAGAGCCATGGTTCCCGCGGTAATGATTCCGTTCACGATCAAAAGACGCCGAAATCCGAAGCGGCGAAGGGCCTGGATGACAAAGGCCTTCATGGTCAGGTCGCCGGCAAAAAGCGCCAGCAGATAAAGCCCCGACTGAAAGGCATTCAAGCCGAAGGCAATCTGAAACATGAGCGGTAGCAGAAACGGCAGCACCGAAACCGCGATGCGGAAGGCGCTCGCTCCGTAGACAGAAAGCGAGTACGTCTTGAGCTTCATGGATTCCAGGTCGATGAGGGAGATAGCTGGATTGCGGTGCGCGGCAACGATAGCGGCCACTCCGCTGAGCAAGCTGAGAGCGAGCACCAGACCGGGCAGCTGCCAGGGAACCCCTTCGCTGCCCAGCTTCTCCATGCCGTAAACCGCGCCGGCGGAAGCGAATCCTGCGAACAGAAAAGTGAGCCCATCAAAAGCATGCTTCTCTCCGCTGCGAACGTTCTCCACCCACAGTAAGGTGAGTATCAGGGCGGCGATGCCGATGGGAAGATTGAGGAAGAAGATCCAATGCCAGCTGGCATAGGTGGTGATAAAGCCGCCCAGCGGCGGGCCCACCACCAGGGCGGTCAGGCCGGGCCAGGTGATGTACGCGATGGCCTCAGTGAGCTTGTCCTTGGGCGTGGTACGCAGAACGATGAGGCGGCCGACCGGCACCATCATGGCTCCGCCGATGCCTTGCAGAATGCGCATCAGCGTGAACTGCGTCAGGGTATGGGCCGCCCCGCATAGGAGCGAGGAGAGGGTAAACGTCGCGATGGCGGCAGCAAATACCGAACGGGCCCCGAAGCGGTCAGCGACCCAGCCGCTGATGGGGATAAACACAGCCAGGGTCAGCAGGTAAGCGGTGATGCCCAGGTTCAGGCTGACCGCGCTGGAATGAAAGCTGTGCGCCATCTGCGGAAGCGCAGTGGCGATGATGGTACCGTCCAGATTTTCCATGAAGAAGGCGCCCGCGATCAGAGTGGTGACGTAAAGCGGCGAGCGGCTGTTCTTCATCGTTTGCAGCAGGGGTTAAAAGTGACTACGGAGTTTCTAATCCGCTTAAACCGGCTCTGCGCTCAAAGGCCTGGATCAAGGAACCGAGGCTGCGCTCGGCGCCAATTTCCGTGCGCGGCTCAGCAACCACAGTGGGCGTTGGCGGCACCGCACGCTCCTGCTGCTTGCGCGCTTCGTTGGCGGAAACGGCAACCGGGCCGGTGGGCACCAATCCGCTCAACGCGGCTCCCGACTTAGCGGCCTTATCCGTTTGCAAGTGACGCCGTTCCATCCGGCGCCTGGGCGGAACGCGCTTTATTTGCGGTTCCTCTTTTGCCGCCGGTGGAGGAGGCAGGGGCGCAGCCACCGCAACCGGGACGGCTGCCATTTCCGGGTGCTTACGCTTCCGCGCCGGGGCCGGGGTCTTCAACTTTATCTTCTTTAGCGAAGCAATCGCCGAAGCAGTCTGTGAGTCTTTTTTCGATCCGGCCAGAGAGGCAGCGAGAAAGTCCCGCGCCCGCTCCAGACGGCTTATTTCAACATCAATTTGAGCGATGATTTCGATCCGTGTGGTCATGCACCATCATTCTATCGCCCTCTGGTGTCTTCTGCCGATTCTCTGCCCTGTGGGAATTCAACTGTGTCATTATTCGCATCGAATGGCCGCCATGGGGTCAATTCGGGCCGCACGCAAAGCGGGTACCAGCGAAGCCGCGCTGGCGATGAATGTCAGCGCGGCTACCGACCCCAGCAGCACCCACGGGTCGCGCGGCGATGTTCCGTAGAGAAAGCTCGCCAATGCCCGGGACGCCAAAAGAGCTGCCCCCAGGCCCACTGCCGTCCCAAAAAGCGCAACCAAGGCGTTTTCCCGAAAGACCATGGCCAGCACCCAGATGCGCTGCGCCCCTAACGCCATGCGGATGCCGATCTCACTCGTCCGGCGCGCCGTCACGTAGGCCAGCGTTCCATAAAGACCGATGGCGGTTACCAGCAAGGCGCATCCGGCAAAGAACATGGCCAGCATCGCCATCATGCGCTCCGTACTCATGGAATCGGCGACAACTTCATCCATGGTTAATAATGCCGGCGCAGGTATGTCCGGCGCCAGCCGGGCTGCTAAGGAACGGACAGCGGGGGCAAGCGCGGCCTGCGGCCCATCGATACGCACCACGGCATGGAAGGACGGTTTCTTCTGCTCATCCTGCATGATGGGCACATATCCTATGGGTGGCGCGGGTTCGCGCATATACCTGTACTTGGTGTCGCCGACCACGGCAACTACTTCATACGAGGCGTGCTTGTCTCCGCTTACTACCTGCTGGCCCAGCGCATCCTGCCCGGGAAATAGCAGCTTCGCGGCCGATGCGTTGAGGATCATCTTCATCCCGGAGGCATTGGTATCGGCCCACCTGAATTCCCTTCCCTGATGGAGCGGAATGTGCATGGTTGCGAAGTAATCCGGACCCACGCTATTCATGTAAAGCATCTGCGGGCTCGCACCGGGAGCCGCGTATCTGCCGTTCCAACCTAAATGCGAAAGCGGCACGATGAACTGGAAGCTCACCCTTCTTACGCCCGGCTGGCGGCTGAGTCCCTCGCTCAATTCCTGGTACTGCCGCATCAACGCGTCGCCCTCCAGCTGTTGTTTGTCCATGTTGAAGGCGATGTTCACCAAGCCGCTGGGGTCGAACCCGATGCCTGATCGATAAAGGCGCACCGAGCTGGTGGCTAAGAGCCCGGCGCCGATCACCACCACCAGCGCCAGGGCCACCTCCGATATCAATAGGACGCGGGGCAGCATCCTGAGCCGCTCACGTGGCTGCCGTGAATGCTGGGCATCCTTGATGTGGTCATTCACCTCTCCTGCCGTCGCACCGAGCGCAGGCAATAGCCCGATCAGCACGGTAGAAACAACGGCAACCACGGCAGCGAAAGCAAATACTCTTGAGTCCAGTGAGGTATCAAGCTGCACACCACCGATGTTGCCGCTCATAAGCAGAGCGGCTAGCGAGCCACTTACCAACCGCGCTACCACCAGGCCGGCTGCCGTCCCCAGGACCGCAATGACCATGCTCTCGACCAGCAATTGTTGGATGAGCCGCCGCCGCGTGGCGCCGATCGCCAGCCGGGTCGCGAGCTCCCGTGCCCGTGCTGCGCTGCGCGCCATCAGCAGGCTGGCCAGGTTCAGGCATGCCAGGAGCAGAATTCCTGCACACATAAGAAACATGGCTAGCAACGGTTTGCGGAAAAGAAGGCGCGCGTACGTGAATCCTTTGGAGCCCGGTTCGGCCGCGAAATGGAAGTGGCCCTTCTCTTTATCGGTAACAAAGCTCGGATCGCTCGATGCCTGGCGCAGAATCGCGCCGGAAATCGCTGCCAGGGACGCGTCCGCCTGGGCCAGGGTTGCGCCCGGTTGCAGTCGCGCACCCACGGTCAGCCACCAGGCGTCGATTCCGTCATCAATGTGGTTTCGCGGCGCATCGATGATCGGGTCGACAGAAAGCGGTGCAAAGATTTGCGGCCGCTGCGTAAGGTCGGCTCCTATAAATCGCTTAGGCATCACGCCCACCACGACGAACGGCACATTGGCGATGATCAGCTTGCGTCCAACCACGTCAGGGTCGCGATCGAACCAGGTTTCCCAGAAGCGCTCGGTAATGACGACCGAGAGACCCGCCGGACTTCCTCCCCTGCGATCATCCTCCGGAGTCAGATAGCGTCCCCTCAGAGGTGGCGTCTGCAGCGCCTGAAAGAACTGCCCGCTCACCAACATCCCGTGAATGTTTTCGTTTCCCGATCGCCCTCGCACCTGGAGGATATCGGGGTTGTAGGCGAAGACAGCGGAGAACACCTCGTGCCTGCCTTCCAGGCTGCGGAAGAACGGCGTACAGAAGTCATATTCAGGCTGAGGGCCGCCTTCCTCCATTCGCAACACCGCCAATTGTTCGGCGTGCGGCACCGGAAGCGGCCGCAGGAGTAGCCCGTTGATCAATGAAAAGACGGCGGTATTGGCTCCCACTCCTAAAGCCAGGGTCACAAGCGCGACTGCGGTGAAACCTGGAGACTTGCGCAGCAGGCGGACGGAGAAGCTGAGGTCGCGCAGAAAATTCTCAAGCGTACGAAACTGCCATAGTTCTGTGAGACGCTCCTGCCAGCGCGAGCTGTTTCCGAAGACCCGCGTTGTGGCCAGGTTTAATTCCTGAGCAGGGACGCCCTGCCGGGAAAGCCGCTCCCGCAACAGAGTCTGGTGAAACTCTAATTCTTCGGCAATTTCACTCTGCGTGCTGCCCCGCCGAAACAGCAGGTTGACTCGGAGAAAAAAGGCTTTGAATGCCATAACGGTTCCTCAAGAGGCTTGCATGACAAAGGCAACCGCCGCCGAAAGCCGCGCCCAGCGATGCGATTCAGCATTCATTCGCTTTTTGCCTTCGGCGGTCAGCTGGTAAAACTTGGCCCGGCGATTGTTTTCCGATGCACCCCACTCGGCCTGCAATAGTCCGCGCAACTGCAAGCGATGTAAGGCCGGGTAGAGCGCGCCCTCCTCCACCTTCAGCACTTGCTGCGAGGTTTGCTCGATCCATTCAGCCACGGCATAGCCATGTAATGGCCCCCGCGCAAGCGCTTTCAGAATCAGCATCTCGAGCGTGCCCTGGATCAGGTCACCGGTCTCTTCCCTAATCATCTTATGGGAAAGCTACCCAGGTGTCTGCTGGTTGTCAAATGAAAAACAAGAGCTGGCTTGTCTTACAGAATCTTTACTACCACCACGGTCAGATCATCCACTTGAGCCTTTGTTCCCGCAAAGGTGGAGACTGCTTCGGTGATCGAGGCAACCAGGGCGGCCGCCGGCTCTGTCTCCCGGCTCATGACTACTTCTTTCAGCCTGGTGGTTGAGAACTCATCACCGGCTTCGTTCTCCTGCTCGGTGACGCCATCCGTGAACAGTGTCAGGATGTCGCCTTGATTGAGAGCAACCACGGTATTCGAATACTGAGGGTCTGGCAAAATGCCCAGGATCGGGCCGCCGGCTTCTAACTCCAGCGCCTCGCCATTGTTTGCCCGGATGAGGAGGGGCGGGTTATGGCCCCCGTTGGCGTATTCAAGGGTTTTGCGGGCCTGGTCGAAGCGGGCATAGAACATGGTTACGAAGGTTGCTGTACTCGTTATCTGCCGAAACACCTGGTCAAGGTCCTTGATGATGGCCGCCGGTCCGTCCAGTTCGCGCGCGCGAAGCCGCAGGGCCACGGCGAGCGAGGGCATCAGGAGCGATGCCGCAGCGCCGTGACCGGATACATCCGCGATAACCACGTCCACCACATCGTTGGATATTTGAAAAAAGTCGTAGTAGTCGCCGCCCAGCAGGGTCGCAGTCTGCATCGCCGCACCAATCTCAAGCGAGGCGCAGACAGGAGGCTTAGGTAAAACCTGCCGCTGTACCTGCGAGGCCAGGTATAAATCGTGTTCATATTCATCACGCTGCCGCCTTACCTCGGCCACCAGCCGGTTGCGCTGCCTGGCGATCCGCGTCACCAGAAATCCGACGATCACAAAGCCTGCCAGCGTGATGGCATCGCGGATAGTCCTCACTTTAAGGCTGTCTGTTTGAGCAGCGAAGATGTCCTGCAGGATGGTGCAGACTACGGCGCCGCCAAGCGTGAAAGGGAGTGGGTTGATCAAACCGCTGAGGGCAATTGGCAGCACGTAGAGATAGCCCAGAGTAATATTCGGAACGACAATCCAATCGGTATAGCCAACCGCGGCGACAGAGAGAAGGATTATAAAATTAAGCATGCCGGCAATCCGGTTTTCTTCTGTCCGGAGATGCCGCTGGTCATCGCCTCTCTTGCCGATACCCTTCATAAGCGCCAAGCGCGATTATAAGGGCTAAGGATTGGTTCCCTGTTGGTCCCGAGCGTGGGGTGTCAGGCGACGAACCAGGAATTCCTGGAACACATTGCCGATCCCCGAACCGGCAATACCCAGGAGCGTATTTTCGAAAGTCAGCTGCGCTCCATTACGGCTGCTCGCTGGATAGTAGAGGTTGGAGATTCCGCCGGCGGCAAGGCTGCCCAGAATACCGGAATAATCTGGCTGCCAATGGCCGTTGTCGCCCTTGCATACAACTGCATTCGCCAGCGCATACAGAATGCGCGATCGCTTGCTGCCGTTGCCTTTATAGAAATAGCGTGGATCCTGTTTGAGAATCGAGGGCAGGATCGCGCCCCCGATCATGTTCCCGATAAAGCCATCCGCGTAGGACGCGCCGAACCGCTTCGCGTATCCCCGCGTGCCCTGTCCATAGCCACTGAACCCGTCGCTCGCCTGCTGCACGCCGGCGACCGCTCCCGTAGCCGCAAACGTAACCGGGTCCACGCTGGTCTTCCAGGCAAGCTCGAACTTCTGTTTCGGCTTAAGCGGCAGAGCTGCCGCATCGTAGGTGACATAAAAATTTGGAATCACCCCCAGCACACGCTGGGTCTCTTCCACTTTGATCTGCTCTTCCGCAAGCTCATAGGTTGTGACCCGCACCTGCACCTCGGTGAGGGCACCCGCAATGGCTAAAGAGAGGTGGGGCATCTCGAGCGCTTCTCCTGCATGCAGAACACCCACTTCCTCCCTGATGCCAAAACCTGCGGCTGTAATCCTGAGTTGAAAGGGCCCGGCCGGCACCCCGGTAAACACAAAATGCCCTTCCTGGTCGGACCTAAGTTCCAGGTCGGCCGTGTTCCCCTCGCGCTCAAGCGTCACCGCGGCGGAAACAACGAAGTTTCCGTTGGGATCGGCAACCGTACCCGCGATCGTTCCCACGGACTCATTCTGACTTTGAGCCGGGACCGGGGCGTCGACTAATCCAGTCAGCTGCGATTGGGCAAGGCACGGAACAGAACAAATCAACAAATAGACGGCCGGAAGGCGGAGGATGAGGGACCTCCGCCCTTTGAGTCTGCAGCAGAACGTATTCGGAGACAGGGGTGGAAGGAAAGCGCAGCGCTGGGCCATCTGTCTGCAGCATAGAATGCGGCGGCTTTTTCCCGAAGTCCCCATGCGAGGGATAAGTTGGCGGATGAGGTGCAGTGCCGAACTGGAATGTCGCTTTAATGGTGATGCCCGTGACCGCCTCCGCCCGAGTGGCCGCCGCCTGAGTGACCACCGCCGAAGCTCTTTCCACCGCCGAAGCTCTTCCCGCCACCGAAGCTCTTCTGCGAATGTCCGCCGCCGAATGGGTGGAATCCGCCAGAGGGCGCCTTGTACCCGGAATATCCTTTATTTCCAAAGGTATTTCCAAAAGGCATGGAAGACCGCTGGGCAAACTCACGGTTCTGAGAGCCGATTGCGGGGGCGCGATAGGCTGGTTGTGAGTTCCCGTAGAACCCTTGACGGTTGTTGTAGCTGCCGCCAGCGAAACTGGAACCGTACCCGGGCCGACCATACGCCGAGTTGACTGCAGGCTGCATATGGTTGTAAGCCTGCTGCACTGGCCTGGCGGGTTGAGGCCGGCTCGACCCAAACCCTTGCGGGCCCCGCGGGTACTCCTGTCGATAGCCCGCGTTATACCCACCTCGTCCATAACCCCCCTCGCCCCGGTTAAAGCCGGCAAAGGCCCGCTGGCCGCCGTGGGCAAAACCCCAATCGGCCACTGTCCTACTGTGCGAGAAATAGGTTGCGTGATTGAAGAGGATGGTCTGAGCCAGCCAGCTCAGGCCCCAGCCCAGCAAGCCAAAGGGCGTGTGGAGGAAGGCTGTCATGGCAAGGCCGGGCCCAAAAGACACCAGCGCAGAACCTAAAAACGATCCCACAGCACCCAGCAGTGAGAATCCAGGGTACGGAGACATGGGCTGGCCGTAGACGGTCCAGGGATTATAGGCCGGCACATACACCACTTGCGGGTTCACGGGAGCGACCTCGATATTGCCCTGGTCGTAGCTCACGGTTTCCTGGGGAGTATTTTCGAGGTTCCCGGCAGCCTGCGCACGCTGGCGCATTCCCTGCACTGCTTGCAACAGGTCTTGCGGCTGGTTGTAGTAGGCGTTGCCCAGATCGGTGGTCCAGCGTAAGTTCTGGTCCATTTCCGCCAGCACCTGGGGAAACGCGGTCAAGCCCTTCACGCTCGGATCCCAATTCTGAGCATTGGCCCCGGCTGCGATTTGCTCTGCAGGCGCATAGCCCTGCGCCTGCCGCCACTGATCGGCCTGCGCCACCTGCTGCGGGTAAGTCGACGCAGCCAGCACTTCTGCTATCAGCGAGTCAGGGTAGAGGGCGATCGGCGCTACCAGTTGCTCCAATTGTTGAGCGCTCAGCGGCTGCACCTGCGTTTGGGGCTGCCCATAGCCCTGCTGCGGGTAGGGCTGGTCTTCATACGACTGCTGCTGCGGGGAGGGCTGCTGTTGGGGATAGGCCTGCTGCTGTGGATAGTAAGGCCGTTGCTGCGGATACGCCTGCTGCTGCTGTGGATAGTAAGGTTGCGGCTGCGGATAGGCCTGCTGCTGGGGGTAGTAGGGTTGCTGCCCGTAGACCGGCTGTTGGTAGGGCCCGTACTGAACAGGATAGGGATAATTCTGCTGGGCGAAGAGCTGTACTTGACCGAGTGGCAATAGCAGCAGAGCCATGGTGAATGCCAAACAACGTCGGAGTGCCTGCGCTACTCCTTTACCACCCGTGCTGGAAGAGGTGCGCAATGCGTGCAGGGAGTTTAGGAGTTTCATAGGTTTTACGCGGCGCCCATTTCGGCCATGACCTCTGAGTAATCTTGACACAGCCAGCCGCCCTTAGTTCTGTGGCCGAATTGCCACGGTTTTACAATGCGGGCAGCAGCGTTCGTGGAAAAGCCGAAATCCTTCATAATGGTCAAACGATGACAAACCTCACCCAGCTAAGGCCAGATCAGCAACTACAGGAAAACTACGACGCCTTCAAAGCCCGTGGGCTCAAGCTTGACCTGACAAGAGGAAAGCCGGGCCCGGCCCAATTGGACTTAAGCGCAGGTCTGCTGTCGCTTCCGGGCGCGCACGACTACCTGGCTGAGGGAGGCGTGGATTGCCGCAATTACGGCGGCCTTCAAGGGTTAATGGAAGTGCGCAGGCTGTTCTCCGGGATGATGGGAGCACCAGCAGAGCAGATCGTTGCCGGCAACAACTCCAGTCTCGCCTTCATGCACGACACCATTGTTTACGCCCTGCTGAAAGGCACCTGCGATAGCGCTACCCCTTGGTCAAAACAAGGGGAGATTTCCTTTCTGTGCCCGGTGCCGGGCTACGACCGGCATTTCACCATCTGCCAGGATTACGGGATCCGGATGATCCCCGTCGCCATGAAGGAGGATGGTCCAGACATGGACGAAGTGGAACGGCTCGTTGCCCAGGACAGCTCCATCAAGGGCATATGGTGCGTTCCTAAGTACAGCAATCCCACCGGAACCGTTTACTCCGATGCGACCGTCGAGCGCCTGGCGGCAATGAAGACGGCCGCCTCGGATTTCCGCCTGTTTTGGGACAACGCCTACGCCGTGCATCACCTGACCAGCCAGCCGATCGAGATCTCCAACATCCTGGAACTGTGCGCACGCCATGGACACCCCAACCGCCCCTTGGTGTTTGCTTCGACCTCCAAGATCACTCTGCCCGGCGCCGGGCTGGCGCTCTTTGCCGGATCGAAGGACAACGTGAAGTGGCTCTTGGCGAGACTGGTTCCGCGAACCATCGGACCGGACAAGATTAATCACCTGCGTCACGTTCGTTTCTTGAAAAACAACGACGGCATTACGAAGTTGATGGATGAGCACCGGGCTCTGATCGCACCCAAGTTCCAGAAGGTACTCGACATCTTCGCTGAGAAGCTTTCCGGCGTTGCCGACGTGAGCTGGACCCGGCCCAAAGGTGGATACTTCATCAGCCTGGAAGTTGGCAAAGGATGTGCCAAGCGCGTGGTGTCGCTGGCCAAAGAGGCGGGCGTGGTACTCACCCCGGCCGGAGCCACGCATCCTTACGGGAAAGATCCCGACGACCGGACCATCCGCATCGCTCCCACCTTCCCGGAGGCGGCAGAAGTCGCTCAAGCCGCGGAGGGCGTAGCTATCTGTGTTTTGCTCGCAGCTCCTCAACTTTGAGACCTGGGCCACCCACTCGATTCCCTGCATTTTTCGCGAAATGGAGTCAGCGTCATGGAGAACAGTATTCACTTTAGAGGAGCATCTTAGAAAGTGGTCGTTAGGCGCAAAGCAAAGCTCCTCGAAGGTCCGATGGCATTACCGGAAAAGAGCCCGCCAAAATCGACCACATTCAGAACGTTAGTGAGGTTCTGGCCGTCGACCTGGAACCGCGTATGGAACCGATCTGATTGGTAGATGTCCGCGCCCGCAGAAGCATTCGCCTGGAACGCAGGATAGATTCGTCCGCGATTGAAATTGATCCGATTCAGCACCTGCTGGCCGTATTCGGCGAGCACCGTGTCCGGATCTCCGTCAAAGTCGAACGGAAGTCCAGAGTCGAACTGAACGCCCCCCGCCACCCAGAAGCGGGGTTTGATCTGATAGCGAACTCGTCCCCGAACCGTGTTGCGCTGATCCTGTGAATCCGGGAAATGGCCGCTCAGCTGTGTTTCCGCGTCCGCGGCGTCGTCTCCTAAAAAGAGGCCACCGGTGACCGGGAACCAGGCATTGCCCACGATATAGGAATAGCTCAAGAAGCCGGAAAACCGATGCCAATCAGGCACCTCGAGTTTTCCCTCGGCGCCGTAGAGGATTGCTTTGCGAAATGCGATCGGAAAGCTGATGGTGGTGTTGTCAATTTGATCGTCGTCCGCGTAGTTATTGACGAATCTTCGAAAATAGTTTGCGTCGAGCTTAATCTTCCCCAAAAAGACCTTACTCAACCCTCCTTCGTAGTAGTCGCCTACAGAAGGTTGAACAGGCAGCCTCAGGAAGTTGGAGGGGTCCAGGGATTCGACCACCGTGGAACTTGAGAGCAATAGGTTCTCGGAGGAAGGAGTTTGAAAAACGCGGTCATAGGAGAAATGAATGACCGCGTCCGCCGATTTGAGGTAGCGCGAAATGGAGAAACGCGGCTCTACCGCTTCCTTATTCAACAACAGCTGATAGTGATCAAAACGAAGTCCGGCGTTGATGGTCCAATTGCCCAGACGGATCAAATCCTGGACAAAGACAGCTTGCTCCAGATCCGGACGCTGGCCGGTGAACCCGAACGTGAGGGGCGTGCCATCATCGAACTGGGTTGGATCGGTGATGATGTAGTTAAAATTCTCATGCAAAAAAGTGTTGTCCGACTCCACACCGAACTTGAATTCGTGCCTGCCGCGGTTGGCGGTTACCTCTGCGTTGAAATACCCTTCGCGAAACCGATTATTTTGAAATACCTCGATGGGCGTGGACAGCGGGTTGGAGTGGAAGTCGTTTGCGTTGTCGCGGACCATGCCACGGACATCCATCAAGGTTTGCGGAGAAAAAACATGTTCGTAGGACGCGATGCCCATGGTTTCAATGTTGTCCGCTGTTTGGCGTTGGCCGGCGGCTTGCTGCAACTGTTCGTTGGGAAGATCGTAGCGCGAAAGCTCGTGGCGGACGCTCATGCTAAGCCGGTCGCTTGCCGTCAATTGGCGCTGGTACTGGCCCGAGAAGTCACCCAAGGTACCAGCATTAGAAAAATTCTGCGGGACCACAGGATTCAGATAGTGATCGGTCATGCTGCCACTGGCACTTCCGCCCAACGTGTTCTTGCCCCAGGTATATTGCCCTTTGGCGAACGCACCTGCAGTGTCGAAGCTTCCGCCGGAGAGAACCAACTGACCGTGGAAACCCGGCTGGACATCCTGAAGAGTATTTATTTCGACCACTCCACCCATTTTTCTACCGTATTCCGCCGGCACGCCGGCTGTGTAGATACTCATCGATTGGACATCGTCAGCTTCAATTTCGGGCCCGAAGCTAGGCGATCGATTATCCGTCAAGGGAATTCCATCAATCACGAATTGGGTTTGATATTCCGAACCCCTGGGGTGCAGCACGGCATTTCCTTCGTACAGCCAGCCCGGTTGTGAATTGACCAAATCCTGCAAGGAACGGCCAGGAATGGAACTGAGCCGGTGTTGAATCTGGTCGTTACCGATCTGGCTGACGGAACCGGCCTGGTCGGGATCGATAAGGGTGTCGACTGCGCTCACCGCGACGGACTCATTCACCGTCGGAAGCCTGAGCCGGATCACATCTTCGGTTGGAAACTGCGACCGGATCACGACAATATCGGAATAAACCGCAAAGCCCGGCTGCTCCACCTCCAGGTGATAGATTCCGTAGGGCAGGCGCTGTACCTGGAGCGTGCCCGCATTGCTGGTGGTCAGAGCATTTCGGTACGCATTTGCCTCGCTTTGGATGTTGACCGTTGCTTTTACTCCCTGGCCAGAGGGATCGGTGATCTTAAGTTGCAATTCGCCATGGTTGCTTTGGCATAAAACGGGGAGGGTGTAAAGGCAAAGGAGCGCCGCAAGCCTCTTGATCAAGAATTGACTCCTCATTCCTTCTGCCTGAATATTCTTTCCCGGGTGGTTTTGTTCAGTGTTTTTTTGCTGCGCCTTAAAAAAAACCGTGAACAGAAGGCGGCAGAACGGAATATATATACAGGGACCCATGTTGAGACCGCCGGCAGACTGCGCGTACGAAGTACCTTTCCCGGCGAGCGCCCCGGCTCGAACGGTAGACAAAAAGTCCGGGTATGAAGAGGAGGTTATCCACCTCTTCGGCCTGTTCCGCAATCCTCTGCTCCGCTACGTGATTTCCCTTGGCCTGTCCCGGCACGACGGAGAAGAGATTATCCAGGAGGTTTTCCTGGCGCTCTTTTGCCACTTGCAGCTGGGAAAATCGCGGCAGAACCTTCGCGGATGGATCTTTCGTGTGGCGCACAACCTGGCTTTGAAGCAGCGAGCGGCCAACAAGAAAGCGCAGACAATGTTGGATTCTGATGAAGCGCGCCGGCAGCCGGACACCGCACCTAACCCAGAGCAGCAAGCGGTCAGCCATCAACGGTGGCAACGGATGCAAGCGGTTCTAAGGGCGCTCCCGGAGCAGGACCGCTTTTGTCTCTACCTGCGAGCTGAGGGCCTTCGCTACCGCGAGATAGCGGCCGCCCTGGGAATTTCGCTGGGCGCGGTATCGATCGCCCTGGCGCGCTCTCTGGCCCGAATGAAACCTGTGGATGAAGGATGATGCGTATGTTTAAAGAGCCGGGTCACTTGTCAGACGAAGATATTCTGCTGGTTCTGGATGGAGAAAGCTCGCGACGGCTTGCCAGGAGTGCCCAGGCGCATCTGGCTGCATGCTGGGATTGCCGCTCTCGCATGGGGGTATTGGAAGGCACGATTGAGGCCTTCGTCTCCCTTCATCGGCGCACCCTCGATCCGGAATTAGCGGATCCCCAGGGACCATCTGCTTTGCTGAGGGCAAGGCTGGCAGAAATAGCCGCCGGGCGATCTACCGTCGCTTCCTCTTCCTTCTCGCGACTGCCTATCCTTGCTCGTTCCTTCGCCTACCTTTGCGCCGCCGTATTTGTCGCCGTGCTGGGAAGCAGGCTTCTCTTCAGGCATCCTCAACCGCACCCATTCCTCGGCGGTACGTTTGCAAATCGGACAGTTCCGGACCGCAGGTTAACACCGGGCGCCACACGACCGGTCAGTATCGGGGATGTTTGCTCCATGCGCCACGAGGAGGTGGTGCACGATGTCTCAGGCTCCTTGCGCCAGCAAGTTTTTCGTGAATATGGAATCGTCAACCCCCGGCCTGAGGATTATGAGGTTGACTATCTGATCGCGCCCGGGCTGGGTGGCACGGAGGACATTCGGAATTTGTGGCCGGAGCCCTCTACGTCTTCCACCTGGAATGCCCACAGGAAAGATGCTCTGGAGGAGCGTTTGCATCAATTGGTGTGTGATGGCGAACTGGACCTTGGCACTGCACAAAAAGCTATCGCGACAGACTGGATCACGGCCTACGAGAAATACTGCAAATCTGACACACTTGCGGGCGCTCCTGTGGCGCACCGGCAACGAACCCATCTACACGGCTCTCGAGAAACAAGCAAAGCACCCACTTCTGCTGGTTAGTCTGAATATCCCGCTGAGCTCAACTTAATCACCTTTGGTAATCCCTGTGCGCCTTGTTCCGCATGGCTCATGGTAAGATCCGGCGCCAACTTCAGATCGTCAAAGCGTCGCCACTTATAGAACGCGATGGAAGCTACCCAGCTGAAACAAAACAGTCCAACGATAAAGTACCCAAGCGTGCCGAAGTTTTCATGTAGCCGGGTCACCTCATCCCAGAAGATTCCCTTCAGGTGAAATTGACCCCCCAACAGGCCCACGGCTTCGATGCCTCCGACTGCCACCGCTACTACTACCGAAACGCTGGTGATCGTCATGTTGTAGTAGAGCTTGCGAATCGGTTTTACGAAGGCCCAGCCGTAGGCGCCCAGCATGAGGATGTTGTCGGTCGTATCAATGAGCGACATACCCGCCGTAAACAGAACAGGAAAGATCAGGATTGACCATATCGGGAGCCCCTTGGATGCTTCGGCAGCCGAAATTCCCAGAACGCCAATCTCCGTGGCGGTATCGAAACCCAGACCAAACAGCACTCCCAGGGGATACATGTGCCAGCTGCGTGTGATCATCCTGAACACGGGGCGAAACAGGCGGGCTAACAATCCTCGATTGCCGAGCAGCAGATCGAGGTCTTCCTCGACGTAGGGTTCGCCCCGGCGGACCTTGATAAACGTTCGACAGACGGAACGCAGAACGACGAGGTTGACGGCCGCAATGCCAAAAAGAAAAATTGTGGAAAGCAACGTTCCGACCAGACCGCCAATTTCTCTGACCGCATCCATTCGGTGCTGCAACGCCAGGGTTGTCCAGGCAATGGCCGCGGATCCCACTAGAACGATGGTCGAATGTCCGAGGGAAAACATGAACCCGACGGCGACCGGCCGTTTGCCTTCCTGCATGAGCTTGCGGGTCACATTGTCGATGGCGGCGATATGGTCGGCATCTACCGCATGCCGAAGGCCAAAACTGTAGGCCAGAAACGCTGTGCCTAACAACACGGGAAAATGACGGAAGGCCAGGATAGCCCAGAGCCACGCAGCTCCATGGAACACTGCCAGGACGCTGTAAATCCCGAGCACCCGGCCCCGGATGTTGCCGGCTGCATCGTTGAATAGCGTCCGCAGGACAGAGCGCATCGTCAAACCTTAATTTGTTTGATAGGACAAAAGTGGAACTTCCCGGAAGACCGGTAGCACGATTATAAAAATGGTAGTACTCTTTCCCCGGCATCGATTCTCAACATCTAACTGGGCCCCAGACTTCGTACTCCAGGTAACACGATTTTCAAAGTCATCATACCACTGCTCGCAGATCGGAAACGGCCCCGTAGAGGCTTCCAATGCGCATTTTCAAGTCGAGACAACTGACGGATCGTGGTATCAAGTCGCGACTTGCAGGCCTTTTCCTGATCGCTTTCATCAGCGGCATCGCAGCCGCCCAGACAGGCGCAGTTCCGGTTTCGGGCTCAGTGCTCGATCCGGCAGGACATTCTGTGGCCGGGGCGCAGATCGAACTTGACCCCACATCGGGTGCAGGGCTGTCCGCTAAAACCGGCCCCGATGGCGCCTTTGTCATCGCTTTGCCTGACTCGGGCGCCTACACCGTGCACGTGCAGGCCGCAGGCTTCGCCGCACTCACCCGCACCCTGCAGATTGGCACTCAAAATGCGAGGCTCACTTTACGACTCGAAAAGCTGTCGGCGGCAAGCGAAGAAGTCATTGTGACTGCCGACATCAGCAAGATAGATATAGCGTCACCCGATCCTTCGCAAAAGATTTTGGTACGTGAAGAGTTGCTGGATGCCAATCCCGCACGGCCCGGCGCGCCGATCGCCATCCCTGGCCTGCCGATTGAAACCGCATCCGGCGGGATCAAGGCTCCGCAGTACTTTGCCCCTGGGGTGGCCGGCGACCATGGCGAGCCCATCGCCCAGTACATTTCCGTGGGCGGCTACCTGGTTCCCAACAATCTTTCCGCCAATGCTCACGGAAATGGCTACGCCGACCCGAATATTTTCGTTTCCGCAGTGCTGGGCAGTGTAAAGACCGATGGCGGCGCTTACAACCTTCTGCAGGGCAATCATTCGTTGAACTTAGCCGCCACCTATGGCCTGCGGCCCCGGCTGGCACGCTTTGTAACCCTGACCGGCGACGATCGCGATATCGATCTGGCCGTAGGCCTGGCCCCTTCGGATGGGGCGAAAAAGGAGTGGTTGGCGCTAGAGGCAAACTACGGCAACGGCTTGCTGCGACGGCTCGAGCACCGGCAACAATACAAGTGGAATGGGCTGCGGGTGTTCGATCCAGGCAAACATGAAGTCTCGCTGTTTAGCGTCGGATATTATGGCAACTCCCATGAAGGGAACCTGGTTCCGGTGGGATTTGGAGTCCAGCTGAACGACACCGTGGACCCTCGGCAGCAAGACCAGACGCACACTTCTCTTCTGGCGCTGAATGACCAATGGAACGTTGGTCCCAACGATGTGCTGGCTTTCTCCGGCTTCTTTCGCACCTACAATCTGGCGCTGTTTTCGAACTTTGGCGAAGGCCTGATCCGGCAGAGTGAGTTCCGCACCGTGCAAGGGGCGGAGGCGCGCGAAACGCACCAATTCAAGCCCTGGCTGGAGGCGATGGCCGGAGTCCTCTACAACGAGGACGACATCCGCAATGACAACCTGGACCACTATCTCTCCGACCGTGCCCTCTCCTCCGGTCCGTTCCTGAAGGTTCTGAGCAATAACGTGACCATTCGCGAGTTCGCGCCGTATGTGGGATTCCGCGGCGACCTCGGCCGGCATTTGCACTACTACGCCGGCCTGCGCAGCGAACAGATCCAGCTCATCAACACCGACCAGTTAAAGCCTGCCTACTCGTTCAACCTTTGGAATCGATTTGAAAACCCCAAGGGCACACTTACCTGGTCTCCGGGAACAGGGTCCGCCCACTGGCTTCCCTCTGCTTCCTTCAGCATCGGGCAGGCCTTCTTCACCCAGGACCCGCGTATGCAACTGGCGCCTTCGGCCACGGGAAATGGATCGTCCGCGCTGGCCAATCCGCTGGAGCGGTCGCACGCGCTGCAATTGGCGCTGGATAAAGAGTTTTCTCGGACGGATGTACGCGTGACCGTGGGCCAAACAGCGCTGACGGCGACTTCCGGCAAGATCGACCCCGACAATGGCACTGCGTTCGACCTGGGACCGGGGACGATCAAGTTTCTCACCGCCAGCGCGCAGCATCACTTCAGCTTTGGCACCCTGCAGGGGGTCTTCTCCAAGGCTGACGCTCGTCTCGCGACGTTCAACGGGATTCCTGGCACGGTGACTCCAGAAGCGCCGCGTACTATCTTCGATGCCTTGGCGACGCTGGACCGGCTGCCTCTGGGCCTGCACGGGCGCGGAGAATACGAGTATGTGGGTCACAAATTTCTCGACCTTGGCAACCCGCTTCACCCGGAGCAATATGAAGCGATTCCGGTAGGGGAAACCCGGCTTGCCTTAGTGCGGCCCTTCCTGGAAGGACGATTGGAGCTGGGGCTGAACGGCCTGGTGGCCCGCGGTTATACAGGCCAGACCACCGAGACCTTCGATCCTAATTGGAGCGTGGCCACGCACGCGAGTGTGCTGCCCTACTGCGCACCAGGGTCCGGACCGAGCGGACTGCCGAGTGATTTCGATTGCGGGACAGTTGAGCGAAGCGTGGGGATACGCATGGCTTCCTATGTGGGTGGTTCGATTTCCTGGAGGTTCAATTCGGTTAGGTAGCCGGTATGCTAACAGGCTGCTGGCACCGGACTGTCGATTAGCCTGGGACGAGGAAAATGGCGCGGACGAGGGTTGAGTGGGTGGCCCAGGTCTCGCTTTTGAGACCTGGGTGTTCCGGCCGAGACCGATTTGCGAGGAGAAAACCCAGGTCTCAAAAGCGAGACCTGGGTCACCCACTCAAAGTCTGAAGGTTGCAGCCTTATTTTCTGTAGAGCGTATCAGCTCGCTAATGCTTAGTGTGTTTGAGTTCTTTGCCGGAGTTAGTCAGCACGAGCTTTCCCAACTCGACTCCGCGCAAGGCCAACATTCGATCCGCAAGCTCCTGCAGTTCCCTGCTCTTGCCCTTCATGATCACCACTTCCAGACAGTAGTGATGATCCAGATGCACGTGGGTGGCGGCAAGGATCATGGCGCCGGCTGAATGCTGGGCTCCGGTCAATTTCTCAGAGAGATTGGGGACATGGTGGTCGTACACCAGCGTCAGTGTGCCGACAACCGGTTTGTTGGAATCGACCGTCTCATTCAAAAGCGCGTCGCGGATAAGATCGCGAAACGCTTCGGAGCGGTTCTTATAACCCCGCTTAGCGATTAACCGGTCAAATTCAAGCAGAAGATCTTCATCGATTGAAACGCCGGTCCGGGCTAATTCTGCCATCGTGCTTCTCCATCCTTCATCAGGTATTCGATGTAGCCAGGTCGTCGTCTTTTGTTTCTCGAATCGAAAGCAGGCCCAGCAGGGTCAGCACCGCGGCCCCTGTAAGGTAGTAACCGACATACTGCAGACCATAGTTCTTGGCCAGCCAGGTGGCAATGTAAGGCGCCAGCGACGCACCCAGGATGCCGGCGAAGCTGAATGCCAGTGAACTGCCGGTGTAACGCACCTTGGTGGGGAAGAGTTCCGAAATCACCGTGCCCAGCGGCCCGTAGGTAAGGCCCATCAAGGCCAGACCGATGGCCATCATCAGCAGCGCACCTGTCGTTCCGGCAACGAACAGCGGCGCCAGAAACAAGCCAAAGATGGCGATCGCAAGACTTACTCCGATCATCACGCGACGACGCCCTCGCTCTGCCAGCACAGCCGAGATAGGAATGGTTATGGCGAAGAACAAAATATCTAACAACTGCATGAGCAGGAATCTTCCCCGGCTATAGTGGAGCGCGCTGGTGCCCCAGGACAGCGCAAAAACCGTCATTAAGTAGAACAGGACGAACGTGGCCAGGCTTACCGTGATGCCCGCGACCAGCGGCCTGGTGTAGTCGCGAAAAACTGCCACCATGGGTAGCTTCACTTGCTGGCCACGATGGAGGGCTTCGCGGAACACCGGCGTCTCGGTGATGGTTAGCCGCACATAGAGTCCCAGGAACACCAGCACGGCGCTCGAAAGAAAAGGAAGGCGCCAACCGAACGCGAAAAACTGCTGATCGGTGAGCCAATGAGATAGCAACAGAAATACGCCGCCGGAGAGGAAGAACCCAAGCGGTGCACCAAGCTGGGGAAACATACCGTACCAGGCGCGCTTGTTCGGTGGCGCATTCTCAATCGCTAACAACACCGCCCCGCCCCACTCCCCTCCCAGACCCAGCCCCTGACCAAAGCGGCACAACGCCAGCAGCAGCGGCGCGGCGAAACCAATGGTTCGATAAGTCGGCAGCGCGCCAATGGCAACTGTGGACAGACCCATGGTTGATAGCGCAATCACCAGGGTCGTCTTGCGCCCGATGCGATCGCCAAAGTGTCCGAAGAGCGCCGCACCGACCGGCCGCGCCAGAAACGCGATGCCGAAGGTGGCCAGAGACTCGAGCGTAGCCGAAGCTGGATCGGTCGCAGGAAAGAAAAGCCGGGGGAAAACGAGCACTGCTGCAGTTGCGTAAATATAGAAGTCGAAGAACTCAATGGTGGTGCCGATCAGGCTGGCGAACAGCACCTGGCGAGGCGAATTCACGCGCACTCCAGTGCTTGTAGGGGTAGTGCTCATCAAATCTCCAAAGTCCGGTGTCGGGCGGACTGTAGGCGCTGTGGTAACGCCTATGCTAACCTGACGGCGACGAAATGTCCGACCTCTCCGGTCGCCGGCAATCGAACACCGTAAAGATGGAGGAGGAGAAGGAGCGTTCCCATGAGCCCAACCCAAGCCATTTCTGCTGCAGCTGCGGGCACCCTCACCCTGGGCGGCGATCTCACCGTCCGTCGTATGGGCTTCGGAGCCATGCGCATTACCGGCAAAGGGATATGGGGTCCTCCCGCCGACAAAGCTTCGGCCCTGGCCACACTCCGCCGGGCCGTCGAGTTGGGCGTCAATTTCATTGATACTGCAGACTCTTATGGTCCCAACGTCTCCGAAGAGCTCATCGCCGAGGCTCTCTATCCTTACCCGGCGGGGCTGGTCATCGCGACCAAAGCAGGGTGGGAGCGCTCCGGGCCCGGCCAATGGCTGCATAATGCCAGCCCCAGCCACCTGACCGAAGCGGTCGAGGGCAGCCTGAAGCGCCTTCGTCTGGATCGCGTGGATGTCTTCCAACTGCACATTCCCGATCCCGCCGTCTCTTACGATGCCAGCATGGAAACCCTGGCCACTCTGCGCCAACAGGGCAAGATTCGCCACGTCGGCCTCTCCAACGTGACCCAGGAGCACATTGAGCGTGGGCGAAAAATCGTCCCCATCGTCTCGGTGCAAAACCGCTACGGCGTCGCCGATCGGGAGTGGGACTACGTGGTCGATTATTGCCAACAGAACGGCATCGCTTTCCTGCCCTGGGCTCCGCTGGGGCAAAACAGGAAGGCGCTGGAGGTGCTGGAGAAGGTTGCCAAAGAGCTCGGCGCGACCACTTTGCAGACCGCACTTGCCTGGCTGCTCAAGCGGTCAAAAATAATCCTGCCCATCCCGGGAACTTCGTCCGCCGCGCATGTGGAAGAAAATATTGCCGCGGCTGGTTTCGAGCTGCCCGACGCAGCCTTCCAGGAGCTCTCCAGCGCCAATCCCCCGCCCGTCAGCTATCGCGTGTCAGGGATCCCTCAGCAGCCATGAAGACCTATCGAATTGCCACCGTGCCCGGCGATGGAATTGGGAAAGAAGTGGTTCCCGCCGGACAGCAAGTGATGCAGGCACTGGGCGGCGCTTCGTTCCGTTTCGAATTCGAGAACTTCCTCTGGGGTGGAGATTATTTCCGTCAACACGGAGTAATGATGCCGGAGAACGGACTTGCTGCTCTGCGCGGAAAGGACGCCATCCTCTTCGGGTCGGCCGGCGACCCGCACATTCCCGACCACATTACGCTGTGGGGGTTGCGGCTGAAGATTTGCCAGGGGCTCGATCAGTATGCCAACGTGCGGCCCACCCGCATTCTTCCGGGGATTGACGCGCCACTGAAGCGTTGCCGCGCAGAAGACCTGAACTGGGTCATGGTGCGCGAAAATACCGAGGGCGAATACTCGGGTGTGGGTGGACGTGTCCATCAAGGCCACCCAATGGAGGTCGCGACCGACTTGTCGGTGATGACCCGCGCTGGCGTCGAGCGCATCCATCGCTTTGCGTTTAAGCTGGCCCAATCTCGTCCCCGCAAACTGCTGACGGTCATTACCAAAAGCAATGCCCAGCGCCACGCGATGGTGATGTGGGACGAGATCGCTGCCCAAATCGCTGGGGAATTTCCCGATGTCACCTGGGACAAGGAACTGGTCGACGCGGCCACGGCCCGGATGGTCAACCGCCCGTCATCCCTGGATACGATGGTTGCTACCAACCTCCATGCCGACATACTGAGCGATCTGGCGGCAGCTCTGGCCGGCAGCCTGGGCATTGCGCCCACGGCCAACCTTAACCCGGAACGTCTTTATCCATCGATGTTCGAACCTATTCATGGCTCTGCCTTCGACATCATGGGCAAGGGCTGGGCCAATCCGGTAGGAACATTCTGGTCAGTGGTGATGCTGCTCGAGTACCTGGGCGAAATCGACGCTGCGGCGCGAGTGATGAACGCAATCGAGCATGTCACCGCGAACCCGTCGCTGCACACGCGAGATCTCGGCGGCACCGCCACCACGGCGCAGGTGACCGAGGCTGTCTGCGCTCAGATTGCTGCTAAATACCTGACCACCGCCTGAGCATCTCGCCTACCAATCAATATCCGGGTGTCCCATACGCGGTGAAATAGAGGGATGGAAGCAGCCGGACCATCCCGAACCGCTCTGGGTGTCGCCGTACGCAGAGCGTGCCATCAAATACATGACTCGTCCCCACTCGTGCTCGACGATCCAATCGCTATTGCCATTCTTGGCGAAACTCATCGACAGGCTATAGAGGATTCCGCCCCTGCATGGCTCTAACGGAGGAGCGTGGATTTGAGGTATATCGGTCTCTTTCGCCCAAGTAGTCGACGATTTTGCTGCACGCCCCCTGCCAGGGGGGCGTGCCGGGGGCACGACGAATGATCCCGACATAACTCAAGATATTCCCCTCTTTCACGCATGATAATGTCCTCTGCCATGCACGGGCCTGGAGGAACTACCACCTATAACTTCTTGTATGAGTGGCCTTCCCCTCCCCCGCCCTGCTACCCTTTTCCTATGCAGATCACCGTCCAACTTCCCGACGACTTGGCCCAGCACCCGAACGCGGCACGTGAAGCGCTGGAAGCCTTCGCCATCGAAGGATATCGTTCCGGTGTGCTGTCTCCCTATCAGACTCGTCTACTCCTGGGGTTCGAGACTCGTTACGAGCTAGATGGCTTTCTCAAGGAGCACGAAGTCTGGGACCGCGCCTACAGCGTTGAGGACCTGGAGAAGGACGCAGCGGGATTTGAACGGAACGGATGATCGTCGTTGCCGACACGTCTCCGTTGAACTACCTAGTGCTAATCGACGAGATCGATCTTTTACCCGCTATTTTCGGGCAGGTTCTTCTCCCCCAGGCGGTCTTTCAAGAGTTGTGAGATAGAGGGACAGCATACCTATTGCAGCGATTCCGAGGGATAGGTTTTTTGCCCCCTTACCTTTGCCCTTATCTTTGAGCTAAGAAAACAGCCTGGTATAAAAAACTCTTGACGTAATTTGGACATTTCGATACCGTCGGGACGCGTCTCCCTCTCCCCTATCGGATGGATTCACCGATCGGTTTGGAAAGAGGATATATGCGTCAACGTACGCTTGCTTCATTTTTTCTTCTGCCGGTTCTCAACCTTAGATACATACTGCTGAACCCGTCCGCGAGCCTGTTTTTCTCGCCTCAAGCCGATTTGCCCCAAGGAACGATCAGTGCACCCCTGGGCTGCAATTCCCAATGCCGAATGCTCGATGAACGATGGAAAGGACCTCCCGTGAGACAGCAAAACTCGACCGTCGTGCGTGGATGCATGCTGCTGCTGGCTTTGTTGTCCAGCGCCACCGCCCTTGCCCAAGAACCCGCCTCGGATGCACAACGGCGCACGCACAACGCAGCCGTACCGTTCATCGATGTCATTTCCCCGACCGCAGCGAGGGTACACGGCTCAGGCTTTATTCTCATTCTGGATGGCGCCGGGTTTGGTCCGCGTGCCGAGATCGGCTTCCAGTTAGGGAGCACCACCCATTTCCTGCCGACACTGGTGGTGAACGAGGGTGAGATAGCGGCCTACGTTCCTGCCAAATTACTGCACGAAGCGGCCACCGCTTCCATCACGGTAACCAATCGTCACCGGGGTGATCATCACGTGGCCTCGAATCCTGTGCTGCTGCCGATTACGAAACCAACCGCCGATGTGGCGTTCCACCAAACGAATATCAGGCTGGGAGAAGCTCCGGGCGCGATTGTGACTGCGGATTTTAATGGAGACGGTCAACCGGACCTGGCGATCTCCGAACCCTGTGGCGCCGAGCCCGTCTGCTTTTCCAACACCAGCGGGCACATTGCGATCCTGCTCGGAAGGCACGACGGCACCTTCTTCGTGGCACCCTCGATCACGGTTGCCAATATCCCCTCAGCCCTTGCGACGGGAGATTTTAATGGCGACGGCAAGATAGATATCGCGGTCGCGAACTCCGGCGGATCGTCGGTGACGATCCTGTTGAACGATGGCCTCGGTGGCTTCACGCCGGCTCCCTCCACGGTGCCTGTAGCGGACTTTCCCAATTCCATCGCTGTTGGAGATTTTAATCGGGATGGCAAGCTGGATCTTGCTGTCACCAATTCCGGCATCGTCGTTTGCTCACCTGCAGGATGCCAGGCAAACGCGGTGTCCATCCTGCTAGGTTGCGGGGATGGAACGTTCACCGCGGCGCCTTCCATCGAGGGCACAGGGAACACACCCGAGGGTGTCACAGTCGCCGATCTGGACCGGGATGGAATTCTGGATTTGGTGCTCCAAAGCGACGCCCCTCCTTATGTCTTTATTTACCTTGGGCAAGGAGACGGCACGTTTTCCGCAATAGCATCGCCCACCGCACCCCCTGTATCGGATTCGACGCCGGCCTTATCCTTAGGCGATGTGAATCGCGATGGGAACCTTGACTTAGTGTTCACCCTCCAGGATGTCCCCGACCGCGGGCAGAGCACCATTTCCACCGCGTTGGGGAATGGCAATGGTCTATTCCGCGCCGATCACCCATCGCCGGTGGTCAACGAGACTTTGATTGGGGGGATGCTCGCAGATTTCAACGGAGATGGGAAGCTGGACCTAGCGGAAGAAGTTGGGTTTTCGAGCATGCGATATGACTTTTTCCTGGGAAATGGTCACGGTACGTTCAACCTGAACAGTTCGCATGCGGTCAGCGATCACTTCGTTGGTGTAGGACCAGTCATCGCTGATTTTAATGGGGATGGCAAATTGGATCTGGCCACTGTCACCGGGGATAACGGAGGGACGGTTTCCATATTGCTGCAGCAGTAGCTGAGGGACAAAGTTGTTTAGACCCGTTGATAATTATCTCTGGAACGACTCGAGCCCATGTTAGTCGCTCTTGAGGCTCAAATCGCGGCGTTCGAAAATTGTGCTTCCGGCAACGAACAGTAGCGCGGCGCCCACCACAACCAGGAGGAAACCAGAGGGGTGCCGCAGCAGACGCGCGCTCGCATCCAGGTCCCCTTGGGTCAGGGTAAACAGCAGCCGCGCAGGAGCAATGCCGGGCCACTGATAACCTGCCAGGCCCAGGAGAGCAAGCAGCCCTAACGAAGCGGTGGACGCCAGCATCATCGGAAGCCAGGTGGCAAAAAAGAGAGCCGACGTCGCCGTCCACATTCCCAGTACAAGTTGTGCCAGTGCCAAAGCGAATAGCAGACGAAATGACCCATCGATGGAGCCAAAGAGCGCAATTCCGCTGACCACGAAGCTAACCACATAGAGCGCCAGGGGAATCCAGGCTGCGCTCACCATAGCGAAAAAGTACTGCCGCCTGCTGACGGCTCGCGAAAGCACGGTGACGATACGCCGGGAGCGCTGCTCATTGCTCAGCAACGCGCTCCCGGTAAAGGCCACTAATCCCAATCCGTAAAGGCACTCCTGGTGCAAGATGGAGAGCACATCATCAGTCTCCGGCTTGCCCGCGGACAGCAGCAGAATCGCCGCCATGCCAAACGGCCATAGCATCAGCAATAGATACAACCATCGATTTTGATAAAGCAGCCGGCGCGTAATCTCCCAGATCTTCACCGGCCGCTCCAGTCGAGGAACAGATCTTCCAGACGGTGCCGCAGTGGCGCAAGGCTCACGATCTCGCCTCCTGCAAGCCATACCGTTTCGATTACCCGGCGCTGCTCCTGTGTGGGAACGGTCATCCGGATTGCTCCACTCTCATTCGCAGTGGCAGCAGAGATGCGGCTAGCCTCGGCCAGAGATAAACCGCGCACTTCTATCTCCACCCTATCGGACTGGCCTTGGAATTCTCTGAGCGACCCACTGCGTACCAGGCGGCCCTGGTTGAGAAAAGCGATCTGATCGCAAATCTGCTCTACTTCGGTCAGTTGATGCGAGCTGAAGAAAATACTTTTTCCTGCATGACGCGCATTGCGCAGCAGCTCGCGTACCTGCTGCACTCCGGCGGGGTCGAGCGCTGCGGCCGGCTCGTCGAGGATCAACAGATCCGGATCATTGATCAATGCCTGGGCAAGAGCGAGCCGCTGCTGCATACCGCGTGAATATTGCCGCGCATCCTTTCGGTCGTCGGGAAGACCAACCGCGCCCAGAAGATCACGGATGTTCTTCGCTAACCGGGGATCATCGATGCCGTTGAGGCGCGCAGCTAACTCCACACTGCGGAAGCCGCTCTCGGGAAAAAATACCGGGACATCCGGAACGAAGCCTAACCGTGCCCGCGCCCCCGCGTCGCCAAAGGGCCTGCCCAGTAACGTTCCACTTCCCGAAGACGGCCATAAAAAGCCCAGGGCGAGATGGATGGCAGTGGTCTTCCCTGCTCCATTAGGCCCTAGAAAACCGAGGATCTCTCCGGGCTCCAGACTTAGGGTGAGCGAGTGGAGCGCAGTGGAGTTCCCGAACTGCTTCGAAATGGCGGAGAACTCAAGGCGAGGAGCCATGTCAGGAACCTAGACGGAAAAACCTAAAACATCTCCAAGAAAGAGCATCCACACAGAGATCTCTCCACTGCGCTTCGCTTCGGTCGAGATGACAAAGGGAAGGACGGCGCTTCCAGGGAGAGAAGTTGCTAAATTTCTTTCCTCCCAGCTCTAAACGCAGAAGAGATCAGGAACCATTCCTGATCTCTTCTGCTGACGATCGAGAACTACTTTAGTGAACCCTGAGGAAAATGATGACCAGCGTGAACAGGGAGAGTGACTCCATAAACGCCAAGCCTAGGGTAAGCAATAGCAGGATGCCGGCCCGCGCCCCAGGATTGCGAGCCAAAGCCTCGGTTGCCGAAGCAGTTGCCCGCCCTTGACCGAGACCGCAAAGCCCGGCCGCAAGTCCCATGCCTACACCCGCTGCGATGGAGGTAAGTCCAGCTCCTATGGAAGCCCCGCCCGAGGTCTGGGCGAAGGCTGGTGCCGCCAGGAACAGAACGGACAGCGTCATGAATAGATACTGCAGTTTTTGCATTCTTTCTCCTTGCTTCCGTATGAATTGCCGCCAGTGGGTGGTTGAGGCTCACCGTGCTGGCCCCCTCACGCTTGCGGCGTTCGCACCGGAGTGGAAGCGGCGCTCCGGCGCAAAAATCAATCTCTAGTGGTCGTGCGCTACCGCCTGGGAAACGTAAATCATGGTCAGCAGCATAAAAATGTAGGCCTGGATCAGCGCCACCCCCAAATGCAATGTCATAAAGATGATCGGAATGCCGATGGGCACCAGGGAGAAGAAAACCAGCGTCACCTCTTCGCCGGCGAACATGTTGGCGTAAAGACGAACCGTGAGCGATAGGATGCGCGCTAAATGCGAAATCAACTCAATCGGCAACATCATCCAGGAGATTTGCCAGATAGGACCTATGAATTGCTTGAAGTAGCGGAATCCCTGCTCGCGGATCCCATGGTAGTGGTAATAAAACCAACACCACAGCGCGACCCCGAGCGGGACCGTGGCCACGGAGGTAGGCGCAATCAGGCCCGGCACCATGCCCAAAAGATTCGAGAGCAGCACGAACAACAACACGCAGGTGGCAAACATCACGTACCGCTCGGAATCGTGCCCAATGATGGAATCGGCCTGGCCGGAGACGAAGCCGTGAATCATCTCCGCAATCTGCTGGATGGGCCCGGGATTTTCAACGTTCAGAGAAGCCCGGACCAGCACAAAAAATACCAACAGCAGCCCGAGCACCAATAGCTCCATGGCAAACGTCCTAGTGATAGGAGCCTGTGGATCGTAAGGCTGCACATGCACAGCGTGCATCACCTGGGCCGCCAGGTTGCCGAAGTACTTGTTCAACGTAGCAGTGATGGGGTCTAGTTCATGCATACCGGTAGATCGAGCCTCATGCGGACCAGCCGCGGAAAAGTCGAAGTGCCTCCACCAACAGGGCGGCCAAAGCCAGCGCGATGCCCAATAACAGCGCCGTAACCTTCCCGTCCAAACTCCTCAGGCTAACATAAAGCAGGCCCGCGGCGGCCACCAGCCGGACAAAAAACCAGAACAAAACCGGCCCCACGGGTCGGGGTGTGCCCCGCGTGCCAGCCATATCCAGGCGAACCAGAACCGCGGCCATCAACTGCCGCCACTCCAGGATCCCGGTCGCGGCAATCACCCCCCCCACCACAAACAGCAACATGGAGCGCCAGCCCCAGGCGATCCAGATAAGGGGAATGCCTACCAGGAGAGCGATGAGGACGCTGCGTAGCGCCCGGTTCAAAACCTCGCGAAGATCCTGATCGCTGAATTCCATTATTCCTTGCTGTGGGAGAGAACAATGCGGATGGTCTGCACAAAGCCGGAGATGGCGCCAAAAATCAGGCCGGCAACGTTCATCCAGTGCTGATGTAACCAGTGATCGAGCGCCAGGCCAATCGCCCAGCCGATCACCAGCGAGGCGGGCAACAGCAAGCCGAGCTGAATCAGGCTTTCCACACGGACCAGTCCCTGGAGCTCTCCGTCCTTCCCCTTGTCCGCTTGCGGATCGGCTTTGCCCATGGCTCTTGATCTTATCCCCGGCAGTTATAATACGCGGGAGAGGCACCCATTGTTTGAGTCGGAATTCGAGTGCAATCTCTTTGCACTCCGCCAGGACAAGCTGCGCCAGATTTCCGCGCTCGGCCAGCAAACCTATCCCAACCAGTTTGTCACCACACACACCCTGGCAGAAGTGCGCCAGCAGTTCGGAGAGGTCCTCCCGGAATCCCTGGACGCACAGCGAACGATGGTCACCGTCGCTGGACGTCTGATGGCGATTCGGGCTCAGGGCAAGGCCGGTTTTGCCCAACTGCAACAGGGCGGCGAACGATTACAAATCTACATTCGCCTGGATGCCGTAGGGGAGCAGGGCTTTCAGCTCTATAAGCTGCTCGATCTGGGGGACCACATCGGGGTTTCCGGATACGTCTTCCGCACCCGCACCGGCGAGCTGACCATCCACGTCGAAAAGATCACCTTCCTGGCTAAGGCGATGCTCGCTCTGCCGGAAAAATACCACGGACTGGCCGACGTGGAACTGCGCTACCGGCAGCGTTACGTCGACCTGTTCATGAACACCGAAGTGCGCGCCGTTTTTGTCAAACGGGCCCAGGTGCTTAAGGCGATTCGATCTTTCTTTGACCAGCGTGGCTACCTCGAAGTGGAAACCCCCATGATGCAGTCCATCGCCGGCGGAGCCGCCGCACGGCCCTTTCGCACTCACCATAATGCTCTCGATCTGCCACTGTTCTTGCGCATCGCACCTGAGCTCTATCTCAAGCGCCTGGTGGTCGGCGGTCTGGATCGCGTCTACGAAATCAACCGCAACTTCCGTAACGAAGGCGTATCGACACAGCACAATCCCGAGTTCACCATGCTCGAGTTCTACCAGGCCTATGCCAACTACCATGACCTGATGCAACTGACCCAGGAACTCATCATCCAGGTAGCGCTCGAGGTGAACGGGACCACCCTTACGAACTTCGGCGGTCACGAAATCGATCTGTCCCAGTGGCGGCGCTTTTCTATGCGCGAAGCGATCCTGGAATTCTGGCCGCCAGCCGCGGGAGCGAAGCCGGCGCTCGAAGACTTTCAAAGCGATCAAGCAGTAGAGCAAATGGCCCACGGGGTCCAAAACGCCAAAATTTCGCTCGACTTTAAGCCCGGCGAGCCGGCCGGCAAGACCATTGCCAGCATCTTCGAAGCTGTGGCCGAGGACCACCTGATCCAGCCCACCATCATCTACGACTTCCCGGTGGCTGTATCGCCGCTCTCCAAGAACAAGCCGGACGAACCGGACTGGGTGGAGCGGTTTGAATTTTACGTGGGAGGCTTCGAGCTGGGGAATGCCTTCAGTGAGTTGAACGATCCCCAAGAGCAGCGCAAACGATTCGAACAGCAACTGTCCGAGCGCGAGCGGGGGGATGCGGAAGCTCACGTGATGGACGAGGACTACGTCCGCGCCCTGGCTTATGGATTGCCGCCGACGGCCGGGGAAGGCATCGGCATTGACCGGCTCACCATGGTGCTGACCGGGGCTAAGTCCATTCGCGACGTGATCTTATTCCCTCTGCTGCGCTCCCAGACAGGAGATTCAGCGGGTAGCTAAACCACATCGGCCTCTCCCCGCGATGGAGAAAGTGGCCCCAGCTTAACCGGTCCTACTTTCTGGTCGTCTGTTTACCGACTCGTTTGACTACCTGGCTAAGGCTCGTTTTCTCAAACTCCTCGAGCAGAGCTATGATGGAGCCTGAGAAGATTTTTTCGAGCGAAGCATTGACGCGCAAAGCCGCAGCAGCGCGGACATTGGGAGTATGGAACAGCGACCCAGTCTCGACTGCCTTATAAACATCTGCCAGAGTGATCGCTTTAGGAGACTTCAGGAGCCTGGAACCTCCGGTAGGACCCTTCTGGCTCTCAATCAGCTTCGCCTGCTGAAGAGAGGCAAGGACACGGCGAACCACCACCGGATTGGTATCCAGCTTTTCCGCAATGTCGGTTGAGGTTTGTAGCGAATCCGGCTCCGATGCGAGCAGAACCAGTACATGAACACCAGTAGCAAATCTACAGTTGACGGCCATCCTCGAACGCTACCATAACTGAGGCAGAAACGGGATGGCCCTGTGACTGCACGTTAGTCACTTCCAAGGTTGCAGTTCCACTAATAGGTAACCATGATCATTTTGTACTCGTGGCAGGATCATTTGCCCAACAAGCTCGGTTGGAGGCTGGTTTTTGCGAATTCTCTTCGTTGGTGATGTTTTTGGCCAGGCCGGACGCCGTATCGTTTTCGAACACCTGGGCCCCCTGATCGAGCAGCGCGGGGTGGACCTGGTGGTGGTCAACGCGGAGAACGCAGCCGGGGGCTTCGGGGTAACTCCCGGGATCGCCGAGGAGCTCTTCGACCAGGGAGCCCACGTCCTGACCACCGGTAACCATGTCTGGGACAAACGCGAAATCATCGAATATATGCAATCTGTTCCCGCCGACAGCCATGATCGTGCGCGGCGGGTGCTGCGCCCTGCGAACTACGTAGCCGGTACGCCAGGATACGGAGTTTATGAAGGCGAGCTGGCTTCGGGACAAACCTACGCGGTCATCGACCTGCAAGGCCGCACCTTTATGGCCAGCCAGGATGATCCCTTCCGCGTCGCCGACGCTCTGCTCCAGAAAATTCAGGCTAAAGTCATCTTTGTTGACTTCCACGCGGAAGCCACTTCGGAGAAAGTAGCCCTCGGCTGGTACCTAGATGGGAGGGTTACCGCGGTAATCGGAACCCACACGCACGTACCCACTGCCGACGAGCGTGTTTTGCCCGGCGGCACTGCTTACCAGACCGATGTGGGAATGAGTGGTCCCTTCGACAGCGTCATCGGTGTGGAAAAAGAGCAAATCATCCACCGCTTCCTGACCGGCATGCCGGGCAAATTCGAAGCCGCCAAGGGCGACCCCCGCATGTGCGCCTCGCTGGTGGAGTGTGACGGAGCCAGCGGGAGAGCGTTCTCCATTCAACGCATCATGCTGGGGGAGTAGCGCCTGCGGGCTAAAGAGGGCTCTTCAAGGCTTTAGCGCGATCGTGGAAGGCTGGCGCACCTGGCTTTGGGACGCGGACGTCAGCTGGCCCTTATGGTCGAAATGGAGCGACCAGTTGGTCGTGATGGTAGGCCGGGAGACATCACTGAACTTGACCTCGGCACTCTGATCCGCGCCAATCACCATTTGCGGCTGGTTCGCATCCAGGCGAAGCAGGTCCATCGTCAGGTCGGGGCGTGGAACTGTATTGAGCACCTGAACCGGATATCCGCTCAATTCTGCATAGCACACTGAGATCAACAACCAGTTCGGTGCGTAGCTAAGGGGCGTCTTGCCCCGCTCGTCGCGTAGCAAGCCGTTGAAAACCTCGAAGGTACCCGGTCTGTTCCAGGAAGCTTCAAACGGCCGCAACCCGTGGGCATAGGTCGTGAGGATGCGAACCCGGGAGTCATTGCGCGGCAGGATGGCTCCGAAGCGGGATGAGCCGCTCTCATCCGCCCCGTGGCTGAATGCCAGGAACACGTAATCCGGGAACGCCGGGCACAGAATTTGCTGGAAATGCCAAGCCGGCTGGCTGATGTCGAAATTTGCCAGCGCGGCCTGCTTGGACAGCTCGGCACTCAGGTTGGAGACAACTTCGTAATCCGCACTGCTCATTTGCGCGGGATCCAGATGCGCGAGTGCAATCACGGTTGGTGGAGCGGCGAGTGCCGTGGTCCCCATGGGAACCGGCACGATCCCGGGAAAGGGAGTGTCGGTTTTGGTTGATATAACCCCAGGAAACAGGTCCTGCCTGGGTGCCTGGGCTGAAGCCAGGACGGCCGGCAAGGCAACGCTCATGAGCAGCAGAGGCCGGAACATGGGGGCAAAGGGTGGCATCAATTTCCCCACTCTACCACGCAGTGAGCGGGCCTCTCCCCTTGTGGCCGGGGATGAGCTTAGCTTGACACGTGAGTCTGCAGCAAGCGAGACAGGCTGGGGAGAAATTTGGGACCGGGCACGGATGGCCACGGGCGGTCTTCACCCCGCACGAAAAAAGGGCAGCCCTTCGCAGGGCTGCCCTTCCCAGTTCTATAGGTCTAGCGTGCGCGACGGTGTGTCGGAGCCGCCTTAGCCGGTGGTTCGCCGTCGATAAGGGTGATCATCGGCGGGTTAGGCACATAGGAATCAAATGTGGCGTCGTAGGTAGCGGTCGCCCCGATCGCAGGAACGCTCTTGAGTGGGGTCTTCATGCTGATCGTGAAGTCCGCCTTCTTGCTCTGCTTGTTATCTTCCGTGACCGCTAGCTGAACGGAATCAGGAGCCGCCGAAATGACCATCCCCGGCACCTCGACCCGTTGTCCCTTCATCACGTCCCAAACCTTCTGCGCGTCCTCAGGCTTACCGTTGAAAAGGATGAACTCCTTGTCGGCAAGGCTAAGCGATTTCAGATCAGGTGTGGAGGCAACGGTCTGTGCGGCAAGGTCGGCGGGCGACGGCGGCGGCGGAGCCGGCGTGGGATTATATTCGGCGGGCGGAAAAAGGTTGTTTTGGACCAGAGTCTGGACCGCTGGGAAGCCATCCATGCTGCCGTGGTACTTGTTGTAGAAGTACTCGGCCGCCTTTTCGATCTGGGGCTTGGCTTGGGGAGGAGCGAACTGAGCCGCCCGGGTCAGGAACCAGGCCGCATTCTTCAGATCCGGCGGGGTCTGCTGCGCATAGGCTTCTCCCAACAGATAGGTGTCGTTCAGCCCCGGACCCGCTTGCGTCGACGCCGGGTCCTTGTAGGATTTCAGCTCGCTATTGAAAGCCGCGATGGCCCCGGCGAAGTCCTTTTTATTGGCGTCGTCCTTGGCGATGGCACTGTTGAAGATGGGTGCGGTCGCACCCTTCAAATTCTGAAAGTCAGCCTCCGACATATCCGCGGGCTTGGCAGCGCTTAGCCCCGTCTGTGCCTGGCTGGCCGCTTTGTCATAAATCGGTTGCGCATCGGCCGGAGCGGTCTTGCTGCCGGCTTGGCTTTCCTCCAGGAAAACCGAAACCGCCAAAGCGCGCAGGTTACCCGGATCCACTGCAAGCAGCCGATCCGCGGTAGACAACGTCTTATTCATGTCGTTCTGTTGCTGGTAAAGAAGCATGAGCTGTCCCAGCAGGTCGTTCTTGACCACGGAGTTCGGGTACTTGGTCAGGAATGTCTCGATCGCCGCAGCCTTTGCAGGGGGTGTGGACTGCCCAATCGCATTGGTGTAGTCGTTGTATTCGGTGGGGTCTTTAATGGTGAGCTGACCGGGTTGGGCGCCTTGGCCGTAGACCATAGGAACGCTGACCGGAACGATAGTGGCCAAGGCCAACAAGGAAGCAAGGACGTACTTCTTCATGCAACGCTCCTAAGTGATGCGGGAATCAGGGAAATGCAGAGATCAGAAATCATTTTCATTCGATGGGATGCTAGCCGGAAAACTCGTTTCACGCTAAACGCTTTGATCCTTCGACCCTATGGTTCAGATTGCCATTGGGAAAAACCAGAGTCTTTCCGGTCAGCTGTGGATGGATTATAGAAACGGTTGTCGCTTCTGACAAGGTAAACGAATGGATAACGACCAAAGCCCAATGACAAAAGTTCAAAATACGCTTGATTCGATCACTCCCTTGAGTAACCAGGTTGCGGTGGTGACAGGCGCAGCGCGGGGAATCGGTGAGGCCATCGCGCTCCGTCTCGCACGCATGGGTGCAGCCGTACTGCTTACCGCCCGCGACCAGCCTCGACTGGCGGAGGTAAAAGTAGAAATTGAGCAACGGGGGGGAAAGGCCTTCGTCATGCCTTGCGACCTGACCGACGCAAAAGCCGTAGCAGTGCTCGGCGAAAGGGTTCAAAAGGAACACGGCCGATGTGACATTTTGGTGAACAACGCCGGGGTCGGTGTACTGCGAAAACCGCTCATCGAATTGCCCGTCGACGAGTGGGACAAGATGATGCATACCAATTTGCGTGGGCCCTACCTCATGATCCGCTCCTTAGCTCCGTTAATGATCACGGCCAATTCTGGCCATATCATCAATATTTCCTCACTGGCGGGAAAGAACGTCCTGCCCGGGGGAGCGGCCTATTCCGCCTCCAAATGGGGACTCAACGGTTTGACGTATTCGGTGGCAGAAGAGCTACGGCAATACAACGTGCGCGTTTCGGTCATTGCCCCAGGATCGGTCAACACCCACTTCGGAGACGCAAATAGCACCAAGAACCGCAATCGGATGCTCCAGCCAGACGACGTGGCCCAGGTGGTGGCCATGCTGGTGACCCAGTCTGACACGTCCTTCGTCAGCGAAATTTTGCTGCGACCCACCACCAAGCCCTGAGTCGAGCCTTGGCAAAATGGCCTACGCCGCCAAGCGCCGTGGCCAGACCCGCTGTTTTCCCACAGGTCATGCGGCTACTCTTTATAAATGAGGTGCTTAGGGCCATCATACTCAATGGAAGGGTTAGCCCATGTGCCCCGAACGTTACTTGTAACGTTTCCAGGGCAGGTCTAGCCTCGAGAGTGTGTCAATTTAAGAAATCGGCATTTTTCGGGACACTGAAAAAGACTTCTCATCCCGACCGGAGCGTAGGAAAGGCCTACTCGTTGGGTTGTGTACGGTTTATCCACAACATGTTGGGGTGCCCATGTTGCTTCCACGGAACTCGCCCGCTAGAGTCTTTCTAAGGCCAAAGGAACACGTCCATGCTGAAGCTTAAAAAGATCCAGATGCTGGGGTTCAAGTCGTTCTGCGATCGCACGGAGGTGACTCTGCCCGGCCAGGGAATCGCCGTAGTGGTGGGTCCCAATGGCTGCGGCAAATCGAATATTCTCGACGCGGTGAGCTGGGTTCTGGGCGAACAATCGGCCAAGTCTCTGCGCGGCGCCAAGATGGAAGACGTCATTTTTGCCGGAACCCGGGAGCGTAAATCCCTCGGCATGGCCGAAGTTTCCCTCTCGCTCATAGATCCCGATGCGTATACCGATGGCCCCTTGCTGGACGGGCAGGAAGCGGCTGACGATGCCGGATCGGAAAAGGTCGACTGGGACGAAGAGCAGATGCGGGCGGAACGGGCGGCGGAGACAGAAGAGATCATCGCCGAGGTTCAGCCCGGCACTGTCCTCGAAGGCGCCGCCGCCGAAGGGACGGTCCCCGCGGCAGAAGAACAGGCCAAGACCGAAGCTGCACCGCCCCCGGCGGAAAACCCGGTGGTGTTGAAAATCCGCCGCCGCCGCTTCCAGAGAGCCGCGCGCCAGGGCGAGATCATCGTCACCCGCCGTTTGTTTCGCACCGGCGAAAGCGAATACCTGCTCAACGGCAAACTCTGCCGCCTGCGCGATATCCAGGACATCTTCATGGGCACCGGGCTGGGCCCGGAATCCTACGCCATTATCGAGCAGGAGCGGATCGGGCAACTGCTCAGCTCCAAGCCCCATGACCGCCGCGCCATTATCGAAGAGGCGGCGGGCATCACTCGCTTCAAAACCAGAAAACGCCTGTCCGAGCTTCGCTTGGAGCAGGCTAAACAGAACCTGGCGCGCGTCGACGATATCTTCGAAGAAGTGACCCGGCAAATGGGTTCGCTCAAGCGGCAGGCAGTGAAAGCCGAACGCTACGCCGCACTGCGGGACGAAATGCGCGCTCGCTTACGCGTGGTGCTGGCCAGCCGGATTACGCAGATGGATAGCGAGCAGGCTGCGCTGACGGTTGAGATCGCTGAGTTGGCAACCAAGATCGAGCAGGGCGCCGGGCAAGTGGACTCGCTCGAGGGTGAGTACTCCACCGGAATGACGCGCGGCTATGAACTGGACTCGACGGCCAAGGACGCCAACGCGCGAGCCAACCAGGCCTCGGTAGACCTGGAACGCGCGACCACACGGGAAATATCCAACCAGGAGCGCATCGCCGAATTAAAGACGCGGGCGGCCGCCGGTTCGGCCGAACTGGAGCAGGCGCGACTGCACCTGCAGGGATTAGTCGTCGAGCGCGACTCACATCGCAGCTTCCTCGAAACCGCCGCAGCCGAGGCAGCCGGCGTGCGTGAAGAGTCCAAGTTGCGCCAGTCGCAGGCGCGCGATGCGGCCGAAGCCGTGAACGCAGCCGAACAGCAACTGGAAGCGGCACGCCGCTATGCTATGCAACTGCTTTCCCAAGCCGGGCATGCCCGCAACCAAACCATGCACGCGGAAGAGTCTTTGACCGCGTTGGAGCAGGATGCGGAGCGCCTGGGGGTGGAGATTAGCGCCGCCAGCGCTGAGCTGGCTTCGCTCGGCCAGGAACGAGGACAGGCTTCGCTCAAGTTTGAGTCCGTCACCGAACAACTCCAGCGGCTGGAATCAGAAATGGGCGCCCTGCGGGCGGAAACCGAGAGCCGGCGCAGTGAAGAAAGCGCAACCAAACTCGAGGGCGACCGCTTACGCGCCGAGATGGCTACCCTGACCGGCCGTCGTAACTCGCTTCAGTCGCTCATCCGCGAGCACAGCTATTCCACTGACACCGTGCGCAAGCTGCTCAAGTCCAGCTCTCTGGGCGGGGGCATGGCTCCCGTAGGAACGCTCGCGGACTTCCTGGAAGTGAGCGGTGAATACGAAACAGTGGTTGATTCTTTCCTGCGTGACGAGCTGAACTACATCGTGGTCCACAGCTGGGACGCCGCCCACGAAGGCATGCGGCTGCTGAAGAGCGACGTCGACGGGCGGGCAACGTTCCTGGTCCATCCCGACGATTCCCAGGCCAAGTTCTCGTTTGCCGGTGATTCCCTGGACGCTGAACACAACAGCGTCGGGGTAAAAAGGCTCAAAGACTGCATCCGCGTGCTGGATGGCTTTGGCCGATCGCTGGAAGTGATTCTGCCCAAGCTGCGCGACGGATTTGTCACCCCCGATGCGGAGTCGGCAAAGACCCTGGCACTGGGAAACCCCAACGCCTTCTTCCTGGCGCCGTCGGGCGAGTGCTTTCACAACGTCACCGTCACCGGGGGCAAGCCCAGGGCGGAGGGTCCGCTGGCGCTGAAGGGGGAGTTGCGGGAAACGCAAAAGCGACTGGACTCGGTCGAAGCCGAGCTAGGCCGTGCGGAAATCACTGCCGCTTCCCTGGCCCGCTTGTTGAGCGAGCTGGCAGCCCAGTCGGAGAGGCTCAGCGAAGAGCGGCGCAATGCAGAACGGGAAAGCGCGAACCAGAGCGCGGCGCTGCGTCAAATGGACGCCGAGGTGGCCCGGTTGGAACGGCGCCTGAACGACTGGATGGTGCAGAGCGAGCGCAACAAAGACCTGCGCCATGTGCGCCAGGCGGCCATCGAAGCCCAGCGCGAAGAGGTAGCTCGCCTGGAAAGCGATCATGCTACCGCTGAAGGCAAGCTGAACCAGCTGCAGCAGAGTATGGAAGAGTTGCGCCGGCGGCGCGAAGAAGCGCAGCAGCAGGCAGCCAGTGTTTCCGCCACCCTGGCAGGACTAGAAGAACGCAGCCGCGGCGCAGAAGCGGCGTTCGCTCGCATCGATCGCATGTACGGCGACCTGGAGCGGCGGGTGAACCAACTGGAACAGCAGTTGGCGTCGGCCACCGCAGAAGAACAACAGCGCACCCGCGAAAACGACCAGTTGGCGGTCGATCGCGAGCGCCTGGCCGAAGAACGCAGAAGCGCTCTGGAAGAAGCAGCACAATCGACGGAAGAGGCCAGGCTGCTGCGCGAGCAATTGAAAGATCTGGAACACCACCTGAAGGCTCTGCGATCGGAGATGGATGCCTTCCGCGAGGCGCGCAGCACGCGCAGCGCGCAGTCAGCCAAGCTGACGGTGGAACTGGAGTACATGGAAGCGGCGTGCGTCAGCGATCTGGGCATCGAAGCCGGCCCCCTGCGTCAGGAAGAGTTAGGCCGCCTGGAGGGTGACCCGCTGGCGGAAGAAGAAGAAGCGTGCCGCGGGCTGAAGCAGAAGCTCGAAGCCATGGGCCCGGTCAACATGATGGCGCTCGAAGAGTACCAGGAGACGGCGGATCGCCACGGCTTCCTCGAAACTCAGCGCAAAGACCTGATGGACGCCATCGAGAACACACAATCGACCATTCGCGAAATCGATCAGATTACCCGGCAGAAGTTCGACGAAGCCTTTGCCGCAATCAACCAGAACTTCTCCACCACCTTCACCAGTCTCTTCGGCGGTGGTCAAGCTTTTATGCGCTTGACCGATGAAGAGAACACGGCGGAAAGCGGCATCGACATCGTGGCCTCGCCTCCGGGCAAGAAACTGCAAAATGTTTTGCTGCTCTCCGGTGGCGAAAAGGCTCTCACCGCGCTCTCGCTGCTGGTTGGCATTTTCAAACATGCCCCCAGCCCCTTCTGCGTGCTGGACGAAGTTGACGCGCCTCTGGACGAAACCAACGTAGGCAGATTGGCGGAAATGCTTAAGGGAATGAGCAGCGAAACACAGTTCCTGCTGGTCACTCACTCCCGACGCATGATGACCGCGGCGGACTTGATCTATGGCGTAACCATGCAGGAGCCAGGAGTATCCAAGCTGGTTTCCGTGCGCCTCGCTCATGAAGAAGCGAACCACGGCCGTGGCCGGGAACGGGTGCAAGACCGAAACCAGGAACGCAAGTTGGCGATGGCGTAACCACCTCTGCTCAAAAGTAACCACTCCTTCTCAGCCGTTTGACAATCAAATGTGCATCCTGCGCATGCTCACGCGGTACCGCAGCCGGTTGCATTTTTCCTGCGTTGACAAAGATGTCTCCACCTCGGACAATCGGAAAGTCATCCCTCTCCCCCGAGGCACCACTTTTGCCGACGCTCATTGCCACCGAATTCGAAGACCTCGAACTGTATACGCGAGGTAAGGTGCGCGATCTGTACGCGGTCGGCGATCTGCTGCTGCTGGTGGCGACCGATCGAATCTCCGCCTTCGATCATGTGCTGGCTACGGGAATACCCGGCAAGGGCCGCGTGCTCACGCAAATTTCTCTCTTCTGGTTCCATTACCTCGCTGACATCGTTGCCAACCACCTGGTTACCGCGGAGGTAGAAGATTATCCGGCGCAGCTGAGGCCCTACCAAGAGGAGCTGCGTGGCCGGTCGATGCTGGTCAATCGCGCCCGCATGTTTTCCGCCGAGTGTGTGGTGCGCGGATATCTTTCCGGTTCAGGCTGGAAGGACTACACCCGGACCGGCCAGATTTGCGGCATCCCACTGCCGCCCGGCCTGCGTGAGTCGGATCGTCTGCCGGAACCGATTTTCACCCCGGCAACCAAGAGCATGAGCGGCGAGCACGACGAAAATATTTCTTTCGACCAGATGGTGGCTCGCGTAGGTGGCGGCCATGCAGAGGAATTGCGCCGGCTGAGCCTTGCTCTCTACGCCAAGGCAGCCGATCACGCAGCCAGGCGCGGCCTTATTCTCGCCGACACCAAGTTTGAGTTTGGACTCACCGCGAAAGGGATGGTGCTGGCCGATGAGGTGCTGACTCCCGACTCCTCCCGCTACTGGCCCAGCGAAGGATATCGTCCGGGAGCGCCGCAGCCGTCGTTCGATAAACAATTTGTACGCGACTATCTGGAGACCGTGGGTTGGAATAAACTGCCACCAGCGCCGGAGCTTCCCGCCGACGTGGTCCGCCAGACACAGGAAAAATATGAGCAGGCGCTCCATTTGCTTACCGGCCCGGCAATTTAGGCAATCAGCATGAACCTGGCCGACCTGCTGATCGTTATCGTTCTCGTGTTTTTTGTGGGCTCTGCTTTCGTCAAGGGCTTTTTTGTCGAGGCCTTTTCGATCGCCGGCACCATTGCTGGGCTGTTCATCGCCGCGGCAAACTATGGAGGGTTCGCACCCTGGGTTCAGCGTGTAATTCACAACCGCGAGGTCGCGAATTTCATTGCCTTCCTGCTGATTGCCCTGTTGGTGATGATCGTGGCAGGCATCGTGGGGCGTTTGCTTCGCGGCTTGTTTCGCGGAGTTGGCTTGGGTATTGTAGATCGACTGCTGGGAGCAGTCGTGGGGCTGGTTGAGGGTTGTATCGTGGTCACTCTGGTCCTGATGGGCACGGTGGCGTTTTTGCCGCGGCAGGATTGGTTAGTTAGCTCCCGGCTGGCGCCGGCTTTTTTAACCGCCGCCCACGGCGGCTCACACGTTGTTCCAGTAGATCTCGGGCAGGAAATCCGTCAAGGGTTAGAAGCGCTTCGCCTGGCTCAACCCAACTGGTTGAAACCGAGTTCAGAAATTTAAATTACCAGACAAACACAAACCCGGCGGTCGAGCGGGTAGGAAAAGGAAAGAGGTTTTCGTGAAACGTGAGCTGGATAGTCTTGTGACGCAGATGCACGCCGGCGGCATTCATTATGACGAGGCAGTGCGCGAGTTCAAACGACGCTTCATTTTGGAAGTGTTGTCGCATCACAGGGGAAACCAGTGCAAGGCAGCTCGCGAGCTGAGCATGCACCGCAACACGCTTCGCCGCACCATCGCGGAACTGAAACTCGATCCGG